>Ga0102944_1000277_pt1 | contig 41518 bp, 51 predicted proteins | sample SalPonD_shore_MG_FD_78172 | JGI IMG/M metagenome (GOLD analysis project Ga0102944, IMG submission 78172) | Salt pond soil microbial communities from South San Francisco under conditions of wetland restoration - Salt Pond MetaG... | ecosystem: Environmental > Aquatic > Marine > Intertidal zone >... | reverse complement strand
GTGGTCCGGGTCATCGATGGTGACACGGTGGTCACCCGGCTGATGGTGTTCCCCGATGAGGTGCATGGGGTCAGCGTCCGCCTACGGGGCATCGATGCCCCGGAGGTGCACAGCACGGATGCCTGCGAACGCCACTGGGGTACCAAGGCCCGGGACTGGCTGCGGCGCCGCCTGCCCAGCGGGGCGCAGGTCCGGGTGGACGAGCTCGGGCTGGGCAGCTTTGCCGGGCGCGTGATCGGCCGGGTGCTGGTCAACGGCAAGGACGTCGGGGAACAGGAGGTGGCCGCCGGGCTGGCGGTCCACTACGAACCGGGGCAGGCGCGGCACCTCTGGCCCGCCTGCGCCAAGAACGGAGGATCATGAGATGGCATACCTGATCGCACTGCTGCTGCCGCCACTGGCGGTGGTCATCAAGGGGCGCATCGGCCTCGGGCTGGTGTTGCTCCTGCTGCAGCTCACCGTGCTCGGCTGGGTGCCGGCGGCGCTCGTCGCGCTGCTGGTGGTACATGATGCCAATCGGAGCAAGGCCCTGCGCCAGCTCCGGGCCGGCTGAGGCCGGAAGAAAGGGGCCGGCCCGCGGAGAGCTCCGGGCCGGCCCAATGAGGGGGATGCCACCCCCACCCTGCTTGATGCGGTCTCCAGAGAGGCCGCCTCTCATTCTGCCGTATGTAACCTACGGACCCCCACCACGAAAGGACGACGGCACCCCCGCCTCGCCAGCCGTACCAGCCGCCGGAGGGGTTCCCGAGCGCCGTTGTTCGCAGATCCGCCACGCCTCCACCATCAGGTTGTGCCGCTGGGCACAGCCCCGGGCCTGCTCCACCGTCCGCAGGTGGTTACGGGTCACCGCCGCCCGGGTGCCCGCCGGCAGGGGCGGGTACACCGTCAGGCACCGCTCCGTTGCCGCCGGCGGGTAAGGACACGGGACCGGTGCCGGCGTTAGCCGCGTTCCAGAGGCGCACCCAGCGAGCAGGAAGGCAAGGGGCAGCGCCACCATCAGAGGTCTCCAGTGCATGAAGACGGTCCTCCAGTCCGCGGGCGCGTTCCCTCGCCGCCGCGGCCTCATGCTGGTATCGTCGGGCGGCCTCCGCCACGCCGGCCTGTCGTCGCTGATATTCTGCCACCGCGGCCTCAGCCGCGGCGCTCTTGGCCTGTTGCAGCCGGGCCTCCCCCACGGCGGCGCCGGCCGTATAGCCGAGGTGGTGCGCGAACCAGAGCGCCACGGCCACCATGGCCGCGGTGGCGGCGTAGCGGAACACCCTACTCTTGAGCAGGCCCAGTATTGCTCCCATTGCCCCACTTCCTCCCAGTGACCATGTAACGATTGATGACGGCCGTCACCACTCCGCCCAGCGCCGGCACGGTGATCGCGGGGAGCGCCGTCTGGACGTTGGAGGGGTTGAGCAACTCCGTCCACCACATGGTGATCCAGTAGCAGTAGGTCAGATAACTCATAATCGTGATGGCCAGCACCAACCGGGGGATAAGGCGCAGCGCGTCCATCACCTCAGCCACGTCCAGCCACCATTGCTTCGAGGTCGGTTCCATCATTTGTAGCTCCAGACCCATGGCCGGGTCGCCGCCTGTTCCGGCGTTAGGTCATCCATGTGGATATAGCGTCGCTCATGGGGGCTACCGAGGAGCTGGGCAAATCCCAGCCCTGTCATGCCATGCTCCAGCGCCAGCCCCGTGAGCTGGTGCGCGAGGGACCCATAGCAGTGCACGTCCGCCGCCTGCCCGTGGGTGTGTGGGCCATCCCGCCCGGAGTGGGACACCCGCATGTTATACTCGGGGCAGCGGAACCCGGAATTGATGACGAGCGGCTTGCCCAGCGCCGTCCGGATGGCCTGCAGCCGCTCCATAAAGACGGCATCCATGTCTGCCCTGCCGCACCCGCAGTGGCACACAAACTCCGCCCGCGAGAAGTTGGGGTAGTCGCCCCAGTCTGGCTCACTCATGGTTCATGGCTCCCGTGACTGAAAATGAACACCATGGCTTTGACAACCTTGCCGCCGATGCCGATAAATAAGCCCACCAGCGCCGTGGCCGACCCCACGACCACAGCCCCGATAAGCCCGTTGCGTAGCTTGCGCCACTGCTGCTGTCTCTGCTCCTCCTGCGCCAGCCACCGGTCCACTGCCTCGTGATGAACCCGGTGGACGTCGGCCGTCAACTTGTGCTGGTCCTGCAGCCGCGTGTCCAACAGCTCCCTGATGACCTCGATGTCCTTCTCGGTCAGTGCCATCGCCCCTTCCCCTGTCCCGTCTCCGTGCATGGTCAGGTGCCATCTGGTTTCGGTTTTCTCAGCACCCGCTTGGTCAGCTCCTCCGGGGCACCTCGTTTCCACTCATGGGCCGGCCCAGCCTCATCCCGGGGCCGGTGAACCACTGCGCCCTCGGTAGCCGCCTCGGTCCCGTCGGCCAGCCGTACCCTAGTGGCTACTCGTGCTTGTGCGTCGGCAGGTACCTTGATATCTGCCATCCCTGCCCGGCGCTGGATGTGCTGATAGATGTCATTAGCGTGGACCACCGCCGGGGTGCCATCGTCCTCCAGCACGAGGTCCTCCGCTTCCAGCACCTGCCCGGGCTCCTCCACCGGCTCTGCCCCTGCTGTCTCAAACGGGGTCGTCTGCGTGGCTACGTGCCCCACTACCCCGTCGCTGCTCCTGTAATACACCCGCACCCACTGCTTCATGATGCTCTCCTCAGTTGATGTACCTGTACTTCACAGCGTAGTTTCCAGATGATGGTGCCCTGATCCCCACCGTCGGCGTACTAGCCCCGCTGCCCCCAGTGCTCGGAGCCAGATGACAGCCGTAGAAGTAGCCACCGCCCAGAGCCTGCGAATGGTAGATATGAGGTGCCAAGGCCCCGGCATGCATGGTTACGAACGCTTCGGACGAGGTGCCAGCTACGCTCCCCGTCTGCCAGTCCAGTGAGCCCCTGTTGTTCTTTCCGGTGCCAGCCGCCCCCGTGGGAAAGGCAGCCACATCCTGCACTAGCGCATTCAGCCCCGCAGCCGTGGGCTCAGCTCCAACAGAAAACAGGTGGTTAGTCCACGTGGTGTCCGCCACGGTGCTCAGATAGTAATAGTCAATGCTGTAGGCGGGGCTGCTGCCGGAGTACAACAGCGCGAACCGGGGGGAGGTATAGCTACCCGAGGAGGAGTGCCCCGCAATAGTGGCGTAGCTGTTGGCACAGTAGATACGGGGCCAGAGCGCATAATCATTCAAGGTGATATTAGCAACGCCACCGGTGATGTTCCCCGCCACCGAGGCAGAGCTCTTAGACAGCCCCGCCAGCCGTACCCGGGGCGCACCACCGGCACCACCGGCAATAGCTCCGAGGCTGTCATGTACCCTGTTCAGCTTGAGAGCCGTCAGGAACGCCTGATAGCTAAAGCTGAGTGCAGGCCAGCTCCCCACCGGGTTGCTGCCGGCAGCAATGTAACGGGTGGCCACAGCGTAAGCATGAGAGAAGTTCGTGTCAATGTTGTTGATGATGAACCCGGGCTGGTCCGCGTTCAGGTTCTGGTCGCTGGGCAGCAGCCGCCCCGTCACCCCGCTGGAGGCGTCAACGTACACCATCGGGGTGAAGCTGTAGTCATGCAGCGTGACCCTCACGTAACTGGCAGCACCAATCGACCCCGAGACCGACTGGCTGGCGTAGTTCCAACCGGCCCGGTCCCACTTCGGCGCCCCGCTGTCTCCGTGGGCTACTGCTGTGAGGTTGTCCACCAGCTTATTCAGATCTGTGTAGAGTACCTTGTCCCCTGTCGCCCAGCTTAACCCGCTCGTCCACGTCACAGCAGTACCTCCCCGCCACCGAGGGTGGACACGTCCAACTGGAAGCCGTTAGAGATTTGTGAGGCGTCCACGTCCAGCTCTACCGTCCCGTCGTCAAGATTCAACTTGTACCCCATCAACCGATAACCGCCGGACAGGCCCAGAAACAGGTCCTCAACGACCACGGTTTCTCCGATCTGCCGGGGCAGGGGAGCGAGGACAGTGGTGACGTTTACCTTGTCGTAGGGTGTGCCCCGGATAAGTTCAATCCGCTGCGCAAGGTCCAGCGCGCTGGCGCTGTCCACGTACCATACGGACTCGTCCTTCTCCACCTCCTCACGCAGCCCAAAGCTGTTGACACTGGCAGCGTCTTCAGCATAGACGGTGATACCCCAATCTCGCGAGGAAGTGTTGTACTGCCCGAGCACATACTGGCGGTTCGCCATGTCTTGCTCGTCAATAGAGACCTCTACATCAATAATGCTGTCTCCATCAAGATTTGTCTCGGCGGAGTTCACGGTCAGCCACCGTGCCATATACAGACGATCCCCCTCCACCAGCAGCGCCGTCCGGGTGAGAGCTCCGATCTTCCGCAGGGCCTCCATCACTTTGATGTTCTCGAAGTGCGCCCGCATGGTAACGCCGTTGTCTGAGAAATAGGTGGCCAGCGCATTGTAAGCATCAGTATCGATGTCCGGGTTGTACCCCGGATAGGCGGTACTGAGCCCACCGTAGCTGGTCGCTAGCCACCAGATCAGGTGGGCCGGGTTGTAGTTGGAGCCTGTATAGGTCACGGGCTGCTCGCTGGTCCCCACCACCCGATCGGACAGCGTCGCCAACTTGTCCACGTGAGATAGTGTGACCTTGCCCTGCCGGTACTGGACCCGACTGGTGCGTCCCCGGAAGAGCTGCACGTACTCCTCGTAGGCCCCGGAGTAAGCTTCGGCCGAGCCAGCCGCTAGCTCGAGGTGCAGCCCATAACTGCCAACATCCGCGACGGAGGAGACGGCGCCCACCGTCTCACTCATGGGCCAGTGGACCACTGGAGCCGGCCCGGTGTAGGACCCCACCATGTGCGCGGCCACCTCGTCAGCGGAGAGGGTCTGGTTGTAGAGGCGCACATCATGCAGCCCGAACATCCCGTTTCCGCCGCCCAGAAACGCGCTGCCGGAATAGATCAAGCTGCTGTCCACCATCAAGTATCCCGCGTAGGAGCCCGTCTGGTAGTAGCCGCCATACGCGGAAACGTACATCTCGACCCCGTCGATGTAGATCGCAGGACCGCTGTCGGCGCTTACCATGGCGGCGACATGATGCCGGTACTGTCCATGGTCGTTGACAGGGTTAGTGGTACCCCCGAGGTAGGGGTAGGAGCCCGTGCTGATGGTATATGGACGTGCCGCCCCGAGGTGGCCCGCGAGGGTGTCACTGTTGACGTTGTAGCTGTTGACCCATTCGAGCGACGGATTCTGCCAAAGCCCACCGAAGCTGCCCCGGACAGACATGGCAAGGGGCAGCAGCGTCAACACCGGATATGAGGTCTGAATGGAGGCCCAGTGGAAGTCATCCAGCGCGCCGGAGCCCACGTCGCTATCATGGTAGGCGAGCCGGTAATAGCGGTAGTCATTCGACCCCTTATTAGCGCGCAGTCCCACGGCACCACCCTGCAGGAGGGCATCATCACTGGCGGTGCAGACCACTGAGGACGACGACAGTTGCCCGGCGCTATCCATGTAAAAGACAAGCTGGTTTGAGCTGACTTCGAACCGGAAGTCCTTCATGTCGCCATCTGTCCAGCCGAGAGCGTGCGACGAGATGAGGGTAAACGCCCCGCCGACGCGCTTGTAGAATCTAACCGCGTCCGCCCCTGTGCTTGGTTGGATCGTGGCGAGGTAGTAGTTGCTGTCGTCCACGTAGCGCAGCACCAGCCCGCCGTCCCCCACGTGGTCGGTCCGCGTCTCCACGTAGCCATTCAGCAGGGTGGCGCTCGCAACATGCAGGACCGACTGAGAGGCGCTGCTGTCAATCAGCGTAAGATACCCGGCAGTGTTCATGCCCCAGTCGTTATAGATGCCGGCACCGATGCCCCCACTCTCCCGATAGACGGGCCCCGGGTAGGGCGCATCCAACCAGAATTCCAGCGCCATCGCCGTGGTAGGCAGGGAGGCCGAGGGCCAGCCCGGCTCAGCACCTGCTGGCGCGAAGTAGGAGCTCTCCGCCGCCAGCAAAAAGTGTCGGCCCTCCCAGAAGGGATCGGCGAACCCCACCTCCACGGTACCCCGGGTCTCGAGCTGGGACTTCTCCTCGTGGAACAGGTTGAGCTCGCCGTCCTCGTTGGCGAGGTCCAGATTGATGGACAGCGGCCGCACGTCGTCCCATGCCCGGGCCACTGAGGGCCACTTGAGCACCCGCTCCGAGTAGTCGCTGCCACCCAGCGTGTACCGGCGCCGCACCTGCGGGCGAGTCTTGACCGCCTCGGCCTTGAACCAGCTGGAGACGTCGTAGCCCATCAGTAGGTCTCCAGCTCCAGCTTGCCACTGTAATAGTCCATGTAGGGACGCACGTAGGATTCCAGCGGCCGGCTATCATTAACCAGCCGCACCGAAGAGACATCGGTCTGCCCCTCCTGTACGAACAGCAGGTCCGTGTTGCCGCCCCACCACGAATTGACCTTGCAGGCGTCGGCGCTGCTCACAAACTCCAGACTGAATTCAAAACGGTCATAGCTGCCCCACTTGTACACGTACCTCTTACCAGAGCGGGCCCGGTGGCTGTCCTCGATCTTCTGCCCAGCGCGCTTGAAGTCCCACTCGGGCTGCACCACCACCCCGTCGCTGCTGTCTACCATGAGAACCCAGCCGGTCATCGCCCTGTCCTCTCGATAGCCCGGGGCCGGATGCCGCTGCGGTCCAGCTGGTCCAGCGCCGGGATGAGTTTCTTCGCCACGAGGTCCCGCACCTCCGAGGGGGACATGGACTCAAGGTCCCGCCCGGTGATGTTCACGTGGAGCTGCATACCGGGCATCGTCACGTGATACCCAGCCCCGCCATCTCGCAGGAACCGCGTCAGGTCCTCATTCTGCCGGGGTGCCACCACCCGCTCACCCTTGTTGAGCAGGTAGGTGCCCTCCCGCGGCACATCCGTCAGGCCCGCGTGCCCCACCCCGGCGATCTGCGCCCCCAGTGCCGAGCCGACGGCGCCAGAGGTCTGGGCCCCCGCCGCGGCGGTGGCCACCGAGGCCGCGGCGACGCCCGGCGCGAGCTCCGGCCCGATGATGGGGATGGCGGCCGTGGACTTGAAGGCATTGACATAGGTTTGCGCCAGTCCCTGTGCCATCTCACCAGAGGCCTCCGCCGCCAGTGCCGTCTTGTTGATGAGCGAAAGGACCAACCGCTGCAGACCCACCTTGATGAGCAGGGCGATGGTCTGCTGCAGGACCGCGTTGAGGATCTGCTTGAACGTCTCGGCAAAGCTAGCCCCAGTCATGATAGCCTGCGCGACCCCCTGCGAGACGCTGTCCACCATGTTCATCATGACGTCAAGCGTGCCCTGCGCGAGGTCGTGAGCAGCGGTCCGCATCTGCCCCATGTACTGCTGAGTCACATCGGCGAGCTCAGCCCAATAGCCCTTGGCCCCCTCCACCACCTGCTTCTGCTGCTGCTGCACCCCGGCGCCCATTGTCTGCAGGTGCTTCATGAGGTCGTCCACCTGCTTCTGCATCGTGTCCGTATTGATGCCCAGCACCTCACCCATGCTGTCGCCGAAGTCCAACGCGAAGGCTTTGCCTGCCCCGAGGGCCTCATGGAATGTGTCAGCCAGCCGCTTTCTCGCCGCCTCGGTGGCGGGGGCCATCTGCTCGGTGACCCAGCGGCCGAGGTCCGGCGCGGTGTCCTCGATGCCCAGAAAGGCATCGTTGATCTGCTGCTGGACTTCCTTTGCCCGCTCCGGGATGTCCTTGAACAGCACGTCGCCGAGGTTCACCATCTGGCCATGCTTGAAAAAGGCGATGACGTTGTGCCATGCCGCCTTTGCCAAGTCTACGAAGCCCTCCCAGACGAGCTGGAAATAACCGCCCATCGCGATGAGGACATTGTGCATCGCCTGCGGCACGAGGTGTTGTAGCTGGACGAAGGCCCAGACCCCGAGAGACACGAGGCTCTCCATACCCACTTGAAACCCGGCTGTCAGGATCTTGGCGGAACCCGTGGCAAGCACCGCTGCCCCCTGTAGGATCTTCTTGGCCACGGTGGCCCAGAGCGTGAGCAGGCTATCAGCGAACAGGTTGCCATTGAACGTGTTGCTCCACATCTCGCCGAGCCGCTTGAAGATCTGGCGGGCATAGACGAACATGGTCAAGAAAGTCCGCACCGCCTGATCCCCCAGAGCCGCAGCACCCTGCCGCAAGTTGGCAAGCTGATCTGTGACTTCCTTAAAGACCCCGGTCATGACTGGGGTGACCTCGTTCGTGAAGGATCTGGTCACCCCGGTCATTGCCCCCTTCAGCCGGTCCCACTGGGAGGTGAACGCCGCGACCTGCGCAGCCGTCTTTTTGTCGATGGTCACCCCCAGCCGCTCAGCATCGTCGATCATGGACTGCATTGCTGGCCCACCCTGCTGCAAGATCTGCAGCATGGACACACCTTCAGAATCGAACAGCTTGAAGGCGAGCCGCAGCTTCTGGGAGCGGTCAGTCATGTGGCTGAACTTGTCGGCGAGGATGGTCATCTGCTGGCCCAGCGGCAGCTTGCCGAACTCCCGGGCATCCAGTCCGAGCTGCGCGATGGCCAGCTTGGCCTCGCCGGTGCCCTGCGCTGCCTCGCCCACCCGGCGGGTCATGCGCTGGAGGGCGAGGTTCATAGCATTTACGTCCACCCCCGAGAGCCGGGCGGCGTGCTGCAGGGCGGTGAGCTGCTGCACGCTGACCCCGAGCCGCTGGGCGAACTTCACCTGCTCGTCCATGGCCTCGTTGACCCGATTCATGAAGTAGACGAAGGCGGTGGCCGCCCCGGTCACGGCCACCCCCAGCTCGCCCACTTTCTTGACCACCTCCTTGGTAACGGTGGTGACCTTCTTGAAGGTCTTGGTATAGTGGTCCACAGCCTCGATGCTGAACTGGATGACGTTGTCAGCCACGGCCCTGTCCTCTCTGCTGCTCCTCGAGGTAGCGCTGCGCCTCGTCTGAAAAGATGTCAAACAGGTCCACCGTCAGCCCCTCCTGTTCCATGAAGGGCCGACCATCGGGCCATGCCTGTACCCGGTAACCGACCCCGTCATGTTGGCATCCCGTGCGCCATGCGCGAAACCACCATGTCAATGGGTAGCCCCCGATCAGCCTGCGCTCGTCCCCGGGCCGGGGGCTGATGCCCCGGACGAGGCGGCCGGCTGACCGGGCGAGGCTTTTCCCTCCGTCGGCTCTATGAAAGAGCTCGATACCAGCCAGCCGAGCACCTCAGATAGCAGGGGCATGAAGTAGACCTCCTCGATGATGTCCTCCAATGTCAGCGGCTGCCCCTCCTCATCGGTGAGCCCGGTCAGCTGGGTCACCCGCCGGGGGAGCACATCCCGGGCCGCGTTCATGAACCCCTGATCTGAGCCGAACATGTCCCGCACGCTGAGGGTCACCGTACCCTTGGCCCGCTCCTCTGGGCCGAGGGCCTCCGCCTGCTTGGCGGCGTAGTCGAGAAACCCCGCCAGCTCTGCCATGTCCTGCTGCTTTAGCCGCTGGGCCTGTACGGTCACGGTGTCCCCATCAAAGCTGAAGGAACCCGTGATGTTCCGCCTGCTGAACTTGCTCATCTTGCCCTCCTGTGGGTGGCATCCCCTGTTACCGATCCTTATCCTTAACGGTATGCAGCCTGCGTGTTGACGAGGGTGATCTCAACCGAGCGGCCGCTGCCGACGTCGTAGACCCCCTTGCCTTTCACGCTGACCTCGATCTCCCCGGGCCCGCCGACCTGCACCGGGAACTCGGTGTAGCGCAGGGCCGGCACATCAATGGTCAGCTCCTCGTAGTAGCCAGACGAAATCTCAGAAGTCCCCTTGAAGTTCAGGATCAGAGCCTGCTCGGTCTGGTCCATAAACTGCTGGAGCTCCGTCTCGTCGTCGAACAGGTAGTTGCCATCCACCTCCAACGTGCGGAACCCGTCCCGCTTGATGCGGTTCGGGGTCTTCTGGGTGGACAGCGTGTGCTTCGCCGCCATGGACTCATCTAGCGTGATGGTGGCACTGCCGAAGCCGTCCTTGGCGGCGCCGCCAACCTGCACTGAGGTCACGTCCCATGCCCACGGTGCCGCGTCCGGATAGGCTGCGGAGAGCGGGGCCTGCCGGCTGTACTTCCCGCCCATCAGGGACAGGGTGGCGGTGAGGAACTCCCCATTGCTGACCGCCAGCGCCAGCTTGGAAGCGACCATGTCGTAAAGCAGGTGGGCACTGGAGCCATCCGAGAAGTCCTTGACCAGCGTCACCGGATTCGCCGCCGCGCTGGCGTCAAAGTCACTCGTCCGCGGCACAAAGTGGTGCTTGTAGACCCCGGTGGCCAGCGTCTCCACCGTGGACACGTCAAAGAACGCCGCGAGCAGGGCGCCGAGTGAGATGGGGTTGGCCTCCACCTGCAGGTCACCCTCAATGCTGTTGATGCCCTCGTGGTGGGCCCCCTCATCGAAGCGCCCCTGCATCCCCTGCTCGATGAGCTGCTCCTTGGCAGGCCAGAGGCCTTCCGAGAGGAACGACAGGAAATAGGGGGAGTCTACCTGTGCCGTGCCGTAGCTGTCCTGAAAGCACAGGGCCAGCGTGGTGTCCTTGCCGTACATTATTCGTCACCTCCCTCAAGCTGCTTGGTGGGCTTCGTCCGGGCGGGGGCCCGCTTGGCCAGACCCTGCGCCACCAGTGACGCCCCTACCCAGTCCTCTGCCTCAAACTCGTCGCCCTCAGCCAGCCGCCGGCCGACCTTGGGCACCACCCGGGTCTCCCCGGTCCACACGTATCTCGTACTCATGCCCGTATCTCCGCCTTGAGCGTGATGGTTGCCATCTGGAAGGCGAGCGTGCTGGTCTGATCCTCCTGATAGGCGTAGCCCACCTCGTAGGAGTCAATCGTCAGCACCATGCCACCTAGCGTCCTGTCCCGTTCCACCGCGGCCAACGCCGCCTGTACGAAGACCTCCAGTGAGGCCTCCGCCGAGGGCCCGTCCTTGCCCACCACCTGCAGCGCCACATCAGCCGTGATGACAGCCCGCCAGTTACGGGCGGTGAGCCCGTTGCCCAGCTGCCGTGGTTCATAGACCACACCGCGGCGGTAAATTCCGAGCCACGGGGCCAGCCCCGGGTCGGCGTTGAGCGGTGCCGCCCGGCTGATGGTCAGGTTAGGCACCGCCTGCCGCAACGGCAGGTCCGCGCCGAACAACGCCTCGAGGGCCCCGGTCACCTTGCTGGCATCAATCATGCAGAGCCCTCCTCACGTGGTCCTTGTAAACTTCTGTCGCCAGCGGCACTGCGTCCTCCTCATCCGGCAGCATCCGCCGCTCCGGGATGACCCCCTTCCCCCGGGGCACATGCCCGATGACATGCTTCGGGTCATGGAACCGGGCATAGTAGATGGTGGTCCCAATGCCCGCCGTCTGGTTCGTCCAGAAGGGCTTGAATGAGGCCCGCAGCCGGCCCGTGTCCTGCAACAGCTTCGGGCTGGTCCGGGGTGCCCGCTTGGTACGGTGCAACATCCTTCGCAGGGTGCTCGGAGCGAACGGCTGCCAGCCACCCACCTTGCCACCCTCACTGCGGAAATTCTGCTGCACCCACTGGTCCAGTTTCACCGCAATCTCGTGGTGCGCCTGCTCCAGCTTAGCCACCTTTTTCTGCACGCGTGTCATCTTCCGACGTGCCGCCTCCAATGAGGCCTTGCCGTGGAAGGCAACAGACTTGCGTGAGGTGGCATTAATACTCACGATTCAGCTCCTCATCGTAGAGCTGACTGCTGTCCGGGTGAAAGTTCCGGATGTCCCCCACCCCGAACACCGGCGTATAGCCATCGGTGGTGGACCACGGCTCGGAGCCACCCCCGGCCGTGAGCAGCGTCCCCGAGGTGGTCACCATGGCCCGCACCCCGTCACGCAGGTCCCGCACCCGGTCATCGATGTCCTTACGTACCAGCTTGACCTTGTCCGGGTCCTGCCGGCCGTACATGCGCGTATAGACGAGGTCAATGGTCAGGTCCTGCGCGGTGAGGTTGTCACTCGAGAAGGGTGTCGTGTAAAAACCACCCAGCCGGGCGTCTACCTCGGTCTCCGCGTAGTGAATGTAGGAGGACTCCACCGCCGCGGCATCCCCGTAGGGCCCGAGCTCCGGGTAGCGCCCCACCACATCATCCCAGTTCACGTAGCGTCCCATGTCAGACCTCCACCGTCACGGCGCGCACCCGGCGCCGGCGCACATACGGGTTGCCATTGAGCTCTGCCTTGTACTCCACCACGTAGTACCCGGGCGTGCCCGGCAGCGTCAGGTCTACGTAGTAGTGCCCGTTGCCCGAATCGGTCATGGTGGCTGAGCTCACCAGCGTCTCACTGTCGGCGATCAAGGCCGCGCTGATCGGGCTGGGGGAGGTCCCGCTGTCGATCCACGTGGCCCGCAGGGTATCACCCACCAAGAACTCGCTGATGTCAGATGTCATGCTTGCGCACCTCCACCTTGATGTGCTCTGCCGTCACCGCTACCACGCCCCGCTCCCGCAGCCCGAGCTCCACCTCCTCGGCCACCAGCGCCACGAGGATCGCCCCCACGAGCTCATTGACCGCCCGGAGCTGTACCTCCACGTCATCCGTGAGAAAGACGAGCTCCGCCAGCCGTACCCGCACGGCCCGGATGAAGTGCTCGCCGTCCTCCACGAGCAGGGCCTCGGTCATCCCGCGCAGCAGGGCCCGCCGAGCGCTCTGCTGGTCCCCCACCGTCAGCGCCTCATCCAGCCGGCGCAGGTAACGGTCGATGCCGGCAAAGCTGTCCGAGAGCGCCACCATGTCTTCCAGCGTCCGGCGTACAGCGCCGCCCAGCAACAAGACGTCAATGGTGTCGTCTAAGTGCAGCCCCTCGCGCAGCAGGGTCCGATACCGGAGCGTGATGGCACGGCGGTCCTCCAGTGACAGGGCGTCCGTCAGCGTCCGCAGCAGCGCCTGACCGGGGAGCGTAAAGGTGCCGTAATCCGCCAGCGCCACGGTCTCCCGCAGGGCCGCCAGCCGAGTGAGCACCACCTCCACCACGTCATCTACGCCGAGCACCTCCACCAGCGCCCGGCCCAGTTGCCGGCTGGCGGTGAGGCGCGACCCCACCTGCACCCCATCCCGCGCCAGCCGGTGCAGCAGCCGAGCCACGTCAGAGCTGGCGTCGCCTACTCCCAAGAGCTCTGTTATCGTGCGGGGCAGGCGCCGGGCTGCCGCCTCACTGTCCCCTGCATACACGCTGTCCGTCACCGTGCGGGGCAGGCTCCGGGGAGCCGCTTCTCCGTCCCCCGTGTCCACGCTGTCCGTCAGGGTGCGTGTGATGGTACTGCCACCCCCGCCGCCACTGGCGGGCTTAGAATAGCCCACTCGGAACAGCCCAACGGAGGACGCTCCACGGAACCCCTGCGCCACACCGGAGGCATCTGCTCCAGACCACAACCATGCGTGCTGCCAGCCGCCCGGCACACCGCGCGTGGTGGCGGTGTCCCCCTTGGCGCGCAGCCCGGCATTGTTGTTGCCGGAGGTGTCAGCCGCTTCGCAGAAGATACCGTTAGCCCCGGTCACCGCTGCCAGATCCTGCCATGAGCCCGTTGTAGCTGGGGTCACGACGGTGGCATTGGCGCTGAAGCTGTAGTCGGTACTGTTCTTGATGTAGCCCACCACCCGGATATCCGTGTCCCCCGGGTAGTTGTCAGACCACGCCTGCACCAGCCCGGAGGCATCGCACCCGATGATGAAGCCACCCAGATAATCCCAGTAATAGGTGCGATTGTCTGTGGACCCTTTCATACGGATGCCGTATTGCAGGTCGTTCCCGCCGGACACGGAAGTCATGTAACCGAAGAACGCGACGGGAGCATCGCCCGCCTGCACGGTGGGGGCATAGTCGGTCCAGCCGCTGGCCCCCGCCATGTTGATGACTTCCTTACTGGTGTTCACGTAGACATCAGCAGCCGGCAGGAACCCCACCACGTTGACCACGACACTGGTGGAGTCCACATAGACGTCGGTCTGCCCGGACCCATTGATGGGCGCCGGCACCAGCGAGGTGCCGTTGCTGTAGAGCTGCACCGTGTCCGTGTCGGTGCTGCTCGGGTGACGGAACCCGATCGTGCGGTAACCACCCGTCGGGTTCTGCACCTCCAGCAGCGCCAGCCCACCGGCGCAGGCAGCGGTGTAGCCTGCTTCCCCGGTCAGGCTGTAGGTCTGCCACCCGGTTGTGAGGGTCAGTGGGTGCTTGTCCTGCCAGATGGCAGCCATCAGGGCACCACCCCGGGAAACCCGGCAGCCGTCAGCTTGGTATCCAGCCAGTTGTGAATCGCTTGCCGCTCCTCCGTGGTCAGGTACTGCTGGGCCGTGGCCTGTAACTTGGCCAAGGCGGCATCAGACCTGTACCCCGTGACCACCCCGCTGCGATCGTAGATGGCGTCGTATTCCTCCCGAGGCCACGGCTGAGGCAGCGCCATGTTGCAGCGGTGGAAGATAACCGTATAGAGGTCCGAGAGGAACCCTTGCAGTAGCCTGTACTGCGTCTCGGTGGCAGCGGCGGACGGCCGCACGTCCCAGAGGAACCACGGGTAGCTCTGCCCCTGGGACCAGTGGTTGTAATAGGCGTCACTGAGCCCGTCGTGCAGGGCCTCGTAAGCGGTATCAATACGCTCCCGCAGGGCCTTGTACGGAATGTCCTTCCGGTTGTGCTGCACCGCCCGCCATGTCATCAGGCATAGCTCCCTACCGCGACCTCCATGTGGACCTCCACCACGTCCGAGTCAGCGAACGTGTGGTTGATGCCGGTGAGCAGATTCAGCATCGTGCCCTGCCCACTGGAGGCGTCATTGAATAGGCCCGCCTCGTCCAGATACTGGCTCGTCACCCCGTCGGCACTGCCGCCCAGCGAGCAGACCCCGATGATGACCTCATGCGAGGCTGCCATGGTCGCCGCCTTGCGCACGGTCTCATAGGTCAGCCCGGTGGACCCCAGCGAGGCAGCATTGGTGCCGCTGCCAGCGGCGAGGTAGCCGAAGGGGGCGTGTGAGGTAACGGTGGCCCGCAGGGCCAGCTCATCCCGGCCGGCGCCCACCACGAGGTTGCCCACCTCGTACTCCTCCACCCGGCCGTCGGCGAAGGTCTTCCGCACCCGGTGCCGGACCGTCAGCCCCACCGCCTCGGCGAACTCGCCGGCCAGCCGGCGCTCCTCAGAAATACGCTTGCTCATAATCCTGTACCCTCTCGTGTAGCACGGCACCATGCAGGCGCCGCAGGTGGTCCTCACTCAGGAATGTCCCCGCAATCTCCGGCGCCCGCTCGAGCCGCGGACCACCGTTCAGCTTGCTGGCCGATAGCTTGAAGGCGGCATCAAACCCGCGATCAAGCACCTTTACCAGCGTGGAGTAAAAAGGCAGGGCATCAATGGCCATGCGCGTCTGCCCCGCTTCCAGCAGCTCCTCCCACAGGGCCACACCGTCATCTGCCCGCTCCCGCATGGCCCGGGTCACGTGCCCGCCATTGTGCTCAAGCTCGTACTGGCACATCTGGGCGAGGTCCCGCAGCCACAGGAACTTGCCCAACCGGCGGGACGGATACTTCTCCCGGTCCCGCACCAGCAGCTCAAGGTTGCGCTGGAACCTGCCCCGCCGGGTGGCCTCAAGGTCATAGCCGTGGTGGATGATCTGCGTCTCACGGATGTGCACCACCGGGGTCACCCCGGCATTCAGCTCCCGCTCGGGGTGCTCATGCACCACCCCGAAGAACCGGACCCCGTGGTGGTGGCGAAACAGACGTACCGGCAGGTCCGTCTTGAGTACCCCGAGCGGCTCGACCGACATGTGGTGCTGCGGCACCGCCAGCCCGTTAATGCCAGAGGGATGCAGGTAGCTAAAGACGTGGTCAGGGTAGTAGAGCTGCTCGTCAGTGTCGAGCCACAGCACCCAGTCCGCGGTGATATCCTCAAGGGCCCGGTTCCGCGCCTCATCAAAGCCTACCTCTAACGCGCTGGGCCCCCGCCGCACGTAGACGTCCCGCCCGGTGCGGCGCAGCTCGTGGGCGAGGTCGTCGGCCAGCTCGTACGTGGCCTCGTCGCTGGTGGCGTCCACCTGTAGCACGAGCTGGTCCACGACCGGGGCCAGCGAGCGCACCGCCCGTTCCAGTGAGGCGGTGCAGTCCTTGAGCAACATCAGCCCGCCCACCGTTTCGCGAGGGCCGAGCTCCCGTAGCTTGCGCGCGTAGTCCACTGGACATGCCCGGCGATCGGGGTTGGCGGTGGCCCGCACCACATAGGAACCCAGCGGGTCCCCCTGCGCCCCCATCCGCCAGTGAACCGCCAGCAGCCGCACACCGCCAAATTCAGAGAGCAGCTCATGCAGGTCTGCCCGTTCAAAGTGGTGCAGGTGTTCCCGGTGCGGATATTCCTCCTCGTAGGTCTCCGCCTCCACCGGCCCGTACGGCGTGGTCAGCAGCAGCAGCCCGCCCGAGCGACAGAGGCTGTTCAGGTCGTCCAGTAACCGCACCGGGTCCGGCACGTGCTCCAGCACCTCAGCGGCCAGCACCGCGTGCGGGGCCTCCCCGTCCTGCAGGTCCTGCAGGTTATCCACGAACCGCACGTTGCCCAGCCCCTCCTCCTCAGCCCAGCGCCGGCCGGTCTCCAGTAGCCCCGGCACCACGTCATGCCCAATGAACCGCACCTCTGGGAAGGCCCGGGCGAGGTGGACCGTGTGGTGCCCCTGCCCGCAGCCGTAGTCTAGCACCACCACGTTCTGCTCCTCCTGCCGCGCCAGCCACTCCCGCAGGCAGCGCTCCACCGTCTGGTACCGCAGGTTGCCGGTCAGGTCCACCCGGCCCGGGGCACGCCCCTGTTCCACGAGGGTCTGATACCTGCCGCGGTAGTGCTCCGCCAGCGGCTCATCGGTGAACTCGTAGAGCCGGAGCTCCTCGCGCACCGTGTCCAGCAGCGGGTCCTCGTCGTCGGCGTGGTCCCGCAGGTACCAGCGCAGCATCATGATGTCGCTGTGCCGCAGCAGGTGCCGGGCCACCGTTGCCGGACGGTAGCCCCGCCCGTCCAGCAGCCCAGTCAGCAGGAGCTCCTCCACGGTCTCAGCCACTGCGTCCGGGGCACACCACGGCACCGGGTCCTCCGCAGGCAGCGCCGTGTCCTCGCGCCGGCCCAGCTTACGGACCTGCTGGACGAACCGGGCGACGCGCTGGTTCTCCGAACTACCCTTCAGGAACGTAGCAGCCTCCACCCTGCCGTACAGCTCCGGCGGGGCGCCGGTCTGGCTGCCGATGACCTGCGCCCCGCAGCGCAGGGCCTCCGCCATCACAATGCAGAAGGTCTCCTCGAAGCCCGTGGGGTAGACCAGCGCGGCGGTGCGGCGGAGCAGCGCGTGCAGGTCCCGCTTATTCAGGGGCCCGAGCAGGGTCACGTTCGGCAGTTCCCGGCAGCGGTCCCAGAGCGCCTCGTAGTAGCCGCGCATCTTGTCGGTGGTGTTGTCGTAGCCCACCACCACGAGGTGCCCCGGCACACCATGCTCCTGTAGGCGTTCCATCACGCCGTTCTCCGCCACCAGCTCCTTGAGCCCGCGCTCCGGCCGGCTGGCGTACACCAGCAGGGGCTCCTCGGGGGGCTCAGGGTAGCAGGTGGGAGGCGGTGCGGTCTCCATCGGGTCGGGCAGGGCCACCGGGTTGGGTACCACCCGCACAAGGTCCGGGGCCAGCTCCCACGTCTCTAGCACCTGTCGGCGGTGCCAGTCGGAGGGCGCCCACACCTGACTGACCCACGCCTGCGCCTCCTGTGCCGCCCGGCGTGACCGTACCAGCGCGAGGTCGTGCAACCACAGCACCACCCGCTTGGCCGCGTAGCGCCCGATAACGCCCACCGGCGTGCGCTGCACCACCAGCACATCGTGCGGGGTCTGCCGGGCAAAAAAGTCAAACCGCTCACCGAGCGGGGCCTGCTCACTGGGCCGGCCCGCGGCAAGGTAGCGCACCCCGTGGTGTACCTCCTCATCCTCCTCTCGGATGTTGGTAAAGACCATGAGGGTGTGCCCCCGTGCCGCCAGCGCCTCCGCCAGCTCCAGCGCACTTGTCTCGCTGCCGCCCAGCCCGCCCGGCTGCTGACGACCGTCGCTGCCCCGGAAGGGCATCCCGCCGATGTGCATCACGATAAACATGTCCCGCTCCTGCTCTCCGTCAAAATGGGGCCGGGCAAAGGCGCCCGGCCCAACCGGGCCCGCCAGTAGCGAGCCACCGTCCGTCCATCGTCAGCCCTTGTCCTTCGGCTCGGTTTTCTTGGGACCTCGGTCGCCGCCGGTCTCATTGAAGGACCTCGGGTCGGTCTGCTTCTCCTTGGTCGCGGCGCCACGCCGCGGGTCTGTGCTTGCCGGTGAAAGTGCCATGTCTGTCTCTCCTGTAAAGGGGGCCGTCCTTGGCCCGTCAGTCGATCCGTCAGGTGCTGGAGTTGACCGCCGTCAGGAGGTAGCCGTAGGCAGAGCCCACGACCTTCTCGTCCTGATAGTAGCCGACCTCCACCTCCTCGCTCTTCGTCTTGGAGTCGTACCCGTGGCGCTCCGCCTGCATCGACGGCACCCCCGGCACGTTCCAGCGGAACGAGTACATGAAGCTCGGCTCCTCGCGGCTCGGCGCGCTGGGTGCGTAGTACACCAGCACGTCGTCACCCCAGACCGGAGTCAGGCTCTCAGCGTCGCCTTCCTCACCCGCATTGTAATAAGCCCGGCCGACCAGGATCTGATCAATCTCGAGCAGGTTCGCCACCTGCGCGGTAGACGGATAGCCGCCCCCGTTGTTGGTACCGAAGATGCGGTTGAGGATGTCAGTATGACGCCGCAGCGACCGCCACGCCTTGTCCCCGATGACGATGCGGTTGGGCCGGAGCCCGACGCTGTCATGGACATTGTCGATGGCGGTGTGCAGGTCCCCGATCGGGTCGCTGTTGGCCTCGTCCGTCCACGCCGAACTGACGGCGCTGTACGAACCCACGTTGCTGCCGCTGGTAACCTGCGCGGACACCCGATGCTCCCAGCCGAGCATCAACTTCCCGGTGATGTAAGTCACCCGGTTGTTGTAAAGCTCTTGCAGGAGAATGGGGTCCATGTTGGCCCGATCCTCGACCGTCACCCGGTCCTTGAGCGCATGGTCGTTAGCGAAGTAGGTGTGCGAGCTGATGTCCCGCGTCACCACCCGCGCCTCGGCCCCGGGCGCCCGGCGGTCGTCCTCGATGCGCAGCGCGTCGGCCCGGGAGAACTCCACAAAGCCGTCGCTCTGCTTGGTTACCGGAACCATGGGTGCGATCATATCCGCGATCATCCCCGTGGGCCGGTGGTTGATGGCCACGTTGGACAGGGGGACGTCGATGTGCAGGTCGCCCGGTCCCGTGGCGGCAAAGTTCCGTCGCATGACAGTCCCTCCCTTATGCGCCGTTGTAGTTAGTCATGGCGGTTACGAAGTCCGCAAGGACCTCACACACCGCCCCGGAGCTGGCGTCCGCCAGTGCCCGTGCCACCTGTGGCCCGTCACCGGAGCCACTGGCAGTCAGGTAGCCGCCGGTCGTCACCTTCAGGCGGTCACCCGCCGAGACGGCACCGGTGACCTTGGCCTTCATATGGCCCTCGTAGGCCACGGCCGCGTCGCGCCCGGCAGCCGCCGGCTTGTTCTGCAGGATACCCACCGCAGTGTTATTCTCCGCCGCGATGGTACCGCCCACCGTTACCGCGAGGTACTGAGACCCCGAAAGGTCCGCTCCCGCGCGGATCGCGATGATGTCCTTCTCACCTTCCACGGCCATGGTTAAGCCTCCTCGGTTTCGCCGGTGGCATACCGGCTAGCCAGTTCAGGGTCCGCCGACAGAACGCGCTTCATCGCGTCGCTGTAGGTAATCTTCGGATCCTTGCCCATCAGCTCCGTCGTCCGGTCATGCACGACGGTCCCAGGGTCCTTGCCGGCATCGGAATCCGTACCGTCACCCGCAGCACCCGTGGGGCTGGTACCGGGCTTCTCCTGTTTGGAGATGCCGACGAACTCCTTCAACTCCTTCACGTCGATGTTGACGACTGCGTCATCATCGTCCACGCGGAACAGCTTCAGGGCCTTTTCGCGCTGCGCCGGCAGGATCTTACCCGCCTTGACGCCGTCTTCCAGGATGGAGGTAACCTGCTCGCGTGCGTGCTTGACGGAGGCCTCCTTCTCGGCCTTGGCGCGCTCCTCCTCCTTCCGCTGGAACTCCGCCTTCTCCTGCGCCAGCTTGGCATTCTCCTCCTTGAGCTTGTGGTTCTCCTCCTTGATGTCTCCAGTCTCCTTCTCCAAGCGCTCGAAGCGCTCAGTCAGCTTGGAAAGCTGTTCTTCCATACCCATGTCATCATCCTCGTGGTTGCTGTCCAGCTCGCCACTGATCGCCGAGAACTCGGCCCGATCCTCCCGGCTTAGCCGGGCATTGCTCCGGTCGAGATAGTGCGTCAGGTCCGCGAGCGTATTGACGGCCGGCAGGTCTGCCCCGAGCAGCGCTACGCCACTCAGCACGAAGGGATACCTGTCGCCCTTGTACTTCACACCAAGGTCGAGCTCAATGCTAACCTTGCGGTATTTGCGTGCCTTGATGGCCTGCATGACCACCGGCGGCACATCCGTGAACTTGGCAAACAGCTTCGGTGTGCCGTCTGCCCCCGGTGCCACCCACACCTGCTCTACCCAGCCAAGGGCCGGAGCGCCGTCCGTGAGCGGCTGCATGTCATTGTGGCCCAGCTTCAAGGGTACCTTGTGTACCGACTTCAACTTCTCAAAGGTAGCTGCGATCTCGTGCAGGTCTGCCTCCGAGTAGCTGGTCCCATTCCAGCGGCCGGCGGCGAAGATCTCCGCCGTGACGCTGCCGGCCCCGTCGAAGCTGATGCGCACAGAGCCGTCGGGCTCCTGCTCCACGCTGTGCTTAACCCCCGCTGCGGAGATGCAGGCAAGAATAGCCTGCTGGTCCGTAGCGTCATTCTCCAGTGCCGCATTGGCAGCCGACACGCACCGGGCCTGCTGCTCCGGTGTCCAGTTCTTGGCAACCGCCGGCGGGTTGTCCTTCGTCCACGGCATGTGTCAGTCCTCCTCAGCCGAAGCCCTGTTGCGGTTCCACGGATGGCGGTTTCTCTGAGATGCTCACCCCGGTATCCGTAGTCGTCACCGCCACTAGTAGAGAGCGACAGTTGTAATGGTTGGGCGGGCGGTACTTGCTCCACCCACTCCAATCGCTGGCATACACATCCCCGTCCAGCTCTCGACAGATCTCGGTAGTGCGGCCATCCAGGATGGCACTATATTCAAGCGCCGACACGAAGCTACCAGCGCTCTGGAACATGTCGTAGCGACCTTCGTTGAGAGCATCGAACAAGTTCGTACGTACCACCGTCTCCAGCCGGGCCTGCGGGTTCTTCACCGTGCCCGGTCCTATGCCGGCTTTGATAACTCCGTCGGACTCAAGCTGGTTATACAGCTCATCGATCATGGCTTGCGTAGTCTTATCATTACGCATCCCGTGTAGGAGAATCTGCTTGACGCGGCTCAGGATGTCGTCCTGCAATACCCCAGTCATCCAGAACGACTTGGCTTTAAAGTATTCCTCCGCCATGTCCGCCAATCCAGCGAAGTCATGACGGGTAAAGCTGCCCCCTGCCTTGGCAAGCTCGCCCCGGGCATGCTTACCGCCCAGAGCGTAACCATCTTGAAGCAGACTACGGCAGGTACGGCGCACCGCTGCCATCTTGGTGCCATCCATCTTGAGCCCCTGCACGAACTCCGGCGTCACCTTGTCCTTTGCCTTGATGCGGTCCGTCATCTCGATAACGGCATCGGACAACGTGTTGGCCAGAGCTCCGGCGTGCTGCTGCTCTACACCCTGGGACTTGCGATCGATGACAGAGAAGTCTACCCGGCGCAGCGCCCGAGTATATGCCGCCGTAGTAACGGTGCGCCCATCACCGGGCAGGATCGTCTCCTCTGCCCCCGATACTCCGGCTGGGCTGGGTGACTGGCCGGGTTGGTCTGGTCCGGGTGGCTGCTGCCCCGGTTGCTGCCCCGGCTGCTGTCCCGGCTGCTGCCCCGGTTGCTGCCCCGGCGGCACCGGCCGTTTCTTGGGATCACCGGCCGGAGGCGCCTCCAGCAGATCGCGCAGCCATTCATCATCGGTGTCTGTGGCGTCCACGGCCGCGCCCTGCACAAGCTGCGACCATGTCTTCGCGATCTCCAACCGCATCTGCATAGAAATTGGACGGAAGCAGAGGCGCGGGTACAGGTTGTCTCCAAAATTCAGCTGACCCAGATGCTTGAATAACTGCTCGTTCAGCACCTCCTGCAGCCGCGCCGCCTCGGCGTCCAGCGTCCACAGGAAAGCCTCTAGCTGCGTCTGGCTCTGACTATAGCTACCGGTATCCCCCTGCTCCGAGATACCGAGTAGGTTTGGCACCAGCAATGCTTTAGCGATGCCGGCATCGTGGTACCCCACCGCCTCGCGATAGGCGTTGTTGCTTTCCGGGTGGAAGACATTGGCTTCTATACCCTTGGGCAGCAGGATGCCGGTGCGTGTTTGAATGCTGTTGAGGATGTTCTGGAGCTTGGCATAATCCGCGCTACCTGTAACGATGTTGCTATCGGACGTCTGCTGCAACGCCACAAACCCTGAAGCGGCGCGCTCCATGAAAATGTTCCAGAAGCGGATGATGATGTCCTTGGAAAAATAGCTGCGGTACGCTTCCCGGAGCTCAGACTGCCCGTAGTAAGGGTCAACGTCGGGATTGCATGCGTAGTGAATGAACCGCTCGGGGTCTAGCTGCTGGCGCCGGCCATTGACCTCTTGGTATACCTTGGTCCGGTCCCCGTGCTGGTCTACGTCGAAGATGAAGGTCTCAAATGGTTTGACGCGCAGGCTGCGCAGCCCCCACCACGTTTTGCCCTGCCATTCGGTCTGAGAGAACACTTTCTCCGTCATGCTGAATCCGTTGTACATGGCAGACATGATTCCGTTCAGCACGTCGCTAAACTGGCCCGGCATCTCCGTCAGGATGTGCTTGTACAGGCTAACTCGGTCTTCCTTCTCCTGATCACTGAGCTGGCCTTGCTCGTCCTCTACCTCGAACTCCCAGTTGCGAGCAGTGACGGCATCTCTCTTGAACCGGACCACTGCCTTAACCTGCTCGTCCAGCATCATCCGCTTATAGACGCGGTACCCCTGCCGGCCGATAAGAGTGTCCGGATTGTACCGGGGCCATGTCTGTCCGTAGATCAGAGAATCCGTCCACGCGATTGGACTGGTCGGCGCTTCTGGCTGCTGCGCCCTAGGCGCGAAAACTTGCTTGATGCGCTCCAGCACCACTATCCCTCCCAGGCTCCGATATCCGAGGTTAATGCGCTGCCTTCCATGATCTCTACATCCGCACCGGGAGTCGCTCCGATAACGGGCACCATACCGGCGTGGACCATTACCTCGGAATCAATCATGTCAGGGCTCTTAACCCCACGTCTACCCATGTCCGCCTTAGTCTCTAGATCCTCCACTCGGTCTGCCCCGGGCTTCGTACGGATGGACGTCGCTTGTGCGTCGTGGTCGTCCCAGTCGGAGTCATCCTCATAATATTCGGGGCTGTAGGTTATGCGCCCATCACGCAGTGCGTCTCTATAAACAAGGTACGTCTGCGTTCGCCGGTTGCGCCACCGCTTAACGTCATCGCTGGCGGCGCCGCCGCGATACTGTACGACCGGGAAGTTCCTACGCATGATATGCCCAGCCGTGCCGGCACCTACACCGATGGCGTCCACCACGATATCGTCGCCCCGGGTGCGATCCCCGCCATAAGCTGCGTACATTGCAATCGCTGCGTCGCCTGCTGCCAGTGGCGCCTCGCTGGGAGGGAAGGAGTACCGCATTTGCCTTATATAGTGGGTATGGGTCTCGTAGAGCTTGGCAACGGTGACCACCGTCTCGTCGTCCCCGCCGTCGGCCACGTCCACCGCCACGCGCAGGCGCGGAATAGAACCATCGTCGCTAAAGGTGTTCTCACGAGCCTGAACAATCCAGTCAAGCGGTATAAGCTGATTCTCGGCGAGCTCGGCAAACTCTCCCATCACCCGAACTTTGACCACGGCGGAGTTGCGGCCGTACTTAGCGACCATACGTTCCGCCCACTCAGCCACCCCGGGGCGCTGCACTCGGTCCGGACTGATGTGCATCCGGTAATACATTTCCCGAACGCCCCGCTTCTGGTGGCTGGCCCAGAACTCCCCCCGGTTACGAGTGGGGTTACCGATGATAGCGAGCACTGCGTTCTCCGTGGTGAGCGCGCCCTCTATGACTGGGAACATGGCGTCCAGCCGCTCGGCGCTTGCCTCATCAACCACGAATAGAAGAAAAGGCGCGTGGTAGCCGGCAAGGTTTTCGGGCTCGCTGGCTGTTTCCACGATAGACTTCCAGATGGAGTCATTGCCCCAGATAGCCGTTCCACCATCACGGACCTTCACGAACTCCCGATACCACGGCTCTGCCTTGGAAACCACTCGGCGCATTTCTGGCCACAACCGAGTGAGGAGCTGCTGCTCCTTCGGAGCGGTGCAGGGCACGAGGCCCTGATAGTGGGTAAACTGCCACCAGTGGATCAACCGGGCTAGCCAGTTGGTCTTGCCGGTACCGTGCCCGGAGCGCACCGACACCCGGTTCAGCCCTGCATGGTTGTAAGCAGTGGGCAGGCCCCGACGTAGCCGCTCCAAATCTGCGATCGCTTCCATACCCTCGCGCTGCCAGTCGTCGGACGGAGCATGCAATACTTCGCAGCAGAAGAACTCCGGATCCATCAAGCACCGCTGCACAAACTGGCTGAGCTGGCCGAGGTCCAGCATTACGGAGCTCAATGGAGCTGCCCTTCATCTGGGCCCTGGGATGGAGCGGGAGCAGGTGCATCCTCGTGAGCTGAGCGCACCGCATTGACCAGCATCGACAGCAGGTCAGACCCTTCTCCCGCCTCCAGTTCTATGGCTCGGAGATCTGGGAGCACCTTGGCCAGCAGGCGGAACGTGATGTCGCTCTTCACACGCAGCGCCTCAATCCTGGCCCGGGCATTGCTGACTTCCGTCTGCTTGTACACGTGACGGAACTTGTGCAGCTCTCGTTGAACATCATCAAGATCTTCAACAATGACGCGCAGCTTTGAGAGGTGCTGCGATCCCTGAATCTTGAGGCGAAGTTCCTCCTGGAGCTGCCGGCGCCGGTACGCAGCAGGTGTCGTCGCCGGATGCGGGTTACCTCCCTTCTTTGCTTTATCTTGATCCGACATCTGATCCCTCTTCAAAGAAATCGATCGTGTTGTCCGCCGGCCCACGCCAGCACATACGCGCACGTATAGCACAACAATTCTGTGAGGCAAACAAATATACCCATTTTGGAGGGGCAAAATGGATCCAAACGTCCTAGCGGAGGGATCAGCAGCCATTATTGGAGGAGCAAAACACGTCTAGCAGAATCACGGATGTCCTAGTGTAGGGACGGTTACAGTGGTTACAGGTTTTTGTGGGGGGAGACTTCTATTTGTAACCGATCAAAAAGGTCTAATGGAGGGACCTGAGGACATGTCGGTTACAGTAGTTACAGTAGTTACGGATTATAAAAAACTAAAGGGAAAAATAGTAAAAAGGGTTTATATATAAAAGGTTTTCAAATGTCTGTAACCTGTAACCGGGACAATTTTTTGTTCGTAAGATGTTGTCCCCCCAACAAATAGATCCGGTTACAGGTTGATTTAGTTACTGTAACCGGCGCCCGTTTTGATACTTATTTGAAGCACTGAAGTTAAAGTGATGCCTTAACAAGTCCTCTCAGAAGCCTAATATCCTCCAACTTTTGACGTGTTTTAAAAATGGACTTTCTTGAATAAAACCTGTAACCGAGCTGGAAACAACAACTTACGCGGTTGGTTTGCCTCCACCGTGGGCACCTATTAAGGTGTGCAGACCGACATACGTTGTCGGGGTAGGGGCCGGCCCCCGGTAAGGTCTGACCCACCTAGCCGTTACCTCCATTCCGGCGCAGGGTGTTCCGCGCACTCTGGACCGGGGGTTGGCGCCTACTTTTAACCTCTGGGATTGGGTTCCCAGCGGGCAACGCGGAGAGACAAATGGCAGCAGTTTATAAGATCACAGAGGCGCAGCTCGCCAAGCGCAAGATCCAGGAATCGGGGCTTACACAACGTGACGCTAAAGCGCTGGGCCTTAAACCATTAAGGCCAGAGCAGACAGCAGCGCTAGGCCACGCAAAACTCCCCGCTTTACAAATCCCTTATTTTGAGACGGACGGCAAGCCCCGCCCGTTCTACCGGATACGCTATCTGCAAAAGCCCAAGGGCTTTGGAGGCGCCGGGACCAAGCGGTGGCATAAGTACACCCAACCGCCGAATGAAGGACCGCAGGTATATTTCCCCCCACTCAACTTTAATTGGTGCGAGGTGATAAAGGACAAGGACGTCCCTCTCTACCTTACGGAAGGAGAGCTCAAAGCTGCCTGCGGAGTGCGACACGGCTTTGCCACCATTGGGCTCGGTGGCGTATACAACTGGCGTAGTGCCAGCGCGAGCCAACCGTGGATCCCCGACCTGCAAGGCATCCAATGGAAGGATCGGCAGGTGTTCCTAGTGTTCGACTCTGATTCCGACCGTAACGAACAGGTGCGTATAGCACTAGTCCGCTTGGCCCGCGAGCTCATGGCCCGGGGCGCTAGGCCCTACGTGGTCAAGCTTCCAACGCTGGAGGGAATGGAGAAAACAGGGTTGGACGACTATCTGGTAGCCACGGGGCCGGAGGACTTTATAGCGTTGACGCAGGAAGCTGACCCCTTTTCCCTCGCGGAGGAGCTGTGGCAGCTCAATACGGAGGTGGTGTATATCCGCAGCCCGGGCATCATTGTGAGTTTGGGGGACGGCCGCAGGTTATCCGCTAGTGCTTTTGTAGAACACGCCTACGCCAACCGACATTACTATGAGGAGCTGGCGGACGGCAAGATAAAGAAAAAGCCTGCGGCCAAGGCGTGGCTCGCATGGGAGCACCGCTTTGAATTGGACAGCATTACCTATCGCCCCGGAGAGGAGAAGATCCTAGAGGACGACAAATACAATCTCTGGAACGGTTGGGGGTGCCAACCCGTGCCCGGGGACATAGAACCCTGGGACGAGCTGCTGAGCTACGTGTTTAAAGGCGCACCCAAAGAGCGCCACTGGTTTGAGCAGTGGTGTGCCTATCAATTCCAGTGTCCGGGTGTCAAGCTCTATAGCGCCGTGCTGATATGGGGGCGCACCACCGGCACCGGCAAGACCCTTATTGGGGAAACGCTGGGGCGCATCTTCGGCCAGAACTTCGAAGAGATACAGCAAGCGGACCTGCTGAGTCAGTTCAACGAGTGGGCGGTGAATAAGCAGTTTATTATGGGCAGCGAAATCGTAGGAACAGACCAGCGTAAGGAAGCGGACACAATCAAGAATCTTATCACCCGTGAGCGCATACGCATAAAAGAGAAGTACCTGCACGAGTACACATTGCCGGACGTCATTAACTACTACTTCACCAGCAACCACCCCGATGCCTTCTTCATCGACGATCAGGACCGGCGCTTGTTCGTCTGGGAGCTTAACCAGCAACCACTGGAGGACAGCTTCTACGATTATTACGACCACTGGATGCGCACCACCGGCCCGGAACACCTCTTTGACTACCTGCTCCACTATGACATCACCGGATTCAATCCCAAAGCCCGCCCACCGTTGACCACGGCAAAAGAGGAGATGGTGTACCACAGCCGCAGTGACCTTTCTGCATGGGTGGCACTGCTGAAGCAGGACCCCGATAGCGCCGTGCAGCTCGACGGTACCCCCGCCCCGGGCGACCTGTTTACCAACCATCAGCTCCGTAACTTCTATGATCCCGACGGTCGCACCAGAGTGACTACGACAGGGCTCGGTCGGGAGCTCAAGCGGCAAGGCATATTGCAGCGGGTGGTCAAGATGGAAGGTGCCGCCACGCGCCTGTACGCCGTGCGCAACGCGGACCATTGGGCGCGGCAAGAGTCAGCCGCTTGGGTGGCTCATGTCGAGGAGCGTGTGCCCAAGCCCCCACGCCAGAAATACTAAGGTTTGTTTGGGTCCGTAAGGTTTTGCTGTACTATGGGTGCTAGGGTTATACAAGCGGCTAAATGGAGGCCTCAATGACCAAGCAGGTTCGCATCGAAAATGCCGACGCAGGGGACGACATCAGTGTGCGGGTAACCATGCACGACGCTCGGACTCACGAGGTAGTGAAGGTGATGGAGCTGCGCTACGCAACCAGTCAGGTTGAATTCACTATCTACGACGGAGTGTACCTTGTGGTGGATGAGCTGCTCCTTGACGACGACGTCCTGAAGGATGACCCCGTGACTGACTTGCGCAAGTGCAAGGAAGATTATGAGTTCACCACGTCCCCCGGGGTTCCCCCACTGGACGCGGAATGACCCCTTGGCCCGTGGCTAACCTCTCGCCCCCTTGAGCAGCCACGGGCCTTTTTTCTTTTGAATGGAGGAACAGACCATGAAGCTCATTAAACCGAAGAAGAACGGTTATGCGCGGCTGGCCAATGCAATTGATGAGTTCCTAACACTGGACGAGCAGTCCAAGGAACTCGCCGCCATTGCCAAGGAAGCCAAGCAATACCGGGACCAAGCGGAAGAGCATTTATTGCAGAACTTCACCAAGGATGAGCTGAGCCAAGTTCGCAAGGGTGACAAACTGATCTACCTAAAGCGTGATGAGGTAGCCAACGTCAACGACTGGGACGCGCTGTACAAGTACATCGCCCGCACTAAGAGTTATGATCTGCTCCAGCGCCGGGTTTCCATCACCGCAGTGCGTGAACGGTGGGCCGATAAGAAACAGGTGCCCGGCGTGGAGTCGTTCACCCGGGTGAGCTTGCAGGTGCGGCGGACATGAGTACCGTGCGACTGGAGATGACCGACGAGGAGGCGCGGCTGCTGCTGGAGGCGGTAGTGACGGAGGTGGAAGAATCGACAGACCGGCTGGAGTCGGTGATGGAGGAGCCCTGTGATGATGGTGAGGTCCGGGAGCTGCGCGTATTTTGGAATCGGCGCCTCTGGTTAGCTAGCAACCTACGGGCACGCCTGAAGATCCTTATTAAGGAGTGACATGCTGTGACAAGGATCAACCACAGCATCACGGTGGGGCCGAGCCGGGCGCTCGGCTCCTGCAACTACTGTAAGCGTTCCAACCGCTTTGTGATTGAAATTACCATGGCCCCGAGCCTCGGGTTCCGGGCCTGCAAAGACTGTGCCGAAAATGTCGCGGACCTGCTGGAACGGTTCGCGGCACGGGCGCGGGATTTTTCCAGCCTGCCACGACAGGCAGAAGACGACGGAGAGCAGTAATGGCAACGAGAAAAGGTACTACGGGTAAGGAAGTCATCAACTACGACGAACGGCTGGCAGCACTGGCGGAGGAATCCGCCGGGATGGAGGCCCGGGTCGGCGGCGGCGGCAGCTATATTTCCATCCGAGGAGGAAACTTTACGTTCCGCGAGGAGATTCTGGGCAACCCATTCCAGTGCGTGGTGCTGGAGCACTGTCTGGATAACGCCTACTATGTCGGCGGCTTCGACCCAGACAATCCTTCCAGCCCGGTCTGCTTTGCCGTGGCCCGGGGCGCAGAGGAGGATCTGGCACCGCATGAGGATGCACCGGAGCCGCAGTCGGAGCTCTGCATTGATTGCCCACAGAACGAATGGGGTACTGCGGACACCGGACGCGGCAAAGCCTGCAAGAACGGGCGCCGGTTGGCCCTGCTACACATGGATGATCTGGAGAATGGAGGGGTGGAAGAAGCTGAAGTCGCCATGTTGCGCGTGCCTCCAACATCGCTCAAGTACTGGGCAAGCTATGTCAAGAAGCTCACCCGCACCATGAAGCTGCCGCCGCTGGCCGTGGTTACGGAGATGGAGCTGGTCATGGACTCCGAATATCCGGAGATCAAGTTCTCCTTCGTGGGAGCTGTGGAGGGCAAGGAACAGATCGCGGCGCTGCTAGCCAAGCGGGATGAGATCATCGAGGATCTGACCATGCCCTACGATCTCACCAACTACATCCCGCCGGAGGAGCGTAACAAGCCCAAGCGCCGGGGGCCGGCAAACAAAGCTCGCAGCGCTGGGGGCAAGGCCCGGCGTAGCGCACGATAACCTACATGGACCATGAGGTATGGCAGTACGGCAGAACGTGGAGGCTGCTTAACCGACACCTCCACGGGCTGACCGAGGAACAGGTAGCGGCGCTCCTCGTGCTGGAGTGGCAGGGACCGAAGCGTCCTCGGCACTTGGAGCGCCTCTACAATCGGCTGAATAAACTGCGGGCGCAGAGGGAGCGAGAAGCCCTGCTACGATTCCATGTTCTACCTTACGTTGCTACGAAGCGTGATATGTATGTAGGGGATTCCGATGGGTGAATATTACGCGGTATTCGACAAGCACGGCCGGGCCAAGCCCAGCACGTTCAGTCCTACTCCGTTTGGTTCAATCTTTCGCTGTGTCAGCATGGACCCACCCCCGAAGGACGGGCGGAAAAAGGACGTAACTGGGAAGATTGAGGACAAGTGGGAGAAGCGCCGCAAGGAAGAAGAGCTGACGGTTAAGCGGGCTAAGATCGTGCCTGAGGAGGAATACGATGGACAGCATTGACGCACAGCAACAGATAGGAGAGCTGATTTTCTTTTCTATGGGCTGCACGTGGTGGGGCATATTTGAGGAGACACAGAAGCATGAGCTCGTGGAGCTGCCTATTGGCACCGTGGCCCCGGTGCTGGTCACCTGCCCGCACTGCAACTGCCCCGTGCTGGGGGCTGACAAGCAGAGCTGGCACCGGGCCGTGACCGCGCGGGTGCTGCGCGCGCCACCCGAAGAACGGCCCCGGCTGATGGCCTACATACTCTGGACGCAGGGCCGATGCTACCACGATGCTGAGGAAGCATGGCACCTGTTCAGTGAGGCTAATCTGGCGGCGGATGGAGAGCTGGTGGCAGAGTTTACCGGGCTGGCGCAGCAGGGGTACCACTAAAATGCGTGCCCCAATAACCATGGACTTTGAGACAGAGGGCATTGGACCCCGCCCGGACTTCTATCCGCCTCGCCCGGTGGGGGTGGCATTGTGGGAGCCCGGGCGGAGCCCTGCTTATCTGGCATGGGGGCACCCGACGGAAAACAACTGCACCCGAGAGGACGCCGTCAAGCGCCTACGAGCCGCCTACAGCAGCCGGCCCATCCTGATGCACAACGCTAAGTTCGATCTGGAGGTCGCCCACGAGCACCTCGGCCTGCCACTGGTGCCCACCGCCGGATTTCACGATACCATGTTCGAGGCCTTCCTCGTGGACCCGCACGCCCAGAGCCTCTCCCTGAAGCCGATGGCGGAGCGCTGGTTGGACCTGCCGCCGGAGGAACAGGAGGAGCTCCGTGATTGGATCATGGCCAATGTGCCAGAGTGCCGGGGCAAATCGAAAACATGGCGCGGTTGGGGCGCCTACATAAGCAGGGCACCGGGCAGGCTCGTAGGACGCTACGCCAAGGGGGACGTTATACGTACCCGCAAGCTGCATGACTTGTTCTACCCCCGGATTCTAGAAGACGACATGGAGGAAGCCTATCAACGAGAGCTGAACCTCATGCCCCTGCTGCTGCGGCAGGAGAAACAAGGCGTACCGCTGGCCACCAACCGCCTGCGGCGTGATGTCCATAAGTGGGAACGTTCCGTGGAGGAGGTGGACAACTGGTTACGGCGCCGGCTCAAGGCCCGAGAACTGGATGTAGACAGCGCTAATGAGCTGGCGGACGCACTGGAGCGTTCCGGCAAAGTCACGAGCTGGGTGCTGACGGACAAGGGTAACCGCAGCTTGTCAAAAGAGAACCTACCACTTGCCATAGAGGACCCACAAATAGTGGAAGTGCTGGCGTACCGGGGGCTGCTGACAGTGTGTCTGCGGACCTTTGGTCGGCCATGGCTGGAGCAGGCATTGCACACGGGCGGGTGGATGCACACCAGTTGGAACCAAGTGCGGCAAGCGGACGAGCGCAGCAACAACGGCAGCAAAGGTACGCGCACCGGCCGGCTCAGTAGTAATCCCAATTTCCAGAACATCCCCACCCCCAAGGAAACCAAGCTGCCCAAGGCCCTGCGCGAAAAGCTGTCCCCCATTCCCTCGATGCGGGACTATATAGTGCCGGATAGCAAGGACCGGCGCATATACGTCCGGGACTACAGCCAGCAGGAATTCCGCATACTGGGGCACTTTGAGGATGGCGCTCTCATGCATGCCTATAAGGAAGACCCCTTTATGGACGTGCACGAGAAAGCCCAGTACCTCATTAACAAACGGCTCGGTACCAGCTTCAGTCGAAAGCCTGTGAAGAATACGGGGTTCGGTTTGATCTACGGGATGGGCGCCGGCAAAGGTGCCGACGCTGCGGGGACAGACGTGGAAACGTTCCGCCGGCTGAAGAATGAGTATCTGGGGCAGTTCCCGGGGTTGCGGGTACTCGTTAAGAACCTGAATAAAATGGGCCGTTCGGGCGAGCCAATCCGTACGTGGGGCGGGCGCCTGTACTACTGCGAGCCACCCATGAAGATCAGGGGCCGGCTGCAAACCTTTGAGTATAAGCTACTCAACTACTTAATTCAGGGCAGCGCAGCGGACTGCACTAAGGAAGCTCTCCTCCGCTACGACAGTCTGTCCCGGGATGGGCGGGTGCTGCTCACCGTTCATGACGAAATCGTCATAACAGGTCCAGCAGACGGCGGAGAGATGGAGCTACTGCGGCAGGCTATGGAGTCCATAGAATTTGACGTACCCATGCTCTCCGACGGGAAGTGGTCCCGCACCAGTTGGGCAAGACTCAAATCATGGCGCGATTCAAGAAATTAATGCTCTGGCGTGTCACTGTACATTATGTAGCAGCGCCCAGAGTTGGAGGCGCCCGTAAACAGGTGCTGGAACCACAGCAGGCGGAAATCTGGCTGGCTGGGTCCGGGCGGTTCAAGCCCAGCCGTGCACGGGTGGAGCAGGCGGTGGAGCATATGCGCGAGGGAGGTAAGCTCCCCCGTATGGAGATACTGTCCGTAGAGGTGGCCGAGCTGGGCACCGTTTACAATGTTGGGAGATGATCATGTCTAAGAGCAAGCTACCCCCGGCGATGACTGCATGGTCTTACAGCCGCTACGGCACGTGGAGCAAGTGCCCCCGGCTGGCGTACTACAAATTTGTCAAGAAGCTGCCGGAACCCAAGAATAAAGCGATGGAGCGGGGCCTACAGGTGCACGACATGGCCGAGAGGTACATCAAGGGCGAGCTGATGGGTATGCCCGTGGACCTGCTCCGGTTCAAAACCAGAGTGGAAAAGCTGCGCGAAATGTACAAGGATGGGACAGCGCATGTAGAGGATAGCTGGGCTTTCAACAGCCGGTGGGAAGAGACGGAGTACTTCGCACCGAACGCGTGGTGCCGTATTAAGACTGACGTCTGGGAAGTGCTGCGCCCCGGCGTGGTGAAGGTTACTGATTGGAAGACAGGAAAACCCCGGGACGGATATGGGGAGCAGCTACGTCTTTACGCGACTGGGGCCTTCTACGCCATTGCGGATGTAGAAGAGGTAGAAACGGAGCTGGCCTACCTAGACACTGGGGAAGTGGTGGGCGGCAGAGAAGATCCAGACGGGGTATACAAAGTGGAGGACGCCGAGAAGCTCCGACAGGAGTGGGATGACAAGGTCGCGCCCATGCTGGCGGATAGGCACTACAAACCAAACCCGGGTTACCACTGCCGGTGGTGCCACTTTAGCCGTTCCAATGGGGGTCCTTGTGATTACTGAAAAGCAGATAGAAGACCGTTTTGTGCGCATGGCGGAGGAACGGGGGTGGTGGGCTGTTAAGCTGGCCTCCCCGAGCACCCGTGGCATGCCAGACCGGATGGTGTTGACCCCCGGCAAGCACGTGGTGTTCATTGAATTCAAGCGCCCCGGAGCCAAGGTGTACAAGTTGCAGGGGTGGGTCCACGACCGGCTCCGCCGGCTGGGATTTACCGTATTTGTGTGCGAGGATGCGCAGCATGCCGCCGACCAAGTTGAAGCGTCCATCGAATCCGAAGAATACCGCTACAGGTAAGCCCAAACTCGCCGATGTCTGGGAAGGGTACCAGCAGCGCGCAGCGGAATTCTTGGTGTCCCGCATGTCCGGAGGGCTACTGCTGGACCCTGGGATGGGGAAAACCGCCATTGCGCTTAAGACGTTTATGGTGCTGCGCTCCAAGGGCAAGGTCAAGAGCGCGCTGGTAGTGGCGCCACTGCGGCCAGCGTTCTCCGTATGGTCCAAGGAAATGCCCCGGTCCGAGTCTAACAAGTGGCATGAGTTCCGCAACCTGCGGGTGGAGATGCTGCACGGACCGGACAAAGATGCAGCTCTGGAGCGAGAAGCAGACCTGTACGTAATAAACCCGGAGGGGTTGCAATGGCTGGTCGCCGCCCGTAAGCGCGTTAAGCGCCGGTGGGACCTGCTCATTGTAGACGAGTCTACCAAGTTCAAGCGCAGCAACACCAAGCGGTTTAAACTGTTGCGGCAGCTCCTGGGAACCATACCGCGACGCTGGATACTGACGGGCACACCCCGGCCGCAGGGGCTGGAGGACCTGTTCGGGCAGATCTACATCCTGGATGAAGGAAAAGCTCTAGGTAGATACATCACCCATTATCGCAACTACTACTTCTATCCCACTGGTTACGGTGGTTATACCTACATGCCGTTCGACTGGGCTGAGGACGCGATCTACGAGAAGCTGCGGCCACTGGTGCTGCGCATGGCCAGCGAAGACTATCAAACCCTGCCGCCGCTTATAGAGAATGAAGTATGGTTGGAACTGCCGGACGATGTTAAGCCCGTATACGAGCAGGTGGAGAAGGACTTGTTCGTAGATCTGGATGAGGGCAATGTAGTCGCTTCCACTGCCGGGGTAGCCTCCATGAAGTGCCGGCAGATAGCAGCAGGCGGGGTGTTCTATACGGAGTCTCGGCAGCGGGAGCGGTGGGAGCAGCTCCACTTAGTGAAAGCGGAAGCTACGCTGGAAATTCTGGAAGAGCTGCAAGGACAGCCGGCGCTCATCGCCTACTACTTTGAGCACGACCTAGAACGGTTGCGCAAGGTATTGGGCAAGGATGTCCCCCACTTGGGCGGGGGTGTGAGCAAGCAGCAGGCGGCCATGATAGAGAACGCATGGAATGCGGGGGACCTGCCGGCGCTGATGGTGCAGCCCGGCAGTGCTGCCCACGGGTTGAATCTGCAGGAAACCGGCAGGGCCATTATCTGGCACAGTCCCACGTGGGACCTTGAGCACTACATACAGCTCATCCATCGGCTATGGCGCAAGGGGCAGCAACACCGAGTGGTCAACCACCGCTTAATAATGTCGGGCACTATAGAGGAGGCCATGTACAGAGGACTCGGCAAGAAGAACAGGGGGCAGCAGAGCATGTTTGACGCACTCAAGGACTACCGGAAGTCGCGACGTTGATCGATCTACGGGGATGGTACAGGATTCTTGCACATTGGTCCCACTTGCGCTATACTCAGTTTACAGGAAAGTTAGGGTCAAGCGGAGAACGGGAATGGAGGAATCAAAGATGAAGCTCGCCATGTACCATTGCGACGGACTCATGAATAAGAAGTCCGACTTGCGGGGCATTCGCCCGGTGCTGGTGGTGGTCAACGGGACCAAGTATTTGCACGCGGTCCTGATGGACTTCCCGATCAGACTCATTCGCATCCATAAGCAGAACGAGAAATACCTGCGCTACGTGGATGACGAGGACAAGCGGGCTCTGGCAGTCTATCGCTTCCGGCAGGCTGCCAAGACCCACGGCATAACCAAGGGGGCGGCAGCCCGCCTCTTCACAGCCCAGTTCTAGGAGAGCAGCAATGGCACGCAAAGCAAAGAAGCAGGAGCAGACGGAAGAGCAGCGTCAAGATGAGCTGCCGTTCCAGTGGAGCGGGGCGATGGCTCCGGTGGGCACTTCCTTTATCATCGACATCAGCAACGATGATGACTATGGTCCCCGAGTCATCGGAGCCTACACAGACCATGTGCAGGCAATCCAGGAGTCGGATAAATATGCGGAGCAGGGCAAACCCTATTTCATAGCCACCGAGGCATCTGATCTGAAGGTGTTCTCGGAGGAAGAGCTGGCCAAACTGCACGTCAACATATGCGGTGGCCAGCCGGTGGAGGAGATCACTTCACCACAGCAGGGGGCGACGTTGGTATGGGGTATCATGATCACGTTCTACAATGACCCCAGTATCTGGAAGAAGATTTTTCCAGTAAACCGCAACTCGGAGAGCGACGACATGGGTACGACCATCAAAGCCGGCGGCAGCCGGAGCAAGACGACCGACGATACCTCGGAGACGAAGGAGGAAAAGATGAACAGCACCAAGCGCACGGCAAAGCCCAGCCGCAAGGCCACTGCTAAGATGGCCAAGGGAACTACCAGCCCCAAGGCCCCCAAGGCCCCCAAGGCCCCCAAGGCCCCCAAGGCGTCCTCCGCCAAGGGTAAGGCGCCTGCCAAGGGCAATCTCCCCTACCCGCCTGCGAACATGGGCAAGGGCCGGGCTCCTGAAGTATCCGACAGGTCCAAGATCAAGGTCCTGGTCGGGGAGAACCCCAAGCGCGCCGGTACCGCCAGTGCCGACCGCTTCGACCTGTACTTCCGCAAGGATGTGAAGACAGTCGGTGACTTCATCGAAGCTGGTGGAACCCGGGGCGACATCAACTGGGATCTGCGCAAGGGCTTCATTGAGGTGAGCTGATGCCCAGCAAGCGGGCGGGGTAGGAGGTAGCCCCGCCCGCCTTTGCGGGAGAGTGATGATGAGCAGCAACCCCGATAATCTCTGGTACTGGATGCAGGAGCGGGAGGAGGTATTCCTCAGACGAGCGCGCGGGCTACCCCAACCATGGACTGACGATCCCATCTTGCAACAGTACCGATTCTGTAATGTGTTCCGCTGGCAAGACAAGGTCTCTCAATGGATCACGCATAACTGGGGCCAGCCCTACGAGGGGCACCGCAACATGGTTCTCGCTATGGCCCTTGCTCGTCAGATTAACTGGCCCCCTACTCTGGCCGAGATCGGCTTTCCCAAGCGGTGGAACCCGGACCGGGTAGCTAAGGTTATGAAGCAGCGTCGAGCCCGGGGCGAGAAAGTGTTCACAGGAGCTTATATCATTACTGGGACACTGGGCGGGGACAAGATTGATCAAGTGGTCTACAAGATGCTGGACCCCCTGCATCGTGCCCGCATTTGCGTGGTGCCCCATTCCCTAGAAGAAACGTGGCGCAAGGTGCGGACCATCCCAGGGTTCGGTGGGTTCATGGCCTATGAAGTTGTGAGCGATCTGCGGCACCTGCCGCCCATGCGGGGGCAGGTGGAGGACGCCTGTACGTGGGCTCATGCCGGCCCCGGGGCTAAGCGGGGCCTTAATCGATTCTGGGGGCGCCCAGTACGCGCTCCAGTCAAGGACCACCAAGCTGTCGTGGAGATGCACGAGCTGCTGAAGATGGCGCGGCACAAGCTACCCAAGTACTTCAGCAATGTCGGTCTGGAGATGCGAGACATCGAACATAGTCTATGCGAATACGACAAGTACGAGCGGCTGCGGCTGGGCGAGGGCTCCGTCCGAGCCAAGTTCACGCCTTCGGAGTATTTCTGATGATCATCGCAATACCCAGTGCCGGCCGGCACCATCTACGAGGGAGTAAACACACTGCCTTTACCATCCCCAAGCGCTGGAGAGAGAGCACCTTTATCTTCTGCCCCTCGGATGAAATGCCCCACTACCGCCGGCTCGCTGCGCAGGCGGGCATCGCTGGGGTGCTGGCGGACAGGTGCGGGGGTAGGAGCATCAGCCGGACTCGCATCAACATCGCTCGGTTCGCGACAGACAAGTTTATGATGTTGGATGATGACCTGAGCTTCTACATCCGAGATAGGGGCTCTATCAAGCCACGTTTGCGTGACATGTCTGATAGAGAATTGGATGGTATGTTCAACCGGGTCGCCAAGGACTTGGACAAGCACTCGCACGTCGGCATAAGCCACCGAGAGGGTAACAACCATATGCCTCTCCCCCACGTGTACAACGTGCGATGCACTCGAGCGGTGGCGTTCCGCCGGGATGCTTATTTAGAGAACCGGCCGACCCTGGGAATCATGGAGGACTTCGATGTTGCTCTGCAACTGCTTACCCAAGGTCACGCGTTCAAGGTCTGGACGCTTTACGCTCAAAATCAAAGGGGTACCAACCTCCAGGGAGGATGCAGCAGGTACCGATCGCTCGAAGCTCAGGCCAAGGCGGCCCGGGCACTGGCGGAGAAATTCCCGGAGTTCGTAAAGATACGCGAGAAGCACACCAGAGGCGGGCTCGGGGATTCTCTTGATGTCACTGTCTACTGGAAGAAGGCGTATGAAAGTTCTAACCGTCCGTAATGTTAATGAAGCCCTTTGGCGCGGCGTAGAGCTGATGCTGGAGGGGAAGGAAATGGGTCACGTCAATGCGCAGGATTCACGTGGTGGTCCGACGTTGGAATACATGCACCCCGTAGCCACCACGTACCGACGTCCAGCGGAAAGAGTTTTGTTCTCCGCTTGCCGGGATGCAAACCCCTTTTTCCATCTGATGGAGTCTCTCTGGATATTAGCGTGCCGGCAGGATGTTGCATTCCTGTCATACTTCAATCAAAGGATGGCGGACTACAGCGACGACGGCACCAGCTTCCATGGGGCTTATGGTGCCCGCATGGGCCGGCAACTCTATCAGGTCATTAACCTGTTGCGTGAGGATCCCGGCACACGTAGGGCGGTGCTGCAGATATGGGACCATGAGCTGGATCTGGAGCATGATGGGCTGGATCTGCCCTGCAACGATCTGATCTTCCTGAAGATACGCCATGGCTTTCTACACATGCGGGTGTGCTGCCGCTCCAACGATATGATCTGGGGAGCTTATGGTGCCAATGCTGTCCAGTTCTCCATGCTGCTGGAATGGTTGGCGGCGCATACCGGCTACGAAATCGGCACCTATACCCAGATCTCCGACAGCTTCCATGTCTACACTGAGGGTCCGGGCGGAGAGGTATGGAGACGCCTGTCTCGGGTTTATAGGGAAGCGGATTATACAGCTTCCAAGTTGATTACAGCAGCCGAGCAGGATGTGCACCTGCATCCCAGGGTTCCTCTTGCCGATGATGGCGACATCACAATGTTTGATGGAGACCGCTCCACTTTCTTTTATCACTGGGATCATGGCATTCCAGTAGAGTCTGGTGCATATCGTAGCCGATTTTTCAATGAGGTGGTGCTCCCCATGTATCTAGCATGGGGGCAGTGGAAATATACTCATGATCCTGCGCTTGCAATACAGGTGCTGGACGAAGCTATCCAGTACCAAGCTCATTCGCCAGATTGGGTGGAAGCCGGCCGGCGCTGGCTCATGATGAGGAGATGAACTAATGCGCGAACTCGACACCTTCCGCCGGGCCATGCACGTAGATCGCCTGCACACGGTCCCTACAATCACTGGCCAGACCATCGGGGAGCACACTGCCAATGCTATCGCTATCGCTCTGACCATCGCAGGCTACAGCTCTGTAGATGTGAACAAGCTGGCCATCGTGACTCACCTTCTGGAGCACGACGCAGCGGAGATCTACACTGGAGACGTACCGGCACCAGCCAAAGTGGAGAACGCGGAATTGGCTATCGCTCTGAGAGCAGTGGAGCGTAAATGGGCCGAGGAAAACCATATTCACAGCTACCCAGCAGCGGAGCAGCTAACCCCCGAGGAAACCGCAATAGCCAAGGCGGCTGACTGGCTGGACTTGATGGGGTTCGCCATCTTTGAGATCCAACTGGGTAACCAGCACATGCAGGAGGTGTATCGCAACATCCGCAGCTACATCAACTCCGGGCTCCGGTATACCGTGCCCGGGGTGGATCAGATCGCCAGTTACTATGAGGAGCAGTACCATGTCTGTCAAGGTTCTTGATGATGTTGCGGATTTCAACCTGCTGCGCTACTTAGCTGCTGCGGATGCTGGCGTGGTGTACGAAAAGAACCTTACCTACGGATCTAGCTGGATAAAGCGTGGTGGTGTCGGGGCCTTCATGATGCTGGCTCGCAAGTGGGACCGCTTGGAAAACCAAGTGGAGCCCTACGACTACGACATTATTGACCTTCTTGTGGACCGGGATGGGTCTGGGGTAAAGGATGGTCCGCTAGATGACATTCGGGACTTGCGCCGGTACCTGCTCCTCGTGGAGGAACACTACCTGCGCCGGTATGTACAACAGCAAGAGGAGGGGCAAACTAGCAACCCGCTCTCTGACAGCGACGATGGCTGCGGGGCGGACAGGAACTACGTGGATCAAGACTGAAAGGGGATGGGTCATGGCGGCAGCAACGGTGGTTCAGACAGGGCTGGAACGGAGGACTCGCAGCATCTACCAAGCTGCGAAGCATCATGGGCGGGTGGTTGTCTACCGGATAGGTGGCGACTTCCGGGCCTTCGTGGAGGACAGAAGGGATTTTAGAGTAATGTTGGATCGTTGTGGAGAGCGCGCTACGCTCATAGGCGTGTACAACAATCACGCTCGTCTCAACTGGGTTCGTGAAGACCTTGAGTGGTGCTCCAAGCACTACGGCATAACGCTCTAGGAGGATGCGATGATGGACGGAATCTCTGTCTACAAACTGGTGACGGCCGTGCTGTCGGCCTATTTCGTGGTCTCCCTGTGGTGGTCGCAGGGGCATAACCGGCGGTTAAACTGGCGCCGCGATGAGATTAGCGCGTATCTGCACGGCCCCAAGGGGCGGCGGCTTAACAGCGGCTTCATCGCGCTGGGCATCGCGCTCATCTCGATGGCCACCGCCCTTGGTATGGGGGCCGGCCGTTTCTGGCCACCCCTGCTGTTGGCCGTGGGTGGGCTGGGCACCATCATCGCCGGGGCCACAGCATACTTCTATTATGATCGAGTATGGCACTTGCGGGGAGCCACTGCGGCATATGTTGCTACCGGGTTGGGACTGGTGTTCCTGCCGGTGGACCCGTGGCTGAAAATGGTGGTCTTCGGGAGTATCGTACTGGCTCTACTGCTGGCCTACGCATTTTACAGCACCCGTCCGCACGTCTATACCATGGTCGCCATGGGTGAGCGGTTCGCGGCAGGGGCCTATCTTGTCGTAATGATGGCATGGGTATTGTCATGAACGTCATCAAGGTGGACCCCATGAAGGAGAAACGGTATTGGCAGATCCTGCGGACGGCGGAGCGCGCCGTCAAGCGGGCGGAGGACCTGCACGCCTTCGGCAAGGCCCACGGTGCCAGTGCCCACGCCGACGATGCCCTGCGGGACGTACAGACTGACCTGACGCGACTGAAGGAATACG
>Ga0102944_1000276_pt1 | contig 41771 bp, 37 predicted proteins | sample SalPonD_shore_MG_FD_78172 | JGI IMG/M metagenome (GOLD analysis project Ga0102944, IMG submission 78172) | Salt pond soil microbial communities from South San Francisco under conditions of wetland restoration - Salt Pond MetaG... | ecosystem: Environmental > Aquatic > Marine > Intertidal zone >... | reverse complement strand
CGCCCAAGAAGATTATTCGAAATCACCGCCTTCACATTCAGATCGCTGTCCATGATGATTGCGCGCGGCAGGGCTCCGGAGAATGGCATCTGCACCAGAATCAGATACTCCCCGTTTTGGTTACGCACGGCTTTCATAGAAATATCACCGTCTCCGTCTGCGAGTTTTCCGGAGAGATCCTGGGAGTGCTCTGCCTCAGAGAGAAAAGATGGAAAGGGTGAGAGTGCCAGGAAACTGCAGCCGGAGAGAAGCACCACGCTTACCGCCAGGAGTCCGAATTTTCTTACCATTTCCATACCATCCCGGCAGATAGAGACGGACCAAACCCGTTCTCAACCACACCCTGTGGAAGAAGAGCGCTGGGGCCGCCGGTGGCCCACTTCACTTCAGGACGGAGAAAGAAACTCACGCGCTGATAATTGAGTTCCAACCAGAGCTCAATCACCTCAATGTATGGATCCAGCGCGGCGGCAATATCACGGAAACCAAAATAGGTTGAAATGACGCCAGCACCCCCGCCCAGCCCAAAACGGAACCGGGAGCCGTACGGCAAGAGAAGATAGGTGCCAAAAGAGAGTTTCATGTCATTGTGATAGATCGGGTTTCCGTCTCCACTGAAACTATCCTGCACGTAGAAGTAACTGTCAAAGGCGGTAAAAAAATTGTCAGGGGTGAAGTAGTATCTGAGTCCCACGCCCGCTCCCATGGCCTGTCCCGTGGTCCACGTCACGGTGGCGGCAAGGCGCGTCTTTTTTACAAGCGGAGAAAGCTCTGCCCTTGTTTCCGGAGCTGACAGTTCAACCCGTTGGATTTCCGAGTAGTAACCCGGTTTTTCTTTTTTCATGAGCAGCGCCTGGCCGTTTCTAAACGGCAGCGCGGGAAGCACTATTCCATCCTCTCCGCGGACGGTTCCCACGTAATCCTGCGACCCAATAAAAACGCGCACGTCTGTTTGTGGTGAGGTGAGGACAACGCGGTCTACGAGCTCCTGACGTCCGGCAGCGCCCATTGCGGCCCGGACGTCCACTGAATCCGCAATCTGACCGTAGAGGGAACGCACGCTGTTGTACACTCCAATATCTGCCAGGGCGTGCCCAACGGTCCCTGCAAAGGTAACGCCGTCCGGCACGTCAACCGCGCGTATGATGAGGGTGAGACGCGTCCGCTGAAGCCGGTAGAAGAGAAGCAGTGCAATGTCCGCCCCGGCATCCTGAAGCGCCTGGAGGCTTTCCGGCGAGAGGACCGCGGCAGACGCACTGTCCGGCACGCCTTCGCGAAGAGCGCCGGCGGCAGCCGTGGAGGAGCCAAGTGCAACCACCTGGTAGCCGGAATCCGTCACTTCACCAACAAGACTCCTGTGGAGGATATTGGTGAGATCAAGGCCCATGTCTGCGGGATTGTCGCTGCCGGGAAGCTCTATCACCGGGAGAACACTAACGCGCAGCGGAGACTGCGCCATAAGGTGGGCGCCTGCCAGTAACGCAAAGGCAAGGGTGAGCAGTGCTGTTCCTCTGCATGTTGCGCCGCAGGGGCGCAACCGTGCATTTGCCATCGATCTACTTTTCCTTCATAACATGCACGCCGTTCCAGTCCGGTGCCGGTGGATTCTTCAGGAAATCCTCACACCGAGCAATGAGCATTGATGAGACCGGATCATCGGGAAGCAACTGCTGCACCTGGCGAAACCTGGTTATTGCCTCTTCAAAGTTTTGATTGTAGTACAGGCTCATGGCGGAGTTGTGCAGTGCCCACGCCTTATCCTCATTTTCCGTCACGGTTTTTTGCACGGTGTAAATCCGGGTACCCTGTTTCTTCCCCTTCACCGCCACCGTATCCAGGAGCCGGCACGGGAGGTCTTCTTTGACTTTCATATAGAGACTCTCAGAAATGATGAGCTCCTGCCGGTAATACTTAGTCAGGCCCTCAAGCCTGGATGCCAGGTTGACCATGTCTCCAATGACCGTATAGTCCATCTTCTTCTCTGTGCCAATATTTCCGACGGTCACTATGCCGTAGTTAATGCCAACGCCAATGCGGAACTCCGGCTTGCCGGATGCAAGTTGCCTTCTGTTAAACTCGGCCGCGCCTTCCACCATTTCAATACCGGCACGCACTGACTCAAGAGCATCGTTCTCATGTTTTACGGGAGCACCAAAGAATGCCATGATAGCATCTCCAATGTACTTATCTACTATGCCGCCACGGTTCATGATGATATCTACCATAACGGAAAAATACTGGTTCAAAGAGTTCACCAGATCATCCGGCATGAGCCCCTCAGAGATAGTGGAGAAGCTGCGAATATCGGAAAAAAGTATGGAAAGCACGCGGTTATCACCAACAAGCATTGACTCCGGATTTTCGTAGAAGCGGTCTATCAATTCCTGCGGCACGTACTTCTGGAAAATGTTGCGGATGCGGCTCTCTTTCTTCTGAGCCACCACCGCGCTGAACGCGTAACTCTTAATCTGGTTGTACGCTTTTTCCAGTTCGCTCACCATGAGATTAAAGGTATGCGCAAGCTGGCCCGTCTCATCCTTGTACTCAACGTTGACCCGCTGAGAGAGATCATTTGAGGAGATTATCTGTTTCATGGTTGTTGCAACGCGGGAAAGCGGATTTACCAGGTGGCGCGCAAAGATCAGAAGCAGCAGTATTGAAAGTAGCGATGCTGCGGCCAAGATGTAGAGAGTCTGGTAGGTGATGCGGTCCACATCGTGATAGAAGGTGTCCCGGACCTCCGATACAAGGAAGTACCAGTCATACGGTTCAAACCCAAAGCCTTTCACAACACGCTCTACGCCGCCCACCGGGAGGGTGGTAAGATCGTTCTTCCCCTCCTTTTTCATTTCCAGTAGCGCTGCCCGCTCTTCATCACCAATGGTAATCTTGCCGGTGCTCATGGCAAGCTGACCCTTGTTATCTATGGCAAAGATGACTTCAGTGCCACTACGGATCATGCTTGATGCAAAGTTTTCAATTCCTGCCTGCGTGGCTTTCACCATTTCCGGGCGATCGGCAAGATCGTTCTGGAGAAGAATGAGCCACTGACCTTCCGCGTACTTCTGCAGCTCGCTCGCCTTGAATCCAAGAAAATCCTTGGCAATGCGGGTGATGCCGGTTGAGGCCACAAAGTAAGAAGAAGCGCCGCCTAAAATAAGCGTCACAATCATGAGAGGAAGTACAACGAGAACGATCTTGAACCGTATACTCATAGGGTCGATTCTACCCTATTCTATCGGATAGAACAAGAAATTACTCAAATCTGTAAACTCTTGGGCGTATCAGTGCATAAAGTCGCGACGCGTGGGAATATCGTACTTGGTGATTGAACAGAGGACTTCATCGGTCAAAGGGGTGATGGAGGAAATGCGGTTTGCCTGCTTCTCAACTATCATTTCAAATACATTTCTTATGAAGCGGCCGTTTCCAAAGCTCTTATCACGCTGCTTCCAGAAGGCGGTAATGAGCGCAAGCAACTCCTTGCGTGCCGGGACCGTCAGCGTAAAGGAGGCGTTTTCAGAAAACACATTGAAAATCTGCAGCAGCTCTTCCGGTTCGTAGTGGTCAAAGTAAAAGTAACGGCTGAACCGTGATTTGAGTCCCGGGTTGGTATCTATGAACTCGTTCATTTCGTCAGGATAGCCCGCCACAATGACCACCAGCCGGTCCCGGAAATCTTCCATACGTTTGAGAAGGGTATCGATGGCTTCCTGGCCAAAGTCCTTCCCGGCCCCGCGCGACCCAAGCGTGTACGCCTCATCAATGAAGAGAACGCCGTCAAGCGCTTCCTGCACCACCTCGTCAACCTTAATAGCGGTTTGCCCCACGTACCCTGCAACCAGCCCCGCACGGTCCGTTTCAACCATGTGGCCGCTCTCAAGAAGGCCAAGGCATTTATACACTTTGCCCAGGTGCCTGGCGATGGTGGTTTTTCCCGTTCCGGGAGGACCGTAGAATACGGCGTGTTTTGAGAAGGGGGTGACCGGAAAGCCGCGCCGGTGGCGCTCTTCGTGCACCTTAATGAGATTTACAAAGGTCGATATTTGCTCCTTCACTCGCCGCATGCCGATAAGGCCGTTAATCCGCTCCATGACGGTCTCAAGAGACTCTTCCTCTTCTTCCCGCGCAATGGCAACTTTCTTTTTTACAACAGTTTCTTCCGCCTCTTCCGCTACCGGTTCATCTTCCCCGTAGACCAGTTTCCTGATCTTCTTCAGTTCTTCTCCCTCCGCCCGGGTCATAGAACCGTCTGCTTTTATGACGCACTGCGAATAGTTGTAGAAACTGCTTGCCATCTTGTCAAAATGGGCAGTATCCTGCCGCTGGTCGTAGAGCTTCAGATATTGCAGCGCTTTTAATGAGTGCTGAGATACGGCATTTCGGCTTTTCAGGATTTCGTTGTAGAAGAGATCCCAGTATTTCAGCATTTCCTTCCGGTGATGGAGCGGCAGCGTCTCGTATCGAAAGATGTCCAGAACCAGCTCGCGGTCTTTCACGAGGCGCTGTCTGAGATACATGAGCACCATGGAAACAAAGAGCTTTGATTCTTCCGGCAGCTCCTTCTTTGCGGTAAGAGAGCGGTAGGTGAGAAAGACCAGATCATCAATGAGTTGCTGCAAAAACGCCGGTTCGTTATTGAACTGTTTGTACTGGTTTACCGCCAGTATGATTTTGCGTGCCTCGTTGTGAAGGAAATTCAAGTTCGATATTTTCTTCTCTTGATTGGAGGAGCCTTTATCTGCACGACGCGAGTTACTCCGCTGGTCCTGGTCATCAAGACGATCTTCCCCAATTTTGGCGCGAAGATTGTCAATGAAGGATTGCGCCTGACTCCCGCGTTTGGTTGACGTCAGTATGCTGGTTCCACCGGGATGCACCAGCGTAATTTTCACGGAAGAATCAGTGCGCTTTGCCGCCACGGATTCAACACTCTCGTACTCGATGACTTCCGGCAGCCCCCCGCCACCGCTCTGCAAAAAAAACAAACGGCGATCCGTTACGCAGAGAATCCCGGGCGCACCCGAGCCGGACGCGGCAATGCGGTCACCTCGATAGAAGCCTTCGAGCACATCTTCTATACGCTCCTCGTCTTCTACAAGCTGGTTGAGACCCTGAATAAGGTTCTTTTTGAACGAGACGTGCAGCCAGTTGGAAATTGTTCCAAGCTGCGATTCAATCTTGTCCTGTAGCGGCATCCCCTCCCATCCCTTTGCAGATTCCGTCTACAATGTTTGTATTATACTGGAAAACAGCAATTCTTTCATCCCTTCCGCTCTCCTGCTACGCAGGAAGATTCTCTTTTGCCTCGCCCACGCGTGAGAGTAACGCGTGCGCTCCCCGTCCCATAGCAGCGGCTGCAGGCGTATGCGCGATACCGGTGGCAACGCCAAGTCCGCTGTAAAGCGCATCGTGAAGCCAGGAGGTTAGCAGTTTCAAGTAGGCGGAGCGGTTAATTTCCCGCCCGGAGTGCCGCAAGAGAGCACGTGAGATCCCCGCCCGTTCAGAAAGTCGCAGAAGCTGTCTCACCACTGCGGGATAAATGCGCCTTACCAGCTGATAAAACGCCTGATGTTGTGCATTTTCTTTTGCAATAAGCGCGCGTATTTGCGCCCCTCTATCCCGAACGCGCTTCCCCGACTCATCGGCCCGCGTGGGCACGGCACCAGTGATAAGCGCGCCTATTTGCGGATGGTGAAGCAGCTTAAACAAGGAAACATAGAGCAGCAGTATCCCGGTGCCGTTTCTAACCGCAGGATCCTGCCAGCGGGGCGAACGGAGTGCGTCCTTCACCACGAGCAGAAGCTGTTCTTCAAGTCTGGAACTTCCCTCTTTCCTGTCTGCAAAGTTTTCCAGGTAGCGCTGCGCCGCGGTCCGCGCCCGTTTTACCCGGCCGGCCAGCATACTTTTACGTGCAACAGGTATGTACGCCTCAAGCGCTCTGCGCTGCGTCCCGGAAAGCACCGGCATGGCAGGGTCAGTAGAAACTGCCGCCCGCGCGGCGCTACCGTATTTCTCTCTGCCGTGAGACGTCCCGGCGCCGGAGCGGACATGGGCAATTCGGCCTGCTACGCCGCGTAAATAGTCTTCCACTGCGGAGGTGGTTTCCTCTGAACTCGAATAATCCTCGTGCGCGGCAAGGTAGTGACGAACCATGCCTTCAGTTCTTTCAGACAGCCTGAGTGCGGAGGGAAACGCGGGAAATGCGCGTTCCGCCAGAAGATCCAGGACACTGCGCGTGCGCTGCAGAAGAACCACTTGCGGAGACATTGAGGAAAGCAACAGATTAAGTGCGGGTTCTGACGGAACAAAGGCAATGTCTCGTATCCGTCCGGCAACATCGGAAGGCACCTGCATATCTTCGGACACATAGCTGTTGTAATTGCCTATAACATTGCGAGAATCAAAGCCGCTGCTCGGGTCGGAGCTGTACTTGTTGTGCCACAACAGCACTTCAATGGTGGGGCTTATTTCCGTGGCGGCTCGAATGAACCCGCCGGCCGATACGTGTGAGGTAGGTTCAGGCTGGACAACTACCACCACGCGTTTTGCGTAGGGCAGAAACGCCAGGTTTTCGTCCCGGTTTATGCCGGCCGGAAGGTCACACACCACGAGGTCGTAGCTGGAATCCAGCTCACGGGCAAAGTGATCGAACAAAAGTCTTCGCAGAAGTTCGCTCTCCCCTTTCCTTCGTTTTGAGCCGGGGAAAAGAAGTCTCACCCGTGGAGCGGCCTCTACCGCATAATCTGAAAGTGAGCCGGCAGGCGTCTGTAGTTCTTCAGCCGCATACTCGGTTACACCGTCTCTCACATCCAAAATTACTGCTATATTGGAAAGCGGATCAAGATCCACCAGAGCAACTCGCAGTCCCGTGCGTGCTGCGGTCAGGGCAATGTGGAGCGCAACGGTTGACTTACCTACCCCGCCTTTTCCGGAACCAACCGCGATGGTCTTCTCTTTGAGTGAAGCTGACTGTGTTGAAGTAGCGCTCTGATGCTCCATGCCGGTTAGAAGAGTATTACATGTTCCGCACCATTGCAACAAAGCACGGGCCAGGCTGCACGAGTATGCCTGTAAGAGATTTTTTAGTATTTTTACCATACGGAACCCGAGGATAAGACGGAGGAATGGCGCAGACATGGCAGTAAAGTATCAGGACTACTATGAAACACTTGGCGTCTCACGATCAGCATCACAGGATGAAATTCAGAAGGCGTACAGAAAACTGGCTCGAAAGTACCACCCTGATATCAACAAGAGTTCGGATGCGGAGACAAAATTCAAACAGGTAAATGAAGCGTACGAAGTACTCAAGGATCCGGCAAAGCGGAAAAAATACGATCAGCTCGGCCACAACTGGCAGGCCGGAGATGACTTCACTCCGCCGCCGGGGTGGGAATCATTCTGGCAAACCGGAGGCGGAAGCAGAAGAGGCGGTGCCGGACGCACTACTACCGGCTCGGGCGGGCGCTCCCGCACGTTTCATTTTGGCGATTTGGGGGGCAGTGATTACGAGCCGTTTTCCGGAGGCTTCAGCGATTTCTTTAACAGCATATTTGGCAACGCCTTTGGGGGGATGGATGATGAAGCAGCCGCCAGCCGCGGATGGGCGCGCGCCGGTGAGGACCATGAAGCGGATATTACGATATCCCTTGAAGATGCGTTTCAGGGCGGCAAAAAGACGGTAACTCTGCAACGGCGGGAGACTGACAGCCGGGGCCAGATTCATACCAGCCGTAAGAACTTTGAAGTGAACATACCGGCAGGGATCACGGAAGGACGGCGGCTTCGCCTTGGAGGCCAGGGAGGACCTGGCAGCGGCGGCGGAAGTGCCGGCGATCTCTATCTCCGGATTCACATAGCGCCGCATCCCCGCTTTCGGGTAAACGGTTCAGACATTGAAACAGAAGTCCCCGTTACCCCGTGGGAAGCCGCGCTGGGTGGAAAGATAACCGTTCCACTGGTGGGAGGAACAGCGACTATCACCCTTCCGGCAGGAACGCAGTCAGGTAAAAAATTTAGATTAAAGGGCAAAGGGCTTCGAAGTTCCGGAAAGGAACGCGGGGACCTGTATGCCGTGGTGAAAATTGCGGTACCGGAAGAGCTTACCTCCACCGAGCGCGACCTTTTCCGGCAACTCGCTGAAAAGTCCAGTTTCCGACCGCGCACAAAATAGGAGCGCTCACGTGTCAAAAAAGGAACCGCCTCACCCGTTTTGGAAAAAGAAAAAGGAAGATGATCCGGACAAAGGACTCTTTGATCCAAATACTCTCTTCCGGCCGCCCAACAAGGGACAGTTTAGATTTTCAATCTGGTACTTTGTTGCTGCCCTCCTCTTCATGATTGCGGTCAATTCCTATTTCACGCAGCCGGCAGAAACCACGGTGGATTACAGCCGGTTCAAGGAATTGATTGCGTCTGGACAGATTAAGCGAGTAGAAATTGCACCGGATATCTACATAGGCTACAGCCAGACAAGCGAGCAAATGAACGCGGCTAAATCTTCTGGAGGAACACCGCCCAACGTAGAACGCTACCGCACAACACCGGTGAATGATCCCGGCTTCATCCCGTTACTGGAAAAAAACAACGTCGAATACTTTGCCATTCCAACAAGAAATCAGCCAATTGTTGCGTTTCTGCTTAACTGGATTGTTCCCTTTGTCTTTCTCTTTATCCTCTGGCGAGTTCTTTTCAAGCGTATGGGAAATCTTGGGCCGGATGTAATGTCATTTGGGAAGAACAAGACTCACATCATTTCTGAAACCGACACTGGAGTACGCTTTGCGGATGTTGCAGGAGTGGATGAGTCAAAAGCTGAGCTGGAAGAGGTGGTTGATTTTCTCAAGAATCCGGACCGCTACACGGCAATAGGGGGCAAGATCCCAAAAGGCGTACTTCTCATTGGAGTGCCCGGCACCGGAAAGACCCTTCTGGCTAAAGCAGTCGCCGGAGAAGCAGGTGTGCCCTTCTTTAGAATGAGCGGGGCAGATTTTGTTGAAATGTTTGTTGGTGTCGGCGCGTCACGCGTTCGGGATCTCTTCCGTCAGGCCAGGGAAAAATCGCCATGCATCATCTTCATTGATGAACTCGACGCTATTGCAAAAAGCAGGGTTAACATGGTTGGCGGGAATGACGAGCGTGAACAGACGCTGAACCAGCTTCTGGTGGAGATGGATGGCTTTGATGCGCGCACCGGGGTTATCATTCTTGGGGCCACCAATAGACCGGAGATACTTGATCCCGCAATAACACGACCCGGAAGATTTGACCGGCAGGTGCTGGTAGATCGTCCGGATCTGCCGGGCCGGCTTGCAATCTTGAAAATACACTCAAGTGAGGTTGCACTTGACCCATCCGTTGACCTTGAAAAGGTTGCCAGGCAGACCCCCGGTCTTGTAGGCGCGGATCTTGCCAACATAGTCAATGAGGCCGCTCTTATGGCGGTACGGGCGGGGCGAACGCGCGTTCTGCAGGAAGACTTTACCGAATCAATAGAAAAAGTCCTTGCCGGACTGAAGAAAAGGAACCGGCTCATCAATGACCAGGAACGGCGGCGGGTTGCCTACCATGAAACGGGCCACGCCGTTGTAGCGCATTTCACGGCAGGGGCAGATCCGGTTGACCGCATCTCCATTGTACCGCGCGGCATGGCGGCACTCGGGTATACCGTCCAGCTTCCTACAGAAGAGCGCTTTCTGCTTACCGAGAAAGAACTCCTTGCGCGCATAGATGTGCTTCTTGGCGGAAGGGCTGCGGAGAAAATGGTTTTTGACGATGTTTCCACCGGTGCTTCAGACGACCTCACAAAGGCGTCAGACATTGTGCGCCGCATGATCACCGAGTACGGTATGAGCGAAAAATTCAGAAACGTCTACCTCCCGGCGCGCAAGCAGAGCCCCTATCTGAGCGCTGACGGCGCGGGCGGCGGACGTGAGTATTCGGAATCAACGCAGCAGTATGTTGACGAGGAGTCGGCGCGTATCATTGCAGAACGATTCTCCGCCGTACTGCTCCTCTTGAATGAGCACCGAGACGTGGTGGAGCAGATTGCGCAAAGTCTACTTGAGAAAGAAATTATTGACGTGGCAGAGTTCAACCGCATCGCGGTCAGCAAAGAGGAGGCCACATGAGGCAGGACCGTAGCCTTGCCGGACGAGTGATTCTGATAACTGGATCAAGCAGGGGAATTGGAAGAGAAACTGCCCGTGCGTTCTGCCGCGAAGGCGCGCACGTGGTACTTCATGGAAGAGACGAAACCGTATTGAACGCCACGCGCGAGGACCTTGAACAGGAGGGCTGCGCCGTAACAGCCGTGGCCGCAGATATTACCTCCGCGCAGGAGTGTGAACGCATGGTCCACACAATTGTAGACGAACATGGACAACTGGACTGTGTGATCAACAATGCGGGAGTCTCCATGCGGGGTGCGTTTGACACCCTGCACCCTGAAGTCATAGAAACACTCTTTCGGACAAACAGCATGGGAAGTGCACTGGTTACCAGAGCCGCCCTGCTCCACGTCCGGGAATCCCGGGGCTCCATTGTTTTCATTTCCAGTCTGGCAGGCGTGCGCGGTTTTCCCGGCGTTTCTGTTTACTCCGCTTCCAAAATGGCACTTACGGCGCTGGCAGAAGCGCTTGACGCGGAGCTGTCAGCTGACGGGGTTCATACGGGGATCCTGTACGTTGGTTTCACGGAAAACGATCCGGATAAATGGGTCCTGGATGCGGAGGGAGGCAAGGTCACCATCTCCCGTTCCGCGTCCCTCACCCAGCAGGCCGTGGCGCAGCGTGTTCTTACACTCGTGAAAAAACGCAAGCGCAAAACAGTGATGACCGGCACAGGACATATTCTTTCAATTGCCCAGCGCTTCCTTCCGCGTCTGGTTGATGCCCTCATTAGACGCTCACGGGGGAAAATACACGCACCCCGCCGCTGATAAACTCCACCTCATATCTGTTTGACGGTGCTACTCAGCCAGTCTATACTATCAGTAATCCAGCAAAACTATGGACAGAAGAACGTTTCTCAAACACTGTCTTACCTCCGGACTTGCCATAGGCGCCGGCCTGGCGTTTCCCGTTTTTGGGCGCGCGGCCGCTCCCGTACGCGGTGAGGAAAACGTGAGGATTCGCAGCGCTGCTGCGCGGATTCCAGATTTGGTTGCGGTCCGCGGAGCAGAACCTGAACGGATGTTTGATCATGCAATTTCTGCGCTTGGCGGTATGGAACGTTTTGTAAAGCGTGGTCAGACTGTAGTGATAAAGCCTAATGTGTCCTGGAACGTGGAACCTGAGAAGGGAGCCACAACCAATCCCGTGTTGATTTCACGGATTGCGGAGCACTGCTTTCAGGCAGGTGCGCGAAAAGTGTATGTCTTCGACCATACTCTTGACAGCTGGCAACTTGCCTACAGGACGACCGGTATGACAAGACATGTTCGCGCCGCCGGTGCAGAGCTGGTACCTGGAAATAGTGAAACCTACTATCAGAAGACGCGGGTGCCGGGCGCGACCACGCTCGAAACGGTAGGAATTCATGAACTCGTGCTTGAAAGTGATGTGTTCATAAACGTACCCATTCTTAAACAGCACGGGAGCACTCTCATTACCTGTGCGTTAAAGAATCTTATGGGCGTGGTTTGGGACCGGAACTTCTACCACTACCGCGGCCTGCACCAGTGCATTGCGGATTTCCCGCTGGCGCGAAAACCGGATCTGAACGTGGTTGACGCGTATCTGGTCATGAAGTCCGGCGGCCCGCGCGGCACCTCGTATCGTACTGTAATTGAGCCAATGAAAACGCAAATCGTCTCCCCTGATATCGTAGCAGCAGACAGTGCCGCGGCACTGACGTGGGGTTCTGATGCGTCTGCCGTCCCGTACATTGGCATGGCAGAGCGCCACGGCTACGGAGTGTCTGATTTGGACATGCTTGCCATCCAGCGGATTGTGCTATGACCGCCCCGCGCGGCCGGCGGGCGTGGCGGTATCGATTTGCTGCCCAGCTTCTTGTGATGGGCGGATTCATTACCGTATTCATAGCAGGTGGAAAGATTGCAGACGCACTCCTGCTGCCGCTTCCGCGCGGCCAACTTGTCCCGGCGGTAATCCGCGCCATATTCACCGGCGGGATCGGACTCACCCTTTTTCTTTTTCTGCTGGTGCTCTTCACTTTTATTTTTGGCAGATTTTACTGTGGGGCGCTTTGTCCGCTTGGCATCTATCAGGACATTGTGAGATGGGTGACCGGGCGCATCAAGAACGTCAAGTTCTCGTATCGAAGTCCACGCCGTGTGCTGCACTACCTGGTGCTTGCCGCAACGGTGATATCGGTGGGCTGCGGAACACTGCTGGTTTTGAACCTCATAGAGCCGTATGCACTTTTTGGGCGCATCGTGAGAGATTTCCTTGTGCCGGCCGTCGGACTCACCTCACGCGTGTTGCACCCACTTCTCAAGGAAATTGGTGTCTACACGGCCCCTTCCACCCCTTCTTACACGGCCGCCACCTTTGCAGCAGGCGTTGTGGCCCTTCTCCTGCTCACCTGGGCCGGAGCGCGCTACGGGAGAGGCTTCTGCAACACGTTTTGCCCAACCGGAGCCCTTCTCTCGCTGCTTTCCAGGCGGTCGCTTTTCCGCATATCCGTGGATTCGAATCTCTGTACGTCCTGCGGCGTCTGTGAAGGCGTTTGCAGGGCCGGTTGCCTTTCGGCAAAATACAAACGTTCGGATCCGGAAAGCTGCGTGCTTTGCCTGACCTGTTTAGGAAGCTGCCGCTTTGGCGCGCTTTTCTATGCGTGGCGCGGCGGAGGCAAAAGCAAACGCAACGGTGTCCCCGATCACCATGAAGAGTTTCCGGCCTCGCCCGGCCTGTCTCGGCGCAACTTTCTTACCGCTGCCGGTGCAGCCGCTCTGGGAGCTATTGGCGTCCTCAGCGTTCCACGTAAAACGCTTCTTTCGAAAACACGCTTCCGGTCCGTTGCCCCGGACGGATCACGCAACACCCCGGCCGCGCCGCCGGGCGCAGAAAGCATTGCCCGTTTCACCAGCCTCTGCGTTTCCTGCCACCTCTGCGTTTCCCGCTGTCCAACATCCGTACTGCAGCCCTCTCTTCTGGAATACGGTCCCGGCGGCATCCTGCAGCCTACCATGGACTACGCCCGCGGTTTCTGTGAATATGAGTGTCACCTCTGCGGAACGGTTTGTCCTACCGGCGCTATTCTGCCTTTGCCCCTTGAGTTAAAAAAACGAACTCAAATTGGAACCGCGGAATTGCTTGAATCACGCTGTGTGGTCTTTACCCGGGGTACGGCGTGCGGCGCGTGTGCCGAGGTGTGTCCCACCGGAGCCGCTCACATGATTCCATATCAAGGGTACGTTACCCGTCCGGTGACCGATGATTCAATTTGCATTGGATGCGGAAACTGTGAGTACGCCTGTCCGGTTCCGGACGGAAAGGCAATCTACGTGCGCGGCGGGAAAACACATTCAGTAAAGGAAATGCCGGAAGCAATTGGGGTGCCCGCCGGACCGGAGAACAGGCCGGAGAACGCACCGGCACCCCGCAATGACGGCGGTGAAAACGGGTTTGCGTTCTGACTGCAGGTGATGCCTACGCGTCATTGCGGTCAAGCTCTATGGTAACCAGGCTGTCATCTACCTCTGCAACCGGATCGTCCTTTTTGCGCCACTGACCGGAATAACCGAGACAGTTACAAATGAAGCGTGTGCCGCGTATGGTCTTGTCACGCCGGAAATGTACGTGTCCGCACACCGCATACGGGACGTTATGCTCCCATGCGAGTTGTCCGTACTCGGGGCTGCCGAGAAACGCGTTGAGATAGTTCCAGAGCTCGCGCCTGAAGGTCACCAGGAAATCCACAACGGGTACCACGTGAGTGACCATTACCGTACGGTGTCCATCCCCGGCAGCGAGCCAGCTGCGCAGCCGCTCCATGAAAAACGCGTGCACGTCCCGCGTTGGTTCTCCCCATGAGGCATAGAGCCGGTCGCGCCACACCCTTCCGGCAATTTCCATCCGCTCAAACTCCCGGTGGCTGTAGCCGCTGCCGCCAAAACCAAAATCGTACCAGCCCATGTCTCCTACCGCGCGCCACCCGTTGCCAAGCTCCCGCGGACCGTTTGCCAGGTTACCCGGAAATTCCCGCAGCGCGTGGTATATATCCCAGGAACTCATATCGGGATGCTCACGGTTCCAGATATCGTGGTTCCCGGGCACAAAAAGCACGCCCGCGTCAATTTCCCGTTCAAGACGTCCAAGAATGTCCAGGGTAGTCCGATAGTTGCCGGCAATATCGCCTGCAAGAATGAACCAGTCCAGTTCACGCGTGTTGGCCGCAGCAATGAGCGCGGGTGTCACCCTGTCACCGTGCCGGCGGTTTGCATCGATATGAATATCTGAAAGTATTCCAAGACGCATTACTGTTTGTTCTGCGGCGCCGTCTATTTCCGGGAGCCGGTGCACAACGACGCAAGCTTGTGCAGGGATTCGGTTTGCCCCACCGCGATAAGTTTGTCCTGGTCTTCTATGGGGACCGTGCTCGCGGGGTTATAGATGAACTCGCCGCCGGCGCGATGCAGTGCAACAATAATGATGTTCAGGTCCTGCCTGATAGGAGAATCCCGAAGCGTCTTACCCACAAGCGGGGAGGTGGAGAGCACCGTTATTTCCTCCATTGCAATGTCCCTGCCGCTTCCGTGACCGACCATGTCCATGAACTCAACAACGCCGGGTCGGATGAGAAGCTGTGCCATGCGCCTTCCCACGGCTTCGTACGGTTTAATGACGCGGTTTGCGCCCGCCTTGAGAAGTTTGCTTTCCGATTCGTCCGTCAGTGCGCGTGAAACCACAAAAACCGCCGGGTTGAGCGTGCGAGCTGAGAGCGCGGTAAAGACGTTTTCCGCATCTGAGGAGACTACGGTAATTAGCCCTTTAGCCTCTTCAATGCCTGCCTTGGTTAGAATTTCGTCAGAGGTAGCGTCACCAATGACGTAGAGATAGCCAAGATCGCTCAGCGCGTCCGCCTTTTCCTCCTGCCGCTCTATGACCACAAACCGGCGTCCCGCACGGTCAAGATCCGCAGCAATATGGCGGCCCATTCTTCCAAATCCACATACAATATAGTGATCCCGCATACGTCGTAACCTCAGATCCATCCTTCGCCTCCTGAACAGGTAACTCTCCACAAAGAACTGTGCAGCACGCCCTCCCAGGTATGCAATTGAACTAAGTCCCAAAATGATAATGAATACCGTCAACAGTTGCCCTGCTTCAGAAAGCGGATGTACTTCCTGAAAGCCTGTTGTACTGACAGAAAGGACTACCATGTAGAAGGCATCAGTGATACTCCATCCTTCCACCACCATATAGCCCGCTGTTCCAAGAACAATGACTATCAACACAAAGGTTGAGGCAACTATTATTTGACGTCTGACTCTCTTGTGGGAACCGTTCATTCAGGCCTCATATAGAGCATACACGTCCGGCAAGAATATTGACTGCTATACATTTGTATAGTAAAGTTGGGATATGATTTCTCCTGCCGGTACCATGCTCTTTCGGGCTCGGGATCTTACATCGGAATACACTATACCGGATAGCTCGTACTGGAGCTACCAGGCCCTCATTGGACGGTTGACAGAAATTTCGGGAAGCGGCGCGTCTGCGGCAACAACCTTTGCGGCACTCACCGTTAAAGAAGCACAGCAGATGTGTGAGCCTGTTGTCTGGATAGCGTGCGGAGAAAGCATTTTCTTTCCGCCGGATATGGCTGCCTGCGGCGTTACACTGGAGTTGTTGCCGGTTATCCGTGTTACTGAGACAGCAACGGCCGCCCGCGTGGCGGATACGCTCCTGCGTTCCGGTGCCTTTGGTCTTATTGTGCTGGATCTTGGCCGGAGTGTGATACTGGAACAATCTGCACAGGGACGGCTGCTGCGGCTTGCCCAGCGTTTTGACAGCGGGGTGCTTTGCATCACGCGGAAGTCAGCCGGGGATGCATCTGTTGGCGGGATGATATCCCTCAGGGGACACGCTGTACGCCACCTTCATTCAGCCGGCCATTATCGTTGTGAATTGCAAATCATTAAAGATAAAAAAATGGGTCCCGGCAGGCAGTACGCGGAGGTTTGCCATGCTCCGGCCGGCATGCGTTAAAGCGCCTCTTTTCCGTTTGCAGGTGCTTTTCCGGAAACACCCGGAATGGAAATCACTTCCGGTAGTGGCGGTAGAGCAGGACAAACCTGCCGGCATTATCCTGGAAATAAACCCTCTTGCCCGTAAACACGGTATTGAAGAAGGCATGAAGTATGCTACCGCACTGGCCCTTGCGCCCAACCTCCAGGCAGGCAGCCCTCTTCCCGGAGAGATAGAGGATGACAGTGAAGCAGTGAAACGCCTTCTGCTTCAGTTCAGTCCGGAGCTTGAATCTATTCCTGATGATCCTACCACATTCTGGGTAAACGCAGCCGGTATGCAGACACTATATCCCACACTTGCCGCGTGGGCGGCAGCGCTCAGGCAAGAGGCGTCACAACACGGATTTTACCTCTGTGTTGTGATTGGTTTCCGGAAAATCGGAACCTATATTGCACTGCAGAACAGCCTGCAACACACTACGCGCAGCAAGCCGCAAAATCAGAGTTCAACCGGCTGCCGGAATAGCAGAGAAACCGCACCGGAGACTGGCGTGCGCATTTTTTCAGATCTGCAGGAAGAAAAGGAAGCAGTGGAATCAGCTTCCGTTGCAGCGCTTCCAATTGGACGGAACGCCCGGAGACAGCTTGAAGCACTTGGTGTTACCACGGTGGGGAACTTTCTCCGGTTGCCTCCGGGCGGTCTCCGTATTCACTACGGTAAAGAGGTAGAACGCGTCTACTGGTTTGCAAAAGGAGGTAAAGAAAATCCCTTTACACCGGAAAAGAGAGTTGAGCTTCCGCTTTTGGAGCGCTCTCTACTCTACCCCGCCCAAACTCTTGCACTGTTACATCCCCACATTGAGGAGCTCTTGACGGAGTTGCTTTCCCGCACGCGTGCTGCACGGCAATTTTTAAGTGAGCTCTTGCTTTTGCTTTTTTTTGAAGAAACGGCACATATGCCACAGGAAGAACGGATACGGCCGGCTCAGCCTACCCGCAACAAGACATTATGGCTGAAGCTTATTCGTCTCCGGCTTGAAAGGAAACACTTTCCGGGAAGAGTAGTACGGCTGGTGCTGCTGGGGGGATGGGCAGCAGAAACCAGGGAGCAAATTGAGCTGTTTCATACGGGCACAAAAAGGGACCCTGCGGCGGCGGCGGACGCCTTTGCCCAGGTCAGGGCGGAGCTTGGAGATGATGTGTTTCACGTGGCAGAACTTTCTCCCAACCATTTGCCGGAGGCGCAGTTCCGTTGGATTCCTGTATATACACCTTCCATCCCGGAGAAAGACAGCACACGGGAGGAAAACGCCGGACGGGAGAAAAAAAACTCCGGCCCGCCTGCACATAACGTAATCATACGGCGGATTTTCCCGCATCCCCGCCCTTTTCCGGCACTCAAAAAATATCTTTCCCGCGGGACGTTACATATCTATGGTCCCTTTATGCTTTCCGGAGGATGGTGGGTACGCCAGAACCGGCGTGACTATTACTTTGCGGAGAGCTCTTCAAAAGAGGTGGTGTGGATTTACTTTGACAGGACGCGCAAGCAATGGATGCTGCACGGTTTTCTGGATTGAGCATGTCTTCTTCCTACGTCCCCCTCTGGTGTAAGAGCAACTACTCTTTCCTGGAAGGAGCCAGTGATCCGGAAGAGCTGGTTGAAACTGCAGCAAAGGAGGGCATGTCTGCCATTGCCATTACTGATAGAGATGGATTGTACGGCATTGTACGCGCGCACGTTGCGGCAAAAGAACACGGCATTAAGCTCATTGTGGGAGCGCAAATAAGTGTTGGGAAACATCTTTTTCTCCTCTATGCGCGCAATAAGAAGGGATATTCAAACCTCTCCCGCCTGATCTCCCTGGGAAGACTCCGTAATCCAAAAGGAAGCTGCAATGTTCTGCTTGAAGAAATATGTGCACACGCAGAAGGGCTCATCGCGGTCTGGGCCCACGGAATGGAGCGCCTGTCTGAGCCGGACTGGAAACAGTGGATATCCCGCCTGCGCGCCGGATTTGGGGAAATGCTTTATACCGGCATCCGCCGGCACTATACGGCAGCCGAGGTGCCCCGGAACAGCATCACAAAAGAACGCGCGGAAGAAGCCGGAGTTTCCGTAGTCGCAACGCCGGAAATACTCTATCACCGCCGGTCAAGAAGACCGCTTCAGGATGTACTTACCGCAATCCGCCATAACACCACCGTACAGGAAGCCGGAACTCTCCTTCAGGAAAATGATGAGCATGAAATTAAATCTGCACAGGAAATGAATCACCTTTACGCTGACTGTCCGGAGTGCCTGCAGCGTACACTGGACATAGCGCTCCTCTGTGCTTTTTCTCTTGATCAGTTACAGTACCGTTATCCGTCGGAACGGGTACCGGCTTCCTTCACTACGGCATCATGGCTCCGTCACCTGACCATTGAAGGTGCACGCAAACGTTATCCAGACGGCACACCAGAAGCCGTATCAGACCAGCTGGCGAAAGAGCTTGCAATCATTGAAGAACTGGATTACTGCGGATACTTTCTCACGATGTATGAAATTGTAGCCTATTGCAGTGCCCACGGTATTCTCTGTCAGGGACGAGGTTCCGCCGCAAACTCTGCGGTCTGCTTTTGCCTGGGCATTACCGCCATAGATCCCGTGCGGATGGACCTTCTCTTTGAACGCTTCATCTCCCGGGAACGGGCAGAACCGCCGGATATTGATCTTGATATTGAACACCGGCGGCGGGAAGAGGTAATCCAGCACATGTACCGCACATATGGCCGGGAACGGGCAGCCATGGTGGCAAATGTAGTACGATATCGTTCCCGTTCCGCCATCCGGGACGTGGGCAAAGCGCTGGGGATCTCTGAAACGGCTCTGGACCGCCTTGCCCGCCTCCTCTCTCACCGTGATAGAGATATGGCCACTGCATTAGCGGAAGCGGGGCTGAATAAAGAGAATGGCCCGTACCAGATGCTTCTTGCCCTGGCAGAAGAAATTCTGGACGTTCCCCGTCATCTCTCCATTCATCCCGGCGGCTTTCTTCTGGGGAGTGAGCCGGTTATTGAACTGGTGCCTGTAGAGAACGCGACCATGCCGGGAAGGACCGTCATACAATGGGATAAGTACGATGTTGAAGAAATGCACCTGTTCAAGGTTGATCTTCTTGGCCTGGGAGCACTTACCCACCTGGACTATAGTTTCCGTCTTCTCCGCCGTCACTATGGGCGGCACCTTACTATGGCAGGAATACCTTCAGGAGATCCTGCCGTCTACCGTATGATCACCAGAGCGGATACGGTGGGAGTGTTCCAGCTTGAAAGCCGCGCCCAAATGGCCATGCTTCCGCGGCTCAAACCGGTTACCTACTATGATCTTGTGGTGGAGGTAAGCATTGTCAGGCCGGGTCCCATTACCGGAGGAATGGTACACCCCTACCTGCGGCGCCGGAACAAAGAAGAAAAGGTCACCTATCCTCATTCCAGCCTGGAACCCGTACTGGCAAAAACGCTTGGTGTCCCGCTCTTTCAGGAACAGGTCATGAAACTGGCAATGATTGCAGCGGACTATACCCCCGGTGAAGCAGATCAACTGCGGAGAGATATGGCAGCCTGGAGAAAAACGGGACGTATTGAGGCACATCACAGCAAACTCATTGAGCGCATGGTGGCAAAGGGGATTGACCGCTCTTTTGCAGAACAGGTGTTTGACCAAATACGCGGATTTGGGGAATACGGGTTTCCGGAAAGCCACGCAGCAAGCTTTGCGCTTATTGCGTATTGTACTGCATGGATGAGACATCACTACCCTACGGTCTTCACCTGCGCACTTTTGAATGCATGGCCCATGGGATTTTACGCCCCGGCAACAATCATTGAAGACGCAAAACGGATGGGGCTGCGCATTCTGCCGGTAGATGTACTACAGAGCAGATGGCACTCTGTTATAGATACGCAAAACCTGGATCAAAAAGGGCGGCCCGCAATCCGTATGGGACTGCGCTTCATAAAGGGATTTGGCCGCGGTGACTACACGCTTCTGGTAGCGGCACGTAATTCAAAGCCCGCCTCACTGAAGCAGTTCATGCGCACCTGCAGTCTGGCAGAAGATACGCTTCAAATGCTGGCCGGAAGCGGGGCCTTCTCCTGCTTTGGCGTTGACCGGCGTGAAGCACTATGGCAGACCGCCGGTAGCGGGCGGAACCGGAAACGTCTGGAGGCGGAAACAAAGGAGATGGCGCTGCCGCTTGCCTCCGGAGAAGATGATGTATCATTTGATGTACTCACAGACTATGAGACAATTGTGTGGGACTACCGGAATGCATCGCACAGTGCACTCGGACATCCCCTGGAGCCGCACCGGGAAGAATTGAAGAGAAACAGAATCCCTGACGCTGCGGAATTGTCTCTGTTACCGGACGGCAGCCAGGCACGCTATGCCGGCCTGGTTATTTGCCGGCAGCGTCCGGAAACGGCATCCGGAACGGTTTTCATGACTCTGGAAGATGAAAGCGGCTTTGTAAATCTGGTAATCTGGAAAAAGATCTTTGAGCGCTTTCGCCGTGAGCTCATCACCGCCACCTTTCTTGGTGTGGAAGGACGCGTCCAGGCACAGGACGGTGTAACCCATCTCATTGTCACCTCTTGCTTCAGACCTCGGCTCTCTTTCACACCGGTGGCACCGACAAGCAGAGATTTCCGCTAACCTGCTCACCGCGCCGCTTCACGAATGGCATCTTCCGGATTGCTCTTCCCTTTTACTACCAGCTTAGTCCTATGAATGGTTGCTGCAAGATCGCCGTGCTCTTTCACCAGTAACGCGCGAAATGGCGATAGATCTCCCGTGTAGGACCGGTAAAGGGAGAGAAGCGCGTTATTCACTTTCACCGTTTCAAACCAGCGGTACCGGTCAGTCAGAAATCTCACGTCATAACGCTCTGCAAAGACTTGGGTGGCGCTTTTCAGAAGGCTTTTCTTCAGCCTAAGCTTCTCTTCATCGCTTCGATTTGACCGGTAAACCGAGTCAAGCTCCTGATAGAGACCCTGCATGTACGCCTGGAATAGCGTGTCATCATGCCGGGTTGCCCGTACCTGGCGCACCTGCACTGAATTGGCCCCAAACCGCCATTGCATATAACGCAATACCCCCTCCTGTTCAACAAAGGTGGCAAACTCTTCGTTAAATGCACCCCCGTTTTTCACAAAGAGAGCCGCATGCGCGAGTTCATGAATAATCAAACCGGCCAGCGCCGTTTCACTGTATGAACTCATGAAGCTGTAGAGCGGATCAGCGAGTATCCCCAGTGTGCTAAAGCCATCCACACGGCGCACTATCACATCAAGCCCTGATGCCCGCAGTCTCGATGCTTCTTTCTCCGCCCAGGCCTGCCTATAGTAACCACGGTACGGAACGGAGCCGACCAGCGGGAAGTGCCACATGTAAGGCCGGACACTGAGCTTTCCCGCCGCCTGGACCACATCCACAAGATAACTCTTCCTGGTTCTGACAAGGCGTGTGTAACTATCAGTGTCAGGAAGTCCTAGCACCTCCACTGCAAAACGCCGAATCCGCGCCGCACGTCTTATCAGTTCTTGCTCTTTTGCAGACAGAGTCTCCTGCTCAGAGACGCGGGAAATGGGTGCCGTTCCCAATCTGTAGGAGAAAAGGTATACCCCCTGATCCAGCAGATACACACCGTGCATAGCGGTAAGAAAAAAAAGCGCAACCACGCATAAGAGAAACGGCGGCACCAGTGTAATGATCTTCATCGCCACCGCTAAGGTACGTCCTGGCACTCCCCGGCGGCAAGTAACACTTCCGCTTGCAGTCGCAATCCAAGAGGTATATAGTTTCTGACAAGAGCACAATATGTTTGATGTCGTCAATGATGTCCTTGAAGCGGAAAAGAAGGCTGAAGAGGTCGTGAACGCTGCCAGGCAGGAGGCAGCACGTCGCAAATCGGAAGTCGAGCGGGAAGAAAGCGACGCGGTCACGCATGCTCGTGAAGAAGCCCGCACAGTTATTTCCGAGCGTGTGGAACAGGCAGAAAAAGACGCTTCTGCCCGTTACGAAGAGGCCGTGAAGGCGGAAGAGGAATCTGCCCGGCGGTTTGAAGAAGAACATCTCAATCAGATTTCCGCAGCGGTGGACCGGATAGTAGAGCTCATCATTACCCCGGAGTACCGTAAGCCGTAGGAAACACGCATGGCAGGCAAAGTCCAGACGTACGCATTCATAAACGCCAAGCTCCGCGCACGGATCAGCAATCTGCTGCCGGAAGATTTTTACCGCTCCCTCGGGAAAGCACACTCGTTCATTGAGGCAATGAATCTTTTTCACGATACTCCGTATGCGGAACTTGAAGCTGTCTACTCCCGCACCGGAGATCTCAAGATGTGTGAGCTTGCGCTTTTCAAACGAGAGGTTGAAATCTTCCTTGAAGTAGAGAACTACGTGACCGGCGGGCCGCTGGGTTTCGTCAAGGCGCTCACAACGCGTTATGAGACCGAAGCGCTAAAGAACGTACTTCGGCTCTGGTTTGAACGCTCACAGCGGGGCCGCAACATTGAGTCCAAGGTTGGCTACCTCTTTCGGGAGCAGATTCATTTCCAAATCCCCTATGATGAACTCCTGAACGCACGTGACATGGGGGAGCTCGCGGAAATTTTGGGCAAGACCCCGTACGCGGATCTCATCCGCGAGCATCAGGCAGAGGTGGAAGAACGCAGAACGCTTTTCCCCCTTGAAATTGCCATAGATAGATACTTTTACCGTCAGCTTCTTTCGGCCGCTACCAAACTTGAACGTCAGGACGAAGAAATTGCGAGAAGACTTGTCGGCGTGCAGGTAGATCTGGAAAATGTTAACTGGGTGGTGAGATTCAAGGTATACTACGAACTTACCGCCGACCAGGCCGCCTCCTACCTCCTGCCGCGCGGACGCGTACTTGATCCGGCCGCCGTCCGGAACGCCTATACGGCAGAAGATCCGGCAGGAAGCCTCGCACAGATACTCAGCACTCACTACGGGGGTGCCTCTATCTCGCCAGAAACAACGGGCGGACAAACAGCACGTCTTGATCTGATAGAAGGCCTTCTGCAGGAAATCCTTGCGCACGAAGTGCACCGCATTCTGGGCAGCTATCCCTTCTCCATAGGAATTATTCTTGCGTACTTTCTTTTAAAACAGCAGGAGTTACATCGCATTGTCACCCTACTCAATGCCAGCTATTACGGGCTCAGCACGGAGCGAATGGAGCATTTCATATGATGTTTCCCGCCACAATGAAACATCTTGCCGCCGTAGTTCTGGAGAAAGACGCTGATGCCGTTGCTGACGTGCTTCTCTCTCTTGGTGTACTGCACTTTGTGGATTTGAAGTCATTTGCCACCGAGGAAGAAGGGCGCATAGAACCCGTTCACGTGGAAAGCCGCCAGTCCAGACTGAACGAAACGCGACGGCGCATAGAAGCACTGCTTCAACTTGGCGGATATTCCACTGACCAGGCGCCCGCTCCCGATACAAGGCGCCTGTCTTCCGAAGATATTGAACAGATCGACAAGCAGTTGGACCGTCTCTCCGCCGGCCTGCAGGCAATTCGAAATCAGCAAAAGGAATTGCAGTCAGAAATTCTCCGGCTTCAGGATATTGAACGTCATCTTTCCGCATACGGCGAGCTGTCCAGCGGCATTCAGACATCCAGTCGCCACACATTCCTTCAATTGAGGACCGGGTCCCTCCCCCTGCAGCGTGTGGAAGGGCTTAGTCAGGCGCTCGACTCGCTGCCTTCCGTGATGGTTCCTGCAGGAGAATCGGAGGATAGACGGCGCGTCATTCTCCTCACTCTCCGAAGAAACGCAGATGAGGTGGAGCAGATGCTTTCCCGTTTTGACTGGCAGGATTCTTCTTCGCCGCAGTACCCGGAAGACCTTGATGTAAAAGCTCTTGCAGATGTTCAAGGCCGCCTCCGGCACCTTCAGAACGAGCAAGAGGGAAAAAACCGCGAGCTCAAAGCTGCGGTTGGCGCAAAAAAAGCAACGCTTCTCCAACAGTGGCAGGCGGTCAGGCTTGGAGAGCTCTTCTTGAGGGTCCAGTCAAACTTTGCCCACACGTCACGGACTGTGCTCTTTACTGGATGGGTACCTTCATCCCGCTCCCGAGAAACTGAACGGGAAATCAAAAGAGTCACAGACGGCGTCTGCTATCTTGAATGGCGGAAAGCCAAAGACGCCACGGAAAGTGCCGTCAAGCCCGTCAAGATTCCTGTTGAGCTCAAGAATCCACGCTTTCTGAAACCGTTTGAGATGCTGGTCACCAACTTTTCCATTCCGGAATACGGTACCATTGATCCTACTCCGCTCGTAGCCGTTGCCTACCTTGTCATGTTTGGACTCATGTTTGCGGACGTTGGACACGGGGCGGTGCTTGTCCTGCTTGGATTATTTGGCACTATTTCCTATCGGAACCGTGGAAACCTTTTTCAGTTATCCAACCTTGTGATCTGGTGTGGGGCTACTTCCATTGTTTCCGGGGCGTTGTTTGGTTCCTACTTTGGCATGCAGTGGTTGCCTCCGCTCTGGTTTAATTACCACGGGATTGTTTCAGGACATCCGGAAGCTGGTGTGATATCAAGCATTTACGATATACTCACGCTCACAATCTATATCGGCATCACGGTTATTGCAGTCGGCATGCTGTTGAACTGGGTGAATCTCATTGGCGCACGCAAATGGTTTCGCCTTATTTTTGACCGTGCCGGGATTATTGGCAGTTTTCTCTATTTTTCCGGCGTCTGGACCGCCACCTACTATGTTCAGCACGATTACAGATCTTTGCCGTCTGCCGGCTATCTTTTTTGGCTTCTTGGGGTTCCATCTCTGCTCTTCCTTGTGAAGGCACCCCTGGAAGAGTTCCTTTCCCACCGCTGGTCCGGAGAGCCGGGACCGCATCCTGGTGGGGCCCGCCTCAGCCCCGGAAAGGTCTTTTCATACGTGATGGATTGGATGCTCGAGCTTCTGGAGATCTACACCGGATATCTGGCCAATACGCTTTCGTTCATGCGGGTTGCCGGACTCGGGATTGCGCACGTGACTCTCCTTATTGCCTTTTTTCAGATTGCGCGTATGGCAGGCGGCGGCGGGTATAATGTCATTTCAATAGTCATACTGGTTTTGGGCAACCTGCTGGTTATCGCACTTGAAGGGCTATCCGCAGGGATACAGTCCTTGCGGTTGAATTATTACGAGTTTTTTTCAAAATACTTCGCGGGTTCGGGTATACGGTATAATCCTGTGTCCCTGCAAAGCCGCAGCTGAGGAGGCAGAACATGGAAGAGCAGCGTGCTGCATTACGACGGAAGATTATTGTGAGCCTTGTGTTTGTGGTATCGGTCATGATGATGCTTGGACTTACCTCGGTGGTTCACGTGTTTGCACAACAGGCAGAAAACGCCGGCAGCGCCGTGAGCACACCGGCCATCAGCGCTACCCAGGCCGAAGTCATGAAATTTGGCCTGTTGGCCGCGTCTATAGCTTTTGGACTGGGAGCAATTGGGGCAGGCATTGGTATTGGCAATGTTGGAGCCGCCGCGATGGGCGCTATCAGTGAGAAGCCGGAAATTGCCGGTCAGGCACTCATTTTCGTCGCCCTTGCCGAAGGACTCGTGGTGTTTGGGTTTATCACGGCGCTTATCATCCTCGGACGTGTTTGAGGAAATGGGGACTACAGGCCTGTGAAGTATTTTGTAATTGGCGATGAGGACACCGTGCTCGGTTTTGGGATGGTCGGCGTTCAGGGTATGGAAGCCACCACAGAGGCGGAGGCTGGTGAAGCCTTTGACAGAGCACTCTCTGACAAAGAAGTCGGGATTGTCATCATCACCGAAAGAAGTGCGGAGACTATCCGGGCCAGAGTGAACCGCTACATTTTTGCCGAACAGTTTCCGCTCATTGTGGAAATTCCGGACCGTCAGGGCCGGATGGAAGGTAAGCCGGAGCTCCGTGAAATGGTCAATCAGGCCATTGGTATTCAACTTTAGGATGCAACCGTGAAAAATCGCACAGAACAACGGCCGGAAACAGAGGGCGAGAAAAAGCAAATTATTGGCGCTATTCTGAGTGAAGCTGAGACGGAAGCGGATCAGGTCCGTTCAGAATCAGAGCAGGAAATCGCTTCACGCAAGGAAGGCACAAAAAGTCGGGTTGCGCGCATCAAACAGGACGCGGAGAAGCGAGCAGCGGAACAGGCCAAAAGCATCATCGCGCGTATGGATTCACGCATTGCGTCAATGCAGCGGCGCAACCGCCTGGAACTACAGGCAAAAGCGTACCGCATGGTTACACGGGAAGTCAGAAAACGCTTATGCCACATGATAGACGCCCCGGAGTATCGGGAAGTTCTTGCCGGTTGGATTGCGGAAGCGGCCATCGGACTACATGCATCATCTGCTTCGGTCCGCGCTTCCCGTGAAGAACAGGAGATCGCGGCAACAGTAATGCAGGACGCTGCCCGGGAAGCGGAGCACATCACCGGAGAAGCGGTAGCCCTTACTCAAAGCAGTGATCCGCCCCTATCCAGCCAGGGTGTTTCCCTGACTTCGGCAGACGGCAGGACGGCTTTCAACAATCAGGTGGAGACGCGCCTGATTCGGTATGAATCGGAAATTCGCAAGATCATCTACAATAGCCTTTTTCGAGAGCAATAATTATGCAGGAACGCGTTATTGGAACCGTACGCCGGGTAAACGGGCCGGTCATAGAAGTAAAGGGCGTCACCAATGCCATGATGATGGAGCTTGTACAGGTGGGCGAAGCTCGTCTGGTGGGAGAGGTCATAAAGCTTCAGGGAAGCTCCGCCATAGTCCAGGTGTACGAGGACACCACCGGGCTTGCTCCGGAAGAAAACATTTACGGGACCGGCATGCCGCTCTCTGTGGAATTGGGGCCGGGCCTGATCGGTACTATCTATGACGGAATTCAGCGGCCCCTGGAAGAGATTAAGCATCTTACGCATCAGTTCATTGAAAAAGGCATACGCCTTCCCGCTCTCAACAGGGAGAAGCGGTGGCACTTTGTACCCGGTGTTGAAGCAGAAACTGAAGTAGAGCCGGGGTCCCTCATAGGCACCATAAAAGAAACTGAACGCGTGGTCCACAAGGTCCTGTCTCCGCCGGGTATGGAAGGAAAGATCAGCCAGATCGTCTCTGAGGGAGACTACACGGTAACAGACACCATAGCTCACATAGAGACTGAGGACGGTCAGAAAGAGCTTTCCATGCTTCAGCGCTGGCCCATCCGGATCCCGCGGCCCGCCTCAAGCCGGCGCGCCATCGACACTCCGCTGGTGACCGGTCAGCGCGTCATTGACACCCTCTTCCCTCTTGGTAAAGGGGGTACGGTGGCAATTCCGGGCGGATTTGGAACGGGGAAGACTATGACGCAGCACGCCATAGCCAAGTGGTGTGATGCCGATATCATTGTCTACATAGGGTGCGGTGAACGTGGTAACGAAATGACCGACGTATTGCAGGACTTTCCCCAACTTGTAGATCCGCGCACCGGTTTGAGCCTCATGGAACGTACCATCCTCATCGCAAACACGTCCAACATGCCGGTTTCCGCACGTGAAGCGAGTATCTATACGGGCGTAACCCTTGCTGAATACTACCGGGACCAGGGATTCCACGTAGCCGTCATGGCTGACTCCACCTCCCGCTGGGCGGAAGCCCTCCGCGAGCTATCGGGGCGCATGGAGGAGATGCCGGCAGAAGAAGGCTTCCCCGCGTATCTTCCCACGCGCATTGCGGAATTCTATGAACGAGCAGGTTACATGGAAACCCTGAGCGGTGAAGAAGGATCAGTCTCTATCATCGGCGCCGTTTCACCGCCCGGCGGTGACTTTTCTGAGCCGGTAACCCAGCATACCAAGCGGTTTGTCCGCTGTTTCTGGGCTCTGGATCGACAACTTGCAAACGCGCGCCACTATCCTGCCATCTCCTGGCTGTCCAGCTACAGCGAGTACCTTGAGGATGTTGCGCCGTGGTGGGAACAGCACGCTGGACCGGAATGGACCGGAGATCGTGCGGAAATCATGGATCTGTTAAACAAGGAAGTCCGCCTGCAGCAGGTGGTTAAACTTGTTGGGCCGGACGCACTGCCGGACAGCCAGCGTTTTGTGCTGGAGGTCGGCACCCTCTTCAAGAACGCCTTTCTTCAGCAGAACGCGTTTGATGACGTAGACCGATACTCCACGGTGGAGAAACAACTTAAGATGCTTTCTCTTATCCTGACCTACTGGAGGAAAGGAAGCGAGGCCATCAAGCGTGGCGTCACACTGGTAAAACTGCGACGGATAAAGGTGTTGCCGGAAATAAGCCGCATGAAATTCTCTGTGAAAAATGAAGAAATGGAAAAGATAGATAAGCTTGCGGCGCGCCTGGAGCGCTCTATTGACCAACTGGAGTCCATCTATGTCTGATACCACGCGTGCGGACAACATTGGAGAGCGTCTCCGATCCGGAAAGGAATATGTCGGCCTGGACAGAATAGAAGGGCCGTTAGTCTATATTAAAAAGACCCACCCGGTCGGATACCGTGAACTGGTGGAGTGCGTTGACAGTGACGGCCACGTGCGCCTTGGCATGGTGCTCGATACATCTGATACCACCGTTGTTGCTCAGATATTTGAAGGCACATCCGGACTCACCATGCCGGATAGCAGAGTCAGATTCAGAGGGGAGCCGCTCACCCTGCCCGTATCAGAGAAGATGCTCGGACGTGTGTTTAACGGTCTGGGCCAACCAGCGGATGGTGGCCCTGCCCCGGTAGGGGACGAAGAGCGTGATGTGAACGGCCGGCCTATCAATCCCACGGCGCGGCAGTACCCGCGTGATTTTATTCAGACCGGTATTAGCGTTATTGACGGCATGAATACGCTCATTCGCGGACAAAAACTTCCCATCTTTTCCGGGAACGGGTTACCTCACAACCAGCTCGCCGCACAAATTGCCCGGCAGGCAAAGATACGGGGCGGCCAGACGGAGTTTGCGGTTGTCTTTGCCGCCATGGGCGTGAAACATGACGTGGCCCAGTACTTCATCCGCTCGTTTGAGGAAACCGGCGTTCAGGAAAACGTGGCGCTCTTCCTATCCCTGGCGGATGATCCGTCCATCGAGCGCCTGGTAACACCACGTACCGCCCTCACCCTGGCGGAGTATCTGGCGTTCACGCGGGACATGCACGTCCTTGTTATCATGACCGACATGACCAATTACTGTGAGTCACTGCGGGAAATATCGACGCTCCGGGGAGAAATCCCCTCGAGGAAAGGCTATCCCGGTTACCTCTATTCAGACCTGGCGGAAATATATGAGCGTTCCGGGATGCTAACCGGGTTTAACGGTTCCATAACGCAGCTGCCCATTCTCACTATGCCCAATGATGATATTTCTCATCCCGTGCCGGACCTTACCGGCTATATTACAGAAGGCCAGATTGTCTTTGAACGCGATATGGCCAACCGCGGCATCTATCCTCCCGTTGCGGGTTTGCCGTCACTGTCACGTTTAATGAAGGACGGAATAGGAGCAGACCATACACGTGAAGACCATCCGCACCTGGCAAGTCAGCTTTTTGCGGCATACAGCTACGTGAAAGACGTTCGCAATCTTGCCTCGGTAATTGGAGAAGAGGAGCTTACACCGCTTGATTCTCAGTACCTGGAATTTGGAGAGTTCTTTGAGCGCAACTTTGTATCCCAGGGCAAGGATGAAGAGAGAACTATTGAACAGACACTTGACCTTGGCTGGAAGGCGCTCTCGCTTCTGCCTGCGGATGAGCTGCATCGCGTGACGGAGGAGGAACTGGACACCTACTATGGCCGTTCGTAACCTGGCGCCCACTAAAACAAACCTCCTCAACTTGAAACAGGAGCTCTCCTTTGCACGCCAGGGGTTCGAGCTCCTTGATCAAAAGCGGAACATACTGGTCATTGAATTGCTCAGTCTTGTTGACCAGGCAACGGATTTTCAATCACGTGTTGAAAAGTCTCTTGCTGCCGCGTTCCGCAGCTTTGAGGAGTCTGTTCTGACCATGGGAAAACTTAAGGCTGTGCACATCTCCAGTGCGGTCAACATAGAAGCAGACATAACGATAAAGCAACGTAAAGTGATGGGTGTGCGGCTTCCGGTGGTTGATACAGCCTACCAGGAGCGTGCTCCATATTTCAGCCCCTCCGGTACAACCTACAAGATCGATGAGGCAGTCAGCGCGTTCAAAGACGCGCTTGAACTCATGGGCCGGCTGGCTGAATTGAAAATTTCCATCATGCGTCTTGCCACGGAAGTAAAAAAAACCATTCGCAAAGTGAACGCCCTGGAAAAAATCGCCATCCCGGAACTGGAAGAAACGGTACAATTAATACAGGACCGACTGGAAGAGAATGAGCGAGACATGTTTGTGCTGATGAAAATGGTGAAGTCCCGTCTTGAGGGTAAGGAGCAGTAGTATGGGGAGTCCCATTCGCACCATGATGGTTCATGTTGACGGAACCGAGCAGTCAATTGTTGCCGCGCAATATGCCGTGCTCCTGGCGAAACAGATTGAGGCGCGCCTGTTTGCAGCCTTTGTGGTCAACACGCGGGCGCTGAGTGACCTCGTAAAGACGCACATTTTCCTGGAAACTGAAGAGCAGGAATATGAGCGTGACCTCGAAGCAGACGCAGACCGTTATCTTAATCACGTGAAACAACTGGCGGCTCAAAAGGATTGCCCTATTGAGACGGTCAAGGCAAGAGGCAACGTCCACCAGGAACTCATTCGCGTGGTGACAGAAAACCACGTTGACCTTCTTGTCCTTGGTGAACTGGCCCACGTGCGCAGCAGACGAGATGAGTTTTACAATGAAGCAGAACGCGCCATGCGTAGCGTCTCCTGCACGGTCCTCATCGTAAAAGATGAAGATCGAGTCTATGATTTGTTTGAATCTAATCTTTGAGGAAAGAAGTAAAGAGGTGTATCGATATGGCTTTGATTGACCTGGTGAGCCCCGACGTAGTGAGAGTGCCCGTTTCTGCTGAAAATAAGCCGGATGTTTTGAAGGAACTGGTGGACGTGCTCTACAATGCGGGCAAGATTTCCAACAGCAGTGACGCCTTGAAGGCGCTTCTTACCCGTGAAAGCCAGGGAAGTACCGGGCTGGAAAACGGCATTGCCGTACCGCACGCCAAGACTCATGTAGTGGATTCACTTACCCTCGCCATTGGGATTGCACCGCAGGGTGTGGAATTTGATGCGCTTGACGGTGAACCGTCCCGACTCTTCTTTCTCCTTCTTGCCCCTCCTGATCAATCCGGCCCTCACATAGAAGCTCTCTCAGAAATTGCACGCCTTACGAGGTCTCAGGCTTTTTGCCGAACACTGGCATCAGCAAACAGCCCGGAAGAGGTGGTTGAACTCTTTCAGGATTAAGGTTCCACGGAAAAAAGATCGCCGCGTAGCCTGCTCACCAGCCAGAAAACAAGCGGTGGGAGCAGTATCATCTGAAACAGGGGTGTCAGCCCCACGGAGAAGGGAGTGAGAACCGGCATGGCCCTGGTATACTCCCACCTCCCCATTTCAAGTGAAACTATCTCCGTAGCAACACCAATTATTGCACCGAGTCCCACAGTAAACCATACCCTGGTAAGCCGCATGGTGCCAAACCAGCTCCATTGTCCAAAAAGTAGTCGTCCTGCAAAAACAATGACAAGGACCATGACGCCGTCTCCAAGACTGGCGCGGAAGCAAAGTAGCCAATCGACCGGCTGAGAGTAGCTCATCCCGGAGTAGAGCCCCATTTGCGCCATCTCCCAGAGAAAATTGATAAGCACCGAGACTATATAGACGTAGCTTACCAGATAGACGTATGTGCGCTTGCCTTCCATATGAGTGATATCCTAATTCATTTTTGCCAGGTTATCATCCCTTTCACTCTCTTCTGCAGACCGAGAGTTTTTTGCCCAGTTTCCCCTCATGGGAAAGTTTTTCCTCTGACCAGTGTACACCACGACCGGCGGCGCCGCGGCGGCTACCGGAAAACCTCGATAGATTGCACGCAGCGGGGAGATTTAGGTCATTGCACCTGAAATAAAAGTGGAAACCCGTCTTCCTTTTGTGCGCGTTTGGCACGGTTCCTGCTATATAGGTTGCAGCATACAGATTTAATCCTGAGGAGGATAACAATGAAGAAGTTACTGGTAGGAACGATACTTGCAGCAATTATGGCAAGTGCAGCATTTGCATCCGGTGTGCCGGAAGCGGCGGGGCCGTGGAACTCAGAGGACGCAACGCGCGTTACGCTCCAGGGAAGCCTGGAATTAGAAGAGGGCCTTCCCGTGCTGGTCACCTCGGACGGCGCTCGATATGACCTCATGGTCCCCGGTTACCGCTGGTATGAGGGCGAGGTTACCGAAGGAGCGGCCATAACCGTTACCGGCTACGAGTTCACCCCCGGTCCCCGCGCCGTTCGCGACGAACTGGATAAACACTTTCGAGCCGAGCAGGTTGTTTACAACGGCACTACCTACGACCTGACTACCGCACAGACTCCCGGTAGATTCTCAGGTAGGACCGCGTACGCAAATGCGCCGCAATTCAATCAGCCCGGTCCAAACGGGTACCGGCCTGGGATGAACTCCGCAGGCATGTACGGCAGAGGCGCCGCTGGTCCCGGCCGGCCCGGTATGGGACGCGCGGCTGACCAGAACTGGGGTCCGCGTGGCAGAAGGTTCTAATCCCTGCCTGTTGCTTTCATGTGTCGGCACGCTCTTGCAGCGTGCCGTTTTTTTTGCAACCTGCCCTGTCCTGAAACCCGTTCTGTCTTGCCAACGCATGCCTAATTGAGTATAGTGAATGTACACAATGTTTGTAGTTGGAGAAGAATTGAACATATGAACGATTCTGACGGCGGTAGTAGACGCCAGACTCGTGGTACCAATGACTCCTGCCAACCGCAGCATGCCGGCCTGAAGTGAGCACGTAGCTCTGCTGCCGGTCTGCATGAATACGGTGCAGGCGCGGGGCGAGCTATGAAGCCACAAACCATCGACCAAAATACATTCTCATTACTGCGATTACTCTCTGACCGAGGGGAACAGAACCGACTGCAGGCACTCCCCAGAAAAGTTCCCTTTCCACAACGGGCGCGGGTGTTCAGCCTGTCACATAAATCCCCCGGAAAAGGAGCTGTCTATGATTACCATCTGGAAACAAAACGGTTCAGGCATCATTCATTCCGCCCTGCTCGAAGCACATTCATGGGTTCACGTTACTGACCCTACTCCGTTTGAAATTGCCACCCTGGAAGCCGAGCACGGTGTACCACAGGACGTTATTGCCGACATGCTCGACGCAGATGAGCGGTCGAGATGGGAAAGAGAAGATGCCATTCAAATCATTATCATGCGCGTGCCGTGTCATGATGCGCAGAAAGACGTCCCCTACTTCACTATACCGCTGGGAATCATCCTTTTGCCGGAATTGATTGTGACCGTGTGCCTGCAGGAAAATCCTGTGGTCTCAGACCTGTCTGAAAACAAGGTGCGCCATCTTAATCTTCATAACAAGAATAATTTCATACTGAACGTTTTTGTACGCACGTTGAGCTACTTTCTTCGCTACCTGAAAGAAATCAATCGGCAGACATCCGTCATAGAGCAGGAACTTCACCGGTCTGTGCGCAACGACGAGCTGGTACGCCTCTTACGCATGGAGAAAGCGCTTGTCTATTTTACGACATCGCTGAAATCAAACGAGTTATTGCTTGATAAACTGAAACGGACAACCCTGCATGCCCTCACAGAGGAAGAAAGCGATATTCTGGAGGACATTGAAACCGAACAGAGACAAACCATAGAAATGTCAAACATCTACAGCAACATCCTCACCGGCATGATGGACGCCTTTGCCTCCGTCATCTCAAACAACTTAAACGTTGTGATGAAACGGCTCACAATCATCTCAATTGTGTTGATGATTCCCACATTCTTTGCAAGCCTTTACGGGATGAACGTGGCACTGCCGTTCCAGCACTCGCCGTTTGCCTTTCTTGGCATTGTGGTGGTTTCCGGCTTTGCCGCCGGTATTTCCGGACTCCTGTTCAGCTATTTTAACCGGCGCTGGAAGTTCTAACCTGGTTAGCACCGGTTTCGGTGCCGGCTGTCTTCTGTGCAGTAGCCATGCGGTTTAATAACGCGTGATCAAAGCCGGCCGGGCTTCCGCAGAGCGCTCCCCAGTGGTGCTCGCAGTTGCAGCGTTCCAGGAGAACACATTGTGCCGCCACACCGGCAGATAGCGCTTTCAAACCGCCTGACATGACAGAAGGAACGCATGCAATTCCAACCACGCCAATCCCGCAACGCGCAAGCTCTTCTGCGTGCCTTTCTGAAAAGTCCGCCGTTTCATGCCTGACAATCCGAACAGAAAAACCTTTCCTCACTCCGTCTGAAGTAACCCGGCTGACCGGACAGGCAATGTTGCAGTGACGGCATTGCAGTTCTCCGTCATTGAGAGCCGCCCGGCAACCGTGTTGGCCGGGTTGGCGGACACAGGCGGGAACGAGAACCATTTTGTGCCCCGTGTCACGGAAGCGGACGCGGTACGCGCGGTTGAGGAGCACCGCTCCCACCATGGCCCAGTGGTATTCGCTTTCCGCTTTCATCCGGAGCACCAGGTCTTCCCGAACTTCTCTGGTGGCGCGGAGTCGGAAAGAAGCGAGTCCCCGCGTGCTCATCCCAAGCTTAAGAAGTGACGCCTGCCGAAACCACGCCTCCAGCCTGCAGACGGCACGGCAAAAGGAGAGCTGGTCCGCGCGCGCTTGTGTTGCCACCTCCCTCCAAAGCTCTGATATGAGAAGCACCTCCTGCCGGTGCTCCACGGAAGCACGCAGGAGAAACAAAAGCTCGCGCACGCCATCCGGCGTAAGACGCGGCCGGCATTCCACGGCCCCGGAAACGCGGCTTACGCTGCCTCCGGGTGAAACCGTTGCGGTACCGGAAAACACCAGCGGCAGCAGTGCGGCGGAAAGCGCGTTGCACAACAGCTTCCAGGCCGCATTCTGACTGCGCAGCGTGACAAGCAGTGCAAGAAGCCGCGTCACCGCAGCCAGCGGCCGGCACCGCGCTGCACGCGCTGCCATTCCACCGTACACCCTGTAGAGAATGCCAAGACTCAGAAGCGTTACACAGAGTTCTTCTCTGGTATGAGACTCGCAAAATCTGTGTGCATACCTCCGGGCTGAAAGGACGTTGTCACTATGCACGCGTTTGAGTGCTTCATGTGCCAGCTCCCCCGCCCGGAGCTGGACAAAAGATTTCCCGTTCCCGTGGACAACGCTCAACGTATAGGGCGTTGCACCTTCCTGCTCACACGTTCTTTTCTGCATGCCCTTGAAACACCGCAGAAATGTCCACGTGTTACCATACCGTACGCGTGGGTTAGCCCCCAGAAAGGATAGCGAGGAATTCCGAAATGACCATAGCGGTAGCGCCCCAGATTACCACCTCACCGGTTACAAAGCAGGGCGCATCCACTGCACCGCGGTAGGTGTGAAATGTGCGAACCGTGCGCCCCGCGGCAAGCGACTCCACCAGCACCGTGCATATTTCGGCAACCTCTGACGGGTCCGGAGTGAGATGCGGCACGTGCCGGGTAACTCCAACTACCGGAACCACCGTGAAATTGCTAACCGGAATGTAGAGCGGGGTCAACACCCCCAGCACCTCCACGGATGACGGTTCCGCGCCAATTTCCTCCTGTGACTCGCGGAGCGCAGTAGCCACCGGGAACTGTTCATACTCTTCCTGGCCGCCGCCGGGAAGCGCAATTTGCCCTGCATGCGTTGACCCGTCGTCTACCCGCCTGATAACAGGAAACGCGACTCCCTCTTTTGTTTCATGCAGAAGAATGAGCACAGCGCTTTTCCGCGCACCGCTCGGTTCCGGGTCATAATCCGAGGTAATCCTGCCAACCGGTGCCATCTCTGTCTGTGCGCTCACGCCCGGCAGCGGACGCGTCAGCGCTTCCTGAATTACCTCTTCCACCTTTTCAAGCGTCATCACGTTGTCGTCAGCCTGCCTTTACGACGTTCCCGCATGGAAGCTCTAATTGTTCCCGCCTGTGCTGCAACCATTCCGGAGAGCATCAACACGCATCCCAGAATATCTCTTGGTGTAAGAAGCTCACCCAGAACAAGAAATCCGCCAAGGGCGGCAAACGCGCCTTCAAGACTTAAAATGATGGCCGCATGCGCCGGATGCGCCGTTTTTTGCGCAACCACCTGCAGCGAGTATGCAATCCCCACACTAAAGATACCGCCATACACAATAGGAAGCCAGGCCGCAAGCACCGAAGAAAGTGCCGCTGCTTCCGTGAAGAGCGCCACGACGGCGCTTAGAATCGCCGTTGTTCCATATTGGATCACCGACAGCGTCACCGGTTCCATTCGCGGAGAGATTACCGAAAGCAAAAGAACATGACCGGCAAACATGAACGCGCAGAGAAACACCAGGAAGTCGCCACGTTCAATAGTGAAAGTCTCAGTGACACTCAAGAAATACATGCCGGCCGCCGCAAGCAGCGCCCCTGCCCATCTGCCTCTGTCCGTCATACGTCCAAGAAATGTTCCCAGAATTGGCACAATGACCACGTAAAGCCCGGTAATAAATCCGGCTTTGCCCGCGGTCGTATAGACAATGCCTACCTGCTGAAGCGAAGAACCGGCAAATAACACAACGCCTGCCGCCACGCCGGGAAGCAATGTTTTCCACACGCTTTTCATGCGTCTTTGATTGGCGTCCAAACGGAGACTGCCGTCTGGTTCCGTGTTCTCCGGCAGCTCACCCTGCAGGCGAACCTTCCGGGCTCTTTTGCGAATGAGAATAAGAAGAGGCACCAGGGATAATGCACCCAGAGAAAATCTGATAGCGTTGTAGGTGAATGGGCCAACATAGGACATGCCTGCGCGCTGCGCAGCAAACGCAAATCCCCAGATTGCCGCTGTTGCCAGCAACAGCCCGTCTGTTACGAGTGTTTGTCGTGTGCTCATTTTCAGATACCTTCCCCTATTCCTGCAGCTGTGTCAACCAACGCTGTTTCTGGAAAGATTGGCGGTGGCAAATGAAAGGCAGCCCCGAAGAGGATCCTGTTGCGCATCACGTAATCGTGAACGCCCCGCTTCGTGAGTATGTTCAAATGATCCAGTTCCTCGATGGGTCGATGATTGAGAAGATGAATAGGCTTGTCTATGGCTATCTACAGGGAACCAGGGACGCAGAAGAGAGAGATCATCAGGCGGCCAATGGCGCATGACTCCTACTATCGAACGCCGGCAAAGGTGACTTAATGCAATATTTTCCATCAGTGGAATTGATGTTCTACGTAAGTATAGTTGCGCCGTACAGATTCCTGGGCGACAATTACCGATAGTTCACAGGAGTCAGGTCACGTTGCGATGGAGCTTAACAAGAAGCCTCCTACTCCCATGCCGAGCTTCTGCTCCAACCGCTTCGGCTCCCAATCTTCAACCTTGGAGCGTCTATGTCTCACTATGATTTTTTCCGTAATTGATATCGAGACTACCGGACTTTCACCAAGAAAACATGACCGGATCCTCGAAATTGGAATCGCCAAAATGAATGCCAGCGGCGAGATCATAGAAACTTTCGAAACACTACTCAATCCCCATCGTGATGTCGGACCTACACGTATTCATGGGATCAGCGCAAGCATGCTGACCGAGGCTCCAACATTTGAACAGATCGCTTCCCCACTCTTAGATTTCATTCACAACACCGCCTTGGTGGCTCATAATGCGCCTTTCGACCTCTCGTTCATAATGTACGAACTTCAAAGATCCGGCATCACTATCGGCGAAATTTCCAATATTTGTACTTCGGACCTTTGCAGAAAACTTGTCTCTGACGCTCCGTCTTTCAAGTTATCGGCACTCTGTGAGTACTTTGAAATTGAAACCAGACCACAACGCTCTGCTCTTGCGGACTCTATTGAGACGGCCCACCTACTCCGGTCAATACAAGACACGTATGCAGTAAGAATCGAACTGAGCGAAGAGAACGTCTTCGTTTCGCCAGCACGGAAGAAACAATCTCAACAGATCGAATTGCTCTCGAGTTTTGCCATTGAAGCAGCGGAAAGTCAGCGAGAGACCCCACTCAGTGGCATTCTATGGCGTCTCCCCACGGTTCCAGAATGCGTCCAGCAGGACTCGAACCTGCGACCCACAGCTTAGAAGGCTGTTGCTCTATCCACCTGAGCTATGAACGCGAATTCGGGATGAGAGGATTCGAACCTCCGGTCTCCTGCTCCCAAAGCAGGCGCCTTAGCCACTAGGCTACATCCCGTTTCATTAGTCGTGAAGCCAAATTATAGCGAGATGAACTGCACTGGTCAAGGATGATCGCATTGCCGGTAGTACCACGGCGGCGTCCGTGCACTTGATCACCGGCCTCATGTTTTACTAAGATGGGACACATATCGTGCTGGCACAGAAACCGTATTTTCCTGCGGTTCCGCCGGATTTGGCGGAACTTTTCCATGATCATGAACTTCTTCTTGTTGGAATTGCAGACGCATCCGCTGCGCCGGAAGAACAGACGCGCTACCGTGATTGGCTTAAGAAGGGTAACGCAGGCAGCATGGCATATCTACACGCGCATGCAGAGGCCAAGTATGACCCAGCGCGTATTTTACCGGGGTGCCGGTCAATCCTTGTGGCCGGTATAAACTACTTCCAGAACCGCCGGGAAGCGCCGTCTGAACCGTACGGCCGCATTGCAAGATACGCGTGGGGGCGCGACTACCACAAAACTCTCGGCAAACGTTTGCACCGCATCGCCGCCACACTTTCCAGACGCTATGCGGAGGAGTCTTTTCGCAGTTTTACAGACGCCACGCCGCTTGCAGAACGCTACTATGCGGAAAAGGCCGGGGTTGGATTCACCGGAAGAAACACACTGCTCATAAGCGCTCAATATGGAAGCTGGCTTCTCATTGGAGAAATTCTTTCCACGCGTGAGTTTCCTGCATCCGGATCCGCTCACGGTCATCATGGTGCCTGTCCCTCAGGTTGTCGCCGCTGCATAGATGTATGCCCCACCGGAGCGCTCAAGGGCCCTCATGAAATAGACGCATCGCTTTGCATCTCCTATCTGACTATTGAGCACAAGGGTGAAATCCCGGAGCATCTGAGGCCTGCCATCGGCAACTGGCTTTTTGGGTGTGATCTTTGTCAGGAAGTGTGTCCGTTAAACGTGCGTGCGCAGATCACATCGGAAGACGATTTCCTTTCTGTCAGGGCCGGAGACCATCGCCTGCTCCGCGAGATCCTTTCAATAGAGACAGAGGAGCAATTCACCCGCAAGTTTGCCGGGTCGCCGCTTATGAGAGCAAAACGCAGGGGCCTCCTGCGAAATGGCTGTGTTGTTGCGGGGAACGTGGGCGCAGAAGAACTCATTCCGATTTTGCGGAAGCGCGCCCGTGATCACGATCCCCTGATCCAGGTACATGCGCGCTGGGCCCTTTCTCGTCTCCAATCCGAATCGGTTCTCCCAGGAAATGAGGATGGCGTCCGAGGACGTGGAGATCAAGCAGCGCCTTAACGCGCGCAAGGTACTCCCTCACGGTCGTAGCCAGCGCATCGGCGCTTTGCACATCAGATGCTGCAAATCCCACCGCGGACAGGCCGTACTCATTTGCTATATAGAGCGCGCGTTGCACCTGAAATGCCTGCGAGACAACCGTAAACGAAAACTGCCCAAAAACACGGTTTATTCTCACTATTGAATCAAAAGTACTGAATCCGGCGTAGTCAAGATAAATGGCGTCTTCCGGTACGCCTCTTCGCAGCAGTTCTTCACGCATCTGGCGCGGCTCGTTGTATGAGCGGTGCGCGTTATCCCCGCTTGCGAGAATGTAGTCAACCTTCCCTGCTTCATAGAGAGTCACGATTGCATCGAGCCGGTATTCAAAGTACTTGTTCACTCTTCCGCGTGCCACATACTTGCTGGTACCCAACAGGAGTCCGACGCGATTGTGGGGAACGAGATCCACATCGTAATAGATTTTCGCTTTCGGCACCGTACTGATAACGGTATTGGCATAGACTATGACAATGAGGGTTCCAAGGATTGAGTACTTGATGAAAAATCTGAAGAAACGAAATGCAACCTGCATAGAAAAAAACACCCGGCAATTGGTGTGAATCGCCGGGTTATACCGGGCATGGCCCCGTTAGCTTTGATACAGCGCGTTTACTGCTGTCTGCGTAAGTTATAAATTACATCAATTGCCTTCAGGCGTACATCTCTGATGTAGGCGCCCGACGCCACTTCTAGAAGCGTGTTGATCAAATCCGGATTGCTGATCCCGCCGCTGGCTCTGGCGAGCTTCTCCACCGAGAGCAGTGACGCAAACGCCAGATTGTTGTCCGGGGTGACTTTGGAGTTTTCCCTTTTCAGGACCCACACAATGCGGTTCACGGTGTCGTTCTCATCATTGATGCCAATCACGCCAAGACCGTAGACAGCTTCCGCGAGCACCATTGGCTCAGGATCTTCTTCCATGATCTTAAGGAGCACGTTCTTAGCCCGTTCCCCGCCCACCTCAGTGAGCACGCTGGCCGCTTGACGCCGCACTTCCGGATAGTTGTTGATGACTGCTCCGCCCGAACGCACTTGACGACTGGTTCCTTCCGTAGCAAGGGATTCAAGCACAACAAACAGTCCCGGATTGTCATTTGCAAGTCCGCCGTCTTCTACCATTGACCGAATACTTTGCAGAGCGAACATCTTCATTTCCCGGTCATTGGACATTGCCTGACCGCGAATTATTTGTAGCTCTATGTCTTGACTAAGGTAAAGATCTTCAATGGTTGTAGCCGTCTTTTCCGTTGAGGACTCAGATCCCGCCGCATTCTGGGCGTACACCCCTGCAGCAAGGAGAAATATACTTGCCAAAACGAGCACAGCAGTTTTCTTCATCTACCTCTCCTTATCCTGTGGACTCCCACATTATATATCAAAACACATCCACTTTCCACCGGTTGTCCACATGGCGCAACTGGTAGAGAATCACCGCCCGTCCCTTTACTTCCATAATGGCCTCTACTTTGTCATCACTCAGAAAGCGCAGGTCATCCAGGCGGGCATTTGCCCTGCTTGGCACCACAACCCAGGTGAAGTAGTCTTCCAGCGTTGTCAATGTAATTTTGTTGCGCTGCAAGATGGGCGTGAGGGATATCTCCTTCAAAGTCTGCGGATCAGAATACTTTGCCACGTACGCCGGGGTAAGAAAGGACTTCCAGCTCTGGAAATCCTGTTCACGAATTATCTCATTCAAACGGTTGATGGTGTTAGACACTTCATCAAACGTTTTTTCATATACTTCCGGACTTACTTGATATTCATCATTCTGTTGCTTCGGTTCCTCAGCCGGGGCTGCCTCCGGCTGAGCAGGAGGTACGCTTTGGGGCGCCACACTCTCTGGAGCCTCCGGCACAGGGACACGCTCCGGCACAGGTGTTGTGCAGCCAGCCAGGAATACCGCACATGCACAGAGCAAGATT
>Ga0102944_1000275_pt1 | contig 41772 bp, 37 predicted proteins | sample SalPonD_shore_MG_FD_78172 | JGI IMG/M metagenome (GOLD analysis project Ga0102944, IMG submission 78172) | Salt pond soil microbial communities from South San Francisco under conditions of wetland restoration - Salt Pond MetaG... | ecosystem: Environmental > Aquatic > Marine > Intertidal zone >... | reverse complement strand
TACGACGAGTCGCTGCCCGAGGCCGAGCGCAAGCCGGCCTGCGTCATGGCCTGTCCGACCAGCGCGCGCCTGTTCGGCGACGTCCACGACCCCGAATCCGAGGTCTCGGTGGCCATCCGCGAGGAAGGCGGTTACCAGCTGATGCCCGAGTGGGGCACCAAGCCGGCCAACCACTACCTGCCGCGACGCAAGACGCGCATGACCATCCACGAGGACGAGCTGGTGCGCGCCGACAACCCGCTCAAGAAAGAGCAGCGCGGCCCGAGCGCACCGATCACCGAGCCGACGCTCGATGACTCGACGAGTTGGTAATCGCCATCGGCGATTACCAACAGTTGGCAGTTTGCAGTCGTCAGTTGGCAGAAAGAGTGAAGAAAGACTGGTGATTGTTAGTCGACAAAGGTCAGAACGCGTAGAGTAAATAAGAGAGTTGGCAGTTTAAAAGATGGAGCGAGCGGCGCTTTCTTTCTGACGACTGCCAACTGCAAACTGAGGACTTAATTGATGCATCCCGCCTTTTCCGTGATTTTTCTCACCACGCTGATCGGCGTCGGTCAGGGCATGTTCCTGGCCCTGTTCACCGGTCAGAGCTACGCCGCCGTGGAGCTGCTGCCCGCTCAGGACAGCGCCGCCTTCTACGGTCTGGGCAGCGCGCTGGCACTGCTGTTCCTGCTGGCCGGTCTCGCCGCCTCGGTCTTGCACCTCGGCCGCCCCGAGCGCGGTTGGCGTGCGGCCGCACGCTGGCGCACCTCGTGGCTGTCGCGCGAGGTGCTGGTCCTGCCGGCAACCATGGCCATCATCTTCGTCTATGGTGTCATGCACTACATGGGCTGGGACATGGTACTGCTGCAAAACGCCGCGGGCGCAACGCTGAGCCTGAGCCTGGCGGTAGGCACGGTCGGCGTGGTGGCGACCTTCGCGCTGTTCGTGTGCACGGGGATGATCTACGCCTGCATCAAGTTTCTGCAGGAATGGGCCAGCCCGCTGACGGTGATCAACTACACGCTGCTGGGCACGGCCTCCGGTTTTACCCTGGCCACGGCGTTTTCCGCCTACAGCGCCCCGGCGCTGATGGAATTCTACGGTCTGTGGGCGATCATCATTACGGCCGCGGCCTTCGTTACCCGCGGTGCCTCGCTGATCCGAAACGCCCGCATCAAGCACAAGTCCTCGCTGCAGACGGCGATCGGTGTGCGCCATACGCGGATCCAGCAAAAGGCCCAGGGTCAGATGGGCGGCTCGTTCAACACCCGGGAGTTCTTCCACGGCAAGTCGGCCGCCTTCCTAAAGTCGATCAAGTGGATCTTCCTGGTGCTGGTGTTCCCGGTGCCGATCGCGTTGCTCTGGGCGGGTATTGCCGAAGGCTCCGTGCCCGCGCTCATTGCCGCCTTCATCGTCCAGTACATCGGGCTGGTGGCCGAGCGCTGGTTCTTCTTCGCCCAGTCCAACCACCCGCAGAACCTGTACTACCAGACAATCTGACACACGGTTCCGCAACCCGAACGAAAAAAGCGCACCCGAAGGTGCGCTTTTTTTTCGCCCGCGATACTGTCGCCGCGGCCGGCTCAGGCCGCCGGAGGTTCGCTCATCAGGCCCAGGCTGGCGTCGTCGTCGCCGGCCAGGATGCCCTGGACGCGCTTGACCACCTGTTCCTCAGCGCCGGGCGGTGCGTGGCGTATGGCAATGCCCCAATTCGGAAAGAGGTTGAGCTCCTCTCGCGCCTCGTGCTTGGCGAGCTGGCCCGATAGCAGGGCGAACAGCGGCGCGACCTCCTCGGCCGCGGGCAGCCCCGCTTCGAACTGCGCCTCCAGGAGCTCGACCTGGGCCAGCAGCTCCTCGTGCTCGCTCAGCATGATGGACGTGGGATCGCCCCCCTGCGGGTCGCGCGGGGCCACGAAGGCCGGGGCCAGGACGTCGTTTTCCACATGCAGATGACGGCGCAGACCGATGCTGAAGGCCTGCAGGCGCCGGGCCGCGCGCTCGAGATCGCCCTCGTTGGTCGCGTGCAGGGCCTCGCCGAACAGGCGGTCCAGGCGCAGATGATCGCGCTCCAGCACATCGACCAGCGACTTGGCCGGCACGTCGTCGCGGTGGCGAATCTCGACCCGCCACAGCGGCGGGCCGGTCTCGACGACTTCCCAGTGAATTTCGTGGCGCAGCTGATGGCTGACGCTCTCCATGAGCAGCGTCGGCTCCTGCTCGGCCAACACCTCGCGCAGCTCGCCGCGGCGGATGTCGCGCAGCTGATAATAGGCATAGGTATGCGCGGGAACGTTCCCGCGTTCGCGCAGGTCGATCGGCCCCTCAGATGGGACCACCGCCAAGGCTTCCGACCCGAACTCGGTGCTCATTGTCATCACCTCTCATGATCATTGCCCGGGAGCCCCACCTCCTTCAATTCCACATTAACATGACGGAATTGGGCTCGGATTATTCCCGCCGTTCCCGTGGCCGGGCCCACCAGGGCCCCGCTCCGTCAGCTATTCGGGATTGCGCAGTACTTTACCCCGACTCGAAACACCCGGGCCTTGACGCAGGTCAATATCACATAAGGAAGATGGGGAAATAAGCCGGGGCCGGACTCGGCCCCGGTTCAGCCCGGTGAGTCCGGCAGCTCGATCAAGCGGCGCAGGGCCGGGATATCCCGCAGCAGGACCCGATTGCCTTCCACCTCGATGAGCCCGTCCCGGCTCAAGCGGGCCAGGATGCGCGAGAAGGTCTCGGGCTGGATGGACAGGCGCGAGGCGATGACGCTCTTGGCGGTGGTCAGCTGCACATCGGGCGAGGTGACCACCTCCTCGGGCAGCTCCTGGAGCAGGTAGGCCACCAGGCGGTAGGTCGCGTTGTGCAGCGTAAGGCGGTCTATCTCGTTGATTTGCTTGTGCAAACGCATGCTCATGCCGGCCATCAGCCTGAAACAGGATTCGACCGAATCACGCAGCAGCGCCTTATACACCTCGTTGTCGAAGCTGAACAGCTCGGTGGTCTCCACGGCCTCGGCGTGCACCGGATACCCGTTGGCGGCCATGAACATCAGGGCCTCGGCGAAGCTCTGCCCGGGCGCGATGAGCTCGATGATCTTCTCGTGACCCTCCGGGGAGAGGCGGTAGAGCTTGATCAGGCCGCGGCGCACAACGAAGAAGTGCCTGGCCGGGTCGCCCTGCTCGAACAGGCGCTCGCCCTTGTCCAAATCGATCAGGCGCATCTCGCGCACGACCTGGGCGAGCTGGGCATTGTCCAACTCGCTGAACAAATACGCGCGGCGGAGCTCGTCTGTGAAATCGGTGCGGCTGTCCAAGTCGTGTTCCATTAATCCCCAGTGTTTTGCTAAGGCATTGACCTACATCAAGGCTGAAACTATCGTCCGGCCGTTACAGTCCCAAACAAGGAGGCCGAATCGATGCACACGCGAAACAGACTGTTCATCACGCTGAGCCTGGCCTACGCCCTGCTGGGTGGGCTGGTCGGTATTGTATGGCTGATCGACCCCGCGGCGATACCCGGCAACGTGGCCCGCCTGCACGGGCACATCATGCTGCTCGGTTTCATCGCGATGATGATTTACGGGGTGGGGCTGCACGTGCTGCCCCGTTTCTCGGGCCGGCCGCTTTTCTCGGAGCGCCTGGCCAACTGGCAGCTGTACGTCGCCAATTTGGGGCTGTGGGTCATGGTGGGCGGCTGGCTCGGCCTGCACAATGCGGTCATCGCGGTCGGCGGCGCTCTGTCCTGGGCGGCCATCGCCATGTTCAGCACCAACATCCTCATGACCGTCCGCCACTACGGACCGAAAGGATAGACCATGTCCGAATACCGCGGCTGCGAGCTGCCCGAAGACCTGCTCTACGACCTGGACTACGTGTGGGTGCGCCCGGAGGGCGATGGCACCTACACCCTGGGCATCACCGACCCGGCCCAGACCATGGCCGGGCGCGTGCAGTACATCTTTTTCAAAAAGCCCGGCACACACCGCCCGGCCGGCAAGTCGGTGGCGCGCCTGGAGTCGGGCAAGTGGGCCGGGGGCATCCCCGCCCCCTTCGATGGCACCATCGAGCGCGTGAACCCGGCCGTGGAGGAAAACCCCGGCTTCGTCAACGTCGACCCCTATCACGATGCGTGGCTGGTGGTCATGCGCCCCGACGACCCGGACAAGGCGCTGGAGCGTCTGCACACCGGCGCGGAGGTCCAGAACCAGCTGCAGGCCTGGATCGACCGCTACGACGTACAGTGCATGCGCTGCGCCGACTAGGAGACCCACCATGACACTCAAGGCCAAGCTCTGGTGCACCGGGATTGCGGCCCTGCTGGTGGCGGTCATCGCCGGGCTGCTCCTGAAGTTCGTTGTACTGGGCCACACTGTGCCGGCCGCGGACGGGCGCACCGCCATTATGCTCAATGCCTCCGAGCGCCAGGTCGTGCTGGGCGAGATGCGCCAGTTCCTGGCCGGCATCCAGACCATCACCGGCGCACTGGCCCACGACCCGGTGTCCAGCGCCGACCTGCAAACCGTCGCGACGACGGCGCGCTCCCTGGGCACGGCGGCGAGCCGCGGCGTGCCGGGCAGCCTGATGGGCAAGCTGCCGCTCGGCTTCAAGCAACTCGGGCTGAGCGTGCACCGGGATTTCGATCAGATGGCCCAGGACGCCGAAGACCTCGGCGACCCCAAGCACACCTTGACCCAGCTCAGCGCCACACTGAACAAGTGCGTGGCCTGCCATGCGGCCTACCAGATACCCGGTCCCATTCCCGGCCCGGCGGCGGGGGGTGAGCGATGAAGGTCCAGCTGCTGGTCTCCGAATGGTGCGCTTCGTGTCACCAGGCCGAGCGCGTGTGGCGCGAGGTGGCCGAGGAACGGGCCATCGATTTCGCGGTGGTCGACATGGGCCAGCCCGAGGGCAAGGCCCTGGTCAGCGAGCTGCGCCTGAAGACCATTCCCGCCCTGGTCATCGACCGCGAGCTCAAAGCCGTGGGCGTGCAGACCAAGTCCGAGGCGCTGGCCCTGGTCGGCGACGCCCCGACGCGCCAGGCCTCGGCGGTGCGCCACGTCGGCCTGGGCATGGAGCGCTCCAGCCGCATCGCGGTGCTCGCCTCCATGGGCTATCTCTTCCTCGCTGGTGCGGCCCTGCCCGTCTACGGCGGCTTCTTCGCCGACGGCCCGGCCCGCGTCGCGCCCCTGCATGTGCTCACGCTGGGCTTTCTGGTGTTCCTGATCTACGGCCTGGCCGAGCACATGCTGCCGCGCTTTACCGGCAACCCCATCCGGCTCGGTCCCTGGCCCTGGGTCCAGCAGGGGCTGAGCCACCTCGGGCTGTGGCTGTTCTTCGCGGGGTTCTGGTGGCAGCTGCACGCGGTGCTGGTGACCGGCGCGCTGCTCGCCTGGAGTGGGCTGGCACTATTCGCGTTTCGGATCTGGCCGGTTCTGTGGCCTACCCTCTGGCCGGGCGGTCGCGAAGGCGGGCCGGGTGAGCTCAAGGGCATCGGCGTGCAAACCGAGCCGCCGCGCAGCTGAGCGGGTACCGGCGCGAAGCCAACGATAACCCCTTGTATTTCATGGGCTTGCACTCAGTCCGGCCGGGCAATCGGAGGCGATTTGGCGTATACTAACGGCACCGGGCGCCGGTGGTCGGCGCCGTTGAATTCGAGCCTGAATTATCGCCATGTCCGCAACCTCCCCCGCAGCGAACCCATCCCTGGTCGACCCCTTCGGCCGGCGCATCGAATACGTGCGCCTGTCCGTCACGGACCGCTGCGACCTGCGCTGCTTCTACTGCATGCCCAAGGGCTACAAGGGCTTCGAGGAACCCGAGCACTGGCTCAGCTTCGAGGAGATCGAGCGCGTCATCCGCGCCTTCGGGACGCTGGGCACCCGGCGCATCCGCATCACCGGCGGCGAGCCGCTGGTGCGCCACAACGTGCCCGAGCTGGCCGCACGCCTGGCCGCCCTGCCCGGCATCGACGACCTGTCGATGAGCACCAATGCCACGCGCCTGGAAAAGCACGCCGAGGCGCTGCACCGGGCCGGCGTCTCGCGCCTGAACGTCAGCCTGGACACCCTGCGGGCGGAGCGCTTTCGCGAGATCACCGGCGGCAAGCTCGACAAAGTCCTGCGCGGGCTCATGGCCGCCAAGGCCGCCGGCTTTGCCCCCATCAAGATCAACATGGTCGTGATGAAGGACGTCAACGAGGACGAGGTCGAGGACATGGTGCAGTTCTGCATCGAGCACGGCTTCACCCTGCGTTTCATCGAGACCATGCCGGTGGGCGACACCGGCCGCGACGCGGTCGACCACTATGTCGACCTGCAAGACGTCAAACACCGCCTGGGCGAGCGCTTCGAGCTGCTGCCCGGCGTGATGCCCGGCGGCGGCCCCGCGCGCTACGTCCAGGTCGCCGGCACCGAGCTTCGCATCGGCTTCATCACGCCGATGTCCCAGCACTTCTGCGCCACCTGCAACCGCGTGCGCCTGTCCGTCGACGGCACGCTGTACATGTGCCTCGGTCAGGACCACAACTACGAGCTGCGACCGCTGCTGCGCGCGGGCATCAGCGATACCGAGCTGCAAGAGCACATCCGCGAGGCCATCGGCCTCAAACCCGAACGCCACGAGTTCAACGAAAAGCCCGAGCAGGTCATACGCTTCATGTCCATGACGGGCGGGTAGCGCCGGGCCGAAACCGCCTTGCTGACCACGTTACTCTCCTGGGCCAGACCACCCCATGCAGCCCAGGGGCGAGGTTCGAGTATCGAGGAAAAGTATTTGTTCCTCGCGCCTCGTCACTCGCTACTCGCTACTTGCCGCCAGCAGGACTCATCCCCGTGAGACAGCTACTTACCGATCTGACATTCGCGGTGTTGGCGGTTGCCACCGTAGCGGCGGCGCCGGCGGCGTACGCGGCCAAACCGAGTACGGCGGCGCAGGTCGATGCCATTCTCGCCCGCGACGAGGCGCCGGCGGGGGTGGTGTTCGAGGTGAGCACGACCGATTCGAATGCCCTGCGTTGGGCGCTGCCGCAGGTCAAACGCCAGGCGGCACGGCTGCGCGCGCACTTCCCCAAGCTGCCCATGGCCGTCGTCACCCACGGGCGCGAGGAGTTCGCCCTGGAGCGCGGGCACCGCGCGGACAACGAGACGGTCCACCGCGAGGTCGAATCGCTGGTGGACAACCAGGACATCCCCGTGCACGTGTGCGAGACCTTCGCCGAGCGACACGGCGTGAGTGCCGAGCAATTTCCCGACTACGTCAACGTTGCCCCCTCGGGCCCGGCGCAGATCCGCAATTACGAAGAGCTGGGATATATACGGGTGCGGGTCAGGCGAAAGTGATGCCAGCAAGCGCAGGAGAAAACGCAGAGTTCGCAGAGGCGCAGAGTACGCGGAGCGGGCTTAGAGCGTGAGGTGTGAGGCGAACGGCCTTCGGCGAGTTGGCAGTTATCAGTTTGCAGTCGGCAGCAAAAGCCGATCCACGTTCGCTCTTTCTGCCGACTGACGACTGCCAACTGCGAACTACGCGCATGCGTTAACCACCGAGGACACAGAGGCACAGAGCAAGAAAGAAGGTGCGGCAGACAGGGTTTCGGCAAGCGTCGAGGTCAGGCGTTTTCGCCTCACTCCTTACACCTCACCCCTCACGAAATCATTCTTCTCCGCGCCCTCCGCGTCTCTGCGAACTCTGCGTTCCGTTCCAGAGCGCCTAGTTGAGATGTCGGGTTACGCTGCGCTGACCCGACCTACGGCTGACTTTAGGCAGTCATCAGTCGGCAGAAAGAAATAAGCTATTGAGCTCTTGCTGCAAACTGCTAACTGCCGACTGCCTACTTAGTTGTCCAGCCCGAATTCGACGACGGTGTTACGCCCGCGCTTCTTGGCCTCGTACATCGCCATGTCGACCTGCTGGAGCAGGGCGTCGACGTTTATGCCCTCGCGGATGTCGTGACAGAGCAGTCCGATGCTGACGGTCACCTCCAGGGGCTGGTCGTTCCATTCCAGCGCCGCGCTGCGCACTTCGGTGAGAATATCCCAGGCGCGCTGCAGGGCGATCTTGCGCGGGCAGCGCAGTTGCGCGGCGAACTCGTCGCCACCGTAGCGCGCCACCAGATCGTCGGGACGCATACCGCGCTCGAGGATACGCGCCAAGTGGTTGAGCACCATGTCGCCCGCCGGATGGCCGTAGCGGTCGTTGACGTCTTTGAAGTTATCAATATCGATAAGCATGATGCACACCATGTCGCTGTCGCCGCGGCGCCGGCTGAGCAGGTCGCCCAGTGACGCCTCGAAGTGGCGTCGGTTGGCGAGTCTGGTGAGGTGGTCGCGGCGCGCGGTTTCCTCCAGGCGCGCGTTCGCCTCACGCAGCTTGGCGGTGGCGTCCTCGATCCGCTGCTGGAGCGACTGGTTGAGCTCGTCGACCTCGTTGCGCGCCCCCTGAAGACCGTGCACCAGCCGCTGGAGCACCTGACCGAGTCGGTGCACCTCGCGCGGTGCCTGGTCGGCGACCTCGGGCAGCCAGCCGCGAAAGTGATTGCGCACCAAGGCCTCGCTGGCCGCGACCAGCTGGTTGATCGGGCGGGTAATCCAACGCGACAGGAGCAGCGCCAGCACGATGGCCAGGACCAGACCAGCGATACTCCAAAACAGGTTCGAGTACATCAACGCGTCGACCTGGCGGGCCACTTCCGACTTGGGCTGCGGCACCATCACCCCCCACCCGATACCTGGAACCGAGGCATAGCCGGCGACCATTTCCTCGTCGACAAACGGCGAGTAGAACTCGGTCACCCCAGTCTTGCCGGCCATCATCTTCTGGACGATGGGCCAGCTCGAAATGTCTTTCATCTGGGCCATCCATTTCGCGTTGGGATGGGCAATGACGTGACCGGTCGCATCGACGATGGCCGAATGGCCGCGTTTGCCGAAACGGATTTTGCGGCGCAGCTTCTCGATGAGGTCCACACGCAGCTCGCCGAGCAGCACACCGATGACACGTCCCCGGGGGCCATGCACGGCCTGGCTCATGATCAGCGTAGGTTGTCCGTCAAGAGGGCTGTGTTTGATCCCCGACAGGCTCCACTGGCCCGTCGAGCGCGTGTTCAGAAAGCAGCGCTCCTTGGAGAACCGTTGTCCCTCGCCGGGTATCACCCGCTGTTGGCCGTTGAAGGCCAGGGCCAGGGTGTTGCCATCGCGGTCGACCAGGGCGAGCGATCGGAATCCCTTGAGGTGGGAAAATGCCTGGCGCAGCTCGCGCGCAACCGGTCCGTTTGCGTCGGGTTTTCGCGGCAGCTTCTGCAGTGAGGCAGCCAACAGGCCGAGCATGTGCCGATGATCGTTGACATAGATGGTAATGGGCGAGGCGAGATTCTGAGCCAGCAGCCGATGCTTTTCGTTGATCTCACGCCAGGCGTTTTTCCAGGCGGCCTGGTACAGCCACACCGACACGATGGCGATGGGCACCAGCGCAACCAGGGCGAAGCAAACGACCAGGATGCGGTTAACGGGAGCGGGCAGCAGTGCTCGTGAGATCATGCTTGGTAATGTGTCGGCGCTTTATTATTTGGATCGTCCATGAGAACTGGCTGCAGGTGGGCACGGGGGGATGTCCGTATCAGCCAGGGCGACCTATGGTACAGCCTGACGGGCCGAGCCAAAATCACAAAATTTGCTCGGGAAATAGCGGGGAACGCTATTGCCGCCTTTGAGTTATCGACTCAAGGCCCAGGGACTTGAGGGCAATAGACCGAGCCGCGGACTCAGCCTAACAGCAATTTAAGGCCCAGAACGGTCAAAAACGCGGCAAACACGCGCTTGAGCGTGCGCTCGGGAATGGTATGGGCCAGCCGCGCACCCAGGGGGGCGAACAGGGTGCTGGCGACCACGATGCCGAGAAAGGCGGGCAGATTCACATAGCCCAGGCTCCAGGCCGGGCGGGCCGCGGCGCTCCAGCCGGAGATTATGAAGCCGATGGAGCCGGACAGGGCGATCGGCAGCCCGATCGCCGCCGAGGTGGCGACGGCGTTGCGCACCGCCATGTTGCACCACGTCAGAAACGGCACGCTCATCGAGCCCCCGCCCACGCCCATCAGCGCCGAGACGCTGCCGATGACCAGACCGGCGACGGCCAGGCCGACACGGCCGGGCAGCGTGCGATGCGGCTTCGCCGCGTTGCCCAGCGCCATCTGCGCGGCAACCAGCAGCATGAAGATGGAAAAGGCCAGGCGCAGCGTCTCGCCGGGCAGTTGCTCGGCGACGGCTGCACCGATGAAGCCGCCGACAATGATCCCGGGAGTGATATAGCGGAACACCGGCCATTGAATTGCACCACGGCGGTGATGGGCCCGGATCGAGGACAGAGAGGTCACGACGATTGTCCCCAGCGAGGTGCCGATGGCCACGTGCATGAGCGCGGCGGACTCGACGCCCTGATGCTGGAACACGAGTGCGAGCACCGGCACGATGATGATGCCGCCGCCGATACCCAGCAGACCCGCGAGGGTGCCGGCCAGCGCACCCATGCCCAACAGCATCAGGATATCCGTACTCACCGTATTCCCGCCGCGGCGCTCGGCCGCCTCACGCCTCCACCGCGCCGCGGCCTTCGGTCGCGCGCGGCAGCCGCTCTCGCAGCTGGCGATACTGACGCGCCAGTGCCTTGGACATGGCGACCTCGCCGGTCGCGGTAAAGCGCTCGTGATTGGCCTCGACCTCCTCGGGCTCGTAGAGGTAGTTGACCATCACGCCGAACGACGCGGTGAGCCGATCGCGCGAGGCATCGGCGAAGGGATCGATGCGCTCCAGGCGCGCACCGTTGGCCAGGTGAAAGGCGGCCACCGGGTCGACCAGACCGCCGCGCTCGCGCGGCAGCGTCAGATAGGCCAGCGCCAGACGCGTCAGGGGCTGGGCCAGAACCTCGGCGTGCGGGACGCCGCCCTGATCGTCGACCAGGGCGAGCAGCGCATCGGCCGCCGAGTCGATACCCGAACCGCTCCGAGCGGCCCGCGCGGCTTCGAGCAGGGGTTCGGCCCAGTCCTCCAGCAGCTGTTCGACGTGGGCTCGGGTCAGCCCGGAGCGTTCGCCCGCCGCCGCGGCGCGGATCGTGGAGGCGAATCGCGGCATCGGCGAGATGGTGGCGAAGCGCTCCAGACCGGGCAGCTCGGCGCGCAGCTCGGCCAGCACCTGCTTGATGAGAAAGTTACCGAAGGAGACGCCGCGCAGCCCCGCCTGCGTATTGTTGATCGAGTAGAACATCGCAGTGTCGGCCTCGCGCAAGGGCAGCACTGGCGCATCAAGCGCCAGCAGGGGCGCGACTGTCTCGCTCATCCCCCGCACCAATGCCACCTCGACGAAGATCAGCGGCTCGTCCGGCATCCCCGGGTGGAAGAACGCGAAACAGCGCCGGTCCTCGGCCAGGCGCCGGCGCAGATCGTCCCAGCCCTGGATAGCGTGCACGGCCTCATAGCTGATGAGCTTCTCCAGAATCTCCGCGGGACTCTGCCAGTCGATGCGCCGGATCTGCAGGAAGCCGCGATTGAACCAGGAATACAACAAGTGCTTGAAATCGGCGTCGACGTCCTTGAGTTCGGGGTGGTCGCGCAAAAAGGCCAAAAGCTCGCCGCGCATCGCCACCAGCTGGCCCGTCGCCTGCGGTGCCATGTTCAGCCGACGCAGCAGCTCCTGGCGCGGCGGCTCCACGGCATCGTACAGAGTGAGATAGTCGTCGACCGAGTCGCTGTCGAAAAAGGCCTGAGCAGCGGCGCGGATACGCTCGGGGTCGGGCCGGTATTCGGTGTGCAGGAGTTCGAAAAAGGCGAGCCGTTGCCCGGCATCCATCGCCTGGTAGGCACGCAATATCTCGCGTGACAGGGCAATATTCGACGCCTCGCCTCGCCCGCTGAGCAGCGCATCGCACAGCGACTTGACGTCCGGGGCACCGCTCTCGGCGTTCTTGAGACCGAGCAGCTCGCGGCCCCGATCGGCGACCGAATCGAGCAGTCGTTCCAGCCAACGGTTACGCATCATCAGCTACCCATCAGGTGATTGGGCAGCCAGGTGGCAATCTCGGGGAAGACGGTCAGCAAAATGATCGCCAGCACCATGCACAACATGAACGGCAGCGCGCCCCACAGGATGGTCGGCAGCTTCACGTCCGGGGCGATGCCATTGATGACGTACAGGTTCAGTCCCACGGGCGGCGTGATCAATCCGATTTCCATATTGATGGTCAGTACCACACCGAACCAGATCGGGTCGTAGCCGTGATGCTGAATGATGGGGACCAGGGTCGGCGCGGCCATCACGATGACCGCCACCGGCGGCAGGAACAGACCGGCCACGAGGAGGAACAGGTTGATGAAGACCAACAGCACCCACGGACTGACGTTCAGCGCGGCAATCCACTCGGCCAGGGACTGCGTGATGAACAACGAGGACATCATGTAGCTGAACAGCGCGGCGGCGCCGATGATCATCATGATCATCACCGACTCACGTGTCGCCGAGCGCAGGATCTCCCACAACTCGCGCGCGCGCCACATGCGGTAGACCACCACCACCATGATGATGGCGAAGAAGGCGCCGACGCCGGCGGCCTCCGAGGGCGTCGCCACACCGCCGTACAGCGACCACAGCACAGCCGCGATAATTATCAGAAACGGCAGCACGCGCGGCAGGATTTCCAGCTTTTGACGCCAGCTGAACCCCGTATCACCGAGCTTGAAGCGGTATCCCTTGCGCGCGGCATAATACAGCGACCAGGCCATGAACAGCACCGTGAGCATCAGCCCCGGAATGATCCCCGCGATGAACAACCGGCCGATGGAGGTGCCGGTGGAGATACCGTAGACGATCATCGTGATGCTCGGCGGAATCAGAATGCCCAGGGTGCCGCCGGCGGCGATGGCGCCGGTGGCAAGGCTGCTGGGATAGCCGCGCTTTTTCATCTCCGGGATGCCCATCTTGCCGATGGCCGCGCAGGTGGCCGGCGAGGAGCCGGACAGCGCCGCGAAGATGGAACAGGCACCGAGGTTGGAGATGAGGAGACCGCCGGGCACTTTGTACAGCCAGCGCTCCAGCGCCTCGTACAGATCGGCGCCCGCGCGCGATGAGGCCACCGCCGCGCCCATGAGGATGAACATGGGGATGGACAGCAGCGCGAATTCGTTGAGCCCGCCGAACAGCGTGTCGGCGACGATACTCAGACTGCTCACCCCACCGCTGATAATCAAAAACACGATGGCCACCGCGCCGAGCGAGAACGCCACGGGCGCGCCCGAGAGCAGCAGCACAATGAGCGCGACCATTACCAACAAACCGGCGGTCAACGGGTCCACATCAATCCTCCCGCAGCAGGTCCTCGTGTGTCAGACCGAACGGCGGTGCACGCCCGGTCAACAGACTGAGGATGTCCACCACGTATTGCAAAGACAGCACAACGAAGCCGATGGGCATCGCCAAATAGGGGATCCACAGGCGCACCGCCCAGATGGTATCCGAGCGCCAGCCCTTGTCCCAGGATTCCTGCCACAGCACGTAGCCGTACCAGGCGATGATGAGGCAAAACGCCAGCGAGATGATGGAGGCGATCAGCGCGAGCCAGAAGCGCGTGCGATGACCCACGTACATGGGGACGAGATCCACGTTGACGTGCCCGCGGGTGAGCAGTACGTAGGGGCTGCCGATGAAGGTCGCGGCGATCAGGATGTAGGTGACGAACTCGGTCTGCCACGATGAGGCCATGTGGAAGACGTAACGCGTCAAGACCATCTGGCATACGACCAGTACGGCCGTCAGGACCATAAGCGAGGCGACGATGCCGCAGAGCCGCGACAACGCACAAACGATTCGAATGAAGGTTTCCATGCGATAACGGACGCCGTGCAGGATACCGTCAGAGAAAGGCCTGTCGCCCGGCACGCGCATGCCGGGCGACAGGGGCTGTCTTCAACGTTACTTGACCGACAGTGCCATGTCGAGCAGCTCGCGACCGCCCTTGACGCGGTCGGCGAAGTTCTTATACGACGTCTTGTCGGCGACCTTCTTCCATTCGTCGAATTCCTTCTTGTTCATGGTGACGACCTTCACGCCGTGCTTCTTGTAGGCCTCGACCAGACGCTTGTCCGCTTCTTTACCCTGCTCGAAGGCATACTTCTCGGCCTTCTTGCCGGCGGCGAGGATCGTCTCCTGCTGCTTCTTGTTGAGCTTGTCGAAGCTCTTCTTGGACATCAGGATCGGCTCGTACATGAACCACAGGGCGTTCTTGCCCGGGGCGGTCAGGCACTTGACCTGCTCGTAGATGCGATAGGAGACCAGGCTCGCTGAACTGGTGTTGGCACCGTCGAGCACGCCGGTCTGAAGGGCGGAGTAGATTTCCGAGCTCGGCATGCTGGTGATCGAGGCACCCGCGCCGGCGAGCATCTGGTTGAAGGCCTTACCCGCGGCACGGAAATTCATGCCCTTGACGTCTTTCGGGTCCAGGACGCACTTGCCTTTGGAGACGAAGCCGCCGGCGAGCCAGGTGTCGGCCAGCACCATGGCGCCCGAATCGTTGATGATTTTCTTGATGCGCTTCATGAACTTGGAATGATCCAGGCGCTGTGCATGCTCGTGGTTGCGAACCAGACCCGGCATCAGCGTGAGGTTGAACTCCGGATGACGGCCGCCGGCGTAGTCGAGCGGAAAGGCCGTGATATCGAGCTGGCCCTTGACGATGGCGTTCCACTGCTCCTTGGGCTTGAACAGCGACTTGCCGGGATAGACCTGGATCTTCAGTCCGACGTTATCCTTTTCGACCTGGCGGGCAATGATGCGCACCATCTCATCGCGCATGTCGCCTTTGGGCCACTGGTGCGATGCGCGCAGGACCGTATCCGCACTGGCCTGCCCGGTCAGGGCAACTCCCAGGGCCAGGACCGCGGTAGTGAGTAGGGTCTTCGCTCTTATCATTGTTGGATGCTCCTCTGGAGTGTTGGGGGTATTGGCTGAGTTACACGACAACGGCGGGATCGTCGCCGTTTGCCGCCAGACGGTCCAGGGCCACGCCCTGTTGAATCAGGTGTTCCTGCATGCAGCGGTCGGCCCGTTCGGCATCGCCGCTGCGAAACGCTTCCATGACGCTGCGGTGTTCCTCCAGCGAGGCCTGCAACCGTCCCGGTACAGTCAGCTGCTCGTGACGCGCCAGGCGCATGATGCGCCGCAGGTCCGCCGAGACCCGCTGCAGCCAGCGGTTGCCCGAAAGCTCCTGTACCACCTGGTGGAAGCGGCGATTCTGTTCATAATAGTCGTCGATATTGCCTTCTGCCGCATAGCGCTCCAATTCGGCGTGAATCTCCTCCAGCCGGGCCAGGTCGGGGGGCGTGGCGCGGCGCACCGCCTCGCGGGCGCACAGCCCCTCCAGGACCGCCATGACCGGAAACAGCTCGTCGAGCTCGGCGATATCCAGGCGCTTGACGAAACAGCCCCGGCGCGGCACCAGCTCGACCAGCCCCTCGGCGTTGAGGACCTTGAGCGCCTCGCGCAGCGGGGTGCGGCTGATACCCAGCTCGTCGCACAGGGCCTTCTCGTCGATGGCCTCGCCCGGGCGCAGCTGGTGCTGATAGATACGTCGACGCAACCGGTCGGCGACCTGCTGATAGAGGGCGCTGGAGGCGATACGATCGGTCATTGAGCGGGAAATCTCTCGGTGGCCGCCTGCTTGTGGTTGAGCCGTCACTCGGTTCGGCGCTATATTGTAATTTGTAATTTATAATTATAAATTTTCAAAGCAGTCTAGTGACAGCCCGATCTTGCTGTCAAGCGCCAGAACCGGGGACACGTTAAGCCATTGAGCAATAAGAATATCTATTCGCTGTTCGCGAGCCGTTTCCCGAGCACGCGTGACCAGACCTTCCTGGAAACCGAAGACGGCCGACTGTACACCTACGGCGATCTGGAGCAGGAGACCGCCCGGCTGGCCCGTTTTCTGTGCGAGCTGGGCGTGGGCAAGGGCGAACGGGTGGCCGTGCAGGTCGACAAGTCCCCCGAGGCGCTGTTCCTGTACCTGGGCTGCCTGCGCGCCGGCTGCATCTACCTGCCGCTGAACACCGCTTACACCGAGCAGGAAGTCGCCTACTTCCTGGGCAATGCCAATCCGCGCGTGGTCGTGTGCCGCCCCGAGGCGCGCGATACCATGCATGACCTGGCGGCCGAGCACGAGGTGGGACACGTGTTTACGCTCGACGCCGACGGCGCCGGCAGCCTGATGGACGCCACGGCCGAGACAGGCGCCGAATTCGAGCCCGTCCCCTGCGAGAGCGACGACGTGGCGGTTATCCTCTATACCTCCGGTACGACCGGCAAGCCCAAGGGGGCCATGATCACCCACGGCAACCTGGCGGCCAACGGCCAGGCGCTGCAGCAGGCCTGGGGCTTTACGGCCGAGGACATCCTGCTCCACGCGCTGCCGATCTTCCATATCCACGGCCTGTTCGTCGCCTGCCACTGCGTGCTGCTGGCCGGGGCGCGCATGATCTTCCTGCGCCGCTTCGATGCCGAGCACATCGTGCGGCTGCTCCCCCGCTCGACCGCATTCATGGGCGTGCCGACCTACTACACGCGCCTGTTGGCCGAGCCCGGCTTCGATGAACATACCTGCCGCAACATGCGCCTGTTCACCTCCGGCTCGGCGCCGCTGCTGGAGCAGACCTTCGAAGAGTTCCGCCAGCGCACGGGCCACACCATTCTCGAGCGCTACGGTATGACCGAAACCGGCATGAATACCTCCAACCCCCTGGACGGCGAACGCCGCGCCGGTACCGTCGGCCCGCCGCTGCCCGGCGTGGAGGTGCGCGTGGTCGACGCCGACGGCAAGGCCTTGGCGATCGGTGAAACGGGCCAGCTGCAGGTCAGGGGCGACAACGTCTTCAAGGGCTACTGGCAAATGCCGGAGAAGACCGCCGAGGAATTCACACCCGACGGCTACTTCAAGACCGGCGACGTGGCCTGCATCGACGCCGACGGCTACGTCTCCATCGTCGGGCGCGACAAGGATATGGTGATCAGCGGCGGCTACAACGTCTATCCCAAGGAGATCGAACAGCTCATCGACGGCCTCGACGGCGTCGTCGAATCGGCCGTCATCGGCGTGCCCCACCCGGATTTCGGCGAAGGGGTCACGGCCGTGGTCGTGCGCGACGCCGGCGCCGCCCAACCCGACGAGGCGGCCATTATTGCCGAGCTCAAGCAGGTGCTCGCCAATTACAAGGTTCCCAAGCGCGTGTTCTTCGTCGACGCACTGCCCCGCAACACCATGGGCAAGGTCCAAAAGAACATCCTGCGCGACGAGTATGCGGAAACTTACGCGGCCTAGATCGGCCTCAGCCGCGCCAGGCCTGCAGTGCCTGGAATATCAGGAAACCCAGGCTGGCGACAAACCCGCCCACGGGCACCCACCTCGGAACCTCGAAGACGCCCGCCTCGGCCGGGCCGCGGCGCTTGATACGCCACAGCGCCAGATTGATCAGCGAAAACACGATCAGGGTGACAAAGCTAGTCGCACGCGCCAGTGTCACCAGGGGCAGCCACAACGCGAACCCCAGAATCAGCGCCATCACGAACACGGTTGCGACCACCGGCGTGCGCGTGCGCGGGCTGACCCGGGCCAGAATCCTGGGCAGCCAGCCCTGACTGCTCAGACCGTAGAGCACGCGCGAGCCCATGATCAGCTGAATCAACGCGCCGTTGATCACGGAAAACAGGCTGATTACGGCAATGGCCGTCGGTGCCTGACCGGTGGCACGCTCATAGACCAGCGCCAGCGGCGCGTCCGAGGCGGACAGCGCGGCGGGCGAGACCGCGAGCACGCTCGCCGTGGCCACCGCGAGGTACAGGACGGTGGTCGTGACCAATGCCAGCAGAACGGCCCGCGGCACGTTGCGCGGGGCGCCACGCACCTCTTCGGCGACATTGACGATGTCCTCGAAGCCGATGAAGGCGTAAAAGGCGAGGAACGCTCCCAGCAGCACGCCGAGCCAGGCCGACCCGTCCCAGCCCGGCATCAGTTGCGGCGCGTGGGCCGGAAGATCGTCCCACACCCCCCGCGAGACCCACAGGACCAGCAGCAGACCGAACAGTTCGATCACCGTAATCGCACTGGCGAGCCAGACCGACTCCCCGATGCCCCACACCGCCACGGCCCCGAGCACCAGGACCATCGCTACCATTACCGGCAGGCGCGGCAGATCGAAAAACACACCGAGGTAACCGACGAACCCGTGAATCATGGTCGCGCAGGAGACGGTACCCATCGTGACAATGAACAGCCCGACCAGCAGCGACAAGTGGCGCCGACCCAGCCCCTGTTGCACGTAAACCGCCTCGCCCGCGCTCAATGGAAAACGCGAAGCCAGCTCCGCATAGGAGAATGCGGAAAACGCGGCCAGCAAGGAGGCCACCAGGAAGGCCACCGGTGCGTGCATTCCCGCCGAGCCGGCGACCTTGCCGACCAGGACGTAAATCCCCGCGCCCAGGATCGTGCCGATTCCGTAAAATGTGAGCAGCGGCAAGGAGATACTGCGTTTGAGCTCGACTTGGCCGACGCCGGAGGCCGAGGGGGAGGATGGGAGGCGGGACCGGAATCTCATGCCCCCATGTTAGACTACCGGAGCGTTCGCGGGGTACTGAACCACTGCGGCGACGCACGGCGGCTTTCCCCGGCCGTCATACGGGCCGAATTGTGAACTGATTCACGGCGGCGATACACCGGGCGCGCAGCCAGCTTCAGCCCACAGGTCGCGGTGCCGCTACGAAGATTACGGATTATGATTGAACGAACACCCCCCATGGATGAAACCAACGCAGTCGATGCGGCACCAGTGACCCAATGGCCGGGCGACTCCGCCAGCTCGATGGCGGACGGTCTGCTGCGCGCCCTGGGTGACGGCGTCATCGGGGTCGACCGCGGGGGCATGGTGCGCTACGTCAACGATGCGGCCCAGCGGCTTACCGGCTGTGAGGCCGGCGTGGCAATCGGCCTGCCGATCGAAAAGGTCTTTTGCCTGCGCGGCGACGTGGCGCGCAACCTGACGCGCTCGCGCATCGGTCAGATTCTCGATGCCGGCGTACCGTTCGGACCCATCACCAATCAACGCCTGCTGAACCAGGCCGGCGAAGAGGCTCGGATCGATCTCACGTTCACGCCCGTCGACCACGACCTGGCGATGCTTTTGTTTCACGAGGTCAGTTCGGCACATCCGACCCGCCGCCGCCTGCTCTACCAGGTCAGCCACGACCCGCTGACCGGCTTGCCCAACCGTACCGCCATGCAGCAAACGCTCGCCCAGTTGCACAGCGAGACCGCCGCGCGCGACGGCGTGTACAGCATCCTGCTCGCCGACCTCGACCGGTTCAAGCTCGTCAACGACGGCTTCGGCCACGCCGCCGGCGACGCGCTGCTGCGCCACTTCGCCGGGCGCGTCGCCAGCGGCATGCGCGATCAGGACAGCCTCGGCCGCTGGGGCGGGGAAGAATTCGTGTGCCTGCTGCCGGATACGACGATCGCACAGGCCGTCGACGTCGCCGAGCGCCTGCGCCAGAAACTGGCTGCTGCGCCGTTTGCGATAGAGGAGCGCCTGCTCTACGCGACCATCAGTATCGGCGTTGCGAGCTATCCGCAGGACGGCGAGGACGTCGGCGAGATCCTGCGTACGGCCGATGCCGCCCTGTTCGAGGCCAAGCGACAGGGGCGCAATCGCGTCCAGAGCAGCGAGCAGATTAGCGGCAACATTTTCTCCATCGCCAGTGAGGTGAGCCAGGCAATCGCCGAGGACCGCCTCGTCCCGGCTTACCAGCCCATCGTCAATCTGGCCGACGGCGAAGTCATGGCCGAAGAGTCATTGGCGCGAATCGTGAAACCGGACGGTTCGGTCGTCGACGCCGCGCGTTTCATCGACGCGGCCAGCCAACTGCAAATGGTGCACCGCATCGATCACCGGCTGATCATGCGCACTATCGATCGCTGCGGTGTTCAATTCGGCAGCGGCGCCCGACCGCTTGCCCACTTCGTCAACGTCTCGGCCGATCTGCTGCGCCACCCCGAGTTGATCCAATCGATACTCGATCTCGCCAAGGCGAGGTGTTCGGACTGCGGCCTGGACGAGGACATGGAAAAGCCGCTGGTGATCGAGATCACCGAGCGCGAACTGCTGGAGAACGTCAAAGAGGCGCGCGAGATACTCGCCCCCTTCCTGGACTTCGGTCTGCGCCTGGCGGTCGACGACTTCGGCAGCGGCTTTTCTTCCCTGCAGTACCTCGCCGATCTGCCCGTGGCCTTTCTCAAGATCGAAGGTGAGTTCGTGCACCGTGCCCCCGACGACGCCCGGGTGCGCGCTATCCTGCGCGGCGTACAGGACATGGCCGACGCCCTCGGCGTCACCACCATCGCCGAGTACGTGGAAAACGAGCGCATCCTCGACGTGGTCCGCGACATCGGCGTGCACTGGGGGCAGGGATACTACTTCGGCAAACCGCAGGTGGATTGAAACGCCGGCTTATAGCGGACGCCGCGCTCAACGCAGAGTACGCAAAGGCGCAGAGAACGCGGAGCTTTCGATTTCCCGTCAGGCACGCATTGCCGTTCAGCGAACTAGTCGGCTTCGATCGGCGCGCGGTCAACCACAGAGGACACCGAGGCACGGAGAAAACGCCCTGCGGGCGCGTTGGCAGTGAGCTTGGATGGCCGGAGAACCTGAACGAAGGGTCCCCTCTCCCTCAGGGACCTCGGTACCCCCTTGAGGGGTGGAGGGCTAGGGTGAGGGGATAAAAGAAACTTCCGTAGCCTTACGATGCTTATAGCTGCCGCCGCGCTCAACGCAGAGTGCGCAGAGAACGCAGAGTTTCCGGTTATTTGAGCGCAGGCAGCGCCGGTCGGCGAACGGATCGGTTTCGAAGGGCGCCCGGTTAACCACAGAGGACACCGAGACACGGAGACAAGGAATTCCCAAGGAATGGGATTCTCCGCGTCCTCCGCGCCTTTGCGTCCTCCGCGATCCCAACGACTAGCCCTCTAACGTCCCCGGCGCGGTAGCCCTATGACGCGGCGGCTACCCGGCGGACTCTTCGGTGCCGGGTTCCAGAGCGTTCGGCCCCGACGCCGGCTCGCCAGGCAGCCAGCGGTCCATCACGGTGCTGGCCACCAGATCGCCGCAGACGTTGATCGAGGTGCGGCTCATGTCCAGTATGCGGTCCACGCCGAGTATCAGCGCAATGCCCGCGACGGGGATGTTCACCGACTCCAGTACCATGGCAAGGATCACGATCCCGACACCGGGCGTGGCGGGCGCGCCGATGGAGGCGCCGACCGAGGTCACGATGATCAGCAGCATGCCACCGATGCCGATGTCCACGCCGAAGACCTGCGCCAGGAAGATTGCCGCCACGCCCTGATACAGGGCGGTGCCGTCCATGTTGATGGTCGCGCCCAACGGGACCACGAACTGCGCGACGCTGCCCCGTATACGCAACTTGTCTTGCGCAGTCTTGAGGGTGACCGGCAGCACAGCGGCCGAGCTGGAGGTGGAAAAGGCCAGCAGCATGACCTCACGGGCGGCGCGCAGAAAATCGACCGGCCGGGTGCGCCCGACCGCGAAGACCACGGTCAGATAGAAACACAGCAGCAGCGCCAGGCCCAACAACACGGTGGCCACGTACACGGCCATTCCGAGCAAGGCATCGAGGCCTATCTTGGTGGTCAGCTGCGTCATCAGGCCGAACACGGCGTAAGGGGCCAGGCGCATGGCGATACGCACCACCGTCATGCACACTTCCAGCAGCGAGCCCAGCACGTCCAGCAGGGGTCTTGACTGCTGGGGCGCCATCATCACGAGCGCCATGCCGAAGATGATGGCGAACAAGACCACCTGCAGCATCTGGCCTTCGACCATCGAGGTCAGGGGGTTGGACGGCAGTATCGTGATCAGCTTTTCCGGCAGCTCGCTCAGCCCGGGCATCGCCAACGCGTCACCGGAAAACGCCGGCGGCTGGGCCTTGCCGAGAGTCTGCTGCACCATGGCGCTGTCGATATAACGGCCGGGCTTGATCGCGAGCGCGACCGTCAGGCCGATACTGATGGCGATGGTCGTCGTGAGCACGAAATAGATCGCCACCCGCAGCCCCAGGCGGCGCAGCTGCTCGAGACTCCCCCCGGCGGCCAAGCCCCGGATGACCGAGGCGAACACCAGTGGGATGACGATCATCTGGATGAGGATGAGAAACAGCTGACCGGGCAGCGCAAGCCAGTTGCCGATGGTCGATGCCGTTCGCGGCGCCACGAGACCGACGCTCGGTCCGAGCAGGATGCCGGTGAGGATACCCAGAACCATCCCGATCATGACCTTGAGCCACAACCGGCCCTGGATCAGCTTGTCGAGATAGCCGCTGAGTTGCTGCAGCGGCCGCGGTCCGAAATGTTTCTCGTGTTCGGGTTGCAACGCAACCGAATCCTTATGACGTGCTCGTAACCGACCGGCGCGCAGCCATCACTCGCCGACGTTCCGGCGTTCGAGGGACGATACCCCTGACGTCAGCGGATCCAAATCGTCTTGGCGTTGACGAACTCGTGGATGCCGTGGTGCGACAGCTCCCGCCCGTAGCCGGAGTTTTTCACCCCGCCGAAGGGCAAGCGGGGGTCGCTCTTGACCAGACCGTTGACAAAGGCCGCCCCCGATTGCAGGCGCCGCGCAACGGCCTCACCGCGCGCGCTGTCCCGCGTCCACACGCTGCCGCCCAGCCCGAAGGGCGATTCATTGGCAATGCGCACGGCATCGTCCTCGTCGCGCGCTCGAATCACGATCGCCACGGGGCCGAACAGTTCCTCGTGATAGGCCCGCATCCCGCTGCCGACCTGATCGAGAATCGACGGTTGATAGAACACACCGGGTCCCTCGATGGGCGCGCATCCGGTGACGGCCACCGCACCCGCGGCCAGGCTGTCGGTCACCTGCTGGTGCAGGTCGTCGCGCAGATCCGCGCGGGCCATCGGCGCCAGAGTGGTATTCTCGTCCATCGGGTCGCCGGGCTGGAGCACCTCGACCGCCGCCTTGAAACGGGCGAGAAAATCCTCGGCGATGCCGTCGACGACGATGAAACGCTTGGCCGCAATGCAGCTCTGGCCGCCGTTGAGATAACGCGATGCAATCGCGTTCTGTACGGTCAAATCCAGATCGGCGTCCTCGAGCACGATGAAGGCATCCGAGCCGCCGAGCTCCAGCACGCTCTTCTTGAGATTCGCCCCCGCGGTCGCGGCCACCTTGCGCCCGGCCGGCTCACTGCCCGTCAGTGTCACCGCATGCACGCGCGGGTCCTCGATGACATGCTGGACCTGGGAGGCGGAGATCATCAGGGTGCGAAAGACGCCCTCCGGGAAACCGGCGGCACGAAAGACCTCCTCGATGGCCTGCGCACAGCGCGGCACGTTGGACGCGTGCTTGAGCAAACCGGTATTGCCCGCCGTAAGGCCGGGTGCGGCGAAACGAAACACCTGCCACAACGGAAAATTCCAGGGCATAACCGCCAATACGGTACCCAACGGCTGGTAGGCGACAAAGCTGCGCCCCGCATCGGACTCTATAACCTCATCGCGCAGGAAGGCCGGTGCGTGCTCGGCGTAGTAGTCGCAAACGAGGGCGCATTTTTCGACCTCGGCGCGCGACTCGCGAATGAGCTTGCCCATCTCTTCGGTAATCAGGCGGGCGAGCTCCTCCTGGCGTTCACGCAGCACCGCCGCCGCCTTGCTCATCAGGGCGCAGCGCTCCTCGATGGGCACCGCGGCCCAAACGGGCGTGGCGCTCGCCACCTGGGCCAGCGCCTGTTCGATTTGATCCTCACTCCATCCCTGCACTTCGTGCAGGGCATGTCCATTGGCCGGATTGACTGCAACAAATCCCATGGGGGGTTCCTTTCGACTCGTCGCTTCTAATCTATTAAGTATAGACGCCTCGGCCGCAGCGTGGTTCAGGCAGGTGGGCGGGGGCAGGCGTCCCCGCGGGCGCGGCCTTGACCGGACGGGCCCTGCTGGCGACAATCCGACTCCGTCCCCACACCGCCTCGATTGACACTCGGGCGGCGAACGGCAAGCCCGGTACCGCATTACGAAAGGCTGAATAACGATGAGAATTCATTCGATCTGTGTCTTGGGGGGAACCGGATTCATCGGCTCGTGGCTGGTCAGCCGCCTGGCGCGCGACGGCCACCGGATCCGCGTGCTCACGCGCCGCCGCGAACGCCACCGCGAGCTGCTGGTACTGCCCACGGTCGAGGTGGTCGACGCGAACGTACACGACCCGGCGCAGTTGGCGCGCCACTTCGAGGGCCGGGACACCGTCGTCAATCTCGTCGGTATCCTCAACGAAAAGGGCGACAGCGGCAAGGGCTTTCATCACGCCCACGTGGAGCTGGCGCGCAAGGTCGTCGACGCCTGTCAAAGCACGGGGGTGCGCCGCCTGCTGCACATGAGCGCCCTGCACGCCGATGCCAAATCCGGCCCGAGCCATTACCTGCGCAGTAAGGGCGAGGCCGAAGACCTGGTCCACGGCGCGGCCGGTCCGGACTTTCATGTCACCAGCTTCCGTCCGTCGGTGGTCTTTGGGCGTGGCGACAGCTTTCTGAACCGTTTCGCCGAGCTGCTGCGCATGAGCCCCGGGGTGTTCCCGCTGGCCTGTCCCGAGGCGCGCTTCGCACCGGTGTTCGTCGCGGATGTGGCCGAGGCCTATACCCGGGCCCTGGCCGACCCCAAAACCTACGGCCAGCGCTACGACTTGTGCGGCCCGCACAGCTATACGCTGCGTGAGCTGGTCGCCTACACCGCCTCGCTGATCGGCGTTCGCCGGCTGATCCTGCCGCTGCCCGAAGCGCTGTCGCGGTTGCAGGCGGCCGTGCTCGAATACGCCCCGGGCAAGCCCTTCTCGCGCGACAACTTCCGCTCACTGCAGGTCGACAGCGTCTGCGACGGCCCATTTCCGCCGGTGTTCGGCATCACGCCGTCGACGCTGGAGGCCGAAGCGCCCGAATACCTCGCCCCGCGCAACCAGCGCTCGCGCCTGAGCCTGTTCCGCCGCGGTTTCTAGTCCGCGGCCGCATCGGTCCGACGGCGGGCCGATGCGAACACGCCTGCGATTCACGTTAAGATGGCGCCCATGGACATTTACCTCGTCGGCGGCTCGGTCCGCGACAAGCACCTCGGGCTGCCGGTCGCCGATCGCGACTGGGTCGTCGTCGGCGCCACGGCCGAGGACATGCTGCGCGCCGGCTACCGTCAGGTCGGGCGTGACTTCCCAGTCTTTCTCCACCCGCAGACCGGCGAGGAATACGCCCTGGCGCGCACCGAGCGCAAGACCGCTCCGGGGTATACGGGCTTCAATGTCCACGCCGCCCCCGATGTCACGCTCGAACAGGACCTGCAGCGCCGTGACCTGACCATCAACGCCATGGCCGAGACGCCCGAGGGCGAGCTCATCGACCCCTACGACGGGATGTCCGACCTTCAGGCCCGGGTGCTGCGCCACGTCTCGCCCGCCTTCGTCGAAGACCCCGTGCGCATCCTGCGCGTGGCGCGCTTTGCCGCGCGCCTCGTGCCGCTGGGCTTTGGCATCGCCGAAGAGACCCTGGCGTTGATGCGCGAGATGGTTTCCAACGGCGAAGTCGACGCCCTGATCCCGGAACGGGTCTGGGCGGAGCTCGTGCGCGCCCTGGGCGAGAGCCGTCCGTCGCGGTTTTTCGAGGTCCTGCGCGAGTGCGGGGCCCTGGCCCGGCTGCTGCCCGAGGTCGATCGCCTGTTCGGCGTACCCCAGCCCGAGCAGCACCATCCCGAAATCGACACCGGCGTGCATGTGATGATGGTGGTCGATCAGGCCGCACGCCTGTCGCCCGAGCCGGCGGTGCGCTTCGCCGCCCTGGTACACGATCTCGGCAAGGGCATCACCCCGCGCGAGCAGTGGCCGCGCCACGTCGAACACGAGGCGCGCGGCGTGCCGCTGGTCGAGGCCCTGTGCGAGCGCTACAAAGTCCCCAACGACTTTCGCGCCCTGGCCGTGCTGGTCACGCGCTATCACCTGCACTATCACCGTGCCGCCGAGCTGCGCCCGGGAACGCTGCTCGATCTGTTCCAGTCCCTCGACGCCTTTCGCCGCCCGGAACGCTTCGAGCAGTTCCTGCTCGCCTGCGAGGCAGACGCCCGCGGCCGGCCCGGCTACGAGGAGCGCGACTTCGACCAGCCCAAAATCCTGCGCGCCGCCCACGCGGCCGCGATGGACATCGACGCCAGCGCCGCGGCGGCCGAGGCTAAGGCCGCCGGCCTCACCGGCCCCGCCATCGGCGAGGCGGTCAAACGAAAACGCCTCGAAGCCATCAAGACCTCAAGGCGCGCTGAGAGTAATGGATAGCGCGTCGTTAGTAACACAGAGGACACGGAGTCACAGAGGGCACGCGGAGAAAATACAGTATAAAACGTTGTAGATCGCCGCAACGCAATGCGACATTCGAATTAATACCACCCGCTAGCTGTCGGTCCCCGTTCAAACTCTGTGCCTCTGTGTCCTCTGTGGTTAGCTCGGCGCCCGGTAGACTCGCCTCGGCTCCGGCATCTCCTCTGGTCAGACCCGCTCGGCGATGACCCGCGCGAATCGCCCTTCCTTGAACGGCGTGCTTTCCAGGACGCGGAAGCCGGTCTTCTCCAACAGGTACCCCAGGTCTTCGCGTGAGAAGCGGTTGTGTTCTACGAAATGGACGAAGATGTCCTCGAGCTCGGCGACGGGTGTCTCACGCCGAAACAGCTCGGGCGCTTTGTCTTCCAGGTACAGGGACAGCGGCGCGCGCACCCAGTCGAGGATAAAGAAACGCCCGCCGGGCTTGAGGCAGCGCTGCACCTCGAACAATGTCTTCACCGGCTGCTGCATCTCGTGCAGCACCACCGAGGCGAGCGCCGCATCGACACTGGCGTCTGCCATCGGCAGGTGCGGGTCGTGCAGGTCTTCGGCGACAATCTCGGCGTTGGCGGGCAGCTCGCCCATCGCATCGAGCATATACGAGGCGCACTCCACGCCGATGCCGTGGATGCCGGGATAGCGGTCGGCCAGCATGTGCAAAAACGTGCCCGGGCCCGTACCCAGGTCCATCACCACCGGCTGCGGCTCGCTGTAGACCGGCACGACCCACTTCTCCCAGACCTGCCAGAACTCCTCGGTGAAGCGATCGGCCGCCGTCTGCTTCATCAACTCAGCGAAGCGCTCACCGTTGCGGTGATGCTTTTCCAACAGGGCCTGTGTGTCCGTCATGCTTTCGGGCATGGTCCTTCTCCTAAATGCTACCCGTGAGGGGTGAGGTGTCAGGCGTGAGGCGCGCAGGGCGAATACTGATTTTACGCCTCACACCTCACCTATTCTTGCTGCCGACTGCCGACTGCCAACTGCCAACTGCCAACTTTTTTATAGCCGCTGGCGCATGTCGTTGAGCGCAAAGCCGGGCAGTTGCAGGTCGATGCCGCGCGTCAGGCCCATGACCTTGAACAGCTCGCCCATCTCGTGGGGCAGGGTCAGGCGCTTGACCTCGTTGGCGACGCGCAGCTGTTCGGCCGGATCGTCGCCGCCGGCGGCCTGCGCCAGTTGGGCCAGGCCGCTGCCGAGCAGAAAATGCGCCTGGGTCGTGTAACCGGCGACCGTCAACCCGGCCCCATCGGCGGCCTCGGCGATGGCGGTGAAATCCACGTGTGCGGTGATGTCCTGCAGACCGACGAGGACCAGCGGGTCGCCGTGGGCATGGTGGCGATAGTGACACATCAATGTCCCCATGTGGCGCTGGGGATGATAGTACTCACCTCGCCCGAAACCGTAGTCGATCAGCAGCACCAGGGCGGCCTCGAGGCGCGGTCCCAGGGCGCGGACCCAGTCCTCGGCGGCGAGATTGATCTCCGAGGTGTAACCGATCGGCAGCGGCCCGCCGATTGCCGCTTCGATGGCTTCCACCCGTTCGACCAGCGCCGATGTGCTCGGTTCGCCCGTTTGCCAGACGAAGCCCTCGCCCGCCTCGTCAATCGCGACATACGATTCGCGCAGGCCGTTCTCGGTGACGACGAAGCGATGCACCGGCATGGCATCGAGCAGCTCGTTGGCGAGGACCACGCCGTGAAAATCCGACGGGGGCAGATCGTCGACCCAGCGCACGCGCGCGGCCAGCGCCGGATCGCAGGCCTGCAGCGTCTGGCGCTGGCGCTCGCGCAGCTCGGCGCTGATCTCCAATATCCGGTATTCCTCGGGCAGCGCGTCCGCGGCGGCCAGCTCGGCGAGCAGCCCGGCGGCCAGAGCGCCGCTGCCCGCACCGACCTCGAGGACGTTTGCGCCGGCACCCACTGCGCCGAGCGCAGTGCGGCACGGTCCCGCGAGCGTGCGCGCAAACAGGGGGGAGAGCTCGGGCGCGGTGACGAAATCGCCGGCGCCGCCGAGCTTGCGGCTGCCCGCGCTGTAGTAGCCCAGGCCGGGCGCGTGCAGCGCGAGTTCCATGAAGCGCTGGAAGGTGATCGCGCCGCCGGCCGCGGCGATCGCATCCGAAATCGCCGCCCTCAGGCGTTGGCTGTGCGCGGCGGCCTCCGCGTCCGGGGCCGGCAGCCCTGGCGGTACGGCCCCGCCGGGGTTGGCGCGCGGGTCAGTGGCCATCGGGCGGGAGAATGCTTTGGAGGCGGGTTTTGGGGTACAGTGTCGACACGATAACAAAGCCGGCGAGCGAATCGGCGTGAGGATAGCATACCCGTGCTAACGGACAAGGTAGCCCTGATCACCGGCGCCGCGCACCGCGTCGGTGCGGTCATCGCGCGCACGCTGCACGAGCACGGCATGCGCCTGGTGCTGCACTATCGCAGCTCGCGTGCCGCCGCCCAGGCCCTGCAGGAAGAGCTGCATGCGCGGCGCGCCGACTCGGTCATGCTGGTCCAGGCCGATTTGCTCGCTACCGGCGCCCTTCCGGCCCTGATGCACGAGGCGGTCGGGGCCTGGGACCGGCTCGACGTGCTGATCAACAACGCCTCGAGCTTTTATCGCACGCCCGTCGGCACCGTCACCGAGGAGCAATGGGAGGACCTGATCGGCTCCAACGTCAAGGCGCCGTTCTTCCTGTCCCAGGCGGCCGCGCCGCACCTGCGCATGACCGAGGGCTGCATCGTCAATATCGTCGACATCCATGCCGAGCGCCCCTTGAAGAATTTTCCCGTCTACGGCATCGCCAAGGCGGGCCTGGTCATGATGACGCGGGCGCTGGCCGGCGAGCTCGGCCCCGAGATTCGCGTCAACGGCATCGCCCCCGGCGCGATCCTCTGGCCGGAGAACATCGACGAGGTAACCAAGCAGCGCATCATCTCGCGCACCTTCCTCAAGCGCAAAGGCGAGCCCGAGGACGTGGCCCGCGCCGCGCTGTACCTCATCCGCGACGCCGGTTACATGAGCGGGCAGATACTCACTATCGACGGGGGTCGCTCGCTCAATTCTTGAATAACGTCGAACCGGAGGGACCGATGGCTTCGATGCACACACCCGGTTATTTTGTCCGCGAGGCACGCGCCCTGCGCGCCAACCTGCTCCAGGGACTGCGCCTGACCGCCGGGCGCCACTGCGACATGGAGGCGGTGCAGGCCGGCGTCGACCAAATCGTATGGTTGGTCGCGGCGAGCCTCGCCGCGGACTTCGTCATCTCGCTCTCGGCCAGCCTGCCGCATCCGCAGTTCAACACCTGGGGGGCGAGCCACCACGCGCTGGGGCTGATGTTCCTGCTGTTCGCGGCCTACCTCATCGGCAAGCGCCTGGCCGCGCCGTACAGCATCGCGCGTTTCGTGGTGATGATGTATGCGAGCGGCTTCTGGCTGTTCCTGCTGTGGAGCGGCACAGACGAGCTGCTCGACCTGGTGAACGCGGGCCGCACATCACGCTGGGTGGTCTATATCGGCTTTATGGCCTGGGGTGCACTGGTCGCGCTGCACATCCTCAGCTTGCCCGGGCGCGCCCGTCCCTGGCGACGCGCCCAGGCCTTCGCCATTTATCTGGCGATGTACCTCGGCCCGCTGTTCCTCTTCAGCCACGGCGCCACATTCTGGTATCCGGCCCCGGACCACCACCGCGGCCCCGACCGCTGGGCCACCTACCGGCATATGGACGCCGAGTCGCTGATGTACGCCCAGCCGCAGCTGCTGGACAAGACCCTGGCGCGCCTCGCACCGCAGCGCCGCGGCGTGGCGGATATGTATTTCGTCGGCTTCGCCGGCTATGCGCGCCAGGATGTGTTCCGCAAGGAAGTCGAATACACGCGCCGCCTGTTCGACAAGCGCTTCGACACGCGCGGGCGCTCGGTCATGCTCATCAACAGCCTCAAGACGCGCAAGCGCGTGCCCCTGGCCACGGCGACGAATCTCAAACGTACGCTGGCGCGCATCGGGAAGACGATGGACCCCGACCACGACGTGCTGGTGCTGTTCATGACCAGCCACGGCGGCCACCGCCCGCCCGAACTGGACGTGGACTTCTGGCCGCTGGCGCTGAACCAGGTCACGCCCGCGCGACTCAAGCGCGACCTCGACGCCGCGGGCATCAAGTGGCGCCTGCTCATCGTCTCCTCGTGCTACTCGGGCGGCTTCGTCAAACCCCTGGAGACGCCCTATACGCTGATCACCACGGCCGCGGCTGCCGACCGCACCTCGTTCGGCTGCTCGAACGACAACGACTTCACCTATTTCGGCGAGGCCTTCATTCGCGACCAGCTCACCCACACCTACTCGTTCGTCGATGCCTACGGCAAGGCGGCCGCCGCGATCCATGCGCGCGAGGGACGCGAGCACCTGCGCCCCTCCGAGCCGCAGCTGTTCGTTGGCCGAAAGATGCTGGACAAGCTGGGCTCGCTGCAGCGCACGCTGCTCGCCCATGCCTGCCGCAGCGCCTCGAAGAATTCGTGCTAGAGGGGGTTCGGCCCTACCACTGGAAATCGATGGGCCACAGCGGCTGGTCCTCGCCGCGAAAGTCCCGCCACAGCTCCGCCATGGACCGACCCTCGAGGGGATGACTGAGATCGGGGGCAAGCTCGGCAAGCGGACACAGGACAAACGCGTGTCGCGTGATCTCCTCGCGAGGCAGGCGCAGACCGTCTTGCTCGAGCACGAGGCGATCGTAGAGCAGCAGATCCAGGTCGAGGGTGCGGGGAACGAAGCGACAGCCGTTGGCGCCCGGCCCGCGCTGGCGCCCGTGAAATCCCTCGATGGCGCGCAGCCGCCCCGCCACGGCGACGACATCCTCATCGGTGTCGAAGGCCGCAACGAGATTGTAGAAGTTGTCGCCGTCCAGCCCCACCGGCTCGCTCTCGTAGACGCGCGAGAGCGTCAGCTCGCCGTAGAACCGGCGCAGCGATTCGACCCCTTCGCGGATATAACGCGCCGGGTCGATATTGCTGCCGAGACTGACGTAGACACGCGCCATGGACGATTCCGCATGCTTTCGAGGCCGGGACCGACTTCCCAACGCCGGCCGTGCGAACGTCCGGGACCATACCGCGCGCGGGCGGCGGCCGCAACCGGGCGCCGGGCGCTCCGAACGCCGCGTCGAATCAGCGTCCGCAGCGCCCGCCGAGGCGGATCAACCCCCAGCCGAACACCGGGTCGCGGCCGGGCTTGCCCAGATCCTCCGCCTTCTTGGCCAACACCGTCACGGCGGTCCGGGGCTGGCCGCCCATCCGGGCGATAGCGGCAGTGACAAACGGAGCGGCATATGAGGTCCCCGACACGAACACCCCGCCACTGCCGGGCCGCGCCACCCACACATCCACACCCGGCGCGGCAAAGGCGATATAGGCGCCGCGGTTGGCATGCTCGTATGGCTTGCGGTCGGCATCGACGGCAGTGACCGCCACGACGCCCTGTTGGGCGGCCGGATAGACCGGCTTGCCGCCCGGTCCGCCGTTGCCGGCGGCGGCCACCACGACGATGCCCAGATCTTCGACCCGCCGTACCGCCGCCTCGAGAATCAGGTTGCGCGGCCCGCCCAGGCTGAGGTTGATTACCCGAACGTGCTGGCGAACCAGCCAGTCGAGAGCGGCGACCACGTCCTCGGCCGTCGTATCGAGCTGATCGCCGCGGCGGCGAAAGACCGCCGCCGCGTAGAGGTGGGCACCGGGCACCAGGCCCGCTGTCGCGACAGGTCGGTGTCGACCCACCAGCAAGGCGGCCACGGCCGTGCCGTGATCCGCCGGCGCCCGGGGAACACCCGCGGGCAGGACATCGTGAACGGTCACGGCCTGGCCGCGCAGGGCCGGCTGCTTACGGTCGACGGGCGTGTCGACGAGCCCAATGCGCCGGCCGGCACCGCAGCTCGAGCTGGGCACACCCCATTCAATGAGTTCGCGCCCGTAGGTCTTGGCGGCGTCGGCGCCCTGCAGCCGGTAGCGGTGGTTGGCGTCGATCCAGACCTTGGGGGCGGCGGCGCGCAGGTTGCGCAGCGCCTCGGCCACGGTGGTCCCCTCCGGCAGACGCAACACGCTGACCACCAATCCCAGACCCTTGAGCACGCGCCGGCGTTTGACCGAATAACCCAGCGCACCGGCCTGCTGGGCCAAGGCCCGGGCTTCCTCGACGTTGGCACTGACCACAACCAGCTCGCCCGGCTCCACATCGGGGCTGTCCTTTTTCGTCTCCTCGGCCGTGGGCGCGGGGGCGGCCGGCGGGGGCGGCAGACCGCGGGCGAGCAGGCTCCCGCCGCCCGAAGGAGGCGGCTGGTAGCCCCCGCCCGAGCCGCCGGCGGGCGGCGCGTAGTAATCGGCGCTGGGCGCGGTGGCGCCCCCCGTCGAGCCGCCGGAGCCGGCGGGCGCGCTGCCCCCCGAGGTACCGGTCGATGAGCCGCCGGACGGAGCAAAGCCGCCCGGCGCCACGGTATGCAGCGTCGAGCCCGACGGCAAACGCAGCGTCGTCCTCGCCGCAGTCGCGCAGGTGGTGATGTTCTTGTCGATGTTGCTCAGCCAGCCGGCGTGGCCAGACTTCTCCACGCCGATGTAATAAGACTGGCTGAGCTCGATGCGGGGGTCCTTCGGAATCGTCGCCACGATCTTGGTATCGGTCCAGGACACCACCGTGAGGTCGACATGAATCCCGTGACCGCCGAGGGCCACGGCCTTGCCGCTGGCCGAGCCGAAATGCTGGCCGAGGATGCTGACCTGGCCACCGACCTGAACACAGCCGGTCGGACTGTAGCCGCTGATGGTCGGGTTGAGGACGAGGCGCGGCGTGGGACTCAGCGTCGGCGTACTGCCGAAGGTCATATCCGGGCGGGTCAGTTGGGCGGCGCCCGCCGCTGCGCTCAGCACGGCCATAAGCACGAACGCGAACGTCACGCTCAGACCGCGGCGGAGCGGGCCGCGCGTGCGGCGTCGAATTGCAGCGTCCCGCGACACTAATCCTCCGTCACGAAATCGACGACCCCGCGCCGTGCACGCAGCTCGGCAACACGCCTGGCGAGCGCCGCGGCGTCGTCGTCGGCCAGGCCGCGCAAACGAACCCGGTAAACGCCCAAGGCGCCCGGCCCGCCGACCAGCGTCCCGTCGACCGACTGCAGCGCGGCTCGGATGTCGGATTCGCGGGCGCCGGGATCGAAGCGCACCTGCAGGACAACGCCGGCGGCAGCGGCCGGACCGCTCAGCGGCTGGAGATAAGTCGTTTGCTGGTAGAGGCGGCCAATCACGACGCCCTGAACGGCAATCACCAGGACCGCAACGGCCGCCAGGGCCGGGCGCCACCACGTGCGATGCGCGCCCCGCGCGGACGCTCGATTCGGCGGGCTCTGCCCGACTTCGCGCAGCAGGCGCTTCAGGCCGAACTCACCTCCGAATTCACCTGGCGCGCCGGACTCGTCCGCCGAGCGCACGCTGGCGGCGAGCGTCGTCAGGAACGACAGCTCCTCGCGGCAGCGCGCGCACTCGGCCAGATGGGCCTCCACCCGGGCACGCTCGGGCTCTTCCAGGGTCCCGTTGGCATACCACGGCAGCAGCTCGTCGGGGTGTGCTGTGGACTCGTCGGTCATGGGTCGATTCATGGCGCTCAGCCTGATTGGTCGCGAACTGTACTGTTAGTCGGCGCAAGCACCGAAAACGTTCAATCCGCGGCCAGGCCGGCGAGGCAGTGCTTGAGCTTCTGCTTGGCGTGAAACATGCGGGTCTTGACCGTGCCCTCCGGGCAGGCAACGATGGTGGCGATCTCGGAGTAGGACAACTCCTCGAAGAAGGCCAGGTGGACCACCTGACGATGGGCGTCGGAGAGCTCATCGAGGCAGCGGCGTACCATCTGCGCGTCCTGCGCCCCCGCCAGCGCATCCACCGCACTGGTTTCCTGCGGATCCGGCAGGTCCTCTTCCAGCGCCTCGCCGGCGTGGCGCCCGCGCCGGCGCATCAGATCGATCACCTTGTGGTGGCAGATGCCGAGCAGCCAGGTCTGCACCTTGGCACGTCCCTCGTACCGGTGTGCGTGGCGCCAGACCTCCATCATGACCTCGTTGACGACCTCCGCCGCGTCGGTCGGATTACCCAGCCGGCGCAGCGCAAAGGCATAGACCCGCCCGTGGTAGTCGCGATAGAAACGGGTCAACGCCGCCTCGTTACCGGCGGCGATGCGGCTGAGCAGGTTTGCCCCGTCGTCGGTTTCCGTGACGGGGTCGACCACGCCCGCCCGCCTCTCATCGAGCGTGTCTTCAATTGCCATCGGCGGGGGCCTCCGATCCGGACTGGCCGGCCGGCTCGCTGGAGACCACGTAGCGAATGAACGGCAGCTCGTCCACTGAAACCGGCAGTGCAGGCCGAACGATGCGCAGACGCACCAGATAGATGCCCTTGTCCTGTGTCGGCAGCGCTGGCGCCTTGATCCGCACCCGTTCGCCGCCGGCCAGGGCCCGGCTGACCGGCGCGAGGGTGCGGTAATCAGGCTTCTTGGACAGTGTGCTCGGCGGCGAGGCGACCTGCCACTCCCCCTTGAGCACACCGCCGCCGGTGAAGGTCAGGTCGGCGTAGGCGCGAAGCTTCGCGCCCTGCGCGACGACGCGCACGGCGGTGTCGTCGCCGAAGCGCAGCGACAGTCGGGAGACGGAAAAGACGGCCCCGCCGCCGCCCGTCAGCGGCAGAACGACGGCACCGCTGCCGGGTGTGCATGTAGTGCAATCGTTGAAGGTGCGCACGTAAACGATTGTGGGCACGCCCAGCTTGACCGCTTGATACGCGACACCGACCGGTACCGTCACGGTCTCGGGAATCGTAAATACTGTGCTGGTGCCGCTGACCGGCTTGGTCGCGCTCAGCGTCTGATTGACCACGCCCAGCACCGGACCGCTCGCGCTGCCGGCGCGAAACACGCCGTGATCGGAGGTCACCGTGGGACCGACGGTACCGGTATTGTCCCGCACCATGTTCCAGGTCATTGCCACCGTGGTCGCCTGGGTCGCCGCAACGTTCACGGCCGCAGGCGTTGTCGTCACGCTGCTGACATCGGCGCGCACCGGCCGCGCCATCGACGCGGCAACGCCCAGCACCAGCACGCCGGCCAACCGGGCCGCGCTGGCTCGCGCTCGTGAGGTGCGTTGGCCGCTCATGGCGTTCGTACCTCGCGCCAGGGGCTGACCGCGATGGTCTCACCCGACTCGCCGATCGCCAGCACCCGCCAGCGGTACACATAGCCCGACTTCAGGTGCGTATCGCCCAATGCCGACAGCATCGCCCGGGTGCGATCGCCCGGCACGAGCACGCCGGCCGTGGGCGGACCGCTCGGTCGCCAGCCCGCGGGCACGCCGCCCTCGCCCCCCCCGTCGCCGCCCAGGCTCGGCAGCGTATCGGCCACCGAAAACGGCCCCTTGGCGTAGAGTTCGAGCTGATAGGCACGCGCGCCGTCGACCGCCTGCCAGGTGAAATCCGTGCCCTTGGAAAGCAGCGCGCCGGAGGCCGGCGTGTTGACACTGAGCGTCTGCGGCGGGCGGGCGCGGGCCGACTCACGGGCGACGACATAACGGATGAACGGCAGCTCGTCGTCGGAAACGGGCAGTTTCGGTTCGGTCACGCGCAGGCGAAGTAAATAGAAACCCGGCGCGTCGGTCGGCAGCGCGGGCGCCGGGATGCGCACCCGGTCACCGCCGGCCAGCACGCGGCGCACGAGCTGCAGCGTCCGGTACACCGGCTGACCCTGAGTCGAGGGCGGCTCGGCGATCTCCCAGGCCGCCTGCAGCTGACCCGTGCCGGTATAGCTCACCTCGGCATACGCGCCGAGCTTGGTCCCCTGGCCCACCACCCGCAGCGCGGTGTCGTCGTCGAAGCGCAGCGACAGGCGCGTCAGCGAAAAGCCCGCCGCCGAGGAGCCGGTGATGTCCAACACCACCTGCCCGGGGAGCGCGGTAACGGAGTCGGTGAACGTCCGCACATAATAAATACGCGTCGCACCGCTCTTGTACGCCCGGTAGATCACATCGGTCGGCACCCGCAGCGACTCGCGGAAGGTGAACGTCGTGGGTATCGACGCCGTGGTGGGGGGTGGAATGGGTTGGGACTGAGTCAACGTCGTGGGCACGGTACCGTAGACCACGTCACCGGCGGCGCTCTGGAACGACCCCTGCGTGGAGGTCACGGTCGGGCCCGCGTTGCCGTTATCACGCACGACCGTCCAGGTCAGCGTAAATGCGGTCGAGGTCCCGAGGGCCACGTTGCGCTGCGACGGACTGGCTGAAACTGAAGTAACGTCCGCCTGTGCACCCACCGACATCAGCATGCCCAGCCCGAACAGCCACACGCCGACGAGCGCTCGAATGGCCCGCTTCATCGGCCGGTTCCTCGACCCGTTCCCCCTCACAAGACCCATAGACTGGTTCTCCATATCGTCAAAAACTCGCAGGCCAGTGCACGTTCAGCCCGACAAAGACCTGATAGCTCGCGCCGCTGGCCGAGGGCGTGACGCGGTCCTCGGTATCCACATACGTACCGTCGACGTACAGCTCGGCACCGGGCCGGTTGTCGTGCGCCTGCTCCAGCGACCACGTCAGCCTCGCCGTCGTCGTGGCGGTGCGCGTATCGACTGAGTCGTCCGTGGCGTAGTTGCGGTTCAGGTTGTAGACGAGGTGGCCAGTCAGGCGGTTGGGGACTAAAGCGACCGACAGGTCCAGATTGCCCAGCAGGCCCTTGGTGTCCACGTCCGTGTCGCGGTTGTGGTCCACGTCCCAGCTCACCGAGGCCGAGCCGGTCACGCGTTCACCGAGCACGATGCTCGAGTTGAAGCTCGTCAGGTTGTCGCGGTGGTTGGGCTGCAGCCCGGACCGGTCGTCGACCTGCGTATAGCTATGTCCGATCGACCAGTTCCAACGCCCCGGCGTGAACGCGGCGGTGACCGAGGCGCTGTTCGTCGTGTTGTCGACGATATAACCCGAAAAACCGGCCGGCGTGCGGACGAACTTGGCGTTATTGTGTCCGAACGTGAAGCTATAGCTCGGCTGGGCGAAGAGCCTGGCCCAACCCGTGGGCGGCTTGGCATTCGGGTCGGGCTGCGGCGTGTAGGTCGTATTCAGCGCGAACAGGTCGGTACGCGTGGTCGGTATCGTGGGGTCGTTCTCGACGTTGTCGAACTCGCGACCCAACGAGGCATTGGCCGACCACGCCGCCCAGTTGAGGTTGGTAAAGAGGCTGGTGCTCTCTTTGCCGGTCGGGATCCCCGGATTGGCGATACTGTGGAAGAACCGCCCGACGACGGTCCGGTTGACGCCGAAATTCCACTGCAGCGGCTGGTTGCCCACCATCTTGTCCAGCCAGGGCGTGTATTGGACGAGATAGGATTGAGCATCGTCCGATTCTTTGCCGTAACCGCTGTTGAGCCCGTCGAAGTCGTAACGGGTCGCCGCATATTCGGCGCGCACGCGCATGCGCCGCTCGAGCCAGTTGCTGTCGGCCGCCACGCTCCAGGCATCTCCGCCGGAGGTCAGCGGACTGCCGTAGACCCCCGTGCCCGTATCCACCCCTTTGCCCTGTAGATAGACGCCTTGGAGGTACAGCCGGTCCGGATTGTCCTTGAACGGATAGGCCTTGAGCGTCATGCCCGTGGTGCGGTTGGCGGGATCGCCCACCCCCAATCCGTCACGAAAGCCGTACAGATCGTTGGTGTGCATGGTAAAGGCCGTGGCGGCATAGCGCTGGTCCTGGCTGGCGTAGGTACCGGACACGCCGCGCCGGTTGAAGCCCTCCAGCACCAGCGAGCTGGCATCGACGCTGTGATGGCCGATGTTCAGAGTCGCCTGCTTCATCTGACCGCTCACCAGGAAGCTCGCCATATCGACGGACTCCTGGTTCGGGGTCTGCTGCTTGAGGTTGTCGACCATCAGCTGCAGGTTGCCGGTAGCCCGCCAGTCACCGTTGGCGACCTGCGTGTCCAGCGTCGCCGAGCCGTTGATCGAGCCGCGCCTGGGCAGGTCGTTCAGATTATGGTCGGAGACCCGGTGGGCGACATTCAGATCGACGTTGGTCTGCGCGTTGGCTTCGCGAAACAGCGCCGTCTTTCGCACCTCGAAGGTCCACAGGCCCAGTTCGTTGATGCTGCCGTCGGCGGCGTTCTGCACCAGGCGCAGCCGATGCTTGCCGAAGGTCAGCGCCTGGGGCGGCGAGAAAACCGCATAGTTGCCCTCACGGCTGACCATGGCGGTAACATCGATGCCGTCGAGCTCGAGGGTGACCTGCTGGAGCTGTTCCACGGGGACATCGGGTGGAACGAAGATTCGGTAGGTATCTCCCGGCTTGTGATAATCGCGCCCGGTCGGCGGCATCAGCGTCCAGGTCGTCGGATCGGCCGCCCAACCCGCTCGCCATGGCAGCACCCCTGACAACGCCGCCACCGCCATCGAGCAGGCGAGAACTCCCTCCCTCACTCGCATCGTCTTTTCCCCTCACCCGCCGTCTGTGGACGGATTGTTATTGTTGCTCGTCTGGCCCCGCTGCCGGCAGGCCCTCTGGTGCCGCCTGAGTCGCACCAAGCCATCCGGCGGTTCAATCCGCGAACGGGCGACTCACTGAACCAGCTTCTTGTTGTTATCCCGACACGGGCCCGGTGTGGTTTCTGATTCGGGCCCGGACGAGGCGAACCGGCGCGACGCTGCAAACACCGGTCTCTTTTTCATTCTTCAAAGATAGCTTAGCACCTCGCAGGGCGATCGTGACCAGTTGCGCACAACAATGCGCACCGACTCCGAAGCTCGGCGCTGCGGTATTTGGGAGAATCGGAGCTTGCAGGGGCGCGGTCGGTGGCGGGCCGCCGGGAGGCCGGTGGAGCTCAGTCCGAGCCGGCCTGACGGCCGCGCTCGATGATGACACCGACATCGCCGGCATAGCGTACGGCACCGCATTTGTTCAGACGCAGCCGCACCCAGGGCACGTCGAACTCGTTGAGGATGACCTCGGTGATTCGCTCGGCCAGGGTTTCGACCAGTTGGAACTCGCTGGCGCCCACGTAATCGATGAGCCGCTTGGCCACGGCCTTGTAATTCAGCGTGTCCTCGATGCTGTCCGAGGCCGCGGCCCTGCGGATATCGGCCCCCATCTCCAGATCGAGACTGACGGTCTGCTTGATGCGCCGCTCCCAATCGAAGATGCCGATGACGGTGTCGATCTTGAGGTCGTTTAAGTAAATGATGTCCATGCGTATTTCCGGGAGCGTCTTTCCGGGGCACTGGTCGCCGCGTCCCTGGCGGGACGCCGCGCCACTATAGCATGCCCACCCCTATGCGGCAGACACCCAACGCCCTGCTGATTTGAGCCGCCCAAGCGCCTATAATCCCTGCCGTGCCGCACGGTCCGGACATCGGCAACCGCCGGCCGCACCGACAATACAATCCCGATAAAGCGCCTATTTCGCCATGTCCCCATTTGCCATCGGTCTCGTCATCGCCGCCTATCTGCTGGGTTCGGTCTCCAGCGCCATTGTCGTCTGCCGGCTGCTGGGCCTGCCCGACCCGCGCACTCAGGGCTCGGGCAACCCGGGTGCGACCAACGTACTGCGCGTGGGGGGCAAAAAGGCCGCTGTGGTGACGCTTGTCGGCGACATGCTCAAGGGTCTGGTCGCGGTGCTGGCGGCGCGGTGGTTCGGACTGGGACCGCATGTGCTGGCGCTGGCCGGCCTGGCGGCGTTCTTCGGCCACCTCTATCCGGTGTTTTTCGGCTTCAAGGGCGGTAAGGGCGTGGCCACCGCACTCGGGGTCCTGTTCGGCTTCTCCTGGCTTGCCGGCCTGACCACCGCAGCGACCTGGATGCTCGTGGCCGCGACCCTTCGCATCTCTTCACTGTCCGCCCTGACCGCCATGGCGCTTGCCCCGATCTACGTGTGGTGGCTGACCGGGGATCGTCACTGGCTGGTCGCGGCCAGCGTCATCATGACCGCCGTCATGTTCTGGCGGCACCGACAGAACATCGCCAACCTGCTCCACGGCAAGGAATCGCGGATCGGCGACAAACGCTGAGGTGCGGCTGAAAAACGACTGCGGCGGGAGGCGTGCTCACAGTCCGGGGACTTCCAGAGACTCGAGCGACCAGCGCGGCAGCGCCGTGAACGAAAGCGGCTCGCGCTCGCCCGCGATCAGCCGCTGGCTCCCGGCAAAGGCGATCATCGCGCCGTTGTCGGTGCAAAAGACCGGGCGAGGATAGAACACCTGTGCCCCCATCCTGGAGGCCGCCTCGGCCAGGCGCGCGCGCAGACGCGCGTTGGCGCCCACGCCCCCCGCCACCACCAGACGGCTCAGCCCGGTGCGCTCCAGGGCGCGGCGGCACTTGATCGCCAGGGTATCGACCACCGCCTCCTCGAAGGCCCGCGCGATGTCCGCCCGCTCGGCCTTGCCGGCCCCGGCCCCGCCGTGCTCGCGCAGGGTGTTCAGCGTGAAGGTCTTGAGGCCGCTGAAGCTGAAGTCCAGGCCGGGCCGGTCGGTCATGGGGCGGGGAAAGCGGAACCGCGCCGGGTCGCCCCGCTCGGCCAGGGCAGCCAGCGCGGGCCCGCCCGGATAACCCAGGTCCAGCAGCTTGGCCGTCTTGTCGAAGGCCTCGCCGGCGGCGTCGTCCAGCGACTCGCCGAGCAGACGATAACGCCCGACGCCGTCGACCTCGACCAGCATGGTGTGACCGCCCGAGACCAGCAGGGCCACAAACGGGAATTGCGGGGCCGGCTCCTCCAGCATGGGCGCCAACAGGTGGCCCTCCATGTGGTGCACGCCCACGGCGGGCACGCCCCAGGCATAGGCCAGGGCCCGGCCGATGGCCGCCCCCACCAGCAGGGCCCCCACCAGCCCCGGACCGGCCGTATAGGCGACGCCGTCGATATCGGCCGAATCCAGCCCCGCCTCGGCCAGCACCTGGCGCGCCAGCGGCAGCGTCTTTTGCACGTGGTCGCGCGAGGCCAGCTCCGGGACCACGCCGCCGAAGCCGGCGTGCAGCTCGACCTGGCTGTAGACGGCATGGGCAAGCAGCCCCGAATCCGTGTCGTAGAGGGCCAGACCGGTCTCGTCGCAGGAGGTTTCGATGCCGAGTACGCGCATGGCGCTATTGTCGGCGGCCCGCCGGGGTCGTACAAGCGCTTTGCAATTCGCCGGTGTGGATCGTAAAATTCTCCTCTTTACTCCGGCTCCCGCCTGCGCGGGGTCCGGCGGACAACCAACCACGAGGTGATTGCATGCCAACGGTCCGTGTACGTGACAACGAGCCCTTCGACGTCGCCCTGCGCCGCTTCAAGCGCGCCTGTGAAAAGGCCGGCGTCCTGTCCGAGG
>Ga0102944_1000274_pt1 | contig 41848 bp, 36 predicted proteins | sample SalPonD_shore_MG_FD_78172 | JGI IMG/M metagenome (GOLD analysis project Ga0102944, IMG submission 78172) | Salt pond soil microbial communities from South San Francisco under conditions of wetland restoration - Salt Pond MetaG... | ecosystem: Environmental > Aquatic > Marine > Intertidal zone >... | reverse complement strand
CTTGCTTTTGTTCTTCGGATATTCAAGCTGTGGGCGCATTAAAGGCTATGAGAGAGATGAAAATGCATATCCCCGTTATTGGCTATGACGATATTACCATATCCAATTATATCGGCTTATCTACCATTCATCAGCCGATGTATGATATGGGCACTTATGCCACCCGCAAGCTGATCCAACAGATGCAGAACCCCCAATTGAGCCCGAAGCAGAAAATATTTCAGCCCAAGTTAGTCCTCCGCTCTTCTACCGAAATGGACGAACTGGAAGAATTTTGAATTTTAAGGACTCGAAATTTTATCGGTTGTTATATAGCGATTCTTTGGTTGCATTTCTAAAAAATTTGGTACCGATTCCTTTCTATCAATAGCAAAAATATCCGAGGGAATTTCTATAATTCTTGCTGAAAAAAAGTTGCATGTGGCTGATATTATTTTGATATAGGAATCCCCAAAATAGAATTGAAACATAGTATAGTTCATGATTCCAGCAGCTTGTATTTTCGATTTGGATGGTGTGATAGTCGAAACTGCCCATTCTCATTATAAAGCTTGGAAAAAATTAGCTGATACACTCAATATTCCATTCGGCAAGGAGCAAAATGAAGCCCTGAAAGGGGTAAGCAGAAGAAAATCGCTTGAAAAAATACTGGCCATGGGCAACAAGAGTATATCGGAAGAGCGGTTCCAGAAGTTAATGGATCAAAAAAATAAATGGTACCAGGAGGATATAGCTAATCTTACTCCGGATGATATTTTGGAAGGCATCCCGGAATTTTTGGGAGCGCTCAAAAAAATGGGTATAAAGCTTGCCATAGGCTCTTCCAGTAAGAATACGAAATATATTATGGACTATTTACAGATCAACGATCTTTTTGATGCTGTCATCGATGGGACCATGGTAACCCATACCAAACCCGATCCCGAAGTTTTTTTAAGAGGGGCCGAAGCACTGGGAGTGAGTCCGTCGGATTGTATAGTTTTTGAGGATGCAATTTCCGGTGTTCAAGCGGCAAAAGCCGGTGGAATGAAATGTGTGGGGGTGGGATCTGAAGAGAACCTCGGAGAGGCTGATTTGGTAATTCAGACTTTTAAAGGTTTGACACCTAAAAAACTATTTGAGCAGTTGAATACTTGAAAATTTAGCTTATTTTATTTGAAAAGGATTTGCACAGCTTATGGAAAAATTTTTAATAACGGATCAGTGGAAGATCATTGAAGAGGGATTTGATCCTGCCAGACAGCGTTCTTCTGAAAGCATTTTTAGCATTGGCAATGGTCACATGGGGCAGCGAGCCAATTTTGAGGAGTATTACAGCGGCGATAGTCTGCAGGGAAGCTATGTTGCTGGAATTTATTACCCGGATAAAACAAAAGTAGGGTGGTGGAAAAACGGCTATCCCGAATATTTCGCCAAGGTTGTTAATTCTATAAACTGGATTGGCATTGATATTCGGGTTAACGGTGTTCAGCTGGATTTGGCCAAATGCGATGTCGGTAATTTTCGTCGTGTACTGAATATGAAAAAGGGGTACCTGCAGAGACAATTTACTGCGGAACTGAATAATGGGGATAAGGTTCAGGTTCAAAGCCAACGGTTTGTAAGTATGAGTCGCAATGAAGTTGGTACTGTTTCGTATTCCGTAAAAGCACTTAACTTTGATGGAACGATCGAATTTTGTCCCTATTTGAATGGTGATGTCCGTAACCAGGATGCCAATTACGATGAAATGTTTTGGGCGGAGGTAGATCAAGGGCTGTTTTCTGATGGCGCTTTTGTTATTACCAAGACCAAAAAGCTGGATTTTCACGTGGCTGCCGGCATGCGATGTGCTTTAACAAAAAATGGGCAACCATTGGATATTGATTCGGATTTTAACGTTGAGCCGATGAAGGTTTCGCAACAATATTCGGTTACGGTGAAGACGAACGATGAAATATCTTTGCATAAATATGTCGGTATCGCTTCTTCTTTGAACCATGAACGAAAGCGCTTACATCCGTATATTGAGCAACTGACGGCAGAAATAAAGGATCTCGGTTTTGCTGCTTTGCAACAGGAACAAGCCGAAGAATGGGCCGATATTTGGAATCAATGTGATATTCGTATTGAAGGCGATGAAGAGGCTCAGCAAGGTATTCGTTTTAATATTTTCCAACTTTATCAGACTTATACCGGTGATGATGAGCGGCTTAATATCGGTCCCAAGGGCTTCACGGGCGAAAAGTATGGTGGCAGCACCTACTGGGATACCGAAGGCTATTGCCTGCCATTTTATTTGAATACTACTGACAGCCGGGTAGCCCGCAATTTATTGTTATATCGCTATCGCCACCTGCAAAAAGCTATTCAGAACGCTAAGAAACTGGGATTTTCCGATGGGGCTGCACTCTACCCGATGGTAACGATGAACGGAGAGGAATGCCATAACGAGTGGGAGATTACTTTTGAAGAAATACACCGCAATGGTGCTATTGCTTATGCCATCTATAATTATATTCGTCATACCGGTGATGAGGATTATCTGAAAGAAGGCGGCTTAGAAGTGTTGCTTGCAATTTCCCGGTTCTGGAGTCAGCGGTTTAACTTTTCAGAAAAACGTCAAAAGTACGTCATGCTGGGGGTAACCGGTCCCAATGAATATGAGAATAATGTTCATAATAATTGGTACACCTCATATATCGCTTGTTGGACGATGCGATATACACTTGAATGTATCGATAAAGTAGAAGAGGAAGCCCCCGAACGTTTTGATGAAATACGACAAAAAACGGAGTATACCGATGCTGAAACCGAGCTTTGGAAAGATATTCTAAAGCGTGTTTATCTGCCCGAGGAAAAAAGCCAGGGCATCTTTCTTCAGCAGGATGGGTATCTTGATAAAGTGCAGCGTACGGCAAGTGATTTGGAGGAAAATGAGCGTCCCATCAACCAGCACTGGTCGTGGGATCGTATCCTGCGTTCGTGTTTTATCAAGCAGGGTGACGTGTTGCAGGGAATGTATTTTTTTGAACATGAATTCGATGAAGATACCATTCGTCGCAACTTTGATTTCTATGAACCTCGTACGGTTCATGAATCGTCGCTGTCGCCCTGTATTCACTCCGTAATGGCGTCGAAGCTTGGATATAGCGATAAGGCCTATCAGCTTTATTTACGTACCGCTCGTCTTGATTTGGATGACTATAATAAAGAAGTTGATCAGGGATTGCACATTACCAGTATGGCCGGTACCTGGATGTCGGTCGTAGAAGGATTCGGCGGCAAACGCGCCCGGAACGGTAAACTTTATTTTTCACCTATATTGCCTGACCACTGGGATGCATATTCGTTTAAGATTGTTCATCAGAATCACCGGTTGAAGGTCAGCGTTGAGCCGAATCAGGTGAACATAACCTGCGAGCGTGGAGAATCTATCAGCTGTTATGTCTATGGAAAGGAGTATGAGATTTCACCCGGACATCCTCTCACGGTTTCGGGGAAACCGGTGGCCTCATAAAGGCCATATTAATCACCGTAATTTAAAATTCGTCAGACTATGAAATTCAATAACCAACTATTGCTAAAACGCATATTAACAGGTGCTCTCCTGCTTTTTTTCTCTATTGGATTTTGGGGATGCACAAAGTCGAAAGCAGACAAACTGCCGCAGCCTCACAAGGTGTCGAACGTGAAACATCCCGAGTGGGCCAGGAATGCCAATATCTACGAGGTGAATATCCGCCAATACACTCCGGAAGGCACGTTCAAGGCATTTCAGAAACAGTTGCCGCGCCTTAAAAAGATGGGGGTTAAAATACTTTGGCTTATGCCTATCAATCCCATCGGGGAGAAAAATCGCAAGGGACCGCTCGGCAGTTATTATTCGGTGAAGAATTACAAGGCTGTGAATCCCAATTACGGCACTATGCAGGATTTTAAAGATCTGGTGAAAGCGGCCCATGATCAGGGAATGAAGGTAATCATAGATTGGGTGGCTAATCATACATCCTGGGATAATGTGTGGACCAAAGAACATCCCGACTGGTATAATCATGATAAGAATGGAAATTTTGTACCCCCGGTAAAAGATTGGTCGGATGTTATTGATCTGAATTATGATAATAAGCAGATGCGTAATGCCATGATTGATGCGATGAAATATTGGATTAATGAAGCCAACATTGACGGCTATCGATGTGATTATGCGATGGGGGTTCCCAATGACTTTTGGGATCGGGCTCGCAAGGAGTTAGATCAAATTAAACCGGTATTTATGCTGGCGGAATCGGAGCTCCCATCCCAGCAGAAAGATGCTTTCGATATGACATATGCCTGGCAATTTCATCATCTGATTACAGCCATTCATAAAGGCAAAAAATCTCTAAGTGATATAGATACATATATGGCGGAGGAAGATACCGAATTTGCTCCCAACGACTACCGGATGTATTTCACCACCAACCATGATGAGAATTCCTGGCAGGGCAGCGATACCGACATGTTTGGCAAAAACTTTCAGAACTTTGCGGTACTTGCGGCTACAATCGACGGAATGCCGTTAGTGTACAGCGGACAGGAGTCGGGACTGGATTATCAGCTTGCATTTTTTAAAAAAGACACCATCCGGTGGGATCACTATAAGTACCAAAAATTTTATAGTACACTGCTACATCTGAATACCAATAATCCTGCCCTGTGGAATGGAAAGGCAGGGGGAGATTTTCAGAGAGTAAAAACCGATCCCACACAAAAAATTTATGCCTATAAACGTATTAAAGGTGATCGCGAAGTATTTGTTGTCCTTAATTTTGGGGATACCGAACAGAAAATCTCACTCACCAATTGGAGTGACCCGCAGGAGTACACGAATGTGTTTACCAATAAAACGATGACCATAGGCGGGAATCCAATTACGGTTGCTGCGCACGATTTTTATGTGTTCGAAAAGTAATGGTGGCAGTTGACTATGACCACGGGCTTTGACATCAAATATTATTGTTATGGATAAATCATCAAAAAAACCGTCGCTATCATTTTGGGAAATCTGGAATATGAGTTTTGGATTTCTGGGGATCCAGTTTGGCTTTGCCCTTCAGAATGCAAATGTAAGTCGCATCTTTGAGACACTGGGTGCCAATATCGACAATATTCCCATTCTTTGGATTGCAGCGCCTATTACTGGATTGGTTATTCAGCCCATCATTGGGCACATGAGTGACCGAACCTGGACGCGACTCGGCCGTCGCCGGCCATATTTTTTGACGGGTGCTATCCTTGCATCCATGGCTTTGATTATAATGCCAAATTCGCCTGCACTATGGGTGGCCGCCGGAATGCTTTGGATTATGGACGCATCCATCAATGTTTCCATGGAGCCGTTTCGCGCTTTTGTTGGGGATATGTTGCCTGCCGATCAACATACGAAGGGCTTCGCACTGCAAAGTTTTTTTATCGGAACCGGAGCCGTTATTGCTTCAATTCTGCCTTATGTGCTCACTAACTGGTTGGGGATACCAAATACCGCACCGGCTGGGAAAATCCCGCCATCCGTACAATGGTCGTTTTATTTGGGAGCAATTGCATTCCTTGGTTCAGTAATATGGACCGTCCTCAGGAGCAAGGAATACCCGCCGGAAGAGTTTGAGCGCTATGCCCGTGAGGATCCGAGTGAAGCTTCACTTATTGATGCTGCCCGCGATACTGTTGCCGATGGGAAAAGTAAGCGCAAATTTACGGTTGGTTCCGCCTTATTGTTCGTGGGGTTAATTCTGACCTATTTTATTTTTCAGGGCAACTACGAGAAAGAACTGTACATCTTCGGGTTGGGAATTGCTGTTTTTGGTATTGTTATGATTATCGCAGGATTGATGCAGCAGTCGGACAAAGCCGATCACGGTTTGGTGGTTGTTGTCACTGATTTTCTGAATATGCCCAAGACGATGGTTCAGCTGTCTTTTGTTCAGTTCTTTTCGTGGTTTGCTTTATTCGCCATGTGGATATATACCACACCGGCCGTGACGAATCATATCTACGGTACCAGCGACACGACTACCCAACTTTATAACCAGGGCGCCGACTGGGTGGGCATTTGTTTTGCCGTTTACAACGGGTTGGCAGCCGTCTTGGCACTTATACTTCCTGCTTTCGCCAAAATTACGAGTCGTAAGATAGTCCACGCTATTTCGCTCATACTCGGAGGCATCAGCCTGGCCGGTATTTATTATATCAGCGATCCCAATATGTTGTTGATTCCTATGCTGGGTATTGGTCTGGCGTGGGCCAGTATTCTGGCCATGCCTTATGCAATCCTTTCGGGGGCACTGCCGGCCTCAAAGATGGGGGTTTATATGGGACTTTTTAACTTTTTTATTGTTATACCTCAAATTGTTGCTGCCAGCATTTTGGGTTTTATGGTGCGCAATTTTTTCGGAGGAGAAGCCATTTTTGCCCTGGTAGCAGGAGGCGTATCGATGGCTATTGCTGCTATCATGATGTTTTTTGTAGATGATAAAGTAAGCCGGCAGGAACACGCTGTGGCAGAATCGTAGAATTCAGATGAAGGAAACGGTAGACCTCTCGGTACGTTGGATTTGCAACAGATCGATGGACCGAATTGCGACGAGCGGGTAGCAACCGCAAAATATCGAACAAGGAACCGAAGAACTTCGAAATTCCTTAATCTTGTTTCTACTGCTCTGCGGCGGAAACCAATTATGACACTCTGTGTTCTTTGTGACGCGGAGCGCTGAAGTGCTTTCAGATGCAGAGCAACTGAAGTGAAATTCAAATAATAGTAATAAATTAACGTCAGTTCGGGATAAGATGATATACTCTTGATTGCTGCCCCGAAGTCCCTCCCTCTCGGAAAACCACGAGAGTGCTCCCCTTAAAGGGGAGACTGATGCAGGCCATTTCTTATATCGAACTCAGGTTAAATACCTTGGATTTACGAGAGGCCTAAGTCTGTCAAGCCACCCGCTTAACCTCTACTTCCACCTGTTGCCTGCCGGCTGCCTGATCTTACTACTTCAATTCCAGCACCAACGCCGTGCGACCCGGGACTTCCAGGTGATCCAGATCATAAGTTTTGCCTGTTACCACATCGGTGCCTTTAGAATAGTCCTTGATCCGTTCATAAAATTCATCGGTATCCAGTAAAGTCGTTTTCTGATTTTTATTTAGTATGACCATCACCGTTTCTTCCTGGTTATAACGGAAATAGACATAAAAACCGTCATGCTTGGGAGCATACTGCATAAGCTTGCCCGTCTGTACGACCGGAGTATTTTTTCGCCAGTTTGCCAGTTTTTTCATAAACTGCTGTGCCTCCTTCTTCTTATCGGATAATCCTTTTCCGGTAAAACCATTTTTGGTATCCGATTTCCATCCCCCGGGAAAATCACTTCGGATATTGCCATCGTCGCCGGGTTTCTCATTACTTGTGAGGATTTCCGTACCGTAATAAATTTGTGGAATACCTCGCATCGTCAGGACATAGGTGATTCCCATCTTAAATAGCCCGTAATCATGATGAACCTGGCGGTAAAAGCGGTCCATATCGTGATTATCCGGGAAGATCACCATATTATTGGGATTCGGATACAGGTAATCGAAAGAAAGTTTTTCGTAAAGTTTTTGAAATCCGCTGCCCCAGGTTTCCTTTCCGTTCAATGCCTGGATCAATGCCGAATTAATCGGAAAGTCCATAAGACTCGGCAGGCAAGATCCGAAATTGTCGGGCAGCTTGCTGCCTTTTTGCCATTTTGCCAATACGGCGGGATGCGTACTCCACTCTTCACCCACGATATTGAAATTGGGATATTCTTGCATGATGCGACAGGTCCATTTCTTCATGAATTTACTGCCGGAATAGGAATGCGTATCGTGACGGATGCCCTGAAGTCCGGCATACTCAATCCACCAAATACTATTCTGAATTAAATAATCCGCCAAGAGGGGGTTGCTTTGATTCAGGTCGGGCATCGATTTGACAAACCAACCATTGGTGAATTGCTTTTTGTCGTATTGCGAGGCATATGGATCTTGCAGGGTCGTCCGTAAATTGCTGGTCTGTTTATAATGCGCGTGGTGGTGGATCCAGTCTGGCGTAGGCAGATCATCCATCCACCAGTGGTGTGAACCGATATGATTCATTACCATATCCATGATGAGCTTGATTCCGTGTTTCTTCGCTTTCTCACTCAACTCTTTATACAGTTTATTTGAGCCGAACCGGGGATCGACTTTGTAATAATCCGTAATCGCATAGCCATGATAAGAGGAATGAGGCATGGCATTCTCCAGTACGGGATTCAGCCAGATAGCCGTAAAGCCCATCTTGTCGATGTAATTCAGATGATCGATAATGCCTTGGATATCGCCGCCGTGACGGGCGTAGTCGTCGTTGCGATTCAGAGTATCCGCATAGCCCTTGACGGTATCGTTTCCGGGATCGCCATTGGCAAATCGGTCGGGCGTAATAAGGTAGATGAGGTCAGAATCGTTAAATCCCTGGCGCTGGGCTGATCCCTTTTCACGTTGTTTCAGCCGGTAGTTGTAAGATACTTTTTCCTTTCCGTCTTTGTTAAGTCGGATATCAAAACTGCCCGGCTTGGTTTCCGGTGATATATCCAGGTAAACGAAGAGGTAATTATCATTTTGCACACGTTCAACCCGGTCGATTTGAACGCCTTTATAATTAAGTTGTGGCGTCAGGTCGCCGATATCATTTCCATACAACATTACCTGTAATTTGGGATTATGCATGCCTGTCCACCAGAAGGGTGGGGCAACACGGTTAATAGCGGCCTTTTGGGCATGGGCCGTAACGCTGAATATAAAAGTTAGAAGCAATAACAGACCAATACGTCGGGCTTTGGAAATCATAAGTTTTTATGTTTTAACTGCAGAAGTCTTCGCTAAAAATATTCAATAATGTTATGACTGAAAAAATCCCTCCTTGAGGAGGGGGGCCAATCCCAAGTTTGGGATTGGGTCGGGAGGTGTCATGATATTCTTCCCATTGTTCAGCACCACCTTTAGGGCAGGTTTTAATGGTAATAAGTTCTACTTAATAAGCATCATTTTCTTTGTTAATGTACGATTGCCCGCCTTCAGTCGATAAATATAAACCCCGCTCGATAAATTAGACGCGTCGAACTCGATATATGGATTGTCTGAAGATATCTGTTTCTTTTCAACGAGACGGCCAAGTATATCGTAAATCGAAATGGTAGCCTTTTTTACGCCATCGGGCAAATTATAAGGGATGGTCGTGGTCGGGTTAAACGGATTCGGATAATTTTGATATAGCTTAAACTGATTCGTAACAGCACCTACAACAACCATCGTAGAAACCGTATCCGTTGATGCACTGTTATTGCCAATTAAAGTGAGTTTATAGCTCCCGGCCGGATGCCCTTTAAAAGTGTATCGAAGCGTATCGCTGTTTACCTGAGCTACCTGGACCTGGTTTATGGCTAAAGAGAGAGTAACATTCGAATTACTGCTGGCTCCCACAACAGACAGGGAGTCGGAGCTCTTAATGTTCACGGGATCCTGATTCGGTTGTAGGAATTTCACACTTAAATTACCACCGTTCGAGCCTTGGTTCCATGAATCATAAGGCAGTAAGTTCGTTTCGGGAGTCTTAAATTTTTTGGTGGTATAGATATGAAATTCTCCGGCCTGCAAACTGATGCCGGTATCAGGATTTGCAACATTCAGTGTATCCCCGGAAAAGTAATCGTACCAGGCCCCGCTTTGAGCAAAATTAGGCTTCTCCGTAGTAGCGGTGACACCAAAATTACCGATAATGGAAACATCCATATTCGGGTAATCAATAGTGATCCGCTTGGCGGCACTCCCCACATCCATTGTAACATTGGAAGAGTCAGAGGTAAAAGCGGGACTGGCGTTTCTAAGCTTAATTAAGGCCTGGTAGGTTTTGTACAGTTTTTTTCGGTCTGAATCCGAAAAATAATTCCATTTGATTGGCTTTTCTCCTGTGCGTCCGTTCTGATCAATGCTGATGTCGTAGCCCAGTTCCCCGAATTGCCAGATCATTTTGGGACCGGGAACGGTAAAGAAAAAGGCTCCCGCCATCTTTACGCGATTCAGTGCGGTAGGCAAATTCTTTATGTCGTACAACCCATCGGAACTGCTATTGCCATACTGCAGATTCTTGTACATCAGGCGCTGCTCGTCGTGGCTCTCCATATATCCCACCAAGTGAGGATCATTCCAGCCACGATTGCCATAATAAACACCGGAAAAATCACTTTTGCCACTATCGTTATAGCCCATGGTAGCTTCATTGTAACTGGAATTCAGGTTTCCCCAAAGCATCATCCCGTAATTGGATAACACTTTTTCTTCCGAATTGGCGGTGAAATGCTCTAAAATCACATAGGCAGAATCATCCACCGACCAAATGTGATTGGCCATGCGTTCCAGGATTTTAATACGGGATGCATCATAGGCAAACCCATCACCCGGAGTTTGGGTAAAGCCTTTTGTGAAATCGAAGCGGAATCCATCCACATGAAAATTCTGTAGCCAGTAATTGTTCACCCGATCCACATAGTACTGTGTAGCTTTACTTTCGTGATTAAAGTCGTAACCGAAGCTGAATGTCTGGTTGGGAGATTGAACATTCAGATAGGGATTTTCGGGTGTAGGCTTTCCGTAATCTCCTTCATTCCAGAGACGAACGAGGGGACTGGGACCATAGACGTGATTCAAAACCATATCCAGAATCACAGCGATACCGCGGGCATGACAAGCGTCAACAAATTTTTTAAGGTCATCGGCCGGACCGTAGTATTTATCCGTGGCGAGATGGAAAGTCGGATTATACCCCCAACTAATGTTACCTTCGAATTCTGTTACGGGCATTAATTCAATAGCGTTGATCCCAAGCCTATCCAGGTAATCAAGGGTGTCGGTAAGCGTTTTATAGTCATGATTTTTAACAAAATCCCTGATCAGTAATTCATATACCGTCAAACTATCCTTAGCCGGACGTTTATAATTCAAATTTTGCCAATTATATGAGGTTTTTCCCGGTTGCAGAACCCCCACAATTTTATCGGTTTTGCCTTTGGGATAAGGCTTTAGATTTGGATAAGTCGCATCCGAAATATACTGATCGTTGTTAGGATCCAGAATCTTATGTGAATAGGGATCGGCAACCCGGATTTTTCCATCCACCAGGTACTGAAAAGCGTATTCTTGTCCCGGTGTTAGATTATCAATCTCCGTCCAGTAGTAAACGCTGTCGGCATTGACTGAGTCACGATTCATAAAATACTGCGGCTCTGATTTCCAACCGTTGAAATCACCTAGCAAGTAGACAAATTGCTTGTGCGGAGCAAATAGCGAAAGCCGAACCGTAGAATTATCAACATAGGTGATGCCGTCTTTGAGACCGGCAGGGCGGGGCTGGTTGGTTATTTGGGGATTTACGACAACGGTGCTGGTTGCGGTATCAGAGGAAACGCTGTCGGTACCGGATAATCTCAAATGATATCGTCCTGCAGGCTGCCCTTTAAAAGTATATTTAAGGGTATCATTATTAACCTGCTTAACTTGTTGATTATTGATCGAAAGGGTGAGGCTGATCCTGGAATTTTGACCGCCCCCAATCCCGGTAATGGATAACGAGTCGGTATTACCCAGGAAGCTGAGACTGTCGGCAGGCTGTAAAAACTTAATGTTGAAATTGTTTTGATAAACATCGGCAAAAATATCTGCCCCGCCGGTATCCCTGCCTGTTTGAGAGCCATCACTGTTGCGAAATACGAAAGCCATCTTCTTAATTTTTTCTGCCTGCGGTACGCCATAAAAATCCCGGATGCTTGGCCCGATATTGAGCTTATAAAGGTTTGTGCTAACCCGGGTCATTTTAATTTTAGGGATATTATTCGGCCATTGAGTTACGACGTACTTCCAATCTGAACTATTGTTACTCTGATCTGTGATGACACCTGTATGGGCATACACATCCCCGGTATAATCCATCAGACCCTGATCACCCCGGGTGGCATCAAAATAAATGGTTACAGAATCATCTGCGGTAGGAAATTCGGGCTTGGTGGTTATAACCTGGGCATTGGTTTGCGTTTGAAAACCCAGAAAAAGCAGTACTATGAAAAAGCAATATCTCATGATGGGTAAAGGAGGGAGTCTGAATACTCTTTTTTCAGTGTTAAAATTGAAATTAAAAACCCACTCACCGGTATGATGAGTGGGTCTTGATAAGTGCAAATATCATTAGTTTTTAGAGAGCGTATATGTTCTGTAATAACCGCTCAAGTCCATGGTAACGGTATAGTTACCTGCTGAGGGTACAGAAATATTATCGCCGCCCAAATCCAGAAATCCATCGGCACCGTTGTCGCCATAGTTTATAGCCCAGGCATCATTAGCACGGAACTTAATGGAGTTGGCTGTAAGATCAAGTGTAATAGACCATACTTTTTTATTTTTATCGTAGGTCATATTTTGATCTGAACTCCAGCCGGTGGAAGTAGCATCACCGATGATTCCCCAATCCGTTTTTGTCATAGTATACGACATGTTTTTCAGGTCAACAGAGAACATATAGTAGCCGGCATTAGCCACCTGTATATTGGCTCCACCTTCTTCTAAAGTCCCGTCGGCGCCATTATCACCCCAGCTTTTACCGGAGGTTGAGGACCGGAGTTCAGTAAAGGTGAAGTTACTGTTGTCTTGATCAAAATATACGAATCCAGAATAGGTCGAATCGCTGGCCGTAGAGACGAGCGCCGGGGCTATATCATAGCCGCTGTTACTTGTGTATCCCCCCGACACATAAATACTCGGGAAGGGCGGATAGGGAGTAAGCGACATCGATATTGGATCGGATGTCTCGTCATACTCCTGACTGCTGGCAACAGAAGCTATGACTCTAAAGTCAAAGGTTTTGTTTAAATCAGCAGGAAATCCGTTTGAAATCAAAAGGCTATTCATGTCATTAACCGTAATGGAGAAGGACTTCTTATTGATTTTAGCCAGTTGGATAGGATTTGCGAAATCGGTTCCCTGTTCTGCCATCTGTACAGTATAAGTTGGAGCAGATGGAAATCCATAATCGGGAGCGCTCCAATCCAATGTAAATAGCGTATCCTGTGCGTTGCTTTTGTCCAGCTTGTAGTTTTGACCGGCGGCTGAAGAACTCATCTTGGGAGAAGTTGGAGAAGAACTCACAACAGGTCCAAGTGTTCCTTTGTCGCAAGAAACAAGGGCCAGAATACCTAAGAGTGCAATAAAATATAGACTTAGTTTCTTCATTTTCTTTATCGTTTTATTCAATGATTAATATCCCTGATTCTGAGTCAGATTCGGGTTGGAATTAACTTCGGATGCCGGAAGCGGGAAGACTTTATAATGAGCATCTGTGGGTGAACCTTCTTGGACGTTTCCTTTCCAGGCCCACTTATATTTACCGGTGGTATAATATCCGTACCGAATAAGGTCGGTGCGTCGTAATCCTTCCCAGTAGAGTTCACGAGCTCGCTCATCAAGGATGAAATCTTTGGTGAGCTGGCTTTGTGTAATGTCACCATTATTATTTCCGTAAGCCCGTTCCCTGACTTTGTTTACATATTTCAAAGCGGTTGCTTCGTCGGTATTGGTACGCACGGCCGCTTCAGCATACATCAGGTAAACATCAGCCAAGCGGAACATGGGGAAATCGGTATCCGCAAAGGTAGGTTTTGAACCCGGCTGGCCGGTAGAGGTAACATTTTTCCACTTGCCAACCGCATACCCATCGGTAAACTCGGAGATGTTGTTAATCTCTTTGCTTTGACCGTCGGTAAAGAAAGTATCACGGCTGTCTGCAGGTTCAACTTTATAAGTCATGGCATTGCTATTAAGATTTACTGTAATCTTAAAATATCCTGCATGACCGATTTTAATATTAGCTCCATTCTGCTCGAGAGTGCCGTCGGCATTATTATCACCGTAGTTGGTATTCCATGTTTGATCTTTCGTGAATTTAAATTCGTCCCCTGCATTGGCGAAGTATACATAGCCCGTATATACACTGTCACTATTTTGAGAAACCAGGGGTGGAGCGTCCGATGGAGTCCAATCGGATCCATAACCACTGGCAGCCTGATAGCCGCCGGGTACATAAATTGCAGGGTCATTATTCGGGTTACTCGTGGTAGCTCCCTTTTTACTTGTATCGTTGAATTTATCAACGAATTGGGGAGTGACACGGTTTCCGGCCCAGCCACCGTCGATACCGAAGTTATTGGCATCCATATTGCCACCTACGGCAGCGTGGATGATGTAATTGGTACCGCCGTATGTTTGCGTGTGCTGTCCATCAAAATTAATGGCAAAAATGATACCCTGGGCGGTATTGTTGTCGGCCAGGAAGAGGTCATCGTAATTGGGATCAAGCGTATACCCGCCTTGATCGATAACTTTCTTAGCATAGGTCATACAGTCGTCATAATGAGGAGTACCGGTATACACTTCGGCATTCAGGTAGACTCTGGCTAACAGTGCCCATGCTGCAGCGCGATCGGCACGACCGTATTCGTTCTGCTGCGGCGCCGGCAACTTAGGAGCGATGTCCTTTAATTCGCTGGTAATATAGTTGAATAAGGAGTCGCTGCTGATAGGTTTTGGATTATAGGCGCCAACTCCATCTTTTTCCGTTACAAATGGCACGCCGCCTCCATACAAGTCCAGGGCATGCCAGTAGCTTAGAGCTCGCAGAAAACGAGCCTCAGCCATATATTCCTGCACCTGTGAATTATTGTTCCCTTTGGCATTTCGAATGAACTCATTGGCCATTGAGATTTCATAGTAGATACGACTGTACATCCCAAGAACAAAGTCGTTGGAAGCACCCCATGACTGGTAGTTGAAGTCGGGCAGGCCGGGATCGTTCCAGCCTACAACAGCTTCATCGGTAGGAATTTCCTGGGAAACAAAAAGTTGGCGAATATAGCTTGAAAAGCCTTCGTCAATTCCCTGGATATCCGGTTCTCCGGCAGGTCCCTGCTGACCGGTAGTTGCGTACCCGGCGTACAACTTGGCAAGCACCTGCTTGTAATCATTTGGTGTCTGGTAAACCGAGGCCGACGTTTTAACATTTTTGGCTATCGGCGTGGTATTTAAATCTTTCACACATGAAGTCATGAAAGATACCATAATAGCAACTAATGCTATATGTAATATTTTGTTCGTCTTAAACATAATCTTCGTATTTAAAGTATTTCAATTTAAAAGTTGAGGCTGAGTCCAAGAACAAAGGTGCGGGGTCTTGGGTAGATGTTGCCATCAATGCCCCCGTTTACTTCTGGATCCAATCCCTTGTACTTTGTAATAACAAATACGTTTTGTACGGTCGCGGAAACGCGTAATGATTTAAGCTGGTCAAACAAGCCGTTAAACGTATAACCTAGATTCACGTTATCCATTCGCAGGAATGAGGCGTTTTGAACGAAATGATCGGAATGGTACTGCGCATTGTTAAAGTTCGTTCCTCTGAGTTCCGTTACCTGGTTGGTCAGATAGCCTTGGGTATTCCACATAAAACTATAGGCCGCATTGGATTGCACGTTATTGTAAACATAGTTGCCGATATCAGCGCGAGCCGAGAACGAAGCATCCCAGTTTTTGTATTTCGCACGGGCAGAAAGTCCGAAGGATACATCGGGATTTGGGCTTTTGTATCGATACTTGTCATTGCTATTGATAATACCGTCCCCGTTACGGTCGACGTACAGCCCTTCGATCGGATTACCATTTTTGTCATATACCTGTTGGTATACATAGAATGAATTTCGCGGGTAACCGACACTATTGATTTGAATGGTATTACCAACACCGCCGGAAATTCCGCCCGTCTCAACTCCTATATAATCGGGACTTTTTACATTTGTCAGTTTGGTAATCTTGTTGAGATTACGTGTGGCATTGAAGCTGATTTCAAGAAAGGAATTCTTGTTAGATATCGGGCGACCGGTAATATTGAATTCAAGTCCCTTCACTTCCAGCGTACCTACATTTGACAGGATACGGTTGGTGAAATTGGTACCTGCAGAAACCGGAATTACGTTTAACAAGTCATTGGTCTGACGATAATATGCTTCGATAGAACCGTTAATCCGATCATCAAAGAAGCCGTAATCCAAACCAACATTATAAGTGGTTGTTTGTTCCCATTTCAGGTTAGAGTTGTACCCTTCGGGACGCAAGGTTTTAATAAAGTTGCTCCCAAACTGGTATTCAGCGGTAGGCTCACTATAGGTATAGGTACCGAGGTATGGATAATCACCCTGGTTAATGCGTTGCTGCCCGGTAATACCGTAACCGAGACGAAGCTTCAACTGGCTTATGGCATCCACATTTTGCAGGAATGGTTCTTCATTCATCTTCCAGGCCAGTGCCATAGAAGGGAAGAGGCCCCACCGGTTACTTTTTGAGAAACGTGAGGTACCATCGTCACGCAGCGTAGCGGTTAACAGGTATTTATTCTTAAAGGTGTAGTTTAATCGACCGAAGAATGAAACGATGTAGTGTTCAGTCTTATAGCTGGTATTCTGATCAACCACCAGCGTATCAGCCCGGTTATAATTGGTTTGATAGGTGGATCCGTCGGAATAGTGCCGTTCCCAGGAATAACCGCCGGTAAAGTTTATGGTACTTTCAATGGAGCTCAGATCTTTATCATAATTCAGATAAAAGTCTAAAAGCTCATTTCTTTTGTTCTGCGTGTAATCCCTGCGAACGCCGGGAGCACCGGAAGCATTATCCTCGAATGCAGCATTTGCCGGTACCACATAAGAACCGTTGCCGACTTTGGAATAATCATATCCCAAATTGAGCTTGGCACTTAAATCGGGTACGAATGGCAGTTTGTAGTCGAATTTTACGTTCCCGATAGAACGGTAAACCGTGGATTTATCATGGGTCTGATTCAACAGGGCCATCGGGTTGTCCGGGGCATTAATATTACGAGTAAACCCACTGGATGTTTGTTTACCCCAAGTATAGTAACCACCATAAAGAGTAGAATCCCATTTTACCGGTTGGGTCGGGTCAAAAGCCAGTGCCGATCCGATAGCACCTTGGTTGGCAAAGCGGTTTTTCACCTGCATGCCTTTCAGGTTAACATCAACTTTCAACTGATTGTCGAAGAAAGAAGGATTCAGGTCAATGGAGCCTGTCAGTCGGTCCATTTTTGATGTTTGCAGGATCCCGCCATTGCCATTGAATCCTAATGAAACGCGATAGGGCAGACCACTATATGAACCGGTGAAGCTTAAATTATGATCGGTGCTAAATGTATTTTGATAAATCTGGTCCTGCCAGTTGGTATTGGCATTGCCTAAGTAGGATGGGGCAGAGGTGCCACTAAATTTATTATTTATGATCTTTTTGAATTCGCCCGCTGAAAAAACATTCAATTTTTGGGGCAGAGTCTGATAGGAAAGCTTGCCCGTATAATTCACAGAGAGCGATTGTCCTTCCTTTCCTTTCTTGGTAGTAATAATAATTACACCGTTAGAAGCACGCGAACCGTAAATGGCCGTTGCCGAAGCATCCTTTAAGATCGAAACAGATTCGATATCGTTGGGATTGATAGTATTCAGTGGGTTTCTCATACCTGAGATGCCCCCGCCATCCAGTGGTACGCCGTCAACGACATAAAGAGGGTCGTTGCTGGCAGCCAGTGAAGATCCTCCGCGTATGCGGATGGTTGATCCACTGCCGGGAGCTCCGCTATTTGATGTTACGGTTACCCCTGCGGCCTTGCCCTGGAATAATTCTCCGGGAGAAGTTATAGAACCTTCATTAAAGTCGCTGGCATTCACAGAAGTGATAGAACCGGTTTTGTCTTCTTTCTTTTGGGTTCCGTATCCAATGACCACAACGTCGTTCAGTTGTTTGACATTGGGCGAAAGAGAAATATTGATGGTATTCCTCCCATTTACCGGAATTGTTCGCTTGAGGTAACCAACAAACGAAAATATCAGGGTATCCTGCTGGGAGGGCACCGCCAGTGAGTAGTGCCCGTTTTTATCCGTTGATGTACCCCGAGTGGGCATCCCTTTCACGATAACATTTACGCCGGGAAGTGATTTGTTGTTCGAGGCGTCGGTTACCGTTCCCGAGACTGTCGTCTGGGCTAATCCGGGTAAAGTAAGTCCCAGAATCAGACCAAAAGTCGTTAGTAGCTTTTTTATCGGTATCATATGATTTGGTTTAGGATTTAAAGATAGAGCAAGCACCCGGCCGATATCTACATCTTGAGATGCTTAATGTGTTCGAAAACATATTGTTAAATTTCAGGTGGGCGATTGATTTGCCGATCGTACTATTAAAGTCAATCCCCTGAAGTCGCATGTTCTTTATTTGGATTTTCCAGCTGTAAGAGTATGACTGAACCAGATACTGCGAGTAATTTTTATGAAATTAATGCCACGCTTGTAAGCGCTTACAAAACTTTAAATGTAAGCGCTTTCATTTCTTAATATCTAACAATTAATATGGTAATTTTCAAGCTTGTTCGGGAAGCTTTTTCATTATTTTTCTTTTACTCAGAAAAGGCTTGATCAATTGTTGCATAAACGTAAGGAAAAATTTGCAGAAAATTGTTTTAAGCTTTCCTTTTTTACATGTTATTTAGCTCATTAAAACAACTAAAGGAATCAGGCAACATAATGAAATGATAAACAGCAGTAATAGGTTATCACATAGCAACTGCTAAATAGAATATACCTAACCCTATGAGTAAAGAGCTTCATGATACTGTACATAACCTTGGTGAATTGAAAAAGTCCGGATGGGAGTCGGTTTCGGTTAAGGAAGAGATACGGCGAAATCTAATTCAAAAGATTCGTTCGGGGGAAACCCTATTTCCCGGAATTAAAGGTTATGACAAATCCGTAATTCCCCAACTTCAACATGCGCTATTGGCCAAGCACGACATTATATTACTGGGATTGCGGGGACAAGCCAAGACTAAAATCCTGCGTCAGCTTGTCTCTTTTTTGGATGAATACATGCCTATCGTTGAAGGATCGGAAATTAATGACGATCCTTTGAATCCCGTTTCCAAGCAGGCACGTGAGCTTATAAAGGAAAAGGGCGATGAGACGCCTGTTAGCTGGGTTCACCGCAGCCAGCGTTATGGTGAGAAATTAGCAACGCCCGATACCGCTGTCGCCGATTTAATCGGCGATATTGATCCGATCAAAGCTGCAGCCGAAAAGCTAACCCTGGCCGATGAGAATGTGATTAATTTTGGGCTTGTGCCGAGAACCAATCGAGGGATTTTTGCGATCAACGAACTGCCGGATTTGCAACCCCGTATCCAGGTGGCTCTGCTTAATATCATGCAGGAACGTGATATACAGATTCGCGGCTTTAATGTACGTATACCACTGGATGTCGCTATGGTATTTTCGGCCAATCCCGAAGATTATACCAATCGCGGAAATATCATTACGCCGCTCAAAGATCGCATCGATTCGCAAATTCTTACGCACTATCCCCGCAAGATCGAAGTGGGAATGGAAATTACCGAGCAGGAGGCTTGGATTGATCGCGATAGCGAAGTTGAAGTTCGCGTGCCTAAATTGATTAAAGAACTGCTCGAACAAGTGGCATTCGAGGCTCGTGAATCAGAATATATTGATCAAAAGAGTGGTGTATCCACTCGGATGACGATAACGGCTATGGAACAACTCATCTCGGCCGCCGAACGTCGTGCGCTCATGAATGGGGAAACAGAAACCACCACTCGCATCACGGATGTCTTTCATATGGTGCCCGCTCTGACGGGTAAATTGGAGCTGGTTTATGAGGGCGAACAGGAGGGAGTTCTGAATGTGGCCAAACATATCATCGGTAAAGCCGTCAAGAAAACATTCAGCCGGCATTTCCCGGATCCCGAAAAACAAAAAAAGAAGGAGAAAGACAGTATTTATAAACCGGTTTTGGATTGGTTTACAAACGGTAACGAGTTGGAATTAACCGATTATATGAGCCGGGATGAATATGAGCGGGTTCTTGACTCAGTTGATGGACTGTCCAAGGTTGTTCAGGATCAGGTTGAGGCCGATAATAATGATGTGAAGTATGTGCTTATGGATTTTGTGATCGAAGCGCTACACCAAAACTCTATGCTGGGGAAAGAAGATCTTGATGATGCCCGGTCGTATTCCGATATGCTGGGCAGTATGCTCAGCTCAATGGACGATCTGGATGATTTTGAGGATTTTGATCAATGATAAGCATTGCAAATAGATGCTTATCATCTTATATTTGGAATCTCGAAATAAGCAAAAAAGAAATTATTATTCATGAAAAACGGAATTCACCCTGATTATAAGGAAATCACAGTAGTTCTTAGTGATGGAACCGAATTTAAGACGCGCAGTACCATGGATACCAACGATGGTACTTATCACAGCGAAGTTGATTCAAAAAATCATCCATTTTACACTGGAAATATGAACTTTCAGAAAAAAGCTGGCCGTATTGACCGCTTTAAGAAGCGTTACGGCAAAGAATGATCTGAAAGGAGATGAAAATTTTGGGATGCATTTCGCAATGGAGATGCATCCCTTTTTTATTATCAGCGATACCTTATGCAGATACATCGTTTTACGGTCGGACCGTTTGCCGAAAATACTTATTTGCTAATTGAGGGGGAGCAGGCACTCGTCATTGATCCCGGTTTTATCGAGGACTCGGAATATGAGCAGGTAAAATCTGAAATTGAGAATAATGGTCTTGATTTAAAAGCAATTGTGCTTACGCATGCTCATGTCGACCATGTATTGGGACTCCATAAAATTTTAGCGGACTTCGACGTGCCTGTTTATTTAAATGACGGCGATCGCTATTTGTGGGATAATTTTGCTTCTCAAGCGGCCATGTTTGGGTTTCAGGCCGATGGCTTTGATTTTATTCCCGTTACCTTAAAAGCACAGCCTGAATGGGCCATTGGAAATTTCACTTTTGATGTCCGATATACACCCGGTCATGCGCCCGACCATGTATCTTTATACAGTTCCAATGATGGATTTGTGATAGGCGGGGATGTTTTATTCAAGGAAGGCATCGGCCGAACGGATTTGTACAAAGGAGATTTTGATCTTTTGGCAAAATCAATACGAGAACAGCTATACGATCTGCCGGATGATACTATAGTATATGCCGGTCATGGCCCCGAAACAACTATAGGACACGAAAAGAGGTCTAATCCTTTTGTAAAGATGGGTAATTAATTTATTGCTAGTTCCTTGTCCCGATGCCCCACGGAAGGAGGAATATGGAAATAGGGTATGCTTTTTGAACCCTCATCAAGCATGATCCACTTATTCTTCTTCTCCTTCTTTATCTTTTTGCAGGCGGCTAATCTGTTTATTGTAAAATTCTTTCTTTTCTTTGTTGAGTTTTTTCAAACGTTCGTATGTGCGGATGGCTGCATCCGTTTTGCCCTGCTTTTCATGAATGGTAGCAATCGTTTCTGAAACGATGTCATCCACATCATCCGTAGAAATATTTGCGTCCAAATCTTTATTGTTTTTGAATTTCTCTTTTGGGCGGATGCGTTCGGACTGAACATCTGATAATTTTTGTATCAGGGTATCCAGATTTAGCACCGGACCGGGATCAAGGGTGGTTTCGGGTTGTCTTTTGGAGGAGCTGGCTATGTGATCGGGAGTCCAGGCATCAAAGGCTTTGGGATGGCTTAGATAATAATGCAATTTTTGAAAGAAAGGGCTGCCGGGTGCATAAATACGAGCTTTAAGTGCCTGGTCCACAGCCTGATCGTCCATACCTTTCAGATGATAAAACCAAGCCAGCAGAAAATGACCCACTGCATCGGGACCACGTTTTCGAAGTTGTTTCTTTAAACGGGTCGTGGCTTTGATAGGATCTTCATCAAAATGTTCGGCATAAGAAGCCAGTGATTTTGGGATATCAAATGGTAGTTGAGGCATTTGTTATTCGTTAAAAGTTCCCGACACAGTGTTTTACCTATAATACAAATAGATAGTGATGGCAGTCAAATACGGAAATTTTTTATATTATGTTAATAACTAAATTCCTATACATTGTAATTCAATCAGCTTTCCTGCAAAATCGACGTTTTTTACCAACCGCTGACAGCGTCGTTAAACATATTATTCGCAACTTGACTTAACGCATCATCGGCAGCATTTTTTTCACCTTCGATAGGGTTATCGTTGGTATCATAGGTACCGGAGCCACTAAAACTGCTGTTCCATTCAGGTTTATCTTTCTTGGTATATTGAAAAGTTGCCCGAACTTGTATCGTAACCTGGTTTCGACTGGTTTGTTGATTACCCGAAATGCTGTAAGCCTCATTTTTATAACTGGTGATAGAACCTTCCAGTACGGCGTCGGCGCTTCCGCGAGAGTTTGCAAGCCGTAATCGCGTTTGATTGATAAAGCGATCGACAAGTGCCTGGTTTAATTGATCACTTAAATTGCTGACGCCACTGTTTGATTGATCAGCAAAGAATGGAATATAGATAGAGTTAACATCTTTGGGTATGGAGGTTCCCGTAAATCCATAGTGAAAGCAACTGCTTAGAAAAAAGGGCAGAAGCAGAAGTAAGAAAAACCTCCGAAATTTATTGCAGCCCATATTGATCCAACTTACGATAGAGGGTTCGTTCACTTATGCCGAGCGCTTCCGATGCTTTTCGACGATTACCGTCAAACTTGCGAAGGGCCTGCTCAATGAGAAATTGTTCGGTTTTTTCAATAGAGGGGATATTTTCGCCGTTAAAGAAATTTTGGAAAGACTCCTCTTCTTCATCCTCTTCTGAGATGTCGGCTTCGGTAAAAGATTGAACCCCGATATTTTCATCGGCTGCCCTACCTACATCAATATCCATATCAGGAATATCCCGATCCTGGAATTCATCCTGGATATTTTGTGGAAGAGCTTTCATATTCTTTTGCGAGAATGTTGAATATAAAAACGTGCCCAGCATTTTTTTAAGATCACTGATATCACTTCTGAGTTCCAGCAAAGCCCGGTAGATCAACTTCTGATCATCATCGCTGAAAGCCCCGTTGGTGTTTTTCTTTTGCTGATCAGCCAAAATGGGCAGGTTATCAGCCGAGCCGGTATGCTGGCGTCCTTTGAGATACTTTTGAAGTTTTTCGGTGTCGATAAATTGTGATTTTTCAAGCACAACCAGTTGCTCAGCCACATTACGCAATTCACGGACATTCCCCGGCCAGCGATACGAGACCAGCAGTTCTTTAGCTTCATCCGAAAAACCCTTAAAAACAGAATCGTATTTGGCAGAAAATTCGGTAACAAATTTCCTGAAAATAGGGATAATATCGTCCGGGCGTTCCCGGAGTGGAGGAAGTTTCACTTTTACAGTATCGAGCCGATAGTAAAGATCTTCTCTAAAAGACTCTTCCTGCACCAGCTTCCATAAGTCCTTATTGGTAGCAGCGATAACACGGACATCGGTTTTCCGCACTTTGCTGGAACCTACACGAAAATATTCTCCGGTCTCCAGTACCCGCAGTAGTTTTACCTGAACATTGGCGGGAGTATCACCTATTTCATCCAAAAAAATAGTCCCGCCGTTCGCTTTTTCAAAATAACCTTCTCGTGCTTCATGAGCTCCGGTAAAAGCCCCTTTTTCATGACCGAAAAGCTCACTCTCGATAATTCCTTCGGGAATAGCACCGCAGTTTACGATAACTAAATCATTATGTTTGCGATGACTAATCTCGTGAACAGCTCTCGCCGTTACGTCTTTACCAACACCGCTTTCACCCTCCAGGAGAACCGTAATATCGGTGTCTGCCACTTGTATTACCTTGTCGATGACCTGTCTGAGGGCCGCCGATTCACCTATAAGTCCAAAGCGTTCTTGAAATGCTTCACGATCCATTACAGATAATTTCTGATCTAAATAAAACTTTATTTTTCATTAACTCTAAAGGTAAGAATTATCTTTTAGATACATAAAGATCTTTTACCTACCTAATTATCTAAACCAACAGAAATGGACGGACAACAATTTCAGATCGAATTTAGATTAAAATAAAATTTATGAAATTCGGGTTTAAACAGTGCTATTTAGCGTGTTTATAAAAAAAGTAACGAAATGTTTTTTTGATCGTCATATGTACGAGTTGACGTAATGTCGGCTGGAGTTTCGAGTCTGTTAAATATTGCTATATTTGTGTGTAATTTATTAGCAAAATTTAAAGATGGACAAGCGAGAAGAAGAGCTTCAGTTGATCCGCGATATCAAGGAGGGTAATAGAGATGGTTATCGTATCCTTGTTGATCGTTATGCACCCATGATTTTCAAAGTGGTTAATCGATTTGTAGACCATAATGACGATGCAGAGGAGTTGGCTCAACAGATTTTTGTAAAGACATATGAAAGATTGTCCTCATTTAAAGGGGATTCAAAATTTTCGTCCTGGCTTTACATGATTGCAATGAATCATTGCAGAGATTACGCAAGGAACGTGCGAAGGCAGAATTCCAGATTCAGTGAGATGGATGATCAGAAGCTGGACCGGCATTTAGAAAATCATGATTCTCCGGATCACGAAATAGAAAGGCAAGAATGGTTGGAGTTACTCCAGGAAGGTCTTGATCATATAGCAGAGGATTATGCCGAAGCATTTTTATTGAAGTATGAAAATAATATGACTTATAAAGCGATGGCAAAACGGTTGGATGCTTCGGTCAGTGCGCTAAAAGTACGTGTTTATCGTGCTAAGAAGGAATTAAAAACATTCATTGAACAAAGAAGCTGATTGTTATGAATAACGAAGAGTTACTTCGACGATACTTGGATGGCGATCTTTCTCCGAGTGAAGAACAGGAGGCTTTGCACATTTTTGCCGATGACCCGGAGATGCGATCAATGTTGAGATTTGAGCAAATGCTGTCACGGCAGCTGGGGCAGAATGCCCTTTCTTTTGATAAGGTTAAAGTGCCCGAGGGATTTTCAGATCGGGTCATGCATCGTATCGAACAAACGCAGGAGGCGCCGAACAAGGAGCACATATTCGACAAAATCAGGGAATGGTATCGTCAATTATGGGTTCCCAAACAGATTCAATGGCGTCCGGCCTATGCTTTTATCGTTGCCTTATTAGTTATGGTCTCTCTCTCATATCCTCTTTATCTCGGACAATCCGGGAAGATGCAACAGACGTCACAAAATACCACTCAAACAAAGATGGGAGATTCTGTTCAGGAAGTTTCTGCAAGGGTTGATCAAGTGATGCTTCGGTTCGTTTATATAGATGGAGATGCCAATTCGGTAGCGGTTGCCGGCGACTTTAGTAATTGGAAACCGGTCCAGCTGGATAAACATATGGTAAATGGCAAAGAGGTTTGGACAGGATTGGTTTCAATGAGTCGAGGAGAGCATGATTACATGTTTATTGAGAATGGTACAAAGTGGGTTACGGATCCTCTTGCACCGGTTACACGTGATGACGGTTTTGGTAACAAAAATGCAGTTATCTATTTATGAAAGATGTTCTATTGGTCATGATAATTATTTCATGTATAGCTTCGGTTGGCAAAGCCCAACAATGGCAGACTCTGCTATCTGTAGATTCACGTTTTGGCTATTCTACAAATAGTTATTTGAATCCGTTTTTGTCTGAGTGGAATGAAATGAACCAATCGAGTTATAACCTTACGTCTGTCATAGGTCAATCGTATTGGTACCAAAATGGCAATTCACTTTCTTTTACCGGTGGATTACTTTATGAGCCGTTATTTCGACAGAGCGAAAGCTGGAAAGGAGCATTGGGAACCCTTGATTATGCTTATCACGTATCAAACAATGTAAGTGTAGGCGCCGAAGCCGGGGCAAGTTACATGACCAGCTCTTATAGCCGTTCCCTGCTGTGGATCCAGCCGAAAATTACTTGGTTTGTTACCCCTTTTACCTTATTGAGATTTAAAGCGGGATCAAACTTTAGAAACTATAGGAACTACCTTGTCACGCAGAATACCAATAACCGTTTTGACTTATACGGATTAGAATTTGAGACCTGGCCCAGCTACCGGTGGCAGTTAACGGCCGGTCTGTATGGTTCGTTAGATACGTTGCCCTCTATACAAAAGGGATTTAACGCCCGGGGAAGTGCCGGTTATTACTTTAGAAATGGTGCTTCCGTCAGCATGAAGTTGAATCTAGAGCAGTATCAATACCAAACCGAGACAACCGTTCAACAAAATAGTGGCGGACCGCCGAAGGGGCCCCCTCAGAATACGCAAACAACCATCATCACGAATACCAATACCGACCATATTATGCGGTTGGGACTGGATGGTACCTATCCCGTAAATGATCAATTTTCTGTATTCATGTCAGCTCAAGTTCTTCATTATGCCGGCCAGACCTCGTCTACCTCAACAAACGATATTGAGCTTTCCGGTGGGGTCCGATTTACATTTGAGCCTAATTTTACCAAAAACAGGACGATCATAGACCCCCAGTGGAATAAGCAGAAAAGTCATCAGCAAATAAAGATAAGGTATTCCGGCAAAGGAAGATTATACCTTGTTGGAGATTTTAACAATTGGAATAAATCCGGAATTCCGCTTAGCGAACAGTCAAATAATGTTTACGTAACGCAACTAAACCTATCACCCGGAGCTTATGAATATAAGGTTTTGCGCATCCAGGGGGATACAAAGGAATGGTTGACATTTTCAGGTGATACATACACCGTCAGCGACAGTTATGGAAGTAAGAATGCTATGCTATTGGTTCAATAAATTTGAATACATTATGAAATACTTTAAAAAGATATTGCCAGCTTTATTATTTGGATTGATATCACTTTCAATCACAAATAATGCCTATGCACAAAAAACTCAGGTTGGCGCCTTAATTAAGCAGGCTAAAAAAGCCGGCATTGAACAGCAAGCGTTAACGGATCTTCAAAATCGTGCCAAGGAGCGTGGCGTTAGTGATCAACAATTACAGGCGATTATCAAAACGGCAATTTCTATGTCAGAAGAGAACTTGCCTTCTAATGTTGTTATTCAAAAATCTTTGGAAGGTTTTTCAAAAGGTATTCCTGCCAATCGTATTATATCCGTAGTTCGGCAAGAACATCAAAGTATGAAACAGGCAGCCGGCATCATTGACCCATGGATACAAAAATCGAGTGTCCAGCAGATGCTGAAGCATTCAAATTCACAAATGAGTAAACAAATATTCCGTAATGAGCTTGCCAAAGCAACCTCAAAGTCGATTATGCGAAATATGTCATCAGAGACTATAAATGGAGTTTTATCCCAAATAGGTAATGAATCGGTTCTTTCCCATGCTCAACCCTCTGATGTTGTAGCCGCGATGGGTATTCTTCCCGATTTATCTTCATCCGCGAATTCCAAAACGTCGGGTAATTTCGTGGTTCGTGCTCTAAAAGGCGGATTTAATTCTGATGACTTGCAAAAGCTGCCGTCTGCGATGAGGATGGCGCAGCAAAGGGGAGAGCTTCCTGCAGCAAGTGTTCTCGAGGGAGTTTTGAATCAAATGAAAAAAGGTGTACCTGCGCGTCAGATTATACAGAACCTTATCAACGGTAAAATTGGTGGGGGCCCTCCGGGCAATAAGCCCCCGGGACTGGGACATAAGGGGAATCACGGCCATTCGAATGGTTCGAATGGAAATGGATCGTGAAGGTATTGCCGAATCCTTTTAAATAAGAATATTTAAAGCCATCCTGCAGGGATGGCTTTTTTCGTTTCCAAATCTTTAGAAAATCTTGTAACGCTTCTCTTCTTTGCCCGTCTAATAACCAGAATAAGTCAGGACATATAAATCAAATATCATCTAATCAAAAAAAGGATAAATTTATGCTACCCAAGAAGCTACTATCAATACCATTTGCAATACTCGCGGTTTTATCATTGCTTTTTACCGGGTGCGGAACCGGTTCCAATACCGGAATGGGCTCTATGGAATTACGTATGTATGATGCTCCCATTGACAGCGCAAGTGCCGTTAATGTAAAAATAGACAAAGTTGAAATTAACAGGACTGGAAGTGCTAATGGCTGGGATGTAATCAGTACGCCCAATAAGATGTATAATCTTCTGGACTTGGCCAATGGCGCTTACGCCGTACTCGGAGATACAACTCTGGAAGCCGGCACATATCCCCAAATTCGGTTAGTGCTGAGCCAAGACAGTAATAATGTAGTCGTAAATGGGAAGACCTACGGGTTGACTATTCCCAGCGGTTCGCAGACAGGAATCAAGCTCGATGTTAATGCCAAAATAGAAAAAGACATTAACTACGTCTTGTTGCTCGATTTTGATGCTGCACGATCAGTAGTACAGGCCGGCGGACAAGGAAGTTCCCAATCAAAGTATTTGTTAAAACCGGTGATCAGGGCTAAAAACAAAGCAACCACCGGCAACATCGGGGGCATCGTTAATCCTACAGACGCAAAGGCGGTTGTTTATGCTATCGCAAATTCAGATACACTTGCATCTACGGTCGCAGACACTACAGACGGCACATTTAAACTGGTTGGTCTCGATGAGGGAGACTACGCAGTTTCAATTGATCCCCGAAATGACAATTACCAAAGCAAAGATAGTACTGGGGTTCATGTTACACTAGGAGAAACCAATGACCTGGGCACTATAACGCTCAGTCAGAGTGGGGTTCAGTAACATAGAGTACTATACTTATACAAAAGGCCTGCAAGGAATTGCAGGCCTTTTTTTATTATTTAATAGGACGCTTATAATCTGAACTATAATTTCAACCCTTTCTAAATGCGGGTGCATTAGCAAACCTAATTGAAAGCTTATGCTGTTACGGTATCCTTACTAAATTCCCGGATACTGCTTTTCTTGATAACATTACCGAAGAGGGTAGCGGAAGTGCAGTCGGTAATTTGTATTTCTACATATTCACCTTTTTTGATGTCGCCGCGATCAAAAATAACCATTTTATTAGTATCGGTGCGGCCACAGAGTTGCTCGTCTGATCGTTTACTCGGACCTTCTGCGAGCACTAAATGGCGTCTGCCAATTTCTTTCTTGTTGAGCTCTTCCTGAATATCCATTTGTTGTTCTATAATTTCGGAAAGACGACGTTTCTTCACTTTTTCCGGTACATCGTCTTCGTATTTCCGCTGGGCCAGGGTGCGTCCCCGTTCCGAATATGCAAACATGTAAGCCAAATCATATTTTACCTCTGCCATCAGCGAAAGTGTATCCTGATGTTCCTCTTCAGTTTCTCCGCAAAACCCAGTGATAATATCAGTAGATAGGGTAACGCCCGGAATGATGTTACGCATCTTTTCGATCAGCTCCAGGTATTGCTCACGCGTATAAGGACGCCTCATGCGTTCCAAAACATCATTATTGCCCGATTGTGCCGGGATATGAATATAATTGCACAAGTTCGGTTGTTCAGCGATGACTTCCAGCAGTTCTTCCGGGAAGTCCTTGGGATGCGGAGAGGAAAACCGGAAGCGCATCTCCGGGTCAACCTGACTGGCTTTGTACATCAGTTCCGCAAAACTGTTTTCCCCGTCATCATAGGAATTTACATTCTGGCCAAGCAAAGTGACCTCCTTATATCCCCTGTCACTGAGTTGTTTCAATTCATCAAGAATACTTTCGGTCGGTCGGCTTCGTTCTCTTCCGCGGGTAAAGGGCACTACACAAAAGGCACACATGTTGTCGCAGCCACGCATGATTGTAACAAAAGCGCTTACCCCGTTATCATTGGTACGCACAGGTTTAATATCGGCGTAGGTCTCTTCCAGCGAAAGGATGGTATTAACTGCCTTTCGGCCGTCATCTACATCGGAAAGGAGTTTGGGAAGATCGCGATAGGCATCCGGACCTACGACTAAATCCACAAGCTCTTCTTTTTCCATAATCTGGTCACGAATCCGCTCGGCCATACATCCCAACACACCGACGGTCATTTCCCGGTCCTGTTTACGTTTCATTGCCTTGAATTCTTTCAAACGATTCCAGACTTTCTCTTCGGCATTTTCGCGGATAGAGCAGGTATTGACAAAAATAATGTCGGCATTATCAGGTTGATTAACCGGTTTCATGCCATCTTCCATGAGAATGGAATTGACAATCTCTGTGTCAGAAACATTCATCTGACAGCCGTAAGTCTCGATATAAAAATTGCGTTGATCCAAAGTGGAATATTCTTTTGTTTCCGAATTATCTTAGACTGCTAAATATAAGAAGAGATTCTCTCTTTATGAAAGAGAACGGGCAATGCCGGATACGGGATTAGGGAGCCGGGTCAGGGGTTATTTTCCATCAAATACTCCTTTAAAACGGTGGCATTATTCTGATCACGATTTTTTGAAGCATAGATGAACGTGAGCTTCTGATGCGTTTTAACCAGCTCCTTTAATTTTGTGATCAACTCTTCCTTTCGGTTCAGCTCATGATAATACCTCTCTCTAAACTCATCAAATTTTTCGGGATCATTATGGATCCATTTTCTAAGCTCATTGGAAGGTGCTATCTCCTTCAACCACTCGTCGAGCTGAAGTTTTTCCTTGCTTACGCCCCGAGGCCACAACCGGTCCACCAGTACGCGATACCCGTCGCTTTCTTCCACATCATCATATGCTCGTTTAAGTTGAATCAAAATAGACTTATGATATCACTCTGAATTTTACAGGATCTGTTTTGGGTTCCATTAAACTTTACCGTGCTAATTAACCAGAATTCAAGATAAAATATTTTCCCAAGATACCCATATTGATGTAAGGGCAGACAAGACGGCCCTCCTGGAGCAGGGGGCAATCGTATGGTTTTGCGATTGGATCGGGAGGCGCCATCCAAATTGCAGAAATAAACCTCCTTCCCGCCTACGTCGGCTATACGCAAGGGAGATTTAACTCTGCTCAAAAGCTAAAAATCAGATCCAAAGTCCAAGGAATTGTATCGAACTCACGTCAATTAGGCCAGGTTTCGGGTCGTTCGCGCCATTCCTCCAAGGTCTTGAGATCCTTTTCATCTATATAGTCGTTATCGCTGGCCACTTCAATGAGGGTTGCATAGTCGGTTAACGTATACATAGGAACACCTGCCTCTTCGAAACGTTTGACGGCTTTATCGAATCCATAGGTAAAGATGCTCAGCACAGCCTTGATTTCGGCGCCAATAAATTTTAAAGCTTCTATGACAGACATCGCTGATCCGCCGGTGGAGATCAAATCTTCGATCACGACCGTTGTTTCTCCTTTTTGGATGCCACCCTCTATTTGATTGCCGAGTCCGTAAGCCTTTGCCTTGGCACGTACATAGGAGAGGGGGCGGTCTATGTTTTCCGCTACCCAGGCTGCGTGCGGGATACCGGCGGTAGCGGTTCCTGTAACAACATCGATATCGGGATAATTTTCCAGGATAAATTCAACAAATCGTTGGGCTATTTTCTTCCGAATTTTGGGATATCGAAGAGTTAGCCTGTTATCACAGTAGATAGGCGAATTCCATCCCGAAGACCATGTGAAAGGGTCGTTCGGCTGTAAAATCACTGCATTGATCTCAAGTAAATCCAGTGCAATTTCTTTAGAAAAAGTTTCGTCAATAATCATAGCCAAATCTGTAATTAATTCAATTTCAGTAACTCATTTGATGATAGTCATTCCATAGTACATTCAAGCTAAGAAATAATTATATCACTCCGAGAATATAAATAACGGCTTTAAGACACAACAGCGCATAGAAGCCGGCCAAAAGATCATCCACCAAAATACCCCAGCCGCCCGGCAGTTTTTGTAATGCATTAACGCCTAAGGGTTTTTGGATATCAAAAAAACGAAAGAACACAAACCCACCGAATAGTAATAATAGGTTAAGGTTGAGGCTCGAGGTAAATGTGATGCTGATGAAAGCCATTCCCTGGCCGGCAAACTCGTCCATAACCAGCGGGGAGGGATCGCCTCCCCAAACACGTTCGCACTCTTCCGAGACCCATACGGTAATAAAGGAGCAGAGTAAAGTAAAGAGCACCATACCCCACCAAGGCGTGTAAATCCCAATAAAATAAATAAAAAACAGAGCAAAGAAACTGCCCCAGGTTCCCGGCGCATCAGGCAGGAAGCCCGCATAGAAAAAACTGCCGAGTATCGGTTTAAGTTTTTGCATTTTTATGAATTGAAAAAATGTTGTGATTGATGTAGATATATTCGAGTCCCGAATAAAGTGTCAGGATAACAATTCCCATCATACCCCATTCCAGTATGCCGGATTTCATCAATTGCCGGCAATAGGGAGCGAGCCATACATCCGATTTAATAAAAACGCCAACCATTAGCACGATATAAAGAAAAAACATCTGGCTTAAGGTTTTGGCCTTGGCCATAAAACGCGTATCCATGGATATATTACGGTAATCGGCAAGTATACGCATTCCGGTTACTATAATATCCCGAAACACAATGACGCCTACTGCCCACCATGGAAATTGGTTGGCATCAATAAAGGGTAAACAAATGAAACCTGCAAAGGTTAAGAATTTATCGGCTAAGGGATCCAGGAAAACCCCGTAATCGGTTTCAGCCTCATAAAGACGGGCAATATAACCGTCGAAAAAGTCGGTAACTACCGCAACGGCAAAAATGCCAACACTTAATGCCCGCCAGACCACCTCATCCTGAACATACAACAGGAGGAAGATCGGTGCTAATATTATTCGTATGGTACTCAATATGTTTGGTAGTCTTCGCACGGGTCAAAGATAGTAATTGTGGTAAAGAATTAAATCTTTTTTACGATCAAATTATATGCTTCGAAAAGCAGTTAAAGATTTCTATTTTGCTCATCAATTTTAGAAAAAATATAAAGATCTATTAAAGTATGCAGTGTCACATTATAAGTATTGGAAATGAGCTGCTCATTGGGGATACGGTAAATACCAATGCCAGTTGGCTGGGACAGGAATTAACTGAAGCCGGCATTGAGGTGAGTCATATTCATACTATCGGCGATGAGTTGGAAGTGATGAAATCGGCACTCTTATCTGCGTTGGGTTCTGCTGACCTTATAATTACTACCGGTGGATTGGGGCCAACGCATGACGATATCACCCAAAAGGCGGTTGCCGAACTTTTCGACTGTGAGTTGGTTGTAAATGAAGATGTGCTCAATTTTATCAAAAAGATCTTTGCCAAGCGTAATATCCCGTTTAGCGAATCAAATTATCACCAGGCAGAAGTGCCGGATTGCTGCGAAGTGCTTTTTAATACGCAGGGAACTGCTCCCGGAATGTGGTTTGAGAGGAACGGGGCTATACTTGTTGTGCTGCCGGGCGTTCCGTACGAAATGAAGCATTTGGTTAGAGATAAGGTGCTGCCGAAAATCAGGGAACAAAATCCCGAAAAGGAATTTCGAAAATCTCATTATATCGTCACAGCCGGCATTGGTGAGAGCACGCTTAGCGATGAAGTGATTGGGGATTTGAGCCCGGTGCTGAATAAAAACCTTACCGTAGCTTATCTTCCCGGCCCGCAGGGAACACGCATCAGGATTAGCGCCAGTGGAAAATCAGAGCAAGAAATTGAGGAACGCATGCAGCCGGTCGTAGATCTCATAAAGAGGAGAGGGGGCTATTATGTTATCGGTGAAGGCAAAGAGATGGGCCTTTCGGAAGCGGTGGGACAAGTTCTTGTTGACCGGGATATGTGGATTGCTACGGCCGAAAGTTGTACCGGAGGATATGTTGCTAATGCAATCACCAATGTATCCGGCAGTAGCCGCTATATGCGGGGTGGAGTTATATCTTACGATAATGAGGTAAAGATTAATCAGCTGGACGTCAGTCGGGAAATATTGGAAAGTATTGGGGCGGTGAGCAAAGAGGTTGCTTTGCAGATGGCCAAGGGGGTGGCTAAAAAGCTGGATAGCGATATAGGGATATCGACAACCGGCATCGCGGGGCCCGGAGGCGGAACCGAAGAAAAACCGGTAGGTACCGTTTGGATCGGATTTTGGAGTAAGGAAGAACATTTTGCACTTAAAGCACAGTTTACTAACGACCGCCTGATCAATAAAGAACGCACGTCAGCCGTTGCACTTGAGATGATTAGGCGATGCATCCTTAATGTTAAAGAGATGCCATACGGACTAAAAAAACAGCCGGCTTGAACATTTCACGATTTACATATTTAACAATATTATTTTTGCTGTGCACTTCTTCGGTTTGGGCACAGGTTGATACAACACGTGTGGATACTACTCATGCACGTATCGATTCTGTTATTACGGACAGCACCATTATAAAACCGGTCACCGTTTCATACCGACCGAATACCTCTTCGGGTGGGACCAAAAAAAAGAAGCCGCTTTTTAAAGTTGTCCCACGGGAATTTCATGCGCCTATCGGTGCTCATTTGACAGACACTGACAGTACGATGCGTTGGCAGGGCTGGCCGGATTGGACCTACAAGCTGAATCGTGATCCCGGCGTTATCAGTTACCGGCTGGGAACCAGCGTTAGAACGAATGCTGTACAGCGATATGCACACGAGCCTTCTGAGCAGAAATTATATTGGGAAGATATTTCGTTAAATAACCCGGTTTCGGGAACTTTGGATTGGTCGGAAATCCCACAGCACAAAATAGGCTATGTTTATAACCAGGATCTGGGTACGGAATATCAAACGACTTATTACTTACGACAATATTATTTGAATAAGCCGTTATCCCGGCTGATTTACAGCGAAAGCAACTACTCGCATCGCGACCTGGAATTCGAGGTAAGCCATAATTTGTCGCAGCGTACGAATATAGAGCTTAGTTATTGGGATCGCCGGACAGGAGGAGAATATGCTAATTCTACCATAAGTGGCAGGCAAATTTATGGGAAGGTCAGTTATCAATTATCGCACCACCGATATTTAAAATTAAATTATATCAATAATAATTACAGTCTCGGTCAGCCTTTTGGATACGCTATTCCGGACTTGCGGCAATTTAATTTTGATCATTATTCAGCAACACCGAATGAGCGCGCTGCCGAATCAAGGAAGATAAGCAGTTTGTTTGCCCTTCATCTTTACCAGCGAAGCGGGGACTCCACACAGGCTGTAGATAACTTTCATGCCGGTCTCTATTATCGAAAACTCAAGCGGTCTCTTTCTTACAGTGCGGATACCACCGATTATAATGTGCAACTCGTTGGAGTGACCGCAAAAAAATGGTGGAATATTGGCGGGCTGTCGCTTGAAGGAACCGGCAGTTATGAGCAGTATTTCAATAAGACCAAGTTAAAGGGTTTTACAGCTTCAAACTGGTCTCTTCTGAAAACCGAGGGACGGATTTCGTTGGATTTTACCCCGATTATTGACCTGGATGGGACTGCTTCATTTCATCTAAGAAGTGACGGATTTCAGTCGTACCGACTCAATGCTACTTCGCATATTTCAATTGGGGGATTTACGCTTGCTCCCGGCGTTTCAACAGGATCGATAATGCCTACACCACAGCAATTATACTGGGATTCTAAACAGTATGCGGGCAATTCCGCATTAAGTAACAAAAACATCCTGGAAGCACACGCCACGCTTCGTTACGATTTTACCCCTGATACCCGGATAGGTATCCGCGCACAGCACGAGGATATTACGGATGGCATTATGATGATCGACAGTACCTTTTCAAACGTTACCGGCTATGCTTCAGAGTCGGCCACGGCCTTCCTTGAGTGGGATTTCACACATTTTGAATTTAGCGGATCGGCCACCGCTCACCGGTTTACAGACAGTTATACCAAGCCTGGCGGAGCTATTCCAATGTCCCCGGATAAGCGAGTTTGGTTGAAGGGCAGTGCCTATTGGAAGGGATATCTGTTTCACCGTGCCACCTATGTGAAGGCCGGAGTTGCGGGAATGATGGCACCATTTCGTTACCAGGCCGATCACTATAATCCTGTCCTGGACACCTGGCAGCCGGTGAGCAATGATCAATATCTGCCTGTTTATAATCGTCTTGACGTCGATGTGTCGGCACGGTTACGATGGATTATGTTTTCACTGCGTTGGGAAAATGTTCTTGACGATGTTAATCAACTGGGCTACTTTGAGACAGCTCAATATCCAATGTCGGGACGGCGCTTTATCTTTAGTGTTCGTGCTTTATTCAGAAATTAAAAACGATTCTTACTTATGAGCTTAGGATATGTTGTCAACGAAGGATTTGCGGGTTTCAAGCGAGCTCGTCTGGCTTCTTTTACCGCTATTTTTTCATTATTTATCGCCGTGCTTTTGCTGGGGATCCTGGCACGGATATCCTACAACGTTTACGAAGTGGCCGAATCCCTTAAGAAATCAATAGATGTCGAGGTCTTTTTGGTTGATTTGGATCAGCGGACGACTAATGAATTGCAAGCCAAATTAAAGAAGAAGAAAGACATTCAGGAAGTTAATTATATTTCTAAAGACAGTGCCGCCGCTATCTTTAAAGAGGAGTTTGGATCAGGGGCCGGCTAGCTGGCCAAGCTCGATTTTTTGCCGGCCTCATTTCGTCTCAAGATAAATCCCGAGACCGGTTTGAATCAGGTTGATTCACTGGTTAGTGAAATCAAAGGCTACCGTGGGGTGGACGAGGTGAAATTTAATCAGAGTCTGCTGCAGATGATCGAAACCCGTTTCAAGACAGTGGCAACAGTTGGTGGCGGGGTTGGGGTCCTGATTTTATTGGCTGCGATGATTTTAGTGTTCAATACCATCCGCCTAACGATTTATGCCAAGCGAAAACTTATCAAAGCCATGAAGTTGGTAGGGGCGACGAATGCTTTTATCCGACGACCTTTTGTTGTGGAAGGGCTTATTCAGGGCACTATTGCCGGCGTGGTGGCCGTGGGGGTGATGTATTTGTGTTTTCAATACTTGTTGCCGGTTTATGTGCCGCAATTTGGGATTATGGAATGGCCTTTCGGTCGCTGGTACTATCTCTGCGGGGGGATGTTGCTGTTGTCTGTATTTATGGGATTTATGGGCAGCCAATGGGCTGCGCGGAAGTTTATTAAGGAGACTTCAATTTCGGAGTAGGGCACTCACTACTTTCAAGCCTGTAAAATTGTTCATCTGACATTGTTCCCGGTCCATCAAAATTAGTCGGTTTGCGATGAATGGAATGACAGGTGAATAGTAAAGTTTTATAAGCCGATATCCGTAAAGACCTGTTTCAGGATTTGTCGTAAGCGGGATCACAGGAAGCTGAAAGTAAAAATGCCTTACGGGATATTATTTTCGCTTATCCTTTATGTAGATGTCCGCCGATTGACCTTCGCCGGTGGATCGTTCTTCAATCTCGAATAACTGAATAGCTTTAATTAATTCTCCCAACTTGCGATACCCATAATTGCGCGGATCGAATTCCGGGGATTGCTTAGCAATATAACTGCCCACTTGTCCGAGATGTGCCCACCCGCTTTCATCGGAGGAAGCTTCCGCAGCATTTCGAACAAGATTTACGAGCTTGGTATCTTGTTTGAGTTCGTTCGTTTTCATGCGGCGGAAAGCGGTTCCGGTTTCTGTTTCGGTCTCGCTGCGCAAGACTTCTGTAAAGATGAACTTATCACAGGCTGCTACAAAAGGGTCGGGTGTCTTTTGTTCACCAAAGCCATATACAACTAAGCCGGCTTCACGAATTCTTGCGGCCAGTTTTGTAAAATCACTGTCACTGGATACAATACAAAAACCGTCGAATTTACCGGTATACAACAGATCCATAGCATCGATAATCATAGCGCTGTCGGTGGCATTTTTACCGGTGGTATAGCCAAATTGCTGGATAGGTTGTAGAGAATGCTGCAGAAGATGATCCTTCCAGCTGCGCAATTTTGTGGAAGTCCAGTCGCCATAGATGCGCTTTACATTGGCCGTGCCGTACTTAGCAATTTCAGCCAACAATCCTTCGATAATGGCCGGTTGGGCATTATCCGCATCGATAAGGACTGCTAATTTATTCGTTAACTCTTCGTCCATATGTGGTAATGATTTGGTTGGGCAGCTTTCGGTTAATCAGTGGCCGTAACTTATAACAAAACTGGCAAACTCCAAGGCGAAAGTTAAAAACAATTGTTGTTTTGATACACAGGGTTAATGAGGGCAAAGGTAGCTAGTTTCAGAAAATAATTTTTTCGGATTATACAAGCGGGTAGCATGCAGGCGTATTTCTCATTTTCCTTTTTAAAGGGGTTAGGTATTTGCAGTGTATTCCCAGGGATTGATTAATTCAACACCTGAAGCTTTCATGTCTTTCGTATTTCTGGTCACTACAGCAAAATCATGGACCAAAGCCGTTGCTGCAATCAATGCGTCGATAGCCGGAAGTGGTGTTCCCATTTTTTCTGCCTTGGCTAAGACTTTTCCCCACTGATTTACCTCGGTTAAGCTAATGTCTAAAGCCCGGTTTTTAAATCGATGTAGCAAATCTTCGTTTATCCAATGATTAAGTCGACGTTTTCTTTTGGAAGAAGATAATTTTTCAATTCCTTTTCTTAATTCTCCAAACGTGATAATACTTAAATAGAGATCAAGTTCATCATGATCTGAGAACCACTGAATGACCTTTTCATCAGGATTTGGTTTTGCTAGTTCAGAAATACAACAGGTATCAATTAAATAGCTCATAAAGAAATATCTCGGGCAGGGGATTTATCACGCTCAAGATCCAATTCAACAGAGGCGAGCGGAGACTGTTGAAAGAAATCAACTAAGCTAGTCTTGGGTCGGTTAATTTTTTTGTAGTCTTCCACTGAAAGCACAACAACACTGTCTTTCCCATGTTTGGTTACGGTTTGGGGACCTTCTTCCGTTGCTTTTCGAACGACTTCACTAAATTTATTTTTGGCTTCCTGGAGTTGCCACTTTGCAAATTTCATAGTTATTTCCTTTAATTTATGTCTAGTCTGTCTAGAAAATACATAATATTAACTAAAATAAGAAAGGATTATTTTGCAAGATGGGATATTGGGCAAAACACCTAACGACATTGCGCATAAGCTGCACACCTGTGGAATGCCACGGTGTGGCCCCCGATGGTTCGGGATTCCATCAGGGCCGGCCGGTTAAAGATCTGGGATAGTTCCCGATGAATATCGGGAGCAGCTTCCGCCCATTGGCAGAAGATAAGCTCCGACGGTTGTCGGAGATTTGGATGCCGGCAGGTATATCTGCCGAAGCTTGCAAGCGCAGGCGTGGTAATCCGAGCTTGATCGACCAAACCGGTTGCCAGCAATAGGTTTGAATAAGATTTACGAATGGAAGTGAAAAGAAGAAGACTGGGTGAGTCCGCCGGCTGGCGGAATGACATTTCCCTTTTTAAAGGGGTTAGGCATTAATTTATTCTTACACCACTGCTGGCAATGCCTCTTGTTCCACAAAATATTTTACATAAATTAAGACGAATATCGGGACGATTACCATACCGGAGATAAAGTTCAACAGAGAAGCCCAACCTGTTAAATCAGTTCCTCCCTGAGAAATGAGTACTAATTCTCCTAAAGGTCCTTTTGAAAATATGGTGTTGTAAATAAAATTCCATCCTAAATGAAGTCCGAAAGGAAGCATTATAGATGTTGTTTTTGAAAAGGCCCATGCCCAAGCATATCCCATCAGTCCGGTTCCAATAAATATTAAAATCATAGCCATTGGATTTCCTAATACCCCATAAGAGAACCAATGATAAATCCCGAAAGCCATAGCAGAAATCAGAATACTTTTTCCCGGACCAATTTTTTGGATGAGAATATAGAGTATCGCGCCACGAAAAATCAATTCCTCTGTTAATACAGATTTAAAGTCCCACCAAAAAGATGTTAAAATAATTTCACTATTAATGCCTTGATTCAAGATCCAAGAAGATGATTTTAAATAGGCGTCTAAAAATTGAACAAGTACACAAAGGATTCCTGTAATCAGAAATCCGATTATGAACTGTTTTAATCTTTTGATAATTGGCAATAACCCTAAAGCTAAGATGCTTTCCTTTTCGATTACGTAAAGAAGTAGCCAAGAAATGGCAATAATAGCTATTATTCCGAACATTTATTTAGAGTTATAAAATTATGCCTAACGACATTACGCATAAGCTGCACGCAAATGAATATTGAGTTAGCAACTAACGAAAGAAGAAACTTAAAACCAAGAGGAGTATTGCCTGCCCCATTTTCGGGTTCCGAGTTGAAGCGTCGGTTAGCCGCAATTCTATTTGCATAAACTTTGATTATGAGAGATAATATTATTTCAATTGATTTTTAGGAAACTTGAAACCTATGAAGCAATTAATTTTTATACTTGTATTTTTATTATCTCCTGTGCTGGTCGTTGGTCAGGATTATGATTACCCTGATATTAAACGGGACACTACTTTTAAACCTTATGTACATTTTGATAAGGAAAGTGGGAATTATGTGATTGGCTACATGAGAGATGCGGAGACGGGCAAGGTATATGAAACGTTGTATGTTCCTCCAACCAAAATTAAGCCGATTTTCAATGCCAAAACAACAAAAGAGGGAAATCTTTATACTTACAATTATAAACTGATCAACTCAAAAGAAAGTAGGCAAGATATCAGCTCTTTTGAGTTTGAGATCAAAGGAGCTATCAGAAAAATTGATTTGCCCGAACCTTGGTTTCGAATGGGAAATAGTTTCATGCATAGAGTTCTTGAAAAGGTAGAATACAACGAAAATGAACCCATTGAGTTTAAATCTGATCTACAAATTGGAGATACCCTGAACTTTAGGTTTAGAAGCAGTTATCCACCTGCCATTATTAATTCATATGTGACCGGAACTCCTAAAAGACTCGATTTTTCTTATGTATTACCGCCAACCCGAAAGGTCAGAATATTAGCTGATAGTCTTAGAAAGATTGACAGTGATCGAGGAGTTAAACTTAAAACTATTTCTCTCCAGGCTCCTTCTTCTCCATTTGATGAACTTTCTTTTTTTAACAAAAGAATAAATGTGCTATCTGAGGTAATAGAATTAAAGTGGATAAATGATGAAGAATTTATTCGTGAACTAAGAAATCAGCTATCTCTGACACGTAAATTCCTTTTAAAAAATGAAAGGGATAAAGCTTCTCAATCATTACAATGGATTGTGAAAATGGTTAATAAAGAATATCGGGATCAGGACCATGAAAAGGATCTAACTAGTGAAGGATATTCTTTGTTTTATTATAACGCTGAATATTTATTAGAACGGTTGAAGAAAGATGAATGACGATTACGGCTAACGACATGGCGCATAAGCTGCGTGCAGGCCAACGTTGATTTACAAACCAATGTACTACAGAAATTGAGTAATGCAAAACCGGCAGGGAAGGGCGAGGCGTGCCTGCCCCATTTTCGGGGTCCCCTTAATGCGCTGGTTATATGGCAAAGGGAATTATTTACCTGATATAAATTAATCAATATAGCAACACCACTTATCACATCTGGTGAGTTCTACGAACTCTTTGCTTGGGTATTCAAATATCTCAATTATGTTTTCAGGTGGTATGTTTTCAATACTAAAACCCTCATGTTCTGTCGGATTTTCCAAGGTATGACCTTTTTTCTCTAAGTAGACTCTGAAAATATTAGTGTCCGGTAAATAACTTCCAGTCAGTTTATCCATTGGTACTTTAGCTTTAATTATACTTGGGGTCCCGATGTTCTTTAGCACACTACCTGTAATTGGATCATCTTCATGAGAATTGTAGAGTGCCTCTCCACCCCAAGAATAAAAAAAACGACATATTCCGGATCGTCCCGCGATGAATGGTTTAAAAAAACAAAACCAAAGCATGT
>Ga0102944_1000272_pt1 | contig 42080 bp, 37 predicted proteins | sample SalPonD_shore_MG_FD_78172 | JGI IMG/M metagenome (GOLD analysis project Ga0102944, IMG submission 78172) | Salt pond soil microbial communities from South San Francisco under conditions of wetland restoration - Salt Pond MetaG... | ecosystem: Environmental > Aquatic > Marine > Intertidal zone >... | reverse complement strand
CCTTGGAGGCGGTGGAGAGGCCCCTATCGGGGCATTCGAGGACAACAATCAGGTGCTGAGCGCGTCGCGGTGGCGATGATCGCCCCGAACGACGGGGAAACCCGAATAGTTCAGCGCTTCCCTAACAAAATTGGGTCGAATATGCGTCTCGCTCATTACACGTTAATTGCCGGAATTGTGCTCGGCGTTGTTGGTTTTTCTGTCGCCGCATTTCTTGGCGACCGGCAATTAGGCATGACGATCTTTATGATTGGTTTCTTTGTAGGGGCTGTGTCAGCTGTCTGTATCGCCATAACGAGTGCCAAGGGTGACTTCGGAAAGATCGGATTCGCTATAAAGGTCGCCGCGGGCGGTTTCAGTATGATTGTGCTCGGTCAGCTAGCTGGCTTTCTTTTCGACGGAGCCAGCTTGATTGTAAATACGTTCTTCTTTATTGGTCTGGCGGTAATGCTGGTCGGCGTTCTGGCTGCGGCCGTTAGGATGGCAAAGCCTTGACGAACGTGAAGCCTCTCGAAGGCTAAGGGTCATCCTGAGCTGCTATACCACGGCGTGCGCAGAAACGGCACCGCCATCACCCACGATGCTGCCGGCAACCACACCGCCGACAGGCGCTACACCTACAAATACACCCCCCCCCCGGAGAACCGCCTCTCCCAGGCCCTCGACGACGGCACGCTGGTGGCCGCCTATACCTACGACTTCCAGGGCCTGTGCCAGGGGCGAGTGAAGCATGAATGGGTGACGCTGATTTGCGCTGCTTTGTAACGTGGGCTTCGACCACCGCAGTCAATTGCCGAGAGGGCCCATGGCGCGCTGCGCAGCACTGTCCTGCCGGTCGGTCGAGCGGTGTCACACTTACTGCTTCGAAGCCCAAATGGCCAACTTGTGCCGAATGGCCTTTTGGGACACCTGGTCTTCCGGGATGGGCGTTATCAGGCCGTCATGGATGAGAAGCCGATAAATGTACTCGAGCTTGTCCGTGGCTGAATCCGTCGGCTCGAACTCCACGGCACCCCGTTTCTCGCCGTACTCCACGCCCAGCTCGATCGCTTTCCGAACCAGTTCCTTTTCGTTCTTCAGTTTGGTCACCGGACTCTACCTGCTCCAGGCCGCCTGTTTTGGTGCCGCGTCACGGTGGGGCGCCAGCCGGGCGCGCTCCATACCCTGGATCATAGGAGATCGGTACGCGAAGCGATACGTCGCGCGGCCGCCTCTCGGCGCCACTCGACATCCCGATTCACGCGCCATGCCCACTGCGCGACGTTGAACCCGCGAACGGCGACCGACCGGCCCGGTGTCACTGGACGCCCCGCTGTCCCTGCCCAACGCATGTCCGGGGCGGGACGTCGAAAGATTTTACACCCGACGCTGATCTGGCCAGCGTTTAATAGTTAACCAATTGATCGTGCACAACAAAGTAATACCTGGCCCGAGATGTGCTTGGGGTCCGGCGTGCTTTACGTGGAAACTAACCGAGAACTCCATACCCGGGGGTGACAAAGATGAGTTTGAAGCAAATCAGAACACGGGCGTTCACGGGGTTGGTGGCGATCGTGGCGATGGGCATGGCGCTGTCGGCGAATGCAGTGCTCATTACCTACGATTCGGTGTTGGACGCGGACGGGAATCCGACTTCGGCGGTATCGGGCGCAACCATTGTCGACTTCAATGACGGAACCTGCGGTGCCTATATCTCCTGTGTCGGGAACGGCGATATCGTCACGGGCAGCGTTTCCGGCCAGTACGCCGCGCCGGGTCTCACGGACGACACGCCCTACGTAACGGTGCCGCGCAACCTGCAGGACACCCCGCTTTCCGCGGACCTTGCGCTCGGCAGTGTCGCCAATTACTTCGGTCTCTACTGGGGGTCCATCGACGACTACAACACCCTGTCGTTCCTGTTGGACGGCACGGTGGTAGCCAGCTACACCGGGCTGAATATCACCAGTCCCGCCGACGGCAATCAGAGTGCGCCGTCCACGAACACCTACGTGAACTTCTTCGGTCTGCCGGACTTCAACAGCGTGCGGTTTACCAGCACCCAGTTCGCGTTCGAGAGCGACAACCATGCCTTCGGGCGGGTGCCGGAGCCCGGCACGCTGCTGCTGCTCGGCGGCGGTCTGCTCGGATTGGGGATGAGGCGCCGGCGCAGGGACTGAAGCGCGCCGCTGCCCATGAAGGTAAAAGCCCGCCATCCGGCGGGCTTTTGCTTTGTGGGTTTTCTGAACTTTACACGGTGGGCGGAGACGAACTCCGCAACTGACCTGATCCACAGCCTGCTGGCCCCAGTCGGCTTGAAGCTGAATGAGTTGTGCCGTCTCGACTGAACCCCGCCGCTTGCCTGGCGTGCGACAACGCTTCACGCTGAGATCAGCGAAGCGGAACACGGTTTCAAACCTGATTGCGCCAGCAGGAGGGCCACGATGACATTCGGATTTCTCGTCTTTCCGGGAGTGGAAGAGCTGGATCTGGTCGGACCGTGGGAGATGGTCTCGGCGGGTATCGACCTGACGTCGGCGTTTATCGCCGAGGTGGCGGGGCGGGTGCAGTTCGGCACCGACTACTATCCCCTTGGCCAGGCGTATGGCGGATTCGAGCGGCATGTAAAGGCACCCGCCTATCTGGGCGCGTTTCGGTGACTCCACGCGCGGCCGGCGGCTGCCCGCGCTATTCGGCGGTGCACTATGGGCCGGGGGCGGCTGCGAGGTGTATCGTGACTGTCTCGAGTTGAGCTTCTCTCGGCCCTCCTCTCTTCGGCGGGCCGAGAGGGCGAAGGTATCAGGCAACGTCCCGGGAGATCCCCATGCCAGCCACCCGCACCATGACCATGACCCACTGGGGCGTCTACGAGGTGGAGGCCGAGGACGGCCGCATCACGGCGGTTCGGCCCTGGTCCGAGGACCCGGACCCGTCGCCGATCGGCCAGGCCCTGAAGGCGGTGGACCACCCTCGCCGCGTGGGCCGGCCCATGGTACGCGAAGGCTGGCTGGAGGAGGGGCCCGGCGGCCGCCGCGAGCGGCGGGGCTGCGAGCGGTTCGTGGAGGTGAGCTGGGACCGGGCCCTGGACCTGGTTGCGGGGGAGCTCGACCGGGTCCGCCGGGATCACGGCAACGAGGCGATCTTTGCCGGCTCCTACGGCTGGGCGAGCGCGGGGCGCTTTCACCACGCCCTGAGCCAGCTCCACCGCTTCATGAATGCCATCGGCGGTTACACCCGGTCGGTGAACACCTACTCGCTGGCGGCCGCCGAGGTCATCGTCCCCCACGTGGTCGGCCACGGCTACAGCTGGGTGCAGCGCGAGGCCACGTCCCTGCCGGTGGTGGCCCGGAACACCGAGCTGCTGGTGACCTTCGGCGGGATCCCCCACAAGAATGCCCAGGTTGAGGCCGGCGGTGTGGGCCGTCACGTGGTCAGCAGCTGGCTGCGGGAAGCCAGGGCCAACGGCTGTCGCATGGTGAATTTTTCACCGCTGAAGAGCGACCTGGTGGCGGAGTGGGTGCCGCTGCGGCCCAACACCGATACCGCGGTGATGCTGGGTCTGGCTCACACGGTGATCGCCGAAGACCTGCACGACCGGACCTTTCTCGATCGCTACACGGTGGGCTTCGACCCGTTGCGGGCCTACCTTGCCGGCGAGTCCGATGGACAGCCCAAGGACGCCGACTGGGCGTCCTCGGTCAGCGGTGTCCCCGCGGAAACAATCCGGGATCTGGCGAGGCAGATGGCGCGTCAGCGCAGCATGATCAACGTGAGCTGGTCGCTGCAGCGCGCGGACCACGGCGAACAGCCCTACTGGGCGGCCATGGCGCTGGCAGCGGTGCTGGGCCAGATCGGGCTGCCGGGCGGTGGATTCACCCTCGGCTACGGTGCGGTGGGAACCGTGGGCAACGGCACCAACCGGCTCAAACTGCCGGCGCTGCCGCGGCTGCAGAACCCGGTGGACCGGCTGATCCCGGTTGCACGGATCGCCGACCTGCTGCTGAAGCCGGGAGAGCCGTTCGACTATGACGGCCGGCGGCTGACCTACCCGGACATCCGGCTGGTCTACTGGGCCGGTGGCAATCCGTTCCACCACCACCAGGACCTGAACCGGCTGGTGGAGGCCTGGCGGCAGCCGGAGACCATCGTGGTCAACGAGCCGTTCTGGACCGCAACGGCCCGTTACGCGGACATTGTGCTGCCGGCCACCACCGCCCTGGAGCGCAACGATATCGGGGGCAGCTCCCAGGACGAGGTCGTGGTGGCCATGCGCCGGGCGATCCCGCCGGTGGGCGAGTCCCGCAACGACTACGACATCTTCTCCGGCCTCGCCGAGCGCCTCGGTGTGAGTGAGGTCTTTACAGACGGCCGCGGGGAAATGGACTGGCTGCGGTACCTGTACGGCAGTCTCCTGGAGAAGAATCCCGGGATACCCGAGTTCGACGCGTTCTGGGAACAGGGGCTGCTGGACTTCCGCGCGGAGCCGCCGGATTCCGCCTACCGCATACTGCTCTCGGATTTCCGCACCGACCCCGAGGGCCACGCGCTGCCGACGCCGTCGGGGCGCATCGAGCTGTTCTCTGAGACCATTGCCGGTTTCGGCTACGATGACTGCCCGCCCCACCCTACCTGGATGGAGCCGGCCGAGTGGCTGGGCGGCACCCTGGCCGGGCGTTTTCCGCTGCACCTGATCTCCAACCAGCCGGCGACCCGGCTTCACAGCCAGCTGGAGCACGGCGAGCCGAGCCAGAAGGCGAAGGTGGCGGGGCACGAGGCGATCCAGCTCAACCCGGAGGACGCGGCGGCACGGAACATCACCGACGGCGACGTGGTGAGGGTGTTCAACGACCGGGGGCAGTGTCTCGCCGGGGCTCGCGTCACCGCCGCGGTCATGCCCGGGGTGGCGGTGCTGCCCACCGGCGCCCCGTTCGACCCCGCCGATCCGGAACAACCGGGCGGCTTAGAGCGCAGCGGCAACCCCAACGTGCTCACCCGCGATCGCGGCACCTCTCGGCTGGCCCAGGGGCCCACGGCTCAGACCTGTCTGGTGGAAATCGAGCCCGCCCCGGCCATCTGACCGGGCAGCCCGCGAAGGCCGCTTCACTGTGAGTCCTTCTGCGCGGCAATCCGGTCCAGGGCGCGGACCCGGATGGCCTCCTGCTTGCTGAAGCGGTCCTTGATGAGCTGGTCGATGGCGGCCTGCTTGTCCTCCGGCGCCAGGCCGTCCGACGCCATGATCCGTTGGCGGGCCTTGCGGTAGTCCGCCATGCGCTGTTTCCACTGAGCGCGCTTGCGGTCCAGCTGCGCCAGGCGTTCGGCCGCCTCGGTGCCGACCATCTGCTCGCGGGCGGCGTGGATCTCAGCCTCGCCGGCGCCGGACTGGCGCAGCTTCTGGATCTTCCGGTCCATGTTGACGATGGTCCGGCTGCGTTCCTGGGCCTCGCGGACCTCCGGCGGCAGCTGCTGTTCCAGCAGGTTCAGGCGGCGCTGTTTTTCCGCCGCGCTCATGTCGTCCGAGGCACGAATGCGGCGGCTCTCGATGGCGTAGCGGTCTATGGCTTCCTCTCGCGAGAAGAAGCCCTCGGCCATGGTCCGTCCGAGGATCCGGCGGCGCAGGTTGTAGCGGGCGTCGAGCGCCGCCTGCAGCCCGTCGGCTCCTTGCCCCGGCGACGAGAGACTGCCCAGGGCGCGTCGGTATTCCATGTAGCGGTCGAACATGGACAGCGCTTCCCGGGCCGCGCCCGGCGGGAGGTCCCGGCTCTTGAGGTTGCGGGCCAGCAGCGCCCGCAGTTGGGGGATGCTGGCCCGGCCCATGCCGGTCAGGAAGTACTCGAACAGCCGGCGAAGTTTGAGATCGGGCACCACGTGTCCGTCAGGGCCGATGGTGACGCCGCCGTCTACCTGTGTGCCTGCCTGGGAAGGCAGCTGGGGTGCCTTGTCGTCACCCGCTTCGGATCCGGCGCTCTCGTCGTTCCGGGCGGCGGCCTTCGCGGGGCCGGCATTGGCTGAATCGCGGCGGGGCGCAACTGCTGGGGCCGACGTGTCCGTGCCGTCCCGGTCGGCCGGCCCCCTCGAAGGGCCGGGGCTGGCCCCGGGCCAGAGGGCGAACGCCCCTACGCCGGCGACCAGGACCAGCCCCGCAAGGTCGGCAATCAGCGTCCCGCGTTTCACAGACCGACCTGTTTCAGCCGGTTGACCTGCTGCCGGTAGAGCTCCACCGGGCTCTGCTCGAACGGTGCGGTCAGGCCGACGGTCTGGTTGACCTCGTCCAGGTGGTTCTGCCGGTAGTCATCCCGGATCACCCAGCCCAGGTGACCGCTGCACTGCCCGACCAGGCCGTCCGTGGGACCGTCGAAGGCCAGCGCCGTCAGCCCCAGGAAGTAGTCCGAGGGATCGGCCGGGTTGGTCAGCGGCGAGGTACCGATCCAGGAGTAGTAGCGCACCCCGTTGACGACATGCTGGCCGTCGCCGCAGTCTTCGGGCACGGCGGCGGGGAACTGCTGGTTGAACTTACGCGAGCCCTCGGTGCTGAGTGAGCGCATCGCGGCAGTCGAGTCCTGCTCGTAGCCGCCGCCCGACAGGAGGTCGATGAGCCCGGAAAAGGCGTCGGTGACCCTGGCGAGCAGCGTGCCGGCCACCGGCGAAGTCTTCTGCAGATCCAGCATCAGATCCGCGACCGGGGATCCCTTGTTGACCCCGCCCACGCTGGTCACCGAGGCGACCAGGTCGGGGCGGACGCCGGCGACGTAGCGGATCGTGGGGCCGCCGTGACTGTGACCGATCAGGTTGACCTTGGGTTTGCCGGTAGTGGCGATGATCTCCTTGACCTGTTTCAGCAGCTGCTCGCCGCGCACCTCCGTGCTGTTGGAGGCGGCCACCTGGGCCACGAAGACGCGGGCGCCGTCGGCGCGCAGCGCCGAGGGTATGCCGTAGAAGTACTGTACGGGGCCGATATTGTCGAAGCCGAACAGTCCGTGGACCAGCACGACCGGATACCGGGCGGCGGTGTAGCCGCCGTCGGCCGCCGCCTGGACCGGCGCGAGCATGACTGCCGCCAGCAGGGCAGCAAAGAGAGCGCGATGGGGCGTAATGACCTTCCTGATCATGTCTCCTCCTCATGTAACGTCGATGTCGCCATTGTTGGGAGAGCGATTCGGTCGCTTCTTCTTGATCGTCGGCGCGCTGCGCGCCCTGCGGAATCTCGGCGGGTGTAACGGAACCGCGTCGCGGCCGTACGGAAACTCACACCATGACTGCACGGCGTCCATGCTGTCTTGAAAGCTGATGCTGCCCTGGCTGGCCGTATCGGGTGGGGACGCGGGAATACTTCAGCGCCTCCTCAACGCCCCTTCAGGAGCTCCACCGGGTCAGTAAAGGGGTATCCGTGCTCCTCCGCCACGGCCCGATAGGTCACGCGGCCCCGGCAGACGTTGAGCCCGTTGCGCAGGTGCTCGTCGTCCAGGAGCGCCTGCCGATAGCCCTTCTGGGCGATCTCCAGGGCGTAGGGCAGGGTCACGTTGTTCAGGGCGTGGGTGGCGGTCTGGGGTACGGCGCCCGGCATGTTTGCCACGCAGTAATGGACCACGCCGTCCACGGTGAACGTGGGCTCGTCATGGGTTGTCGGCCGGGAAGTCTCGAAGCAGCCGCCCTGATCGATGGCCACGTCCACCAGCACGGAGCCACGGCGCATGCGTCGGACCATGTCTCGGCTGACCAGCTTCGGCGTCTCGGAGCCGGCCACCAGCACGGCGCCGATCACCAGGTCGGCGTCCAGCACGCAGGCTTCCAGCGCCGCCTGCGTGGAGTAGACGGTCTTGATGGTGGACCCGAAGTGGGAGGCCAGCCGCCGCAGGGTGTCCACCTTGCGGTCCAGCACCACCACCTCGGCGCCCATTCCCACCGCCATGGTCACGGCATTCTCGCCGACCACGCCGCCGCCTACGACCACCACTTTGGCCGGCGGCACGCCGGGCACACCGCCCAGCAGCAGGCCCGCGCCGCCGTGGGCCCGTTCCAGGCAGTAGGCGCCGGCCTGGATGGAGAGGTGGCCGGCCACCTGGGACATGGGAGCCAGCAGGGGCAGGCCGCCGTGGGGGTCGGTGACGGTCTCGTAGGCGATGCAGACGGCGCCGCTGTCCACCAGCTCGCGGGTCTGATCGTAGTCCGGAGCCAGGTGGAGATAAGTGAAGATCACCTGGTCTTCGCGCAGCAGGGCGCGCTCGGGGGCCAGCGGCTCCTTGACCTTGATGATCATCTCCGCCTCGGCGTAGACGGTTTCGGCGCTGCCGGCGATGCGGGCGCCTGCAGCGCGGTAGTCCTCGTCCGACTGGCTGACGCCCTCGCCGGCGCCGGTCTCGACGACGACCTCGTGACCGTGGCTGACGAACTCATGCACGCTGTCGGGCAGCAGGCCGACGCGGTATTCGCGATTTTTGATCTCCTTGGGGACGCCGATCAGCACTGTCGCTCCTCCCGGAATGGCAAGTGGCTCCGTCCCTTCAAGCCTAACCGACAAACGCGGACTGTGGGGCCGCACCCGACAGACTCGGCCGCTTCCCGGCCATAGTAGAGGTTGGTAGCCTGTCCGCCACGGTGCAATGCCCGTCCGCCGGCTCGTGGAACCCTGGGCTCGGGCGTTGTCAGAACAGATTATGCAACGAGGAATCCGAACATGACTCGCGCCGGCACCATGCTCGCTGCGCTGCTCCTGCTCACGGCCGCCGGTATTGCCTGGGCCGGAGAGGCCTTGCCTCCCGCGGTTCAGGCCATCAAGTCGAAAGGCGTGGAGATCGTCAAGCGCTTCGATGCCCCCGACGGCCTCACCGGCTACCTGGCCCGCTACAAGGGTCAGGCCATGACGCTGTATGTCACCTCTTCGGGGGAACATGTCATAGCCGGCACGCTGTTCGACAAGGGCGGTGCCAATCTCAGCCAGACGACCATCGAGCGGCAGATGCCCCATCCGGAGCTCAAGGACGCCTGGGCGAAGCTGGAAAAGGCCGCCTGGGTGGCCGAGGGTCCGGTGGACCCCAAGCGCGTGGTCTACGCGTTCATCGACACCAATTGCCCATACTGTCACCACTTCTGGGAGCGCTCGCAGCCACTGATGAAACGCGGCGTGCAGGTGCGCACCATTCTTGTCGCCACGCTCAAACAGAGCAGCTATACGGAGGCCGCTGCCATCCTTACGGCCAAGGACCCGGCAGCGCTGTTCGCCGAGCACGAGCGGCGCTTCTCCCAGGGCGGCATCGAAGGCCTGAAAAAGGTCCCCAAGGCGATCGGCGCGAAGATCCAGGCGAACACGCATCTGCTGAACGAACTCGGCGGCCGGGGTACGCCCATGATTCTCTACCGGGACAAGGACGGGCGTGTGCAGCGGGTGGCCGGTCTGCCTGACGAGCACACCATGCGCGACAAGATCTTCGCCGTGGACAAGCACTAACCTCCAGAAAGGTTAGCAAGGCTCGCCGGGCCGGGGGGTAATCCGTGCAGACCGTCGCCGCATACGGCAGCCTGTTTCTCGTCTCGTTCCTCGCCGCCACCCTGCTGCCCGCCCAGTCCGAGATCCTGCTGGCCGGTCTGCGGTCCACCGGTGACTACAGTGCGTGGGGGCTGGTGACCGTGGCCACCGTCGGCAACGTCCTGGGCGCCGTGGTCAACTGGCTGCTGGGACGCTATATAGAGCATTTCCGGCACCGCCGCTGGTTTCCGGTCAGCGAGCGGATGCTGGATCGCGCCCAAGGCTGGTACCGGCGCTGGGGCGTTTGGTCGCTGCTGCTGGCTTGGGCGCCGTTCATCGGTGACCCCCTCACGGTGGTGGCCGGGCTGCTGCGCACCAATCTATGGGTCTTCCTTGTGCTGGTAACCGTCGGCAAGGGGCTGCGTTACACGGGCGTGGTGAGCCTCTTCTGAGCTTGTCTAGCGGGTGCCCGCTCGGCGACGATAGGGTGTGTGCATGCTGATTACCGGCTGTCAGGAAACCCATGTCCCGCTATCGCCCGCCGGCACCGAAGAAGTCCGCCTACATCACCCCCGAGGGCTGGGAGCGACTGAGCCGGGAGCTGGACTGGCTGTGGCGGGTCCGGCGCCCGGAAGTAACCCGCTCCGTGGCGGAGGCCGCCGCCCACGGCGACCGCTCGGAGAACGCCGAGTACATCTACGGAAAGAAGCAGCTGCGCGAGATCGACCGGCGCGTTCGCTATCTCAGCAAGCGGCTGGACGAGCTGACCATCGTCCGCGAGCGGCCGTCCGCGACCGACAAGGTGTTCTTCGGCGTGTGGTTCGAGGTGGAGGACGAGGACGGCGCCCTGCACCGATACCGCATCGTGGGTCCGGATGAGATCGATCCCACGAGCGGCTGGATCAGCGTCGATTCGCCCTTCGCGCGGGCGGTGCTCGGCAAGGCCGTGGACGACGAGTTCACCGTGGCCAGTCCGAACGGCGAAACCACCTACGCCGTGGTGGCAGTGTGGCATGAGGAGCCGGCGGAGTGAGCGGGCCGAAGGGCATCGCCGCGAGGACGCGCCTCACACCGCACCTTCCAGCTCCCGCCAAAGTCGACCGAGCGTTTACGGCAGGCCCGTCTCGCGGGGACGACAAAAGGGAAACGCGTGGCGGCTCCCTACACGCTGAGATACTGGTTCAGCGTCTCCTTGCGCTCTTCCAACTGCGACTGGGGAATGATCTCCGCGACGCGGCCGTGCTCCACAATATAGTGGCGGTCGGCCAGCGGCGCGGCGAAGTGGAAATTCTGCTCCACGAGCACGATGGTGTAGCCCTTGTCCTTGAGCTCGCGGATGACCCGGCCCAGGGTGCGCACGATCACCGGCGCCAGGCCCTCGGTGATCTCGTCGAGCAGCAGCAGCCGGGCGCCGGCGCGCAGGATCCGCGCCATGGCCAGCATCTGCTGCTCGCCGCCGGAGAGCTGGGTGCCGGTGCTCTTCCTGCGTTCCTCCAGGTTGGGGAACATCTCGTAGATCTGGGCCAGGGACATGCCGTCGGAGCGCACCCGCGGCGGCAGCGTCAGGTTCTCTTCCACGGACAGGCTGGAGAAGATGCCGCGGTCTTCGGGGCAGTAGCCCACGCCCAGGTGGGCGATCTTGTGGGTGGGCAGGCCGATCACGTCGGTGCCATTGACGCTGACCTGGCCGCTGCGCCGGTCCACCAGTCCGAGGATGGCCTTGAGCGTGGTGGTGCGGCCGGCGCCGTTGCGGCCCAGCAGGGTCACGACCTCGCCACTGTTCACGTCCAGGTCCATGCCGTGGAGGATGTGCGACTCGCCGTAGTAGGCGTGCAGGTCGCGGATTCGCAGGATTTCGGTCTCGGCCATGTCCGTTACGCTTCTTCCATACCCATGTAGGCGACCATCACTTCGCGGTTGCTGGAGACCTCCTCGTAGGTCCCTTCCGCCAGCACGGCGCCGCGCTGGAGCACCGTGATCGTGTCCGCCAGGGTGGAAACCACGTTGAGGTTGTGCTCCACCATGAGGATGGTGCGCTCGGCGGCGACCTCCTTGATCAGGTCCGTGATGACGCCCACGTCTTCGGAGCCCATGCCCTGGGTGGGCTCGTCCAGCAGCATCAGCTCCGGATCCAGCGCCAGGGTGGTGGCGATCTCCAGGGCGCGCTTGCGGCCGTACGCCAGCTCCACGGTAATCACGTGGGCATAGTCGGCCAAGCCCACCGCATCGAGCAGCTCCATCGCCCGGTCGTCTAGATGTTTCAGGCTGCGGTCCGAACGCCAGAAGCGGAAGGAGTTGGTCAGCCGCGCCTGCAGCCCGATGCGCACGTTCTCCAGGGCCGTGAGATGGGGGAACACGGCGGAGATCTGGAACGACCGGATGATACCCAGGTGCGCGATGTCCGCCGGCTTCATTCGCGTGATGTCGCGGCCGTTGTACGTGATCCGGCCCCGGGTCGGCGCGTGGAACTTGGTGAGCATGTTGAAGACCGTCGTCTTCCCGGCCCCGTTGGGCCCGATCAGGGCATGGATCCGGCCCCGGCGCACCTTGAGATTGACGTGGTCCACGGCCACGAAGCCCTTGAACTCCTTGACCAGGTCCTGCGTCTCGAGAATGTAGTCGGCGGTCATCGCAATTCCGCTCTTTGTTGTGTCAGGTCTAGGCACGGGTGTCAGTCCGCCTCCGCGGAGCGGTACTTGCGCAGGGCATTGAGCAGCTCGCCCACGAAGCCTCGCCGGAACAGCAGCACGCAGGCGATGAAAGTCAGGCCGATGGCGACCGTGACCCAGGACCCGATGGCCGCGAACTCATGCTGCAGCGTGACCACCGTGAAGGCGCCCACAACCGGGCCCAGGATCGTACCCATGCCGCCCAGCAGGGTCATGAGGATCACCTCGCCGGACATCCGCCAGCTGACGTCGGTGAGCGCGGCGAACTGGAACACCAGGGCTTTGCTGGCGCCGGCCATGCCGGCGACGCCGGCGGAGATGATGAACGCCATCAGCTTGTAGCGCTCCACCTTGTAGCCCAGCGAGACGGCCCGGGGCTCGTTTTCGCGGATGGCTTTCAACACCTGCCCGAAGGGCGAATGCACCGTCCGATAGATGAGCCAGAAGCCGAACAGGAAGATGGCGAAGATGAAGTAGTACATCACGAGGGGCTTTTCCAGGGGCAGGGTGCCCAGCAGGTGCCCCCTCGGTATGCCCTGGAGCCCGTCCTCGCCGCCCGTGAACGGCAGCTTGACGGCGCCGAAGTAGATGATCTGCGCCAGGGCCAGGGTCACCATGGCCAGGTAGATCCCATGGCGGCGGATGGCAAGCCCGCCGAAGATGGCGCCCAGCACCACGGCGAAGGCGGTGCCGGCCAGCAGGCCGAGCTCGGGCGGCCAGCCCCAGACCTTGATGACGTGACCGGCGATGTAGGCGGCGCCGCCGAAGAAGGCGGCGTGGCCGAACGACAGCACGCCGGCATACCCCAGCAGCAGGTTGAAGGCGCAGGCGAACAGCGCGAAGCACAGCAGCTGCATGGCGAACACGGGATAGATGGCGTAGGGCGCGAGCAGCCCCGCCGCCACCACGATGATCCACAGCGTCCTGTTCATCTCGCCTCAGCCCTCCTTGCCGAACAGGCCGGCCGGACGCACCAGCAGCACGATGACCATGAGGAAGAAGATCACCGTGTTGGCCGCGGGCGGATAGACCACCTTGGTGATTCCCTCCACGATGCCCAGGGTCAGACCGGTGACGATGGAGCCCATGATGGAGCCCATGCCGCCGATGACCACCACGGCGAACACCACGACGATCACGTCGGCCCCCATCAGCGGGCTCACGGAGTAGATCGGCGCGGCCAGCACCCCGGCGAAGGCGGCCAGGGCCACGCCGAAGCCGTAGGTCAGGGTGATCATCAGCGGCACGTTGACCCCGAAGGCCTGTACCAGGTCCGGGTTCTCGGTGCCGGCGCGCAGGTAGGCGCCGAGCTTGGTGCGCTCGATGACGAACCAGGTGCCGAAGCACACGGCCAGCGAGGCGATGATGGAGAACAGCCGGTAGGTGGGGAAGTACATGAAGCCCAGGTTGACGACGCCCTTGAGCATGTCGGGCTTGGCCCCGTAGGGGGTGCCCGAGGTGTTGTAGAAGTTGCTGAAAAAGCCCTCCAGCACCAGGGCGACGCCGAAGGTCAGCAGCAGCCCGTAGAGATGGTCGAACTTGGCGATGCGGCGCAGCGTGAAGCGCTGGATCAGCATGCCGAACAGTCCCACCAGCAGCGGCGAGAGTATCAGCGCCCACCAAAAGTTGATGTGTAAGTCGGGCACGCCGATCCAGTTGCCCAGCTGGTTGTAGCCGATCAGGGCCACCAGGGCGCCCAGCATGTAGAGCGCGCCGTGGGCGAAGTTGATGATGTTCAGCAGGCCGAAGATCACGGCCAGTCCGAGGCTCAGCAGCGCATAGAACACGCCCTGGTTCAGCCCCAGCATGGCCTGCGCCAGCACCAGATCCCATGACATGGTCGGATGACTCCTCAGATGCGGGAGGCGGCTTTGCACCGCCTCCCGCCAGGACGATCAAGGCATTTGCCGCTTCCCGGCCTTACTTGGCCATGGAGCAGCTGCCCTCGTCGAGGGACATGAAGGCCTGGTCGCCGGGAATCCGACGCTCGATGCTCATCAGATCCCACTCGCCCTTCGACTCGGAAGGCTTCTTCGCCCGGGCCAGGAACATGTCATGCACGAACAGGCCGTCCTTGCGGATGTGGCCCTTGGCGAACATGTCGTCGATCTGCATCTTGCCGAGCTGGGCGCGGACCGCGTCGCTGTCGTCGGTGCCGGCGGCCTCGATCGCCTTCAGGTAGTTGGTCACCGCCGAGTACAGGCCCGCCTGCACCATGGTCGGCATGGCGCCGTGGCGCTTCATGAAGCGCTTGGCGAAGGCGCGGGTCTGGTCGTTCTGGTCCCAGTACCAGGCCACGGTGAAGTTCAGGCCCTGGGCCACGTCGAGGCCGAGACTCTTGACGTCGGTGAGGAACACCAGCATGCCGGCCAGCTTCTGGCCGCCCTGCACGATGCCGAACTCGTTGGCCTGTTTGACGGCGTTGGTGAAGTCGCCGCCGGCGTTGGCCAGGCCGATGACGTCCGCCCCGGAGGACTTGGCCTGCAGCAGGTAGGAGGAAAAGTCGGTCGTGCCCAGGGGCGCCTGGACGCCACCGACGACTTTGCCCCCTTCCTCCTTCACGACCTTGGAGGTGTTCTGCTCGAGGGAATGGCCGAAGGAATAGTCCGCCGTGATGAAGAACCAACTCTTGCCTCCGCCCTTCACCATGGCGGTGGCGGTGCCCACCGGCAGGGAATAGGTGTCGTAGACGTAGTGGATGCCGTACTTGGTGCAGTCCTTGTTGGTGAGCGCCGTGCTGCCCGCACCGGTGTTCAGGGTGATGGTCTTCTTCTCCGAGGCCAACTTCTGCACCGCGATGCCGACGCCCGAGTTCAGCAGCTCCGTGATGACGTCCACCCCCTCGTTGTCGATCCACTCGCGGGCCTTGGCCGAAGCGATGTCGGGCTTGTTCTGGTGGTCGGCGCTGACTACCTCGACTTTCTTGCCGAGCACCTTGCCGCCGTAGTCCTCCACGGCCATCTTGGCCGCGATGACGGCGCCTTCGCCGCCGATGTCGGAATAGACGCCGCTCATGTCGGTGAGTACGCCGATCTTGACCACGTCATCGGAGATTCCGGCGGCCGATGCGTTGCCGGTCACAGCGACTAGTGCCGCGGCGGACGCCAGGGATAAAAGTATCTTCTTCATGGTTCTCATCCTCCGGTTTGTCGACCAGGTTAGGTCCAGACTTTGTCATGTTTGGGGCCGAAAAGGTCTATGTAGCGGATCGGCGGCCGCTGTTGCGCTTGCTCCTCGATGGGGTGCCGGGATTTACCGGGGTACGGCCGGGCGCCCTCGCGGGCGCCCGGCCGTACCGGCTAGGCGTCCGGCTGCTTCGCCTTGTCCCTAAGCACGAACTTCTGAATCTTGCCGGTGGACGTCTTGGGCAGCTCGCCGAAGACGATCCGCTTGGGTGCCTTGAAGCGCGCCATGTTGGCGCGGCAGTGCTCGATGAGCTCCTCGGCGCCGGCCTCCTTGCCCGGCTTGAGCGTTACGAACGCACAGGGCGACTCCCCCCACTTGTCGTCGGGCATGGCCACCACCGCTGCCTCCAGAATGGCGGGATGGCCGTAGAGCGCTTCCTCGACCTCCAGGCTGGAGATGTTCTCGCCGCCGGAAATGATGATGTCCTTGGAGCGATCCTTGATCTCGATATACCCGTCCGGATGCCAGACGCCGAGGTCGCCGGTGTGGAAGTAGCCGCCCTTGAAGGCCTTCTGGGTCGCTTCCGGGTTCTTCAGGTAGCCCTTCATGACAGGGTTGCCGCGCATGAAGATCTCGCCCATGGTCTGGCCGTCCTGCGGCACGGGCTCAACAGTCTCCGGGTCGCCTACCATCAGGCCGTCCAGCATGACGTAGCGCACCCCCTGGCGGGCCTTGAGCTTGGCCTGCCGCTCAATGGGCAGCTCGCTCCACTCGTCATGCCACTCGCAGACCGTCACCGGGCCATAGACCTCGGTCAGCCCGTAGGTGTGGGTCACCGTGATCCCCATGGCTTCCATGCCGGCGATCACGGTCGCCGGCGGTGCCGCCCCGGCGGTCATGGCCTGAATGGGGTGATCGATCCCGGACTTCAGCTCGTCCGGCGAGTTGTTCAGCGCATTGAGCACGATGGGCGCGGCACAGAAATGGGTCACCTGTTCGTCCCGGAGCAGCGGGAAGATGGCTTCCGGGCGAACCGCGCGCAGGCAGACGTTGACACCGGCCAGCGCCGCGATGGTCCAGGGGAAGCACCAGCCGTTGCAGTGGAACATGGGCAGCGTCCACAGGTAGACGGCATGCTTGGGCATGTCCCAGGAGAGGATGTTGGAGACGGCGTTCAGGTAGGCGCCGCGGTGGTGGTAGACGACCCCCTTGGGGTTGCCGGTGGTGCCGGAGGTGTAGTTCAGGGTGATGGCCCGCCACTCGTCCGGCGGGTTCTGCCAGGGAAAGTCGTCCTCGCCCTCGTCCAGGAACTGCTCGTAGGTCTTGGCGCCGATGCGGCGGCCGCCGTCGAACATGGCGTCGTCGATGTCGATGACGGTGATCTCGCGATCCAGCAGCGCCACGGCCTGCTCGGCCGTGTCGGCGAATTCCTTGTCGGTGAACAGGATCTGCGACTCGCCGTGGTCGATGATGAAGGCGACCGTCCTGGCGTCCAGCCGGGTGTTGATGGCGTTGAGTACGGCGCCGCTGGCCGGCACCCCGAAATGGGCCTCGAAGGTCTCCGGGGTGTTGGCGCCCAGCCAGGCCACCGTGTCCCCGGGCCCGAAGCCGCGCTGGGACAGCGCGGAGGCGAGACGCCGGCAGCGTGCGAAGGTCTCTGCCCAGGTGCGCCGGATGTTGCCGTGCACGACGGCGGGATAGTCGGGGAATACCTGCGCCGAGCGCTCCACGAATCGGAGCGGGCTCATTGGGACGTAGTTGGCGGCGTTCTTGTCGAGATCCTTGTCGTACTTGTCGATGATCTCTGCCATGCTCTCCTCCGGACGACGGCCGTCATTTTCTGGGTGTAGCGGTCCGTCTCGATCCCTGCGCTCACGGTGGCTGCGGCTCGCCCTGGAAAGTAAAGGACATCGAGGCGTCCTTTTCCAGACGCGGCCTGCACCGGCGCTTGGCGAAGCGCGGGGCACAGCGGCCACTCGCCACGTGACTATACAGTCATTTTTCGGCCATTCCAACAGACGAAACGTAGTGCCGGCGGCGTGTTGCGGGGCGGGGCGGGAAGGGCCGTTTGCGCGCGGCGAGCTTGCAGCCAAGGCCGGTTCCGTGCCGAATTCAGGCAATCGGGCCGGGGGCGGCGTTCCCGCGGCGATTTCGCCGAAACACGCAGCAATCCCCCGCGGGCCGAAAATCCGCGAGGGAGATTCTATATCCGGTCTCAAACACCGGTAGGGTGGGCGATAGCCCACCGATGGGCTTGCATGTCCCGTCCGCCAAGGTGCCGTCGCCAGCACTCGGAGGATGCCCCTGGGTAGTTAAGGACCCCCCAGTGGGAGCGCCGTCCCCGGCGCGATACCTTTCAGTCGATCAGTGCCTGATAGCTGAGTACCCGCAGCTCACGGCGGATGCCGTAGGTGGAAGACGGCATCAGCTGGGTCATCATGATGACGATCATCTCCTCGGCCGGATCAACCCAGAACGCCGTACTCGCCGCCCCACCCCACGCGTATTCGCCCGGCGTGCCCATCACCTGGGCCTTGGTGGGGTCGAGCATGACCGAGAACCCCAGGCCGAAGCCGATACCGTCGTAGGAGGACTCGCTGAACCGCGGCTGCCCCATGGCGGCCAGGTCGCCGGGCAGGTGGTTGCGGGTCATGAAGTCCACGGTCTTGCGACCAAGCAGCCGTTCCCCGTCCAGCTCGCCGCCACCCGCGAGCATGCGGCAGAAACGCAGATAATCGACGATGGTCGAGGTCAGCCCGCCGCCGCCGGAATACAGGCGAAGCGGCTTTGCGAAACGGCTCTCCGCCGGTGGGTCCAGCAACTTCAGTCCACCCGGCGGCTCGTGACGGATCTCCGTGGGGTCGCGGGAGGCGTTTACATCGCTCAGGCTGCCCCCGTGCTCGGGCCCGTACATGGCGGCGAAGCGGTCCAGCTTGTCTGCCGGCACACTGAAGGCCGTGTCGGTCATCCCCAGGGGTCCGAGGATGCGTTCCTGGAAGAACTCCGCCAGGGTCTCGCCGGAGACTACCTCGACGAAGTGGCCCAGCACGTCGGTGGCGACGCTGTAGTTCCATTCGCTGCCGGGCTGGCAGAGCAGCGGGATCTCGCCGAGGCGGCGCACCAGGTCGCCCGGCGTGGCCTCCGGGTTGGCGGTGGCGAAGTCCACCTGGTACTCCCGGTACATGGCGTCCACCGGCGTCGACATCATGAACCCGTAGGTCAGCCCCGCCGTGTGGGTGAGCAGCTGGCGGATGGTGATGGGCTCGCGGGCCGGCTCCAGCTTCGGCGAGGTGATGTCCTTGCCGGTCATCACCTTCATGTTGTCCAGCTCCGGGATGTACTTGGCGATGGGATCGTCCAGCTGGAAGCGGCCTTCCTCGTAGAGCATCATCACCGCGACGCTGGTGATCGGCTTGGTCATGGAGTAGATGCGGAAGATGGTGTCCTCGGTTACCGGCTTGCCGGCCTCCCGGTCCATCATGCCGGTGGTGCCGAAGAAGGCCGCGCGGTCCCTGCGGTGGATCAGGACGCTGAGTCCGGGCAGCTTCTCCCGGTCCACCTGGTGCTGCATCCAGTCGTCGATGCTGCTGAGCCGGCTCGTGGACAGGCCGACGCTCTCGGGTTGTGCGACGTCGATCACGGAGGTGTCTCCTGGTCGGGGCCGTTGGCGGCGGCGCGTCCCATTCGCCGCCGACGGTCATGCTCGGTGTGCTGAGCCGCCTCCGCTGCGGCGTTGTCATGCGCGTTCGCCGGGGAGCGGGCGATTACCGGTGGCCCACGACGACGTGAGGCACGTAGGGCGCCTCCAGCCGCTGGACCTCTTCCGCCGTGAGCTCGATGTCCAGGGCGGCCACCGCGTCCTCCAGGTGGGCCATTTTGCTGGCGCCGACGATGGGGGCGGTGACCACGGGTCTGCTCAGCACCCAGGCCAGGGCGATCTGCGCGGGCTTCGCACCCCGCTCGGCAGCGACCGCCTGGACGGCTTCCATCACCGGGTAGTCCCGCTCCTCGCCCAAGTGCCAGCGTTCCGTATTGGAATCGGTTCTGGCGCGCACCGTCAAGGCGCCCTCGCCCGGCGGCTTGTTGCCGGCCAGCACGCCGCGGGCCAGGGGGCTCCAGGGGATTACGCCCACGCCCTGGTCGGCGCACTGAGGCAGCATCTCCCGTTCCTCTTCGCGGTAGATCAGATTGTACATGGGCTGCATGCTCACGAACCGCGTCCAGCCGTTGCGCTCGGCGACCCGCTGGGCCTTGGCGAATTGCCATGCATACATGCTCGAGGCCCCGATGTAGCGGGCCTTGCCCGCCTTCACGATGTCGTGCAGGGCCTCCATGGTTTCCTCGATGGGCGTGTCGTAGTCCCAGCGGTGAGTCTGGTAGAGGTCCACGTAGTCGGTGCCGAGGCGCTCCAGGGAGTTGTCGATGGCGTGCATCAGGTGCTTGCGGGAGAGTCCGCGCTGGTTGGGGCTGTCGCCGGTGGGATTGTAGGCCTTGGTGGCCAGCACGATCTTCTCGCGCTCGGCGAAGTCCCGCAGGGCGCGGCCCACGACCTGCTCGGAAACACCGTTGGAATACATGTCCGCAGTGTCGAAAAAGTTGATGCCGAGCTCCAGCGCGCGCTCGACGAACGGTCGGCTGGCGGTCTCGTCGAGCACCCATTCCCGCCATTCCGGGGTGCCGTAGGTCATGGTGCCCAGGCACAGACGGGATACCTTCAGGCCTGTGCTGCCGAGTCTGCGTGTTTCCATGAATCCTCCCATCATTCGGCCAGCCCCTTTGCAGGGGCAGGGTTCGACACTATCGCCCATTGTGGGCGAATGGTCCAAAGACGCCGCCCGTGCCTTGACGGCCTTCGGATTGCCTCAACACTGATATAGAGGGGCCGATCGGTCGAGGCATAAAGGAGACATCATGATTATCCGTCATCTGGACGAGGTGCTGGGCACGGAGCAGACCGTGGACGGCGGCAGCTGGATCAGCCGCCGGCTGGTGATCGCCCGGGACCGCGTCGATTTCTCCTTTCACGATACCGTCATGCGCGCCGGCAGAGAGACCCGCATCTGGTACAAGAACCACCTCGAAGCGGCCTACTGCATCGAGGGTGAAGGCGAGCTGGAGGTGGTCGCCAGCGGGCAGGTGCACCCCATCAGCACCGGCACCGTGTATGTCCTGGACAGGCACGATGAGGTCCGGCTGCGGGCGCACACGGACATGCGCTTCATGTGCACCTTCAGCCCGCCGCTGGCCGGTACCGAGCGGCTTGACGACGAGGGCGCCTACCCGCTCGCCTACCCCGCCCGGCCGGCGCTGCGCAAGAAGAACATCTTCGTGGTCGGCCTCAACGACTTCAACCTGGGACGGCTGCAGTCCATCCGCAATGCCGAGAACTACGATTTCCTGCAATTGCTGGAGGCCGGCGACGTCCTGGAGCAGGAGCACTACGATGTCGACGGTATCCTGGACAAGGCCCGTCATCAGCTGGCGGGCTTCCCCGGCCACGTGGACGGGCTGATCCACTATATTGACTTCCCGGTGAGCACCACGGTTCCCGTACTGTGCCGCGAGTTCGGTTTGCCCGCCGCTTCGTTGGAGGCCGTGCTCAAGTGCGAGCACAAGTACTGGAGCCGGCTCGAGCAGCGTCGCAGCGTCCCCGAGCATGTTCCGCCCTTTGCCGCCTTCGATCCCTTCGATGACAACGCGCTGGATGCCATTGGCATGGACTTCCCGTTCTGGATCAAGCCCATCAAGTCGTTCTCCTCGTACCTCGGCTTTCGCATCCGCAACGACAAGGACTGGGCCCATGCCATCGGCGAGATCCGCGCCCACATCGGCCGTTTCGAAGGCTCCTTCGACCGGGTTATGGAGATGGCCGAGCTGCCCGCGGAGGTGGCCGATATCGGCGGCGGCGCCTGTATCTCCGAGGGCCTTATCGGCGGACGCCAGTGCACCCAGGAGGGGTTCGTCCACAAGGGTGAGGTGAAGGTCTACGGCACCGTGGATTCGCTGCGCGAGGCCAACGGCTCCTCGTTTTCGCGCTATCAGTATCCGTCGCTGCTGCCAGCCAGCGTGCGCAAACGCATGACGCGGATCACCGAGCGTTTTCTGCGCCACATCGGCTACGACAACGCGCCGTTCAACGTGGAGTTTTTCTGGGATGCCAACACGGACCAGATCTGGCTGCTGGAGGTCAATCCGCGGATCTCCGAGTCGCACACCGATCTGTTCGAGAAGGTGGATGGCGCGTCCCACCACGAGATCGCCACCGATCTCTCGCTCGGGCAGCGGCCGCGCCTGCCCTATCGGGATGGCGAGTTCGCCTGCGCCGCGAAGTTCTTCATCCGTGCCTATCACGACGCCCACGTGACGCGGGTTCCCGGTTCCGAGGAAATCGAGCGGGTTCGGCGCGAGATGCCGGGCACCTTGGTGAACATACTGCCGCGTCCGGGCACGCGGCTGTCGGACCTCATGGACCAGGACAGCTACAGCTACACGCTGGCTCTGCTATGGATCGGCGGTGCCTCTCCGCGGCAGCTGCAGAAGCGCTTCGAACGCGCCGTGGACCTGCTGGAGTTCGAGCTGACCGATTAAGGAATCGGCACCCGAAGCTTCCTTCGAGCGGCATCCCGGAGGCACGTGGTAGACTGCCGACCATGGACTGTGGGGAGGCCGGTGGGCTGTTCCCGACAGCTCTCGCCCCGGCCGGTAGAGGACGGAATCCATGGTCTCGCAGCGCACCAACCCGACGCGCGATCAGGTCAGTCCGGAGGACTGGCTCTCGCTCGCCGAAGACGAGATTGCCGAGGACGGCTTCTCCGGGGTGCGTATCCTGTCCATGGCCAAGAAGCTGAGTGTCAGCCGCAGCAGCTTCTACTGGCATTTCCGCGACCGCCAGGAGCTGGTGCATACCTTCGTGCGCCGGTGGCGTCAGCGCCAGCTGGACGAGCTGCAGGGGTACCAGCCCCACGGCGGCAGCGTGGAAGCCGAGATCCGCCGGGTACTGACCCTCATGATCAGCGATACGGACATTACCGCTCGGGAAATCAGCATCGGGCTGGCCGTGCGCGGCCTGGCGCGGCACGATCCGTTCGTCGCCAGCATCGTCGAGGAGGTCGATGCCGCCCGCTTCGCCTACAACGAGCAGGCGCTCAACCTGATCGGCACGGCCAAGCGCGGCGTGGACGACATGGCGATGCTGCTGTACGCGGCTACCACCGGCGCGCGGGTGCTGACGCTCTACCCCGGCCGCAACCGTGACCGTGCCCGCTGGCTTGAACGACTGGTGGGCGATCTGATGATTCAGTGGTACCGCCGCGGCGGCGGGGAGATCCTCTCGGACTCTCGCTGACGTTGACCGATAGCGGGTGAGCGGGCGGGGCGCCGCGCGGTCGGCGCCCCGCAACGGAGGTTACAGACCGGCCCGCTTCAGCCGGTTGGCCTGTTGCCGGTAGAGCTCGGGCGGGTTTTGGGCGAAGGGCGCGGTCAGCCCCAGCAGCTGGTTCACCTCGTCCAGGCGATTCTGCCTGTAGTCGTCCCGGATGACCTGCCCCAGATGCGCCGAGCAGCGGCCGACCAGCCCGTCCGTGTCGCCGTCGAAGGCCAGCGCGGTTTGTGGGGAATGCCGGCTGCCGGTATGTTCTGGTTACCATGAAACCGCGAGCAGCTGCGCACCCACGGCCCCGCGTTTACACGAACCGGCGGCTGCGCTCTAATGTCGGGCTTCACCGGCACCAGCAGGCATATCAGTGCTCCACGACTCGCCCCATGCCACGGACGACATGCTCGCCGGGGGCGGCCTGCCCGGTCGCGGCGTCATGAGCCCTCGTACCGACCTGGCCATCCTGGCGGCGACGTCGGGGCACAGCGGCGTGGACACCATTATCCGCAACCTGCTGCCCGAGCTGACCGCGGCCGGCCTCGTCGTGGACGTGCTCAAGATACGCCGTCACGGTCCGGAGCTGGACCGCCCGCCCGCCGGGGCCCGGGTCGTGGAGCTCGGTGCCCGCCACGTGGAGACGGCGTTTCCGGCCCTGGTGCGCTATCTGCGCCGACAGCGTCCCACGGCCATGCTTACCGACAAGGACTCCGTCAACCGCATGGCCATCCTCGCCGTGCTCCTGGCCCGCGTCGACACCCGTCTGGCGGTTCGTCTGGGGACGACGGTTTCCGTGAATCTGCAGAACAAGCGCCGCTGGCAGGCGGCGCTGCAGACGCAGTCCATCCGCCGTCTCTATCGCCATGCCCAGCGGGTGATCGTCCCCTCCCGGGGCGCCGCGGCAGACCTGGCGCGGGTCATGGGCGTGCCGGCGTCCCGGATCACGGTGCTGCCCAACCCCATCGTGCACCCGGGGCTGTACGAGGCCGCCCGCGAGCCCGTGGCGGAACCGTGGCTCGTCCAACGGGAGTGCCCGGTGATCGTGGCGGCCGGCTCGCTGACGCCGAGGAAGGACTACGCCACGCTGCTGCATGCCTTCGCGGCGCTGCGGGCACGCCGGCGGTGCCGGCTCATCCTGATCGGCCGCGGGCAGTGCCGCGACGTCCTGGAGGGCCAGGCCGAGCGCCTGGGCATCGCCGCTGACGTGCGCTTCACCGGCTTCCTGGCCAATCCCTATCCGTACCTGCGCCAGGCCGACCTGTTTGCCCACAGCTCCCGCTGGGAGGGACTCGGCATCGTGCTCGTGGAGGCGCTGGCCCTGGGTACGCCCGTGGTCGCCACCGATTGCCCCAGCGGGCCCGCGGAGATTCTTGAGGGCGGACGGGTGGGCCGGCTGGTACCCGTCGGCGATGCCGCGGCCCTGGCCGAAGCGATGGCGGAGACATTGGACGCCCCGCCGCCCCCGGAGCGGGTGACGGCCGCCATGGCGCGCTACCGCAGCGCGGAGAGCGCTCTTGCCTACATGGAGGCACTGGGTTTCGCGCGCCCGCAGCGGCGGGAGGAACCGGCATGAGTGGGGCGGAGGAACGCCCCCGGCAGCCCGAGCTGGCCATATTCATCCCCTCCTTCGGTGCTGGCGGCGTGGATCGGATGCTGGTCAACATCGCTGGCGGCATCGCCGCTCGCGGCATCCCGGTGGATTTCATCGTCAGCGGCCGGGACGGGCCTTACCTGGCGGGGCTGGACGATCGCGTGAACTGCCTGGAGCTCGCCGCCCAGGAGGATGACGAGCTCACCGACGCCCTCTACCGATACGTGCAGGCGCAACGGCCCCGGGTGGTGATGACCGGCAAGGGCCGCGACGACCTGATTGCGCTCCGGGTCCGCGAAAGGCTCGGCGGCGCCGGCACGCGATTCGTGCTGCGAGTGGGAACCGCGGTCAGCGGCCGCGCAGCGGTGAAGATGGCGCTGCCCTGGCAGCGACGCCGGTACCGCCGGCGGCTGCATGCCATGTACGCGAGCTGCGACGGGGTGCTGGCGAACTCCCGCGCGGTAGCCGACGAGATCGCCGAGGCCGCGGGCATTCCCCGGGAGCGCGTCAGCATCGTGCCCAACCCGACGGTCACGCCGGAGCTGATCCGCCGCGCCGCGGAGCCGCCGGAACATCCCTGGCTGCAGGTGGAAGACGGTCCGCCGGTGATACTCGGTATTGGCGGGCTGCGTACCCAGAAGGATTTTTCGACCCTGGTCCGGGCCTTTGCGCGGCTTCGCCGCGACCGTCCGGCCCGGCTGCTTATACTGGGCGAGGGACGCCAGCGCCGGCGGCTGGAGCGGTTGGCCCGTCGCCTGGGCGTCGCCGCCGACGTGGCGCTGCCGGGCTTCAGCGCGAACCCTTACGCGGCGCTCGCGCACGCTGCCCTGTTCGTCCTGTCGTCGCGCTGGGAGGGGTTACCCAATGTGCTGATCGAAGCCCTCGCGGTGGGCACGCCGGCCGTCGCCACGGATGCCCCGGGCGGGGCGGCGGAGATCCTCGACGGCGGCCGCTACGGCCCCCTCGTGCCACCGGGCGAGCCCGCCGCCCTGGCCGAGGCCATGGTGAGGAGCCTGGACCGCCCACCGTCGGCCGCGGTGCTTCGGGAAGCTGCCCGGCGTTACACGCTGGAGGTGGCTACCGACGCCTACATCAGCGCCCTGGGACTGGTGCCGGCGCGCTCGTGACGGCGGCGCGAGCGCCCGCGGCCCATGGTAGACTCCCTGCCCCTATGGTCACGATGCAAGAACGGTTCGAGGAAGCGCCCTGATGTCGGACAACCGGCGGCTCGCCATCCTGGTCGCCTCGCTGGCCCACGGCGGCATCGGCAAGATGCGCGTCAACCTGATCAACCAGTTCGTCCGCCAGGGCGTCCAGGTGGATTTGCTGGTGGCGGATACCGACAGCCCGTACATGACGAGGCTGGACCCGGCGGTTCGCGTGGTGCCCCTGCCGACCACCCACGCCGTGACCAGTATTCCCGCGCTCGTGCGGTACCTGCGGCGCGAGGCGCCGGACGTGCTGCTTACCCAGCGCATCCGGGTCAACGTGGCCGCCCTGCGGGCGCGCTGGCTGGCGCGCAGCCAGGTGCCGGTGTTCGTGACCCTGAATACCAATCTCACCGCACAGCTCGACAGCATGCCGGCCGGCAAGCGCGCGCGTCAGCTGGCGAAACTGCGCCGCTACTATCCGCGCAACGACGGCCTCATTGCCGTCTCCCGCGGGGTGGCGGACGACGCGGCCGCGCTCATCGGCATCGAGCCGGGCCGGATCCAGCCCATCGCCAACCCGGTGGTGACGCCGGCCCTGTTCGAGGCGGCCCGCGTGGATCCGGGACATGCCTGGTTCGACGACGGCGACGTGCCCGTCGTCGTCTCGGTGGGTCGCCTGGAGCCGCAGAAGGATTTCGCGACGCTGCTGCGCGCCTTCGCGCGGCTGCATCGGGACCGTCCCGCCCGACTCATCATCTTGGGCGAAGGCAAGCAGCGCGACATGCTCGCCGGACTTGCCGCGCAGCTGGGAATAGCGGACGCCGTGGACATGCCGGGGTTCGTCGACAACCCCCACGCCTACATGGCCCGGGCAAGCCTGTTCGTGCTCTCGTCCCGCTGGGAGGGCTCGCCGAACGGACTGACGGAGGCCGTCGCCCTCGGCACGCCGGTGGTGGCCACGGACTGCCCCAACGGACCCAGCGAGATCCTGGAAGACGGCCGCTACGGCGAGCTGGTGCCGGTGGGTGATGCCGAGGCGCTGGCCGGGGCGATAGGGAGAACGCTGGACGCGCCGCTTCCCGCGGAAGCGCTGCGCCGGGCGGGGCAGCGCTATTCCGCGGAAAGCAGCGCGCGGCACTATCTTGCCACCATGGGGCTGATGGCCGACGAGCCGGCGGCGGCCGCGCCATGAGCAGGCAGCCAGCGCGGCTCGCCATATTCATGGCTTTCTCGGGAGACGGCGGGGTCGAGCACATGATGTGCAACCTCATGCAGGGCATGGTCGAGCTCGGCGTGGACGTCGACCTGATCAGGATCAAGGCGTCGGGCGGTCACGTGGCCCGGATTCCCCCCGAGGTGAGAGTCATCGACCTGAACAGGGCCACGTCGCTCCTGGCCCTGCCCGCCCTGGTGCGGTACCTGCGCCGGGAGCGGCCCGGCGCGTTGCTTGCCGCCAAGGACCGGGCGGGGCGGGTGGCGGTGCTGGCTCGGCGGCTGGCCGGCGTGGACACCCGGGTCGGCATCCGGCTGGGCCAGACCCTCTCCGCGTCCATGCAGCCCAGGAGCCGGCTGAAGCGCGCGACGCGCTATCTGCCGGTACGCTGGCTGTTCCCAATGGCCGACGAGCTGATTACCGTTTCCGACGGCGTGGCCGAAGACATGGCGATGGTCAGCGGGCTGCCGCGCTCGCGTTTCCGGACCATCGCCAATCCCACCATCACCGAGCGCATGCGCCGGATCGCGGCGGAGCCGGTCGCCGAGCCCTGGCTGCGGGAGCGCACGGCGCCGGTGCTGGTCGCCGCAGGCCGGCTCACACGGCAGAAGGATTTTCCGACCCTGCTGAGGGCGTTCGCCGAGCTGACCGAGCGCCGCGACGCGCGGCTGATCATTCTGGGCGAGGGCCGCGGCCGGGCACACCTGGAGTCGATGATTGGGCGCCTGGGGTTGGGCGAACGCGTCAAGCTGAAGGGGTTCGTTGACAACCCATATCCGTACATGACCGCCGCGGATCTGTTCGTGCTCTCGTCACGCTGGGAAGGTTCACCCAACGTGCTGGTCGAGGCGCTGGCGCTGGGCACGCCGGTCGTCTCGACCGACTGTCCCAGCGGACCCCGCGAGATCCTGGGGCCGGCGCTGCAGCGCGCGCTGGTGCCGGTGGGCGATCCAGCGGCCATGGCGCGGGCCATGGCCGCGGCGCTCGACGATCCGCCGCGGGTGGACGAGCTGCGCGGGTGTGTGGGGCGCTTCACGGTCGAGGGCAGTGCCCGCGGTTATCTTGAAGCCCTTGGAATCGCGTTGCCGGAGCCCGCGCGGGCCTCCGACAGTGCGCGATGAAGCAGCCGGAATGAATCGGCCGCCCGCTGACGGTGGTAGGGAGCCCACAATGACGATGGAAGCCACGTTTGAATCGGTATCGGACACGCGTTTTACGCCGGCGTTTCTGGCCCAGTCCCGCTATGCGCGCTCGGGACGGGGGTGGCTCACCGATCTGGGAATCGCCGCGACGCTGGTGGTGGCGGTCATGGCCTTCCTGTCGCGCGGCGTCACACGCGACGCCGAGGTGCTGGTCTTTGTTACCGTGCTCGCCTGCGCGGCGCGGGTGATACGTACCGACCCCCGCGCCTGGCTCTACTTCGTGCTGCTCGCCTTCGCCGTCTGGATGCAGATCATCGACTCGTTTTTCCACGTGGCCCCCGAGGCCGCGGACGACCCCATGTCCTTCCTGCGCAACTTCGCGAAGATGTTTTTCTTCATGTTCCCCGGCTGGTGGCTGGGCGGGCGCGAGCGCAACGCCAGGCTGTTGCTGGTGGCCGGGATGATCGGCGTATTCGCACGGATATTCCTTACCGCTTCGGTGCGCGACTGGGGGAGCCTGCTAACCGGTAGTCGAGCGGACTTCGGCTATATCAACGCGGAGCACACTGCCGTGCTCGTGGCCTCGGTGCTGATCGGCCTGGCGTGCTTCGCGCCGTGGTTCCTGCGCCGGGACGGCCGCAGCCCGGGTCTGCGCTTGGTACTGGCGGCCGTCTGGCTTGTCATGGTGGCCCTGAGCCTGGCGGTGCTGGGCGCCACTCAGACGCGGCAGGTCTGGGTGGGGCTGGGCATCGCCGCCATTGCCACTGTGCCGTTTGCCGTCCGTGAGCTGCGACGCCGGGGGCTGCTGACCCGGCGCCGGCTCGTTGCGTCGGGCGGGGCGGCAGCGTTCGTGCTTGCGGCATTCGTGGTCTTCAACCCGCTGGAGGGGCCGGTTTCCCGCATGGAGCGGGACTGGCACGGCATCCATGAGCTGCTCGTCGAGGGGCAGACGCCGCAGCAGCTGAACGGCTCCGTTATCCGGCTGCTGCAGTGGCGGTTCGCTTTCCAGCATATCGCCGAGCGGCCGATCCTCGGCCACGGCGGCGGCGCCACCGAGGTGCTGCTGGAGCGCTCCGACCTGCCCCGGTTCATACGCCTGAACTTCGGCCATGTGCACAACAGCTTCCTGGATCTCTGGATGGCCTACGGCGTCGTGGCGCCAGCCGCGCTGATCCTCGCGCTCGTGGTGCTGCTCGTCGGCGTATGGCGCGGGTACCGGCGGGGACAGATCAGCACGCCCATGACGCTGTTCGGCATCGCCTGGATCGTATTCTTCGCGGTCGTGAACTGCTTCGAGAGCTACTTCATCTACCACACCGGCTACTACATGATGTTCGTCTGCGGCGGTGCCCTCTACGGCGCGACGCTCGAACCGCGGGCCGGCGTTCAGCCGGCTAGGGAAACACTGAAGTAGTCACGCGTGGCTCTGGCTTACAGGCGCGTTCGCAGTTTGTTGCGAGTGCCGGTGGTGCCAGCCTCGGCCTTCGGCGGGCTTACGCTAACCCGAGTCGATTGCTGAGAAGGTCCACGACGCGTTGCGCAGGCTGTACTGCCGGTACAGTCAAGCAGCGCAACGCAGGCTGCGGGCGCCGCCAGGGAACGATTCTGGCGCGCAGAGTCCCTCGCGGGAATACTTCAGTGTCTCCCTAGCACGCCGTTGAGCCGCTCCGCGTAGCGTGCCATGCAGAACTCGGCGGCCGTGTGCTCCGCAGCCCGCCGGCCCATGATCTGTAGTCGGTCCCGCTTCGACGCCAGCTGCGCCAGCAGGTCGGCCAGGACAGCCGGGTCGACGATCGCCGGTGTCCTCAGGGTATCCGTGTCCGGATCGTAGACCTGCTCCGGCACCTCGAACCACCCTCCGCCGAGTTCCAGGTAGCTCGACATGGGCAGGGTGGCCGGCAGGGAGAAGCCCGTCTCACCGTCGACGACCGTGCCGGCCAGCCCGTCCACGCGCGTGACCACCGCCGGCACCCCATGGGCCGCCGCCTCCAGCGCCGTCAGCCCGAACGGCTCCTGGAGGGAAGGCATGACCAGCAGCTCGATGCTCCGGTAGAACTTGGGCATGTCCCGGACCTGGCCGAGGAACCGCACGCGCTCCGAGAGGCCGAGATCCCGGGTCAGCTCTCTCAGCGGCTCGCGGGCGGGTCCGTCGCCGGCGATGGCCAGCGTAAAGTCGAGGCCGCGCTCGTCCAGCCGCTTGGCCGCCCGGAGCAGGAGGGGGACACCCTTCTTGTCGACAAGCCGGCCGGCGAATCCCAGCCGCAGCGGACCCTCGGGCGCGGCCGGCGACGGCGCCGGGTCCGACGGGAAACGCACGCCGTTGGGTACGACCGCCACCGGTCCGGAGAAGCCAAGCCGCTCCTGGAGAATGCGCCGGCCGGCCTCCGAGACCGCGATGGCGGAGCCGGCGTGACGGAGCGGGGCGGCTGCCTCCCGGTTCAGCTGCCAGGCCCGACCGTGATCGTAATAGACAATGGCCGTCCCGCTGCGCCGGCAGGCGCGGACCCAGTCCGCACCCGGCAGCGTGCTCCAGAAGACGATCTTGTCGGCCGCGGCGGCGCGAACGATGCGGGACAGATTGAGCCGGCGGCAGACCGGCAGGCCGGGAAGGCGGAGCGAGCCCCAGTATTTCTGCCGATACACGGTGCCCGGATAGGTGCGCAACCGCGGCCGGAAATCGGGGTGGACGTCCTGCTTGACCGCCACCGCCGGCCGAGGAGATCCCGCCGGCAGGGCACCCAGGTAGGCGACGAATAGCTGTTCCAGACCCCCGTAACCGCTGAGGCCGACCACATGGAGCACCTTGCTCATAGCGTTCGTTCCAGTATGCTGCTGCCTGGGTGTGCGGGACGTCCTCGGAGCGGTGTCAGCCGCCACCGGCCCGACGTTCGGCTGGCGCGGCATGGCGGAGTGTACCATCGCGCGGGCCCGCGGCCGGCCCGGGCAGGTTGCTCGAACGATGTCGACGGCCCATCGCAGCAGCATCGGAGAAACTATGGCGGCCGACTCTCGGGGCCGGGCCCGCGCCCGCGTGGCGCTTCTCGGCGAGATAGCTCACCGCGATGCCACCCGCAGCGTCGGTGGGACCGGCATCGGGCTGGTGCGCCTGGCCAGGGGGTTGGATGAACTCGGCTGGGAGGTGGACGTCGTCACGGCCACCCGTGAACGTCTGGCCGGCTACGGGGAACGGATTCCGGAGGCCGCTGGTCACGTGGAGCTCGGCGACGGCGGTCGGCCGAGCCAGGTCCTGCGTTTCATTGCGTTCGTCCTGAAGCGGCGGCCCCATGTCGTGGTCGCCCGAGACAGCCGCGCCATCGACGCGGCCCTGGCAGCCCGGCGTTGGTCGCCGCGGCCGTTCAAGCTGGTCTGCGCACTGCACAACCAGGCCAACGTGCGCCCTGCCGACACCCCTTCTGCCGAGCGTCGCCGCCAGGCCCGTTTCGACGCCATCCGCGCGCGGGCCGACGCCCTGCTGGCGGTCTCACCGGGCATGCTGGAGGCGGCACGGGAAAGGCTCGGTCCCGGCTACCGGTCGGTCCACATGATCCCCAATCCGGCCTACCGCGAGGCCCTGGCGGACGCCGCCCGCGGGCAGGTGGTGCCGCGCTGGGTGCCGGGTGAGCCCCATCTGATGTTCGTCGGGCGGCTGTCCGAGCAGAAGGATCCGCGCACGCTTTTGCGCGCGCTCGCCATCGTCCTGCAGCGTTACCGCCGGCCTGCGCGGCTGACGGTGCTGGGGGAAGGGCCGCTTGCTGCGGCGCTGGTCGACCTGGCCCAATCGCTGGGGATCTCCGACCATGTCCGTTTCATGGGCTTCGTCGGGAACCCGATGGCCTACATGGCCGACGCCGATCTGTTCGTCCTGTCCTCGGTCCAGGACGCCTTCGGTTACGTGCTGGTGGAGGCGCTGGGCATGGGCCTGCCCGTCGTCAGCACGGACTGTCCCTACGGTCCTCGCTATATCCTGGATGCCGGGCGATACGGCCGGTTGGTGCCGGTCGGCGACCCGGAGGCCATGGCCGCCGCTATCGTCCGGACTCTTGACGCTCCGCCGGGCCGGGAAACCCTGATCCGCCGCGCACGGGATTTCGACGCCCAAGGCATTGCCGCGCGGTATGCGGCGCTTTTTGATGGGCTGCTACAGGGCGGTCCGGCCCGCTGAGTCGGTTACGATCCGGTGACCTCGTCCCGCGGCTCATCGCTCTGATCGAGCTGAACGGCACCGGGCCCCCGTTCGAGAATGAGCCGGCCGATGCGCTCGATCTCCGCATTCTCCGCCGCATAGTGGCGCTCGACCTGTTCGCGCATTCCCCCGCGCTCGAGCAGGTCCCAGTCCACGTAGATCAGCCGGTCGAACACGTGCTGGATGAATCCGCGCCGCAGCCGCCGCAGCGGTCCCGTTAGCCGCGACGGCAGCCGCCTGCCTTCCGGCCGGGTCGAGCCGGATACCAGCGGGCGCGGGCGGCGAAGGGTAGAGGGGTGGAAGAGCCCGATGGCCAGGGCCGAATAGGAGCGGTTCTGGCTGCGCTGGGTCGGGGCATCCGGCAGCCGCTCGATGCCGAGGCATTCCGCCAGCCGCCGCTCGAACGCGTCGGGGCTGCGTTTGAGGTCCTCGTGACGGAGCAGGTACACGCGCCCGGGGCCGGACGCCTCGGCATAGGCGCGGTAGATGGCCAGGAACGGCAGGGTGAGCGCCTCCATGTTGCGCACGCCGTTGACCTTGCGCGCGGGCCGGGGGTGGAATCGGCCGTCGAAGAAGTTCAGGAACGTCTCGATGGGGACCGGCTTGCCTCTGGCCAGGTGCTGACGGTAAGCCGAGTGCAGCCATCCGGCCTGCTTGCGGACCACGTACATGATGCGAGCCTCCGGGAACAGCTGGTGCATCAGCTGCAGGTTCTCGGCGTAGTCGTGATAGCCGCTGAACATGTCCCCGCAGATGTGCGGCTCGGACAGCACGAGCGTGCGCCGGTCACCCGAACGGCGCCAGCGGCCGACGGCCTTTTCCAGCTCGCCTGCCGCCGCCGCGTCGCCGGGATGGCGCACGGCGCGGCGCAGCGGCCGAATGAGCTCGAGGGGGTCGACGTTGAACCGCGCGGGGTCGAGCTGGCGCAGGACGAGTCGCTGGAGGTAGCGCGTTCCCGTCTTGTGGAGGCCGATATGCAGGACCACGTTTGCCGCGCTGTCCATGGAGTCCCTCGGGGCCGTCGTCGGAAAGCTCGCCACTATACTAACCTTGCAGGCTGTATTGCCAGGTCTGGGCGGCGGCTCAGGCCGCGACAAGCGTCCGTCGCGCAGGTACACTCGCGGACATTTCCGGGAAGGTCCGTCAGCGACGCGCCATGCTCATCTCCTACAAACACAACTTCCTGTTCGTGCACATCGCCAAGACGGGGGGCACGAGCATCCGCGCGGCGCTGCGCCGGTACCGCTGGGGCTGGCCCTATACACCGGTGCTGGCGCTCTGCAGCCTTGCCAGCCAGATGACCCGGCCGCGGCACAAGCTGGGCATCAAGTTCCCCCGTCACGCCAAGGCCATCGCCGCCCGCGAGATGCTGCCCGCGGAGGTCTACGACAGCCTGTTCAAGTTCGTGGTGGTGCGTAATCCCTGGGATCTGCAGGTCAGCTCCTACCACCATCTCAAGCGCGAGCATCCACAGCTGGTCGCGCGCGTGGAGAGCTTCGAGCAGTTTCTCGATCTGAAGTTCAGCCGCCAGCGCCAGTACAACTTCCTCCTCGACATCTCCCGGGAGCTGCAGAGCGACTACGTCGTGGATCTGCACGGCGAGCTTATCGTCGACTTCATCGCCCGCTACGAATCCCTGGAGCAGGATTTCGCCGAGGCCTGCCGCCGGATTGGCATTGCGCAGCCGCCGCTGCCCCATCGCCGAAAGGCGGACGGCCGCAGCCATTATCGCGACTATTACGACGACCGTACACGGGAGCTGGTCGCGCGACATTACGTGGCGGACATCGAACGGTTCGGCTACGAGTTCTAAGGGAATACTTCAGTGTTTCCCTAAGCACTTCCTGGTCCGCCCGTTTTACCGGTCCACGGTCAGGAGCGCGTTCCCTTCTTCACACGCTGGGGCTGCCCCGGTCGGCCGCGCGCCTTCCACGCCTCGAGGCTGGCCGCAAACTCCTTCGGCTGACTGTACGGGCTCTTCACGCCCACGGGCCGGTCCCGAAACCGGCGGTAGGTCCACTGATACTGCTCGGGCAGCGCTCGCACCAGCGCCTCTATGGCGTCGTTCATCGCGGCGGCGGCCCGGCCCACGTCCGGGTCACGGACACCCTCCGGGGCACGCTGGAATCGGATCCGGTAGCCCCGGCCCCAGGGCAGGCGCTCGGCCACGACCGTCAGCACCATGGCCCCGGTCTTCTGTGCAAGGCGCGGCACCAGGGTCATGGTCTTGGCGGGTATGCCGAAGAAATCCGCATACACGCCGGCCTCGGCTGGCAGCTGGTCGGGAAGGACCCCCAGCACCTCGCCCTGCCTGAGTACCTTGAATGCGCCGCGGACGCCGGGCGGCGTCGCCGGCCACAGCCGGCCGCCGGTGCGGCCACGGGCGCGCCGGATGATGGGTTCGAAGAGGCGCATGCGAGGCGGACGGTACATGGAATTGAGTGGCAGACGGTTACCGAAGTAGGTCGCCATCAGCTCCCAGCTGCCGAGGTGGGGGATGATGACGAGTACCCCTTTGCCGCTGTCCACGCCCGCGTCAAGGAGCGCCTGTCCGTCGACGCCGTGTACCACGCGCTCAAGGCGCCGCGGCGATGCGTACCACATGATGCCGGTTTCGGTACCGGTCTTGCCCGCTTCCTGAAGGCTGCGCCGCAGCAGCCGGCGGCGTTCCCTGCGGCTGAGCTCGGGAAGGCAGAAGCGGATGTTGGCCCAGGCGTGCTTGCGGGCGGGATTGGGGATCAGCCATAGCAACGTGCCCACCACCCAGCCAAGGCCATGCGCCGCCGGCAGAGGGAGCAGAGACAGGGCGCGCAGAAACGCCTCGACGGCCGCCGCGCTGAGACGTGCTATCACGCCGGGAATCCTAGCTGGCGTTCAGTCGCGGCGGTGGTGCCTCTTCAACTCGGGGTCATCGGGATCGAAGTTCTTGAGGTAGAACTCGGCGCCGCAGTAGCCGCACTTGCCTTCACCGGTCTTGTGAATGGGGATGTAGACCCTGGGGTGGGAGTTCCAGAGATACATCCCCGGCATGGGGCAGGACAGCGGCAGATCGTCCACCGTCACCTCGTAGCGGTTCGCGGCGTTGGGCTGTATCAGATCCGTACGGTCGTGAGTCTGCGGGTCTGGCACGCTGGTCTCTCCTGAAGCCTTGCGGGCAGTGCGCCTGGGTTAGTAATGCGCGGCGGCGGGCCGTGCCGGCTCAGGGGGCACTCGCCGCGGCCATGAGCCGATTCCAGAGTGCGATCACCGTCTCCCGCTCGGCCTGGAATTCCTCGGCCGTCACGTGCGTCGGCAGCTCCTGAAGCGTGAGCTGATGTACGCGCGAGCGATAGCTGCGGTACGCGTCGGCCAGCTTTCTCGCCTCGGTCGCGTCGATCCAGCCGGCCTGGCTGAGCGCGTGAAGAAGCCGGATGTTGTCCGTATACCGCAGCAGCTCGGGGTGATCGCAGGCCCCCGCCAGAACCCCATATTGGACCATAAATTCGATGTCGGCGACACCGCCCCGATCCTGCTTGATGTCGAAGGTGTCCTCCTCGGGCCTGCGCTTCTCGCGCATTTGGCGCTCACGCATGTCACTGACCTCGGCACGCAGCTGGTCGGCGTCCCGGCGTTCGCCCAGGATCTCCCGGCGCATCGCCTCGAATGCCTCCCGGATGCCTTGCGTGCCCGCCACCGCGCGTGCCCGCACGAGGGCCTGGTGTTCCCAGGTCCAGGCCTTGTGGGCCTGATACTCGCGGAACGCGTGCAGGCTGCTGCTGAGCAGCCCGGCCTTGCCGCTGGGGCGCAGCCGGGTATCCACCTCGAACAGCACGCCGCCTGGCGTGGGCGTGCTCAGGATATGGATGATCCGTTGGGTGAAGCGAGCGAAGAACACCTGGTTGTCCGCGGGCCGCTCGCCGTCGGTGGACAGCCTGTCGCCGCGGCTGTCATGGAGGAAGACCAGGTCCAGGTCCGAGCCGTAGCTGAGCTCGATGCCGCCGAGCTTGCCGTAGGCCACCACCGCGAACCCAGCCTCTTCCGTGTATCCCGACTCGGTGCGTGCCCGGGGCCGACCATAGCGTTTCACGGCGTAGCCGTGGGCCAGCTCCACCACCACTCGGAGCACCACCTCGGCAATCTCCGTCAGGTAGTCGCTGACCACCATGAGCGGGACGGCTCCGCCGATGTCGGCCGCGGCGACGCGCAGATAGTTGGTGTTCTTGAACTGGCGCAGCACCTCCATCTGCTGCTCGAGGTCATCGTCGGTGACGGTGTCCAGCATGCCCCGCAGCTCCTGTTCCAGCGCCTCGCCGGTCAGAGGCTCATACAGGGTCCGCGGGTCCAGCAGCTCGTCCAGAAGTATGGGGTGACGGGTCAGGAAACGGGCGACCCAGGGGCTACTGCTGCAGAGCTTGACCAGCTGCGAGAGTGCCATGGGGTGCTCGGCCAGCAGCGCCAAGTACGCGGTGCGGCGCATGATGGCGTCCAGCAGACGCAGAATCCGTTCCATGGTGGTGTCGGGCCGGCGGTCGCGGCCGGCGGCGGCCAGCAGCATGGGCATGAGCCGGTCCAGGCGGTTGCGGCCCTGGGCGGTGAGCGCCCGGCAATGGTTGCCGTCGCGGGTGGCGGCGAGCTTGCGAAGGACCTCCGGCGGGTCGGTGAAGCCGGCACCCTCCAGCACGCCGGCGGCCTGTGCGTCGTCCAGGCGGTCCAGCCAGACATCGGCAAGGTCCGGGCCGCTGGTTCCGGTGGCGCCGGTCTGCGGCGCCATGAAAACCTGGTCGAAATGACCGTGGATGCGGTTACGGACCTCGGTCAGTGCCCCCGAGAAGGCGTCCCAGTCCGGATAACCCATGGCGAGCGCCAGGCGCAGCCGGTCGAGTCTGCCCTCGGGCAGCTCGTGGGTCTGGCGGTCGTACATGGCCTGCATCCGGTTCTCGGCCCGGCGCAGGAATCGATAGCCTTCCGTGAGCTCATCGACGGCGTAGTCCGGCAGCAGGCCCTCCTCGCCCAGATAGCGGAGCACGGGCAGAATGCGCCGCTGGCGCAGGTTGGGATCGCGGCCGCCGCGGATGAGCTGGAAAGCCTGGCCGACGAACTCCACTTCCCGGATGCCGCCGACGCCCAGCTTGATGTTGCGGGCCATGCCCTCCTGCTGCATCTGCCGGCTGATGAGCGCCTTCATCTCGCGCAGCTGTTCCAGGGCGCCATAGTCCAGGTAGCGGCGATAGACGAAGGGCCGCAGGTCCGACAGCAGGGATTCTCCGGCCGAGTAGTCGCCGCCGACCACCCGTGCCTTGATCATGGCGTAGCGTTCCCACTCCCGACCCTGGTCCTGGTAATAGAGCTCCATGGCCGGGAAGCTCATGGCGAGCGGTCCGCTCTCTCCGTAGGGGCGCAGCCGCATGTCCATCCGGTAGACGTAGCCCTCGGCGGTGGTGGCGTCCAGCAGGTTGATCAGCGCCCGGCCCAGGCGGGTGAAGAATTCCTCGTTGCTGAGCGCGCGTCGGCCGTCGGTCTCGCCCTTGTCGGGAAAGCCGAAAATGAGGTCGATGTCGGAGGAGAAGTTGAGCTCTTCGCCGCCGAGCTTGCCCATGCCGAAGACCACCAGCTGCTGCGGCTTGCCGTCGGCGTTGCGCGGTACACCGAAGCGCTCGCAGTGCCACTCGTAAGTATGCTCCAGCGCTACGTCGATACAGGCCTCGGCCAGCGCCGAGAGGCTCCACAGGGTCTGGTCGAGATCGGCCCAGCCGGCAATGTCCCGCCAGGCTATTCGGACCGCTTCGCGCAGGCGAAAACGGCGCAGGGCCGCTCCCAGCTGCTCCTGTGTATCAGCGCCTGCGGCGCGTTCCCGGAGCCGGCGCCGGTACCCGTCCTCCGCGTAGGTCCCGGTAAGATCGCCGCTGCCGGCCAGGTCGGCCAGCAGCCCCTCGATGCGCTGGCAGCTGCGGGCGACGAGCTCGCTGCAGGCCCACACCCGGGGCAGCGTCTCGAGGATCTGCGGTGAATCGGGCAGGGACTGGGTTTCGCGGAAGCCGGCCAGCCGCTCCTCAACGTGGCCGCGCAGCGGGCCGGGCAGTGCGGAGAGCGCGTCCTCCAGGACGGATTCCGGGCGGCTGTCGTTCATGGGGGGAAGCTTACGCGCCGGCGGGTTTGGGGGACAAGGCGTTTAGGGAAACACTGAAGTATTCCCCTAGCCGCAGATGAACGCGGATGGAGGCAGATTTTGATAATTCGGGGCGGTCTGGGATATCCCGGCAGGCCAATATTGCCCGCGTGGGAGCGCCGACCTCGGCGCGATTCCTCAGAAGATCCTGATCGCGGCGAGGTCGGCGCTCCCACGACCATTCTTCGCCAATGGGGTTATCGAACGACGAAATCTGCGTTCATCTGCGGCTAAAACGCCTTTCAACAAAAAACCCCGCCGGGTGGCGGGGTTTCATTCCGTGGCGTTGGGCCGCAGGGCTTACATCATGCCCATGCCGCCCATTCCGCCCATGTCGCCCATGCCGCCGGCACCGCCTTCGCTCTTCTCCTCGGGGTGCTCGGCGATCATCGCCTCGGTGGTGATCATCAGGCCAGCCACCGAGCCGGCATTCTGCAGGGCGCTGCGGGTCACCTTGGTTGGGTCCAGGATGCCCATCTCCACCAGGTCGCCGTACTCGCCGGTCTGGGCGTTGTAACCGAAGTTACCCTTGCCCTCGCGGACCTTGTTGACGACCACGGCGGCGTCCTGGCCGGCGTTGGCGACGATGGTGCGCAGCGGATCTTCCATGGCGCGGCGGATAATGCCGACGCCCACTTCCTGGTCGTGGTTGTCGCCCGTCATGCCCTCCAGGGCGCTCTGGGCGCGGACCAGGGCGACACCGCCGCCGGGGACGATGCCTTCCTCGACGGCCGCGCGGGTCGCGTGCAGGGCGTCCTCGACGCGGGCTTTCTTCTCCTTCATCTCGACCTCGGTGGCGGCACCCACCTTGATCACCGCAACACCGCCGGCGAGCTTCGCCACGCGCTCCTGCAGCTTCTCCTTGTCGTAGTCGGAGGTGGACTCCTCGATCTGCTTGCGGATCTGGTCCACGCGGGCCTTGATGTCCTCGGTGCGGCCGGCGCCGCCCACGAGGGTGGTCTCTTCCTTGCTGACGTTGACCTTCTTGGCGCTGCCCAGGTCATCCAGCGTGGCCTTCTCCAGGCTCAGGCCGACCTCCTCGGAGATCACCGTGCCGCCGGTCAGCACGGCGATGTCCTGCAGCATGGCCTTGCGGCGATCGCCGAAGCCGGGCGCCTTGACGGCGGCGACCTTGACGATGCCGCGGATGCTGTTGACCACCAGGGTGGCCAGGGCCTCGCCCTCGATGTCCTCGGCAACGATCAGCAGCGGCCGGTTGGACTTGGCCACGTTCTCCAGCAGCGGCAGCAGCTCGCGGATGTTGGAGATCTTCTTGTCGCACAGCAGGACGTAGGGGTCCTCCAGCTCGGCGGCCATGCTCTGCTGGTTGGTGATGAAGTACGGGCTGAGGTAGCCGCGGTCGAACTGCATGCCCTCGACCACGTCCAGCTCGTTCTCCAGGCCGGAGCCTTCCTCGACCGTGATCACGCCTTCCTTGCCGACCTTCTTCATGGCGTCGGCGATGATCTCGCCGATGGCATAGTCGGAGTTGGCGGAGATCGAGCCGACCTGGGCGATGGCCTTGTCTGTCTCGCAGGGCTTGGACAGCTCGCGCAGGGACTCGATGGCGGCGGCCACGGCCTTGTCGATGCCGCGCTTGAGGTCCATCGGGTTCATGCCCGCGGCCACGGCCTTCATGCCCTCGCGCAGAATGGACTGGGCCAGGACGGTCGCCGTGGTGGTGCCGTCACCGGCGATGTCCGAGGTCTGGGAGGCGACCTCCTTGACCATCTGGGCGCCCATGTTCTCGAACTTGTCCTGAAGCTCGATCTCCTTCGCCACGGAGACGCCGTCCTTGGTGACGGTCGGGGCGCCGAAGCTCTTCTCCAGGATCACGTTGCGGCCGCGCGGGCCCAGGGTTACCTTGACCGCATTGGCCAGGGTGTTGACACCGGCAATCATGCGGTGCCGGGCATCATCAGCAAAGCGTACGTCTTTCGCTGCCATGTTCGTTTCCTCTCGAATTCGGTATTGCTGTTCAGTCTTTCAGGTCGTCGGGCAGTTCGCGCTGGAGCGACGATCAACCCTCGATAACGGCCATGATGTCGTCTTCGCGCATCACCAGCAGCTCGTCTTCACCGAGCTTGACCTCGGTGCCGGCGAACTTGCCGAACAGGACCTGGTCGCCGACTTTCACGTCCAGCGGCCGGACCTCGCCGTTGTCGAGCTGTTTGCCGTGACCGACGGCGACGACCTCTCCCTTGATCGGCTTCTCGGCCGCGGTATCGGGGATCACGATGCCGCCGGGAGACGTGCGCTCTTCCTCCATGCGCTTGATGACAACGCGATCGTGCAAGGGGCGAATATTCATCGGGCCTTTCTCCCTCAATGTTTGTGCAACTGCATGACTTTCAGTCAGGATATGCCTCTCGGCGATTGTTAGCACTCGCCTTAAGTGAGTGCTAATGATATTACCGAACAGCGCTTAGTCAAGCCCCCAAGCGTGCTCGAGCGTACGCCGGGGGGTGCGCGCCTGCCTTGGAATGCGAACCATCACGCGGACACGTTGTCGGTTAGGCGGCAACGTGGGGGTGCGGTGATACAATTCAAAGACGCCGACGAAAGGGATCCGTCCATGGATGACACGTATCTGTTGGCCCTGTGTACCTGCCCGGACGAAGACGTGGCCGAGAAGATCGCCGGGGAGCTGGTTACCCAGGGGTACGCAGCCTGCGCCAATATCGTGCCGGGGCTCACATCCGTGTTCTTCTGGGAGGGCCGCGCCGAGAAGGATCCGGAGGTGTTGCTGCTGATCAAGACCACCGACCGCGTCTATACCGCCATGGAGGAGACCATTCAGGCGCTCCATCCCTACGAGCTGCCCGAGATCATCGCGGTGCGGATCGAACGGGGGCTGGGCGAGTACCTGAGCTGGATCAGCAGCGAGACGGAGTGAGCATCCGCATGGCAGCGCGTTTTGTCGGCCGCCTGACCCTGCTTGTGATCTGCCTGCTCTCGGCGGCCTCGGTCGTGGCCGCCCAGGGCGGCTCGTCGTCGCTATCCTCCGGTGCCGACCTCTTCAGCGGCGACTCCGGCGGCGAGAGCGTGGTGCCGGTGGAAAAGGCCTTCCCGTTCAGCGCCCGGCTGGTGGCCCCCGATCGCATCGTCGCCCGCTGGGACACCCGCGAAGGCTACTACCTCTACAAGGACAAGCTCGCTTTCCGGCTCAAGGGCACGGACAACCGCATCACCGACGTCCAGCTGCCGGCCGGCAAGGAGAAGGACGACCCCTACTTCGGCAAGCTCACCATCTATCCCTATCCCGTGCAGGCCTACCTGCAGCTGGCGAAGCCCGCGGCGGGCGAGCTGACCCTGGAGGCCGACTACCAGGGCTGCGCGGAGCGCGGTATCTGCTATCCCCCGCAGACGGCCCATACGGTACTCAAGGGCGGCGCTGCGGCCGCGGGCGGCAGTGACGACAGCGTGCCGGCCGTATGGGACTTCACCCAGGCCGATTTCATGGGCGTGCTGCAGGGCGGCAGCCCGTGGCTGGTGGCGGGCATCTTCTTTCTGGCAGGCGTGCTGCTGGCGTTCACGCAGTGCCTCTATCCGATGTTTCCGATCCTCTCCGGGATCATTGCCGGCGACTACCACCGCCGCAGCGGTGCCCGCGCCTTCGTGCTGTCGCTGGTCTATGTGGAGTCCGCGGCGATCCCCTATGCCGTGCTGGGGACCCTGGCGGGACTGTTCACCAGCGTTGCCCCTCAGCTCTATTTCCAGAGCCCATGGATACTGGGCGGCTTCGCAGCGCTGTTCGTGATGCTGGCGCTGGGGATGTTCGACGTCATCACCATCCAGATGCCCAGCCGCTGGCAGACGCGGGTCTCCGAGGTCTCCCATCATCAAAAACGGGGCTCCCTCAAGGGCGCTGCCGTGATGGGGCTGCTGTCGACCCTGATCGTCGGCGCCTGTTCCGGCCCGGCGCTGGTGGCGGCACTCGCTTTCGTCTCCAGCACCAAGGATCCGTTGATCGGCGGGCTCGCTTTCTTCAGCCTGTCCCAGGGCATGGGGCTGCCGCTGCTGCTCATCGGTACCGGGGCCGGCAAACT
>Ga0102944_1000271_pt1 | contig 42188 bp, 35 predicted proteins | sample SalPonD_shore_MG_FD_78172 | JGI IMG/M metagenome (GOLD analysis project Ga0102944, IMG submission 78172) | Salt pond soil microbial communities from South San Francisco under conditions of wetland restoration - Salt Pond MetaG... | ecosystem: Environmental > Aquatic > Marine > Intertidal zone >... | reverse complement strand
GCCCGTCGGCCGTCCAGGATGGGCGCGCCGAAGCGGGCCTCCCAGCGCTTCCCCACCTCCTCGGGCAGCGGCTCGCCGGCCGAGATGCAGCGCCGCAGCCGCGAGGAGCCGGACTCCCGTCCGTTCGCCTGGTCGGCGAGAATGGCCGCGTAGAGGGTCGGGACGCCGCAGTAGATGGTCGGCTGCTCGCGACGCATCACCTCCATTACCGCTTCCGGGGTCGGTCGTCCCGCCAGGTAGACGGCGGTCGCGCCGACCGAGAACGGGAACGTCATGCCGTTGCCCAGGCCGTAGGCGAAGAACAGCTTGGCCGCCGAAAAGACGACGTCATCCTCACGGATCCCCAGCACGCGGGCCGCGTACAGGTCGCTTGTGGCACGCAGGTGGCGGTGCAGATGCCGGACCCCCTTGGGGGCCCCGGTGGAGCCCGAGGAGTACAGCCAGAAGGCCACGTCGTCGGGCGTCGTCGGCGCCGGATCCAGGGTCGCCGGTGCCTCGGCCATCGCCTCCGCCAGGCGTGGGTCGTGCCGGCTCGCGGTCCCGTCCACGATCACGTGGTCCAGGAAGGGCTGGTCGTCCAGCGCGGGCCGGGCCTGCTCCCACAGCGTCTCGCTGATCACGAGCGCCCGCGCGCGGCTGTCCCGCAGGATGTGCGCGTAGCTCTCGCTGGTCAGCAGGGTGTTCACCGGGATCGGCACCAGGCCCGCCTTGATCGCGCCCCAGAACACCGCCGGGAACAGCACATTGTCCGGCATCAGCATGGCGACCCGGTCCTCCTGGCGCAGGTCCAGGCCACGCAGCGCATTGCCGGCGCGGTTGCAGCGCTCGGCAAGCGTCGCGTAGGTGTGACTGCCCTGTTCGTCGATCACGGCGGTTTTGTCCGCCAATCCGCGCTCCAGGTTGCCGTCGACGAAATCGACCGCGGCGTTGTAGTCGCGCGGCAGCTCGGTCGGCGCGACCTGGGCGGCCAGACGCTCGGGTGTGGCGCTCATAATCTCCTCCTGACTATTGTCTGGCTGCGGGGCAGTCGTGCCCTCTGGCTATGCAGGCTTCCCACGAGAAGCCGGTCAAGCGATCGCCATGGTCGAACGCGCTCGCCGCATGGGCGCCCCACGAACCCGCCGCGGCGCCCGCCGGATCGTGTCTCCACGGACATTTCCGCGCGGCCGCCCGACGGGAACGCCTGCCGGCGATCGAACATGCACAATACTACAGCCATGCGCATTATGGTGCATGTCTTGCGGAAGCCTGGCGGCGGCGCTTAAGCCCGCCCGTGGCCATCGATACGGGAGAACTGAAGAATGGCAGACATCGGTGACACCCATACCGTCGAAGACCTCGTCGACGAGAGTCGAACCGCCCACGCGCTGGGCAACGAAGGTGTCCGGGTCCTGGGTACCCCGGCACTGGTCAACGTTCTGGAAATCGCCGCGCACCGTATCCTGATGCGGGACGCCCCGGCCGGCCGCGGCACCGTCGGCACGGCGGTCAACATCCGCCATCTCAAGGCCACCCCGGAGGGAATGCGGTTCTCGGTCAGGGCCACTCTGGCAAAGGTCGATGGCCGGCGCTGCCGCTTCAACGTGGAGGGACACGACGAGGAAGGGCAGATCGTGTCGGGGACGCATGAACGCTTCCTTGTGGATCTGCAGCGTTTCCTGGAAAGGACGGGAGGCGGGCGGCAGCGGTGAGCGCCCGGTCGCCGTGGGCCGGGCGCGCTCAGTCCCACCCCCTGCGGAGGACGTAATCGCGCTGTGCGGTGCTCTGGACCGCGCCGGGGCGCGCGGCCCGGACCCGCCCCAGTGCCTCGCGCGGCGCCAGGCCCGCCTCGACCAGGATGCGCGCCGCCACGGTACCGGTTCGGCCCAGCCCGGCAAGGCAGTGCACGACGACCCCGCGGCCGGCACGCAGGTGCGCGTGCACCCGCGCCCCGGCCTCCGGCCAGGCCGATTCGAACCGCGGTCCCGGCGCGTGGAAGTCGGGTATCGGCAGGTGCTCCCATGCGAGCCCGGTGTCCCGCACCCGCTCACCCAGCTCGGGCAGACCCAGCATCTCGAGCTCCGGCTGCTCCACCAGGGTCACCACGGCCACGGCCCCGAGCCGGGCATAGCCGGCGAGATCCAGCCGCAGCAGCCTGGGATCCCCGCGCAGCAGGCCGGGCTCCCGGCCGGGACAGGCCGTAAGTCCGAGCCAGCCGTTGGTGCCGGGGACCGCGAGTCGGTCGATTATGCTCATGGGATGAGAGTGCCAAGTATCGAGTATTACTACCTCGGTCAGGGGTAAAGCCACACACGCGTCCTCTGAGATGTGGCATTACCTCTGACCGGGTTAGTACGTGTCAATGACCCCAAGTGCCTGCCCGATGGCCGCAACGGGCATTCCGGCTTCGCCGGGCCTGGCCGGGCGGGCTCGGAAACCGGATGCGCCCGAAAGGGCCGGCCAATTCCTCCCTGCCCGGCGGAGGACGCTCAAGAGTCAGTGCGCTGCGAAAGAAGCTCGCGCACCACGGCTTCCGGGCCCGGGCGCGCGAACAGGAATCCCTGCCCGTGGCGACAGCCGGTCTGGCGCAGAAATTCCAGCTGCTCTTCGACCTCGATGCCTTCGGCGATCACCGCCAGGCCGAGGTCCCCGGCCATCGCCATGATGGAACGCAGGATCGCCGCGGCGCCGGCATCCGTCGGCAGGTCCCGCACGAAGCTGCGATCGATCTTGCGGCTGTCGATCCCGCCATGCTGTCGCCGCCGCGAGCGTCAGCACCAGGATACCGGCGGCCCTGCGCATCGCCGGCGCCGTGGCTTTGGAACGGATCCCCAGCTGCACGGGCGACCCCCCAGGGCATGGTTCTGCACCCGATACTACACGAATGCGTGACAGCCCCTGTCTTCGGTGACGCCCGTGCGACCGGCTCGGGGCGCATCGGTCCGGGTCAGTCGAAGCGCACGCTGCGCAGCCGGTTGAGCGCGGCGAGAACCTCGAAAGTCCGGGGCGCAGCCAGATCGCCGTCCGGTCGAAACGCGATCCGTGACCAGTCCCCGCGCTCCAGGCAGCGGGCGATCCAGGCCGCGGGGTCGACGATCTGTCCGCCGGCCTCGGCCATCCGCGCCAGCACCATGCCGATGGCGCGAAGCTGGGAGCTGTCCACCAGCTGCTCGACCGCCCGCAGGTCGATCGTGTCCCGGCCGAACAGCAGCGTGTCGCGCCCGCGTGCCTGCACTTTGCGTTTGCCCTTGCCCCGGGTGGGGTCCAGCGAGGTCGCGTCCAGCACGCGCGGGGACGGGCGGGCCAGGGGCTCCCCCGACTCCTCCCGTCGCCCGGTAAGATGCGTCGATGCGATCTCGCGCGCCCGTTGCGTGGCGTCCAGGGGCCGGTAGTCCTGCATCTGGATCACGCAGTCCGCGCAGTCGAAATAGTCGCCGGAGCCGCCCATCACCAGCACCGTCGACACGCCCAGCACGTCGCGCAGTTGGCGTACCCGGTCGACGAAGGGCGTGATCGGTTCGTGCTCCTTGGCCACCAGCGCCTGCATCCGCTCGTCGCGGATCATGAAGTTGGTCGCCGAGGTGTCCTCGTCCACCAGCAGGGTCGCCGCCCCGGCTTCGAGCGCTTCCTGCAGGGAGGCGGCCTGGCTGGTCGAGCCGGACGCCAGCTCGGTGGTGAAAGATGAAGTCGGCTTGCCGTAGGGGAGATGGTTGATGTACGGGGACAGGTCGACGCCGTGGACGGCTCGGCCGTCCTCGGCGCGGATCTTGACCGCGTTGTCCACGGTCACCACCCGGTCCCGCCCGTCCCCGGGAAGATGGTCGTAGACGCCCTGCTGCACCGCGGAGAGCAGGGTCGACTTGCCGTGGAAGCCGCCTCCCGCGATCAGGGTGATGCCGCGCGGAATGCCCATGCCGGTGACGGTGCCGGCGTTGGGCGTCTCAAGGCTGACCCGCAGACGGTCCGGGGTGCGGAAAGTGATCGCCTCCGGCAGGGGTCGGTCGTCCACCCCGGAGCGGCGCGGGAGGACGGCGTCGTCGGCGACGAACGCCACCAGGTCCCGCCCCGCGAGCGCTTCGCGCAGGGCGACCTGGTCCTCCACCCCGCGGCAGTGGCGCCGCAGCGCGTCGCAGTCCAGGTTCCGGGCCTCCGCCGCCCGGGCGACGACCTCGGGCAGGCGCCGGCACAGCAATTCCGCCGCGGCCCGGCCCCGAATCCGGCGCCCGCGTGCGGGCAGCACCGCGGTGAAGCGCAGCTCCACTCCCTGCTCAGTGAGCAGCACCGCGCTGCGCTCCAGCACCGTCTGACCGCCGGCGTCGATCTGCAGGGCCGGCTCGCCGTGGGCCGCGCTACGGAATGCGCGCGCGATGAAATCGCGGGCGGCGCGCATGCGCGGCCGGGAGCGCCAGACGTCCTCCGGCAGGTCGGCCGCGTCGGGCCCCACGATCGCCCGCAGCCGCGACGGCGCAGCGAACGGGTCCGCCTGGACGTGATCGACCAACAGCCGGAAGCGGGGGAACCGATGCGCGCCGGTGATCTCCCGGTAGGCCTTGTAGCCCCGGCCGTCGATGCCCAGCAGCGTGTCGTGCAGGTCGCTCATGGTTTGCCGAGGCTAACAGACGGGCCCGGCTCGCAACGAGCGGCCACGGCAGGGCGCCGGTCAGTCCGGAGTGAGGCCCCGGACGATGTAGCCGCCCGAGCGCTCGTCCTGCTCGAGCGTGAGCATGTGCCGCGCCTGAGCCTCTTCGAGCAGGCGCGAGAAGCTCGAGAAGCCATAGTACGACTCATTGAAGCCGGGCCGGCGCCGCTTGAGCGTCTGCTTGACCATCGATCCCCAGATCTTGTCCTCGCCGCCGCGCTCGGCGAGCAGCGCCTCGACCGTCTCGACCACGAGATCGATCGCTTCCTGGTGGCGCTGCTCCTCCTGCGACGGCTTCTCCTCCTTGCCGCCGGCCGGACGTGCTCCCTTGCGGCGAGCCCGGGTGCGCGGGGCGGGTTCACGCACCAGGTCGTCGTAGAAGATGAACTCGTCGCAGTTCGCCATCAGCAGGTCGGAGGTCGACTGCTTGACCCCCACGCCGATCACGATGCGCGCGTTCTCACGCAGCTTGCTCACCAGCGGGGAGAAGTCGGAATCGCCGCTGATGATCACGAAGGTGTCAACGTGGCCCTTGGTGTAGCACAGGTCGAGCGCATCCACGACCATCCGGATGTCGGCGGAGTTTTTGCCGGACTGGCGCAGGTGGGGGATCTCGATCAGCTCGAACGCGGCCTCGTGCATGGCCGGCTTGAACTCCTTGTAGCGGTCCCAGTCGCAGTAGGCCTTCTTGACCACGATGTTGCCCTTGAGCAGCAGCCGCTCGAGCACTTTGCTGATATTGAACTTCGCGTACTTGGCGTCGCGCACGCCCAGGGCGATGTTCTCGAAGTCGCAGAAGACCGCCATGTTGCGGGTCTCGGGCTGTGCGGGCATGGCCATCTCCGTTGCTGGTGCAGCGTCGCTCCCCCGGCATTCTGGCACCGCCGGCTCCCCGGGGACAGGGGATCCGGCGGTGGCGGCGCTGGACCCGCGCGAGGGGGGCCGATACCATCCCGGCACGACCGACCGGGAGCCCTCTGTGGGTAGCGCGCGACTCTTCCTCGTGCTCGGCAGCATCAATGCCGGGATCGCCATCATCCTCGGTGCGTTCGGCGCGCATGCGCTGCACGCGCGCCTGTCGCCCCGCATGCTGGACGTATGGCACGTCGCCGAGCGCTACCAGCTGGTGCATGCGCTGGGTCTGCTGGCCCTGGGTCTGCTGGCCCTGATGCTGCCCCAGCTGGCCGGGCTGCGCTGGGCCGGGGGGCTGATGCTCGCGGGCATCCTGCTGTTCTGCGGAAGCCTTTACCTGCTGGCGCTGACCGGCTACGGCCCGCTGGCCATGATCACGCCGTTCGGCGGCGTATGCTTCCTCCTCGCCTGGGGCGTTTTCGCCTGGGCCGTCTGGCGCGGGCTCTAGCTCCGGCTGCGCGTCCGGCTCAGCCGCGACCAGGCCGGCCCACCTCGCGCAGCACCCGCAGCGGACCGTGACGCCGCAGTCGCTCGAGCTGATCCGTGTCGCGCACCAGCAGCGCTCCCGCGAAGCCCAGAGCGTTCACCCCGATGCCGTCGAAGGCGGCGCGGCGTCGCGGAACCAGCCATAGCCACCGGCGCGTCGCCAGCAGGTTGTAGGCACCGGGGACGTCCGCGTCTGCTGCCAGCCCGACGGCCCGCAGCAGTTCCCGGTAGACTTGCCCGCTTTCCCGGCCCCCCGCAGCGGGGTCCTCGAGCCAGCGCGCCGGCACCGGTGCGAATGCGTGCACGAAGGCCAGCTCCGGGGCCCGTCCGCCAGCGGCGTGGCGCCGGAAAAGGGTCGCAAGAGCGGGCTCGGGCAGCTCGGGGGCCAGCGGCAGGGGCACGACCTGCAGGTGCTTGTGTGGCTGGCTCGCTCCCGCCCGGGCCCCGGCGTTGTAAAAGCCCAGCGCTTCCTGGCCGGCGAGCGCGCTCCACAGCGCCGCGAAGTCGGCCGTGCTCAACGCCTGCGTCTGGTGCTCGAAGTGGCGCGTCACCAGCAGAAGATGCTGTGGCAGCACGTTGAACTTGTTGAGTACCACGGCGTGGGTCGCGGACAGGTCGCCGGCCCAGAGTCCCGGCTGGTAGGGCGGCCGGAACGGGTCGAACGAGGGATCGGCGGCTCGCCCGTCGCGATGCTTGCGCCGGAGGCTGGAGACCAGGCGCACCACGAATCGCAGCCCGGCGTCCTCGAGCGGCTCGCTGCGGGTCTCGATGGGCTCCAGGGCGCCGCTGGCCAGTGCCCGCGCGGCGACCGTGGCGACCCGGGGCCAGAGACTGTCGGGAGTCAGTAAAGGCTCGTCCCGGGCGGGCGCCATCGCGCGTGCTGCTCAGTCCGGTTCCGAAACCTCGACGGCGGTACCCGTCGAGAGCCCGATCACCCGGGCGGCGGAGTCCTGATTCAGCGCCAGCTCGGCCAACCCGCAGGAGTTTACGTACCAGAAGGCGCCCCCGGGTGGCAGGTCGGAGAAGGTGCGCGCCGACAGGAACCGCCGGCCGCCGGCGTGCAGCACCGAGCCGGGACCCACGCGGGCGCCCGGCAGGCCGGTCATGGCGTTGCCATAGTGGTCGATATAGACAACCTCGGCCAGCTCCTGCGGCCATTCCGTCCCGACGGGAGCGCTCAGCGCGGCGGTCTCCGGCGGCCGCCCGGTGACCACTCGGGCGCCGGCGGGCGCGAACAGGTCACGGCCGTGGAAGCTCGCGGATATCCCGTCCGGCCGCCAGGCGAGCTTGCGCCATTCAGCCTTGTCCGCGCGCTGCGCGAGGACCGCGAACAGGCCGTTGTCCGGGCCCACGAACCAGCGGCCATCCGCTTCCAGCACCACCGCGCCGCGCTCGCTGCCTACGCCGGGATCCACCACCCCGACCACGCAGCAGCCGTCGGGCAGAAAGGGTACCAGCGCCGCCAGCAGGTACGCCGCGGCACGCGGATCGAACGGCGCCAGGTCGTGGCACAGGTCCACCACCTGCAGGCCCGGCGCCTCCCGCTGGATGGCCGTCCGCATCTGGCCCACGTAGGGCCCCTCCAGGCCGAAGTCGGTATACAAAAAGATCATTCCCATCAGTCCAGGCATCTTGCGGCTTCGGGTCCATCATCCTGTCTCAGCGTTGCCGCCCGGACAAGGCCGTCACAGGTCGCCGGTGAGGCTCTCAACCAGCTCGGCCGCCGGCAGGCGTCGCGACAGGTGACAGCCGGTCCCGGCCCACAGCGACATCAAATCCGCGCGGCCGAGACGTGCCGCCTCACGCCGCAGCGGCGCCGTGAGCGCGTTCATGCGTGGATATCCCGGCAGGGCGTCCGCCCGGCGCTCGAGCACCTCGATCAGCCGATTGCGGAGCCCGCGGGCGGGGCGGCCGCTGATCACCGGGGTGATCGTCGTCTGTTCCCCGCGCCCCGCCAGCACCGCTTCCTTGTACGCCAAAGGGGCGGCGCTTTCCCGGCAGGGGATGAAAGCGGTGCCACACTGCACGGCCGCCGCTCCTGCCTCGAGCATCTCGCGTACGTCGGCCGGGGTCATGATTGCTCCCGCTGCGACCAGAGGCAGACGCACCCGGGCTCCCGCCTCCATTAGCAACGGTGAAAGGGGGCGGGGCGGGTCGTCGGAGCCCGGCAGGAAGCTGCCACGGTGGCCGCCCGCTTCCGCGCCCTGGAGCACGACGACATCGATCCCGGCCTGCTCCAGGGCCGCCGCCTCATCCGCGCTGGTGGCCGTGCCCACCAGCAGGCTGCCCTGTTCGCGAAAGGCGCGCAGCCATCCGGCTTCCGGGATGCCGAAGGTGAAGCTCACCACGGGCACCGCCTCGCCCAGCACTGCCCGCGCCTGCTCCGCGAATGCGGGCAAAGGCGCGGGTTCCGTCCGCGGCAGGGCCATGCCCAGCTCCGCGTACAACGGGCGCAACAGATCGCGCAGCGCCTCGGGCTCGCCCCTTGCGGGTTCCGGACCGGGCACGAACAGGTTGATGGCAAACGCGCGGTCCGTGCGCTGGCGGACCTCGCGGATCGCGTCGCGGATGGCATCCGGTGCCATGTAGCCGGCGCCCAAAGAGCCGAGCCCGCCGCTGCGCGAAACCGCGGCGGCCAGCTCCGGGGAGGCGACCCCGGCCATCGGCGCCTGAACCAGGGGACGCGCGACTCCCAGACGGCGCCGGAGACGATTGTCGAAACTGACCATAAGCGCACTCCGGGAAATGATTGCCGTGCGCCATTGTGCCATTAGTCGGTGCCCGGTGCGGCAGCCCGCGCTGCCCGGAAGCGCTCCGGCTACCGTGCCTCCGCCGGTTTCCTGCCGGCGACCGCCCGCATCCGGGCCCGGCGTCGAAGACGGAGCGCCGGGATCGCGGAACTCGCGGCCGGTCGAAACCGGGCACATTTTCGTGGTTAAATCTGCGCTTTCGGCCAATCGCCGGGCACCGGCGGGCCATCCCGGGCAACCTGAAACACGCCGTCGACAGCATCCGGGCGCGCCCGCGGCCCGGCAGCGCCCCTTGACACGCGAGCAACACGTGCAACAACTGTCCAAGCCGGAGCCCGACTCCTTCCGCCGCCGGTATCTTCCGGCCAGCCGCAGCGGCTGGCTCCTGCTGGGCCTCGTCTTTCTCCTGCTGTGGTTCGGCACCCTGCAGTATCGCTCGCTGTTCGACACCGACGAGGGGCGTTACGCCGAAATCCCGCGCGAGATGCTGGTCACCGGAAACTGGCTCACGCCCCACCTCAACGGCGTGATTTATCTGGAAAAACCGCCGTTGCAGTACTGGGCCACGGCGGCGGCGTTCACGCTGTTCGGACAGCACAACTGGACTGCCCGATTGTGGACCGCGCTGACCGGCTTCGCCGGGCTGCTCGTGGTGTGGGGGACCGGGCGCCGCTTGTTCGGCAAACGGGCCGGCCTGCTCTCGGCCCTGATCCTGGCGAGCTCCTTCCTGTACCTGGGTCTGGGGCACATCAACACGCTGGACATGGGCGTCACGTTCTTCATGACTCTGGCCCTGTGTGGCTTCCTCCTGGCCCAGGACAGGCCCGAACAGGTCGGGCGACGACGCGGCTGGATGCTCCTCGCCTGGGCCGCGATGGCGGGTGCCTTTCTCAGCAAGGGCCTGATCGGGCTGCTGCTGCCGGGCGGGGTGCTGGTGCTGTACACGCTGTGGCAACGTGACTGGCGTCTCTGGAGCCGTCTGCACCTGGTCACGGGGCTGGCCCTGTTCCTGCTGCTTGCATTGCCGTGGCTGGTGCTTGAAGCGCGTGCGGTACCGGGTTTTCTGAAGTTTTTCTTCATCACCCAGCAGTTCGCCCGCTATCTGACCAAGGTCGCCAACCGCTACCAGCCCTGGTGGTGGTTCGTGCCGATCCTGGTCCTGGGCATCGTCCCATGGCTGATCCCCATGTTGGAGGTCGTGGCCACCCGCTGGCGGGCCGCGGCGGCCCGCGGGCAGTTCGATCCGCAGCGTTTCCTGTGGCTCTGGGCGGTGTTCATCTTCGCCTTCTTCTCGTTCTCGGACTCCAAGCTCGCCCAGTACATCCTGCCGATCCTGCCGGCGCTCGCGCTGCTCATGGGCGATGCGATCTCCCGCAACGAGGGTCGCGGGCTGCGCTGGACTGTCGCCCTGTCGCTGGCGCTCGGGATTCTGGGGGTCTATGGCGCGCTGCACGTCAGCCACATGCACACCAAGCTGATCTCGGCGGAGATGTTCTCGCGCTTTTCTCACTGGCTGCTTGCCGCGGCGCTGCTGGCGGTCGCCGGATCGCTGGCGAGTGCGGCGCTCTGGCGCCGCCGGGCGCTTGCTGCCACAGTCGCGGGACTTGCGCTGACCTGGAGCGTCGGGTTCCAGCTGGTGATGAACGGTGCCGAAGTGGTCGCACCGACCTATTCCACGCGCTCGCTGGTGCAGCAGATCCGCCCGCAGCTGGCGCCCGGGGAGCCCTTCTACGTGGTTGGGCGCTACGATCAGACCCTGCCGTTCTACCTCAAGCGGACCGTGACCCTGGTCGCCTACAAGGGCGAGCTGGCCTTCGGTATCGAACGCGATGCGAGCAACTGGCTGCCTTCGAAGGCCGCTTTCCGCAAGCGCTGGCGTCGGGATTCCCGGGCCATGGCGATGATGCGGGAATACACTTACCGCAGATTCCGCAAAGAGGGGCTGCCGATGCAGGTCGCCGGACGTGATCCACGCTGGATCGTGGTGAAAAAGCCATGAACGCGGTCAGCTTCGGATTGATCCTGATCGGAGTGCTGCTCAACGCCAGCGCGCAGCTGCTGCTCAAGGCCGGCGTCGGCAGCGTGGGCGTGATCGCGCTGCAGTGGAACGGGGCCGTGGCCACGGGGCTCAAGCTCGCGTTCGAGCCACATATCCTGGGGGGGCTGGCCTGCTACGTCGTCAGTGTGGTGGTCTGGATCCTGGCCCTGTCCCGGGTCGACGTCAGCATCGCCTATCCGATGCTGTCGATCGGCTACGTGGTCAATGCGCTGGCCGCCTGGGCGCTGCTGGGCGAGAGCATGAACCTGTCGAAACTCGTCGGGATCGGCATTATCATCCTCGGCGTCTTCGTACTGGCGCGCAGCTGACGCGCCCGGGCTGCGGTTGGAATCAGGATGGACAGCGACTTTCTTCCCTTCACCCGTCCCTCGCTCGGCGAGGAGACGGTCTCGGCCGTGGCCGACGTGCTGCGCTCGGGCTGGATCACCACCGGGCCGAAGGTCGCCGAGCTGGAGCAGGCGCTCGCCGCCTACCTGGGCGGCGAGCGGCGGGTGCTTGCGCTGAGCACCGGGACCGCCGCGCTGGAGGCGGCCCTGGCGGCCTGTGGCATTGGTGCCGGGGACGAGGTCATCGTGCCGGCCATGACCTTCGCCGCCACCGCCAACGTGGTGCTGCGTGCCGGTGCCCGCCCGGTGTTCGCGGACATCGAGCTCGAGACCCGCAACCTGGACATGAGCCGCCTCGAGGAGGCGATCACGCCCCGCACCCGGGCCGTGATGCCGGTTCATTTCGCCGGCCTGCCCGTGGCTATGGATGCGCTCTACGACATCGCCCGCCGGCACCGCCTGCGGGTGATCGAGGACGCCGCCCACGCCATTGGCAGCGCCTGGAACGGCCGCCGCATCGGCGGCTTCGGCGACCTGGTCTGCTTCAGCTTTCACGCCAACAAGAACATGACCACGATCGAGGGCGGTGCGATCTCGGTGGGCGATCCGGAGCTGCTGCCGGTGCTGGAGCGCCTGCGCTTCCACGGCATCTCGCGCGACGAGCACGGCCAGGTGGACGTCACGGTCGCCGGCGGCAAGATGAATCTGTCGGACGTCTGTGCCGCAGTGGGCCTGTTGCAGCTGCCACAGCTGGACACCTTCAACGCCCGGCGTCGCGCCCTCGCCACGCGCTACCTGGAGCGCCTCGCCGGTGACGTGCCGGGCGTGTTGCCGGCCCGGGGGAACGAGGGACATTCCTGGCACATGTTCACGCTGCTGCTGCCGTTCGCGGAGCTCGGCATGGCGCGGCACGAGTTTCAGCAGGCGATGCGCCGCCGCGGCATCGGCGTCGGCGTGCACTACCCGGCCCTGCCCGATTTCACCCTCTACCGGGAGCTCGGCCACCGGGCGGAGGATTTCCCGGTGGCCACCCGCGTGGGGCGCGAGACCGTCACCCTGCCACTCTTTCCCGGCATGGCGGAGGCCGACGTGGACCGGGTCTGCGATACCCTGCGCCGGGTGCTGGAGGAAGCAGCGTGAGCGCCCCCGCGCCAGGCAGGCAGTCGATGGCGGGCAGCGGCGAGACCGGGGCGCCCGAGGTCTCGGTCATCGTGCCGGTGTACAACGAGGAGCAGGGCCTGGCGGCGTTGTTCGAACGCCTGTATGCCTCCATGGACACGCTCGGGCGCAGCTACGAGTGCGTGTTCATCGACGACGGCAGCAAGGACCGCTCGCCGTCGCTGCTGCGCCAGCAGTTCCAGCGCCGCCCCGACCACACCCGCGTGATTCTTCTCAACGGCAATTTCGGACAGCACGCGGCGATCATGGCCGGCTTCGCGCACATGCGCGGCCGGCGCGCCGTGACCCTCGACGCGGACCTGCAGAATCCGCCCGAGGAGATCGGACGGATGCTGGACAAGATGGACGAGGGCTATGATTACGTGGGCACCGTGCGCCGCGGGCGCCAGGACCACTGGTGGCGCAAGCTGGCCTCCCGCCTGATGAACCGCGTCCGGGAACACATCACCAGCATCCGCATGAGCGACCAGGGCTGCATGCTGCGCGCCTACGACCGCAACATCGTCGACGCCATCAACCGCACCGAGGAGATCAACACCTTCATCCCGGCGCTCGCGTACCTGTACGCTGCCAGGCCGGCGGAGATCGAGGTCGCGCACGCCGAGCGCGAGACCGGCCAGTCGAAGTACTCCATCTACAAGCTGATCCGCCTCAACTTCGACCTGATGACCGGCTTCTCGGTGGTGCCGCTCCAGGCCTTCTCGATGATCGGCATGGCCATCTCGATTCTTTCCGGGATCCTGGTCGCCTACCTGGCGCTGCGGCGGCTGATCGTGGGCCCCGAGGTCCAGGGCCTGTTCACGCTGTTCGGCATCAGCTTCTTCCTGATCGGCATCGCCCTGTTCGGCATCGGCCTGCTGGGTGAGTACATCGGACGGATCTACCAGCAGGTGCGGTACCGGCCCCGCTACATCATCCGCGGCATCCTGGAAAAGCCTCCGGAGCACGGGGAGGATGGATGACCCGGGCGGTGGTGTTCGCCTACCACGACGTCGGCGTGCGCTGCCTCGAGGTCCTGCGCAGCCATGGCATCGAGCTGTCGCTGGTGGTCACCCACGAGGACGACCCGCGGGAGAACCGCTGGTTCGCCAGCGTGCGCGACTGGGCGGGTGACCGGGACGTTCCCTGGACGACGCCCGAGCGGCCGAATACTGCAGAGCTGGTCGCACGGGTAAGGGAGCTGGCAGCGGACTTCCTGTTCTCGTTCTACTATCGGCGCATGCTGGGTGAGGCGCTGCTGGGGCTGCCGGCGCGCGGCGCCCTGAACATGCACGGGTCGCTGCTGCCGCATTACCGCGGCCGCGCGCCGGTCAACTGGGCGGTGCTCCACGGCGAGACCCGTACCGGGGCCAGCCTCCATTACATGACCGCCAGACCCGACGCCGGCGACCTGGTCGATCAGCAGGCGGTGCCGATCCTGGCGGACGACACGGCGGGGGTGGTGTTCAACAAGGTGACCTGGGCCGCGGAGGTGGTGCTGGATCGCAGCCTGCCCGCGCTGGTGGCGGGCGCCGCGCCGCGCACGCCGCTGGACCTGGCGGCCGGCTCGTATTTCGGCGGCCGGCGTCCGGAGGACGGTCGCATCGACTGGTCGCGGGGCGCGGCCGCCGTGCACAATCTGGTGCGGGCCGTGGCGCCGCCCTATCCGGGTGCGTTCGGCACGGTCGAAGGCCGGCCGCTGCGGCTGCTGGAGACCCGCCGGGCTGGTGCCGCGCGCCACCCCGACCGGGGCCCGTGTCTGTACGGCGAGGCGGGACGGATTTACGCGGACTGCGCCGACGGCCGGCGGCTGCGCGTGCTGCACATGGAGATCGACGGCGAGACCGTAACGGTTGATGCCTTCCGGCGCCGGTACGGCGATCGCATTCTGGCTTTGGGAGCATAGGGGATGAAAAAAGTTCTGATTCTCGGCGTGAACGGCTTCATCGGCCATCACCTGAGCAAGCGCATCATAGCGAGCACGGACTGGGAGCTCCACGGCATGGACATGCAGAGCGACCGGCTCGCCGAGGTGCTGGACGATCCGCGATTCCATTTCTTCGAGGGCGACATCACCATCAACAAGGAGTGGGTCGAGTACCACATCCGCAAGTGCGACGTGGTCCTGCCCCTGGTGGCGATCGCCACTCCGGCGACCTACGTGCAGCAGCCCCTCAAGGTGTTCGAGCTGGACTTCGAGGCCAACGTGCCGATCGTCCGCCAGTGCGTGAAGTACGGCAAGCGCATCCTGTTCCCGTCTACCTCGGAGGTCTACGGGATGTGCCGCGACGAGGCTTTCGATCCGGAGACCTCGGAACTGGTGCTCGGCCCGATCCACAAGCAGCGCTGGATCTACTCCTGCTCCAAGCAGTTGCTGGACCGGGTGATCTGGGCCTACGGCCAGCAGGGGGAGCTGGACTTCACCCTGTTCCGCCCGTTCAACTGGATCGGGCCGGGGCTGGACAGCATCTACACCCCCAAGGAAGGCAGCTCGCGGGTGGTGACCCAGTTCCTGGGGCAGATCGTGCGGGGGGAGAACATCCGCCTGGTCGACGGCGGCACCCAGAAGCGGGCATTCACGTACATCGACGACGGCATCGACGCGCTCATGCGGATCATCGAGAACCGTGAGGGGGTCGCCAGCGGCAACATCTACAACATTGGCAATCCGACCAATAACTACTCGGTCCGGGAGCTCGCGGAGATGATGCTGGGGGTGGCGAACGAATTCCCCGAGTATCGCGACTACGCCCGCGAGGTGAAGCTGGTGGAGACGCGCTCGGCGGACTTCTACGGCAAGGGCTACCAGGACATCCAGAACCGCGTGCCCGCGATCGACAACACCCGCCGGGCGCTGGACTGGGAGCCGCGCATCGACATGCGCACCGCGCTGCGCAACATCTTCGAAGCCTACCGCACCCATGTGGCGGAGGCGCGCGAGCTGATCATGGAGCAGCCCTGATCCGATGCGGATCGCGCTCAAGGTCGACGTCGACACCCTGCGCGGCACCCAGGAGGGCGTGCCCGCGCTGGTGGAGCTGCTGCGCCGTCACGACGCCGGCGCAACCTTTCTGTTCAGCCTTGGACCGGATCACACCGGGCGGGCGTTGAAGCGCGTCTTCCGCCCGGGCTTTGTGGCCAAGGTGATGCGCACCTCGGTGGGGGCGAACTACGGCCTGCGCACGCTGATGTACGGCACCCTGCTGCCGGGGCCCGACATCGGCCGGCGGGCCGGCGATGCGATGCGCGCCGTCGACCAGGCGGGTTTCGAGGCGGGCGTGCACACCTGGGATCACGTCCGCTGGCAGGACTACGTCGCGCGTCGCGACGCCGCCTGGACGCGCCGCGAGATGCGCCTCGCCCTGGACCGCTTCGGCGAGATCTTCGGCCGGCCCGCGCGGACCCACGGCGCAGCCGGCTGGCAGATGAACGTCCACGCCCTGGCCTACGAGGAGGAGCTCGAGCTCGACTACTGCAGCGACAGCCGCGGCCACGGGCCGTTCCTGCCCGCGATGGGCGGGCGCGTCTTCCGCTGCCCGCAGATTCCCACGACCCTGCCGACCCTGGACGAGCTGGTGGGCCGGGGGGGCGTTACCGAGGCCAACGTCGCCGCGCGCGTGCTGGCGCTGAGTGAACGCCCGCCGGAGCACGGCCACGTCTACACGCTGCACGCGGAGCTCGAGGGCATGCGGCTGTTGCCCGCCTTCGAGGCGCTGCTGCAGGGCTGGCGCACTCGTGGCTTCGAGCTCACCAGCGTCGGCGCGATCCGCCGCGGGCTGGACCCCGCCGCGTTGCCGGTGCACGAGCTGCGGCTGGACGAATTCCCGGGCCGCCCCGGGCGGCTCGCACTGCAGGGCCCGCTTCAGTCGGTGTCGAACTGATCGTACCAGTGCCAGGGCGGCGGCTCCGGCGTCTGCGGTACCGGTGCCCGGGCGGCCCCCGGCAGCACCCGGTACAGCGTCACCCGTTTCTCCGCCTTGGTTTTCAGCACCTGTTTCATGTAGGGGGGGCCGGGTGCGGGAGTCAGGGTCCGCGACGGCGGGCGCCCGGGTGCCGGCAGGGTACTGTCCTTGACCAGGATGTAGTCACCCGCCCGGATCCTGCCGGAGTGGATCTCCCGATACAGCTCCCGGCTCGAGCGCACGTAGGGCATGGGTGAGCCGAGCTCCCACATCATCAGCGACCGCGGCCAGTGGAACGAGATGATCCGTCCCGGATGCTCGGCGCGCACCTGGCGGATGCGCGCGAAGCCGCGGGCGCTGACGATCCTGGCGTTGAAGTGTGGCAGAAGGAAGATCACCACGATGCCGAACAGCGTCAGCAGCCCGGTGGTCCACCATCGCAGCCAGCGGCCGATCCGTTCCCGCAGCGCCTCGCCGCGCAGCGTTTCGAGCGCGACCAGGCCCGCCAGCACGAAGCCCGGGGCCGCCACCAGTACGTACTTGCCCTGCTTGGACTGCGAGAGGCTGAAGAACAGCAGCGTGTACAGCGCCCAGACCAGCGGCAGGCGCAGGCGCAGCTCGCGCAGGCGGCGCGCGCCCGCCCAGATGCCGAGGGGAAACAGGAAGATGGCAGGGAACATGTCGTACCAGATGGTCTTGCCGTAGTACCACCAGGGTTGCAGGTGGTCGAAACCGACCAGAAACCGGGTGAAGTTCTGGTACACCACCATCGCCCGCACCACGTCCCAGTCGACCTTCATCCCCGCGGCGATGTACCAGGGCACGTTGGCCAGCAACAACAGTCCGATGCCGCGCAGCCAGCCCATCCGCCAGGCGTCGCGTATCGCCCCGCCGAGCCGCCGCCCGAATGGTGCGCCCCGCTGCACCGACAGGTGGGCGATGCCGATCTCGAGCAGCATGGCGGGTAGGGTCACGGCCATCCCGACCGGCCCCTTGGCCAGCGTGGCGAGGGTCACCCCGAGCCAGAGCTCCCACCAGAACGGCCGCTTGCCCAGGCGATAGCGGGTGAATCCGGTGAACGCGATCAGGGTCCCCAGCGTGACCACGGGGTCGGTCTGGGCGATGAAGAAGACGTAGATCACGCCCGGTAGCCCTGCTCCGACGAACGCGAGCAGCGCCGGCGACCACTCCAGCTCCATCTCCCGCTGCAGCCGCCACAGCCAGCCGATCCAGAGCAGGAAGGCGAGGTACGCGGGAAGACGGATGGCCGCCAGGATGGGCAGCCCGGCGAGGTGGGGGAACAGCGCGAGCCAGTAGTAGAACGGCGGATACTCGATGTAGGGCACGTGGTTCTTGATGGGGATGAGGTACTGCCCGGTGCGCGCCATCTCGCGGATGACCTCGGCGAAACGCGGCTCCATCGAGGGAATCGGACCGTGATTGAACAGCGCGAAGCCGAAGATCAGCGCGATCCCGGCGAGCAGCCACCAGAAGGCGGAGCGGGTGTCCAGGCGAACAGCGGGCACGACAGGTCTCTCCGGATGATCGGAATGGCCGCAGGCGTCTGACGGAAAGCGGCCCGGCGGGCCAAAGCCTACCGGAAACGGGACCACGGCGGCACCCCGGCCCGCCTTCAGCTGCCCGCGCGCCGCGGCAGTAGCGGCTCGATCTCGTCGGCCGACAGCGCCCCACTGAACAGGAAGCCCTGCCAGCGGTCACAGCCAAGCTCGGTCAGTATGCGCCGGTGGGCCTCGGACCCACCGCCCTGTCGGTGCCGGTTGTTTCAAAGCCAGCGTCTGGCCAGCCATCCGGTCAGTTCCGCAAGGCGATCGCCGGCGCTGCGGCCGTCCCAGGTCTCGGCCAGGATCCGGCGGGCGTTTTCGAGGTCCTGGTAGAAGTGGCCTTCCAGGCGTGAGACCAGGGCGGCGTCGTGGCAGACCAGGTTGAGCTCGTAGTTCATCGAGAGGCTGCGGTAGTCCATGTTTGCCGTGCCCACCGTGGCCCAGTCGCCGTCGACCACGACGGTCTTGGCATGGAGCACGCGCGGCAGGTACTCGTAGATGTTGATGCCCGAGGCCAGCAGGTTGCCGTAGACCGCCCGGGCCGCCCACTGGACCAGGCGCACGTCATTCCTGGCCGGGACCAGCACGCGTACATCCACACCGCGCTCGGCCGCGCGACGCAATCCCCGCTGGATGATACGGTCCGGCACGAAGTAGGGCGTGGTGACCAGGATGCGTTCGCGGGCTGCATCGAACTGGCGCGCGAACAGGTCCCGCAGCTGGCGCCGGGCGACCCGCTGATGGGTCGAAAGCAGGAAGGTCCCGGCGCCCTCGTCCGCACCGTCGTGTTCCTCGAACCCCGGATCCCAGAACAGCTCGAAGGTCGTGCGCACTTGCGCGGCCAGCGACCCGGTCACCCGTACATGGGTATCGCGCCAGCGTGCCTCGCCGTAGGCCCGTCGCGAGTTCTCCCGGTGCAGGTTGAAGCCGCCGAAGTAGGCGATTTGCCCATCGAGCACCAGCAGTTTGCGGTGGTCCCGTCGGTTGTAGCGCAAGGGGCGCAGCAGGCGCAGCCTCTGGAACCAGCGGAACTCCACTCCGGCATCTGTGAGCCGGCGTTTCAGGGTTTCCGTCATCAGCCCGGCGGAGCCCAGCGAATCGACCAGCACCCTCACCCGCCGCCCGGCCGCGGCGGCATCGGTCAGCGCGCCGGCGAATGCACGACCGACTTCATCGTCGGCGAAGATGTAGCTCTCGAGGCAGACCTCGTCGCGGGCGGCGGCGATGTCCGCCAGCATGTCGCAATAGAGCTCGTCGCCCTCTGTGTACAGCCGGTCCACGTCCGCGGCGGGCGGCGCGGCGGACGCGCGCGGCTGCCCGGCCGCGACCGACCGCGTTCCCTCGGGACGGCTCATGTCCGACCGTCCTGTGCAGACATCCACCGTCTCCCGCGCTGCGTGTGCCTGGCGCAACTGGCGCAGGGAACCGGGTGGCCCGCACCCCGGTGGGCCGCGGGGACGGCCGGGTCGGCTCGGACCTAGCCCCGGCCCGACTCGTCGCGGGAGCGCGCCGCGGGACAGCCGGGGGCGGCCGCGATCAGCCACTCCACGGCGACCAGCGCGAGCACCAGTGCCGCCCAGCCCCAGCCGGCGGACCAGCTTTGCGCGAGATCACCGACATTCATATTCCCTGCTCCCTTCCCGTTTCAGGATTATGCAAATCGCGGCGTCGGGCAATGCCTGCTACCGGCCCTGCGGCGCCCAGCGCCGCAACCCGGCGCTCCCGGCGGCCCGTCCGGCAAGGCGTGGCGAGCGGCCCCCAGTCGCCGAAGGGCACAGCCCGGGGCCGGCCGACAGCACGATGATCCCACCCAGGCCGCGCATGCGCTTGATGCACGTCAAGCGCGGTGCCTGTCCCCGGGGTGCTGCGCGCGCCCCGCCTCCGGGGACTCCTGTGGCCCCGCGCGGGCGGCCTTTCTGGTCACTCGTGCAGCGTCACCACCGCGCTCCGCGCGGCTTGTCAGAGAGACCGCCAGGAGCGCTCAGAGCTGGCACTAACCCTGGCCGGGTTAGTATGATCACGCGCCACACGCCTATAGTGATTTAGGGGTGAAACCCCGGGGTTGCGGTGGCGACGGGACCCGCAGCATGCACCGGGCCGGCCTGTCCCGCGCGCCCTCCCGGGGAGCATGCTCGCCGTCCCGCGTGGCGACGGACGCCGAATCCGCAAGCCGGGCAACCGCACGGGCTCACTTCCAGGTCATGCAGCACAGCCCAGAGCAAACGAACACGCGCCGCAGCGACGCGACCACCGCGTCGCTGCGACGCCAGATCGAGCGCCAGCAACGCATCCTCGACCACGCACTGGACGGGATCCTGACCTGCGATTCGCACGGCCGGATCCTGCAGTGCAGCGCCCCGGTGGAGCGCCTGTTCGGGTACTCCGCGGCCGAGCTGGCCGGCCGGCCGGTCGAGATCCTCGTGCCGCGGGCCCGGCGCGCGGCGCACGCACGCCGGCGCAACCAGTACCAGCGTGCCCCGACCCCGCGAGCGATGGGTGCGGCGTCCGAGGTCTCCGGCCAGTGCCGCGACGGCCACGTAATCCCGCTGGATATCAGCCTCAGCCCGTTCCGCGACGGCGACGAGGACCTCGTGGTCGCCGTGATCCGCGACCTGCGCGAACGTCGCCAGGCGGAGGCCGTGCGGGCTCGCCTGGGCGCCATCGTCGAGCATTCGCCCAACGGCATCGTCATCTTCCAGCCCGACGGCACCATCACCTACGCCAACCGCGCAGCCCGTGTGATGTATGCCGGCGACCCCGACGCCGATGCCGATCTGCGCGGGACCGCCCTGGCCGCATTCACGGGGACTGCCGGCTGGCGCCGCCTGCGCCGGGAGGCCATCCCGGCTGCCGCGCGCCACGGAGTGTGGCTGGGGGAGAGCACGGTGCGCGGCCCCGGCGGCGAGCAGCCGGTGTGGCAGTCGGTCCTGGCGCACCGGGATCGCGATGACCGCATCGAGTACTACTCGACCATCGTGACCGACATCAGCGAGCAGAAGGCACAGGAGGAGAGGCTGCGCCACCAGGCCAGCCATGACCAGCTCACCGGGCTGGCCAACCGCGCCCTGTTGGAGGATCGCCTGGCCCAGGCGATGCGCCGTGCGCGTCGTCGCCACCGCCAGGTGGCGGTGCTGTTCATCGACCTGGACAACTTCAAGCTGGTCAATGACACGCTGGGGCACGCGGCCGGCGACCAGCTGCTCACGGCCGTCGCCGAACGCCTGACGACCACCGTACGCCGGGAGGACACCGTGGCGCGCCAGGGCGGGGATGAATTCGTGGTGCTGCTGGAGGACGTGCGCGACGTGCGTGACGCCGCCCTCGTGGCCGGCAAGCTCAGCGAAGGGCTGTCACTCCCCATGCACCCCCACGGCGAAGAACTGGTCATCACGCCCAGCATCGGCATCAGCGTGTTTCCGGAGGACGGCACCACGCCGGAAGCGCTGCTGATGCACGCGGACGCGGCCATGTTCCGGGCCAAGCAGGAGGGTCGCAATACCTGCCGCTTCTACACCGGCGACATGAACGAACAGGCCTCGACGCGGCTGGCGCTCGAGAACGAGCTGCGGCGGGCGCTGGCCGCGGAGCAGCTTCACCTGCGATACCAGCCGGTCTGCGGCGGCGACGGCCGCGCGTGCGGTGCTGTCGAGGCGCTGTTGCGCTGGAGTCATCCGGCCCGCGGCGAGCTCGCGGCGGCGGCCTTTCTTCCACTCGCGGAGGAGAGCGGCCAGGCCGCCGCCATCGGCGAGTGGACCCTGGGCCGGGCCTGCCAGCAGGCCCGGGACTGGATTCGCGCCGGGCTGGTTCTCGACCGGGTCAGCGTCAACGTCTCGCCAGCGCAGCTGCGGGCCGATGGTTTTCTGGCCAGCGTCGACCGGGCCCTGGGGGAGTCCGGTCTGGCCCCGCGCCAGCTGGAGCTGGAGCTGACCGAGGCTGCCCTGGTTGGGTTTCCGGAGCACTGCCGCGCCGTGGTCGATGCGCTGCACCAGCGCAGGATTGGGCTGTGCCTGGACAACTTCGGCAGCGGCTACACCAGCCTCACGCACCTGAAGCTGTTCCGCTTCGGGCGCGTCAAGATCGACCAGAGTTTCGTGCACGACCTCGTCGACGACCCCGACAGCGCGAACGTCGCCCGCGCGGTGATCGCGATGGCGCACGCGCTGGGCGCCCGCGTGGTGGCCCAGGGCGTCGAGAGCGACGCGCAGCTGCGCCGGCTGCGGCAATTCGGCTGCGACGAGTTCCAGGGCTGCCTGCTTTACCCGCCGCTCGCGCCCGGGGCGATCCCCGGCATGCGCCGCCCGGCATAGGTCGCCCCGGCCGGCCCGCTTGAGCCACGTCAATGCCGCCGGCGCCGGATCGTCTACCCTCGATGGATCGAGCGGGGGTGCTCCGGGATGTCCAGTGTTGTGCAACAGGCGAGCCACGTCATCGGCCGGGAGGGCCTCGACCGGCTGATCGCCCTGCTCGGCTCCCGCGGCTATCGCGTCATCGGGCCGGTGCTGCGCGATGGCGCCATTGTCTACGACGAAGTCGCCAGCGCCGATGACCTGCCCCGGGGATGGACCGACGAGCAGGAGGCCGGGCGTTACCGGGTAAAGCCCCGGGAGGACCAGGCACTGTTCGGCTACGTGGTCGGCCCGCATTCCTGGAAGCGCTTCCTGTTCCCGCCCCGTCAGCACCTGTTCGGGGTCCGGCGCACGGCGACGGGCCTGATGTTCGAGCCCGGCGAGGAGTCCGGGGAGCGTTATGCGTTTCTCGGCGTGCGTGCCTGCGAGCTGGCGGCGCTGGCGATCCAGGATCGGGTGTTCATCGGCGGCGCCCACGCCGATCCCGGCTACCGCCGCCGGCGCGAGAGCTCGCTGGTCATCGCGGTCAACTGCGGCGAGGCGCATGCCACCTGCTTCTGCCTGTCCATGGGCACCGGGCCCGAGGTCCGGAGCGGGTACGACCTGGTCCTGACCGAGTTGCTCGATGGCGATCGCCACGATTTCGCCCTGGCAGGCGGCAGCGATGCCGGCGCGGAGATTATCGCGGCACTGGCTGCGCCGGAGGCGGCACCGGAGCAGCAGGCGGCGGCCGCCGCGGTACCGGAGCGGGCGCGTGGCCAGATGGGGCGCCAGCTGGAAACCGAGGGGCTGCACGATCTGCTGCTGGACAGCCTCGGGCATCCACGCTGGGACCAGGTCGCCGCGCGCTGCCTGAGCTGCGGCAACTGCACGCAGGTCTGTCCGACCTGCTTCTGCTCCGCGGTGGAGGACGTGCCCGAGATCTCGGGCGACGGCGCCGCGCGGGTGCGGCGCTGGGACTCCTGCTTCAGCCTGGATTTCTCCCACCTGACCGGGGGCAGCATCCGCGGCGACATCCGGTCGCGCTACCGCCAGTGGATGACCCACAAGCTGGCCACCTGGCACGACCAGTTCGATACCGCCGGCTGCGTCGGTTGCGGGCGCTGCATCAGCTGGTGCCCGGTCGGCATCGACCTCACCGAGGAGGCGGCCGCGATCCGCGCTTCGGCGGCGGAGGGGGGGCCATGACCGAGTTGATCGACGCGCTGCGCTCGGGAGCGTTCGCCGGCATGCGCGAGGGGCACCTGCACCGGCTCGGCGCCTGTGCCCGACGGGTCGAATACCGTGCCGGTGACGCGGTAATCAACGAGGGCGGTGCCGCCGACCGCTTCTTCCTGATCCTGGAGGGGGAAGTTGAGGTTTCGGTGCATCAACCGCACCTGGGCGACGTGGCGCTGGAGAGCATCGGCGCGGGCGACCTGCTCGGTTGGTCGTGGCTGGCTGTTCCGGCGGTGTGGCAGCTCGACGCGCACGCCTCGAGCCCGGTCACGGCGGTGGCGTTCGATGCCGCCTGCGTGCGCCGGGAGATGGAGCGCGACCACGAGCTCGGCTATCAGTTGCTGCAGCGGTTCGTCGGCGTCATTGTCCATCGCCTGCAGGCCAGCCGGCTGCAGCGGCTGGACGTCTATGCCCCGCTGGCCGGACCGGAGCCGACGTGAGCGCCTTCCTCGACCCCCTGCTGCCGCGGCCGTGCCGGATCGAGCGGGTGACCCACGAGACCGGCGCCGGGGATGTGTTCACCTGGGAGCTGGCGCCGCTGGAGGGGGAGCTGCCGGGCTTTCGCCCCGGCCAGTTCAACATGCTCTACGCCTTCGGCGCCGGCGAGTCCGCCATCTCCATCAGCGGCGACCCCGGCGATGGCCCGTTGCTGCATACCATCCGCGCGGCGGGGCGAGTGACCCGGGTCATGCGGGACCTCTCGCCGGGTGACGTGATCGGAGTGCGCGGCCCGTTCGGCGAGCCCTGGCCGCTGGATCGCGCCGAAGACCGTGACCTGGTTGTGGTGGCCGGGGGCATCGGCCTGGCGCCGCTGCGGCCGGTCCTGCTGGATGCCCTGCGCCGGCGGCAGCGCCTTCGGCGCGTGCTGCTGCTGTATGGCGCGCGCACGCCGGCGGACATGCTGTACCGGCAGGAGATCGAGGCCTGGCGCGCCCGCCCGGAGATCGAAGTGGCGGTCACGGTGGACCACGCGGCGCCGGGCTGGAACGGCAGCGTGGGGGTGGTCACCCGGCTGATCGAACGGGCCGGATTCGACCCGGAGCGCTCCCTCGCGCTGCTGTGCGGGCCCGAGGTCATGATGCGCTTCGCCGGGCGCTCGCTGCGCCAGCGCGGCATGCCGGCGACGGACATCTGGCTTTCCATGGAGCGCAACATGGCCTGCGGCGTGGGCTGGTGCGGCCACTGTCAGCTGGGGCCGCTGCTGATCTGCCGCGACGGCCCGGTATTCCCCCTGGATCGTGTCGAACCGCTGATGGGAGTGAAGCAGTTGTGAACCATGGCCGTCCCCTGCGCCTGGCCGTCTGGAAGCTGGCCTCCTGCGACGGCTGCCAGCTCGCGCTGCTCGACTGCGAGGACGAGCTGCTCACGCTCGCCTCGCGGGTGGAGATCGCCCCGTTCGCCGAGGCCACCAGCCGGAGCGACGACGGTCCCTGGGACCTGTCCCTGGTGGAAGGCTCGGTGAGCACGCCGGCGGACGCCGAGCGCGTCCGCCGCATCCGCGCGGGCTCGCGCGTGCTGGTCACCATCGGCGCCTGTGCCACCGCCGGCGGCATCCAGGCGTTGCGCAACTTCGCCGAGGTCGACGCGTTCCGGCGTGCGGTGTACGCGAGTCCCCAGACCATCGAGGCGCTGGCGCGGTCCTCGCCGGTCAGCGACCACGTGATGGTGGACTACGAGCTGCACGGCTGCCCCGTCGACCGCGGCCAGCTGCTGCGGGTGATCGCCGACGTGCTCGCGGGCGTGCGCCCGCAGCTTTCCGGTGCCAGCGTCTGCGAGGAGTGCAAGCGGGCCGGCAACGTGTGCGTGCTGGTGGCGCACGGCACGCCCTGCCTGGGCCCGGTCACGCGCGGCGGCTGCGGCGCCTTGTGCCCGTCCTGCGCGCGTGGCTGTTACGGGTGCTTCGGACCCGCGGACACCACCAACGCGCCGGCGCTCAGCGCCCGCCTGGAAACGCTCGGCATGAGCCGGCCCGCGCTGCTGCGCTTCTATCGCAGCTTCAACGCGGCGGCGCCGCCGTTCGCCGACGAGAGCACCCGCCATGAGTGAACCGACGTCCGGCGAAAGCCGCCGCATCAGCGTCGACCTGCTCACCCGGGTGGAGGGTGCGGGAGCGCTCACCCTGCGCAGCCGCGGCGGCGAGCTGGAGTCCTGCGAGCTGCGGATCTTCGAGCCGCCGCGGTTCTTCGAGGCCCTGCTGGCCGGGCGGCACGGGTCGGAAGCGCCGGACATCACCGCGCGCATCTGCGGCATCTGCCCGGTCGCCTACCAGATGAGCGCCTGCCATGCCATGGAGAACCTGGCCGGCGTACGCGTCGACGGCCCGCTGCGCGACCTGCGACGCCTGCTCTACTGCGGCGAGTGGATCGAAAGCCATGGGCTGCACGTCGGCATGTTGCAGCTGCCCGATTTCCTCGGCTACCCGGACGCCATCGCCATGGCGCGCGATCACCCGGAGCTGGTGCGCACCGCCCTGCGACTGAAGCAGACCGGCAACCGGGTGATGCGCACCCTGGGCGGACGCGAGATCCATCCGGTCAACGTACGCCTCGGCGGCTTTTACCGGCTGCCGACCCGGGCCGACCTGGATGCGCTGGTGCCCGGGCTGGAATGGGCGCTCGAGGCCGCGCGCGAGCTCGGCGAGCGTATCGCGAAGCTGGAATTCCCCGACTTCCACCAGGACTACGAGCTGGTGGCCCTGGTCCATCCCGACGAGTACCCGTTCAACGAGGGCCGGCTGGTGTCCACCGCCGGCATCGACGTGCCAGTGAGCCGCTACGACCAAGTGCTCACCGAGCACCAGAGCCCGCATTCGACCGCGCTGCACACGGCATCCGCCCGGGGCGACCCGGTGCTGATGGGGCCCCTGGCACGCTATGCGCTCAACCACGACCGGCTGACCCCTCTGGCGCACGAGACGGCCGCGCGCCTCGGCCTGGGCGACGCGGTGGACAACCCCTTCCGGGCGATCTGCGTGCGCATCGTGGAGATCGTCTTCGCCTGCGAGGAGGCGCTGCGTATCCTCCGCCGGACCGGGAGTGCCGATGCGCCGGCGGTCCCCGTCCCGCTGCGCGCCGGGACCGGGTACGGCGCCACCGAGGCGCCCCGCGGGCTGTGTTATCACCGCTATCGTGTCGATGCCGACGGTCTGATCACGGCAGCCAAGATCGTCGCGCCCACCTCCGTGAATCAGGCGAGAATCGAGGCGGACCTGCGGGCCCTGCTGGCCGGGAAGCTGTCCCGCCCGGACGACGAGCTCCGCTTCCTGTGCGAGCGCGCGATCCGCAACTACGATCCCTGCATCTCCTGCGCGACCCATTTCCTCGACCTGCGGGTGGAGCGCGCATGAGGGGGGTGCGGGTGATCGGCGTCGGTAACGCCGCGCGCGCAGATGACGGCGCCGGCCTGGCGGTTGCCGCGGCCCTGCAGGGGCGGGCGCCGCCCGGAGTGGAAATCCTGTGCAGCGACGGCGACGGCACCGAGCTGATGCAGATGTGGACCGGCGCCGGGCGCGCGTTCGTCGCGGACGCGGTACGCGGTGCCGGTCGGCCGGGGCGCATCCACCGGCTGGCCGCCGCGAGCTCCCGGCTCCCCGCCGGGCTGGGCCCGAGTTCGAGCCACCAGTTCGGGCTGGCCGAGGCGGTCGAGCTCGCGCGCGCGCTGGGGACGCTGCCGGCCGAGCTGATCGTGTTCGGCATCGTAGGCTCCCGGTTCGCCTCCGGCGAGGGCCTGTCGCCGGAGGTCGAGGCCGCCGTGCAGCGCGTGGCTTGGCGCGTGCTGGCCGAAATCCGCAACCCACCGCCGGGCCGGCGCCCCCGGCGCGGTGGCAGGAGACCCTCATGAGCGGGACCGCGTCGGGGCCCGCGGCGCGCTGCCGGATATGTCCGGGTGTCGGCGAAGGCGATCTGCGCCCGGTGGTGCGGGTGTGCCCGGCCGTCGCGCGGCTGATTCGCGAAGATACTGGCAGCTGGGACGAGGGGGGCTGGATCTGCCCGGCGGGCCTCCAGCGCTTCCGGGACGGCCACGTGCGCCAGCTCCTGCGGGACGAGAAGGGCGAGATCACCACGCTCGAGTCGGAGGTGCTGGCGAGCCTGCGCGAGCACGGGATCCTTTCGCGCAACCCGGGCGCCGGTTTTGACTCGCGGCAGACCCTGGGGCAGCGCATGGCGGATCGGACCGCCGATTTCGGTGGCAGCTGGCCCTTCATCCTGACCTTGGCGGGCGTGGTCGTCGTCTGGACGGCCTTGCTCGTCGGTGGGGTAGCGCCCGAGTACACTGCGCTCCGCGCGCCTTGCCAGACGGGCCGACAGGAGCGCTGAGATGGGGCATTACCCCCGATCGGGTTGGCGCGTCGGAGCGCCGGGGGCGTCGCTGAAGGCGGCCGGACGCCGGAACCGGCCCGGAGCTTTTGCTATCATGCGCGTTCTCCAACCGGTGGCCGCCCCTTCGGGCACCAGGTCATCTTGTCATTCAGCCAGTCGGGGCAGAAGCGAGGCACGAACATGACGGAACGAGTTCAGGTTGGCGGACTGCAGGTCGGAAAGCCCTTGCACGAGCTCATCAAGCGGGTGGTCCCGGGGACCGGGGTCGAGGCGGGTGCCTTCTGGGGTGCCTTGGAGCGGATCGTCAGCGATCTGGGGCCGAAGAACCGCGCGCTGATCGAGAAGCGCCGCGAGCTGCAGGGGAAAATCGATGCCTGGCACCGCGAGCGCAAGGGCCAGCCGCACGACCCCGCAGCCTACAAGCAGTTCCTGCAGGAGATCGGCTATCTGCTGCCGGAGGGCGAGGACTTCCGGATCACCACGGAGAACATCGACTCCGAGATTTCGCAGGTTCCCGGGCCCCAGCTGGTCGTGCCGATGAGCAACGCCCGCTACGCCCTCAATGCCGCCAACGCGCGCTGGGGCAGCCTGTACGACGCGCTCTACGGCACCGACATCATCCCCGAGGACCAAGGCTGCGAGAAGGGCACCAGCTACAACCCGCGCCGGGGCGCGCGCGTGGTAGCCGAGGCAGCGAAGATCCTGGACGAAATCGCACCCTTGGCCGAGGGAAGCCACGCCGACGTCACCGCCTACGCGGTCGCCGACGGCAAGCTGGCGGTGACCCTCGAGGGCGGCCGTGGCACCGGTCCGCGCACGCCTGCCCAGTTTGTCGGCTACAACGGCGAGGACGACAGGCTCTCGGCCGTGCTATTCCGGCGCAACGGCCTGCACGCCGAGATCCAGATCGATCCCGAGGATCCGATCGGCAGGGGTCACGCCGCCGGGGTCAAGGACGTGCTGCTGGAGGCCGCCGTCACCACCATCCAGGACTGCGAGGACTCGGTCGCGGCGGTCGATGCCGAGGACAAGGCGCGGGTCTACGGCAACTGGGCCGGCCTGATGAAGGGCGACCTGGAGGAAACCTTCGAGAAGGGCGGCCGGAGCGTCACGCGGCGGCTCAACCCCGACCGGGAGTACCGCACCCCGACCGGGGGCAAGCTGCTGCTGCACGGGCGCAGCCTGATGCTGGTGCGCAACGTGGGCCACCTGATGACCACGCCGGCGGTGCTGGACGCCAGCGGCGACGAGATCCCCGAGGGCATGCTGGACGGCATGGCCACCGCGCTGATCGCGATCCATGATCTCAAGGGCAACGGCAAGTACCGCAACAGCCGCGAAGGCAGCGTGTACCTGGTCAAGCCGAAGATGCATGGTCCGGAAGAGGTCGCCTTCTGCGTGGAGCTGTTCGAGCGTATCGAGGAGGCGCTGGGGCTGGCCCGCAACACGCTCAAGATCGGCATCATGGACGAGGAGCGCCGTACCACGGTCAACCTCAAGGAGTGCATCCGCGCGGCGAAGGAGCGCGTGATCTTCATCAACACCGGCTTCCTGGACCGCACCGGGGACGAGATCCACACCTCGATGGAAGCGGGCCCGATGGTGCGCAAGGGCGACATGAAGAGCCAGCCCTGGATCATCGCTTACGAGAACTCGAACGTGGACGTCGGGCTGGAGTGCGGCCTGCGCGGGCGCGCCCAGATCGGCAAGGGCATGTTCGCCAAGCCGGACGAGATGAAGGAGATGATGGAGACCAAGCAGGCGCACCCGGATGCCGGTGCCAACTGCGCCTGGGTGCCCTCTCCGACGGCGGCGACGCTGCACTCGATCCACTACCATCGCACCAACGTGCTGGCGCGCCAGGAGGAACTGGCCAAGCGCGAGCGTGCGAGCCTCGACGACATCCTGACCCTGCCGCTGGCGCCGGACCGCCCCTGGTCCGCCGGCGAGATCCAGCAGGAGCTGGACAACAACTGCCAGGGCATCCTCGGCTACGTGGTGCGCTGGGTCGAGGAGGGCGTGGGCTGCTCCAAGGTCCCGGACATCAACGACGTCGGGCTGATGGAGGACCGCGCCACCTGCCGGATCTCCAGCCAGCACGTGGCGAACTGGCTCTATCACGGGGTCTGCACGCGCGAACAGGTGATCGAGACCCTGCAGCGTATGGCCAAGGTGGTGGATCGCCAGAATGCCGGCGACCCGGACTACATCGACATGGCCCCGGACTATGACGACTCGGTCGCCTTCCAGGCGGCGGCGGACCTGATCTTCAAGGGCCGCGAGCTGCCCAGCGGCTATACCGAGCCGGTGCTGCACGCGCGGCGGCGCGAGCAGAAGGCCAAATCGTCCGGCTGACCCGGACCGGAAAGGCGCCAGGCAGGGAGGCGAAGGCTTGGCGCATGCCGGGCCTTCGTGCATGGCGCTGCGCCGACCGATACGCTGTGGGCGAGCCGATCCGGACCCGTTGTGGCGGCGATCCTGTTCGGCGCGATCGGGCCGACGTTCTTCGCGTGGCTCGTGGTCTCTCCCCTGAAGGGGTTGCCGGTCGCCGCCGGCTTCCGTTTCCACGGAGTGATCACCGGCCGTTCGGTCAACGCGGCCTGGGGCCTGGGGCCTGGGGCCTGGGGACCGGGATCTTCCTGCGCAGCGTGGCCGGCAGGCGGATCGGCTGAGCCGTCGGTGCCCGGAAGGGACCGGGACGTGGCGCGCTCGGCGGTGCGGGCGTCTCGCCCCTTGCCGGAAGCTGGCGGCAGTTGACCGGCCACCGGTACGCCCATGTATGGACATAATTACTGTCACTTGATGAAGGGGTGCCGGTGAAACCCGCCGCCGCGGCGCTCAGCCGCGTTCTGACCACTGCCCTGACCGGCCCCGCCCGGCGTGAGGCGAAGCGGCGCATGGCCCGGATATCGCGCGCCCTGCGGCGCGCGCCCGCTACGGTGCACTATTTCCACCAGGCGGACGATCCGTACGGCCATCTCGCCGTCCAGTGCCTGTCGCCGCTGGTGCGGCGCTACCGGATCGCGATTCGCTGCCACCTGGTGCCGCCGCCGGCGGAGGCCGCGGCGCCGGAACGCGAGCTGCTGGCCGGCTGGGGCCGGCGCGATGCCGCACGGGTGGCCCGTCGGTACGGGCTGCACTTTCCGGAGCGCGCCCCGGCGCCCGGGACCGGTGCCGTGCACGCGGCCAACGCGGCTCTGGCCGCGGCGCTGGAGGCGGGCACGTTCGCAGCCGACGCGGTCGCGGTGGGCCAGCGGCTGTGGCAGGGGCAGGCGCAGCCGGGACCGGATCGTGCCGCCGGGGCCGGCGCCCGGCGGGCCCTGCGCGAGGGCGGCGAGCTGCGGGGCAAGCTGGGCCACTACCTCGGGGGCATGTTCCACTTCGAAGGCGAGTGGTACTGGGGCGTGGACCGGCTGCACCACCTGGAAACGCGCCTGCGACAGGAGAATCTCGTCGTCGGTGATCCCGCGGCGGTCGCGCCGGTCCAGGACATGCGGCTCGACGGCCGGGCCCGGGCAGGCGAGCGCCCCGTCATCGAGCTGTGGTTCTCCTTCCGCAGCCCCTACTCCTGGATTGCACTGCCCCGTATGCGCCGGCTGGCCGGGCATTATGGCGCGCAGCTCCGGCTGCGCTATATCCTGCCGATGGTGATGCGCGGCCTGCCGGTGCCGCGCGCCAAGCGCCGCTACATCATGTTCGACGTCAAGCGCGAGGCCGAACGCGTCGGGCTGCCCTTCGGCACGGTGGTCGACCCGGTAGGTCGCGGCGTGGAACGCGCCCTGGCTGTACTGGAGCACGCCATCGCCGCGGGCCGCGGAATCGAGTTCGCCGAATCCGGGCTGCGGGCGGCGTTCGCCGACGGCATCGACCTGTCCTCGGATCGCGGGCTGGAGCGCGCTGCCGCCCGCGCCGGGCTGAGCGATGAGCAGGTGCGCTCGGCGCTCGCGGACGAGGGCTGGCGGGTGGTGGCCGAGGACAACCGCCGCGCGCTCTTCGACGCCGGGCTGTGGGGCGCGCCCACGTTCCGGGTCGACGGCGGGTCCGCCTATTGGGGGCAGGACCGGCTCTGGGCGCTGGAGGAGGACCTGGTACAGACGCAGCGAGGCGGGCCCTGATCCCCGTCTGCCGGATTGTGAGATCATGGGCCGTAGCCGGCCGGTCGCCGGCATGCGGCGGCCTGTCGGGCGAAGGACCTGACGCCGATCCCGACACCGAGGTCACATGGAATCCACCCGCACCGCCGCCGGGCGCCTCGACGGCCGCCACCGGCGAAGGCGCGCCAGCCGGCGCAAGATCGTGCAGGCCCTGCTCGAGCTGATCGGCGAGAACGAGGTCCTGCCGGGCGCCGAAGCCGTCGCCGCGCGTGCGGGAGTCGGCCTGCGCACGGTGTTCCGACACTTCGAGAACATGGAGAGCCTGTACCAGGAGCTGATCGCCGCCATGACGGCCGAGCTGAGGCCGATCGCCGACGAGCCCTATGCGAGCGCGGACTGGCACGGGCGGCTGGTGGAGCTGATGGACCGCCGGGTCCGGATCTTCGAGCGCATGCTGCCGTTCAAGATGGCAGCCGACATGCGTCGCTCCCGTTCCCCCTCGCTGGCCCGCCAGGGCCGCGCGCTGATCCGCGAGCAGCGGGCCGTGCTGGAAAGCATCGTCCCCGCCCCGATCCGCGAGGACCGGCCCCTGCTGGAGGCGCTGGACCTGCTGCTCAGCGCCGATACCTGGCGCCGGTTGCGCCGGGACCAGGAGCTGTCGCCGGCAGATGCCCGGGCGACCGTCGACCGAGCCTTGAACGCCCTGCTCCGCCGGAGCGTCCCGCCGTCCGCGGACGATTGAAGCCCCGCCGGCTCAGCCGGACAGCCGGGCCTGCTCGATGCGGTCGCCGCCGCCCGGCAGACGAAGCGGTAGCCGCATGTCCGGCTTCGGAGTGTGGCGGCGTCAGAGCGCGGTGAGCCACGATGATCCGCTGTACCCTTGTTCCGCATCGCTCCAGGGACAGAGGTCGCAATCCCACGGGACCAAGGACCCGGCTCGGCAGCCGCCGGCGTGCAACCGAACCCCCATCCGCGCTTGCGTCAGGGCTCAGGGCCCGATGGCGACGCGGTAGTCCCGGCCCGCCCAACGCCCGTCCCCTTCCCAGCGGAACGTCATGACGAGGGTGCCGCCAGACGGAAGGTCCGCCGCCGGCAGGTCGGCCGAATGGCTCCCGAGGCCAGTCGGGCGGGTCCGCGTGTCAACGCTGTGGGCCCACCCGTCCGTGCTCCAGTGGATCAGCGCCGGTGCCGGCAGCGCGAGCCGGAGCGCATATCCGGAGGGAACGCCGCGCGGCTGGCAGTGCAGGCTCCAGATGCGCCAGTCGATCGTCGGGCGCTCGCCGCGGTAGCGTTCCCAGGTCCGCTGTGGCCGATCGCAGGGTTCGCGGCATGCGCGGCTCACGACGAGCTTCACGAATTCGCTGTGCGCCCAGGCCAGCGGCATGGCACTGCCGGTGGGGCGGCCCGGATACAGCCTGTGTTCCGGGATCGGGTCGGTGTCCCAGACCTGTTCCGGGATCATGCCGCCGGGTCCGGCCATCGCCGCCATGGTCTTGAGGTAGGGCAGCGGGTCCTCGCCGGCGCATAGCGCATAGTGGCCACGTTCGCCTGTGAGCAGCGGCCAGCCGCGGCCGTGGCCGGCACCGTCGAAGGGACGCCCGTCGCGGTGCTCGCCGTAGCCGTCGTTGTTGTAGCGGTGCCAGACGGGACCCGCCGGGGTGTCGGTGCGCAGCAGTTCGTCGACGAGCTTGAGCGTCTCCAGCACGCGCGGGTCGTCCGGCTGGCGCAGGCCGAAACGCACGAGCTGCAGGAAGTCGGTCGCAACCTGCTCGTCGGCCCGCAAGTGGTTATCGTAAGTGCGGTTCTTGATCAGAAGCTCGTCGGCCTTCGCGCCTTCCTGGATCAGCACCTCGCCGGGCGCGGCACGCAGGTAGTAGCCCTCCACGCCGAGCCGCTCGGCCAGAGCGGTACCTTCCACCCAGGTCCAGTCCTCGGTGCGCGCGTTCCAGGTGTCGGCGATCATCAGGGCAAAGCCGCGGTCGGGCTCGTCCAGGAACTGGGCCCCCTCGACCAGTGCCGCGATCATTACGGCGAGGGTGAAGGCGTTGATGCCGGCGTCCTCCTCCCAGCGATCCTGCGCGGAGACGGGGCCGTGTGTGACCAGGAACGCGAGCGCCCGGCGGACCATGTCCCCGACCGGGATCCCGCCGAGCTGCCGGTGCGCGGCGAGCATCCCGGCAAGGAGCACCGGGAAGGCGGTCTCGTCGAGCTGTACGCCCTGCCAGAAGGGCTTGCCGCCCAGCCACTGGTTCTGCAGCCAGTGGCCGTCGTCCTGCTGGGTGGCGATCAGGTAGCGCAGCACGTCGCGCGCGTCGTGCCAGGCCTCGATCGCGATCAGCGCGCCGGCGCTCTCGACCAGATCGCGCGCCCAAACCAGGTGGTAGCCGCCACGGCTGCCGCTGGTCTCGCCCCACGGCACGGCGAGGCTCGCCACCATCGCGCCGCGGAAGGTGCGGTCGCCATGGGTTTTGAGCACCATGGCCGATCGCGCGAAGGTCGGCTTGAGGATGGCCGGTATGCGCGGCTCCTTCAGCGTGTCCGCCCAGGCGCTCCACGCAGCCACCTGGTCACGCCAGACATGGTCGAAATCCTCGACCAGCGCCGCGGCAGCGAGCGTCGCCGCGGATTCCTTGCTGGCCGCAAAGCCAAGCGCCAGTGTGCCGCGCCGCGGGAGCTCGCCCATGAGGGCGATTTCGCCGGGCCCGGCGCGATCGTACTCCCAGGTCATGCGGCGGTTGCGGTAGAAGTCCTGCCAGCCATCGCTCGCGCCCGCGCAGCCCGCGGAAATCCGCCCGAAGGCGTCGGGAACGCCGGGCGCGGCGGCGAGCAGGGCAAGGCCGAACGGACCCTGTTCCGCCCAGAGCACGCGGCGCCCGTTGTAGCAGGTGGCCTCGCCCACGTTATTGTCCGCGTCGCTCCCGAGGCGTGGCGAGCCCAGCACGTAGGGCCGCAACTCTGCCTGGCCCTCGAGCTCGTAGTCCACGAGCAGCACGTCCCGGTCCTGGTGCGGGCACACGCGCAACCGCAGCGTGAAGCGCTCATGGTGGTGGGTCACCGTGACGGCGGGCGTGCAGTCGTGGGCCAGCGCGACGCTATAGTTGTCCAGACGCCGCAGCTCGGCCCAAAAATCCCTGCCGTCGGCGACGATGAAGCCGAGGTCGCGGATGTGCGGAATGTCGATGCGGTAGTAGTAGACTTCGGTCACGATGCCTTCGGCCATCGTGAACCAGACCCGGGAAGCGCCCAGCCCAGTGCCCACAATGTCCTTGCGGGCCGTGGCCCAGGTGGGCTGGTAACGGTCCGCCTGCGGCGCGTCCATGTCGAATCCCCCGGTCAGCATGCCCTTCGCGGGGGCGGCAGGGCATCATAGGCGCGCGGCCGTCGTTGCGGCAACAAGACCGTGCTGGCATTTGCCTGCGGTGCCGCCCCGGCGGTCACCATACCGCACCTGCCAAGCGCAACGCTGGAATTTGGTTACCCGTCGGTTAAGTCGATAGGGAAAGCGATTACGAACTTACGGGGCGGTTCAGGTTGTAACGGTTACGCCGGACGTCGATGGTTGTGCGAGCATCGGCCAAACTGGCGAACCAGTGCAGAGGTTCAGACGGAGCTACCGGAATTTACCGCCCAGGCTCGCGACGAAGACTTCTGTGTCGGCTTGCCGGGTTGAATGAACTGGAGCGTCACGCGGCGCTGCTATGACTGGAAGAACAGAGCCTTAGTGGGCAGCTCGGGCCCGTTATCACAGACGATCGTCCTTGGCAGGGCGCGTCGTTTGGCTAGTTGGCCCAGAGCTCCCGTGCCAGGAGCCTGATCTCGTCCGGAAAGGACCGCAGGCGGGCGGCGCATTTGGGCATCCTTGACAGTGGACTTACGGGACCGCATAGTCAAATGAGCGAAACGATAAAATCGAGCCTTTCGAGATTCCGTACGCTCGTGACGACCGGGCTGGCGTTCGTGGTATGGGTAGGTCTGACTGTCTCCCGGCGCGCGCTGCGCAGGTTTGGTTAAAGGTCTGCCTCACGTGGCGCACCGCGCTTCGACCGAAGATCCTATCGCAATTCACATTGCCATCGATTCCGTCTTGGCGGAAAAAGCGAGATTAGCGCAACTGAGGTTTGTGAGGCGTCGGCGCAGAGACCTGATGATGGTCTCAGCGGCTGGCGCCGAAATACCTGCAGCTGAACGTCAGCCCCGTTTGAGGCTGCCTTCACCAGGGTAACAAGAGCGGTACACGGCATGCTCATGACGGAATCCGGAGCGTTCCCGCACCACCGCCCTTAACAGCGTCGAAAGGACAGTCACCATTAACGGCCAGGCTGCGCAGCGTTTCGCCGATGAGAATTTAGGCGGAGGTGAGAAAGCGTGCGTCTTGCAGTTATTGAGTGGGCAGGACCCGGCCGTGAATGGATGAGTGCTCACCGGATGGGAAGTCTGCAGGGCGAGTTGCAGCCCAACCACATCAGTATGGTGGCGAAAACGTGAACCCCATGGCCACTGCGGCTCGTGCGACGCTTCGCTTCGACTAAATCGCGCTCACATAGTGGAATACACCGCAACAGCTGAATTCCGGGCCCGACTTGAGCGCTTTATGGTGGCGCAATACGGGCCGTCCTGCCTCATCGAGAATTTGGCTACGATGGAAGACGGACATGCGGGTTTGACATTTGGCATGGACGTCGCTTGGGCAGCTGGCAAGCGCCGGGCTCGCTACGTACTGAAAGTGGCACCCGTGGGGGTCAAGCGACGGGGTAACACGGATGTGTTCCGGCAAGTGCCACTGCTATGCGCTCTGCAAGCACGTGGGTTGCCGGTGCCGCGGATCGTATGGGCGTCCGCCGACGAACAAGAGCTCGGAACGCCGTTTCTCATTATGGAACGCCTGCCCGGACGAACCTTTGTCTGCTGGGAGCCTCATCCCTCGTTTCCCCGCGATCCCGGGACTGTTCGTCCATTGTGGCTCCAGGGCGCTCGACTGCTGGCGAAAGTCCATCGGTTCGATTGGCAAGCACACCTGGCGGGATGGGAGAAACCAAGAGGCCTATCGGACGAGCTCGGGAAGTGGCGATCAATACTCGCACATGCCCAGAACGTTCGATGGCTCGAAGCGGGGGACGAACTTGCGGCACGTCTCCGCCGGTCAATGCCAGCCGACAACACGATCGGCCTGGTTCACGGTGACTACCAGCCAGGCAACATCCTTTACCACAAAGGCGAGATCAGTGGATTGGTGGATTGGGAGCTGGCATTCATCGGCCCGCAAGGGGTCGACGTGGGCTGGCTTCTGATGATGAGCGATTCGGACTCTTGGGCCCCCAATTGGCGTCCAATTGCGCCAGTGTCCGACAGCGAGCTGATTCAAGCCTATATAGACACGGGGGGGCCGGCCGCGGCCAATAGCCGCTGGTTTCACGCTCTTGCCAATTACCGGATGGGTGCCATTGCGTGCCTGAACGTCAAATTGCATCGGAGCGGCAAGCGTCCGGACGAGCTATGGGAACGCTTTGCCCCGTCCATTGATTGCCTCTTCAGGCGTGGTATGGAGCTGCTCGAGAGCAGCGACACGCTGCGGAATGTGGGAGATTGCCAGTGATCGATTTTTCCTTGCCCCCCGAACTCCTCGAACTGCGGAAACGCACTGCCACATTTATCGCAGAGCAGGTTGTTCCGCTTGAAGACGATCCCCGGCAGGGGGCCCACGGGCCTGCAGAGTCGCTGCGGCGCGAACTGGTCAGCAGGGCACGGGACGCGGGCCTTTTGTCGCCTCATGGACCTCGCGAGTTCGGCGGATTGGGATTGGGCCACCGGGACATGGCGGTGATCTTCGAGGCTGCCGGATGGTCTCCACTGGGGCCGTTGGCTCTGAACATTCAGGCACCCGACGAGGGAAACGTAAATCTGCTCAAAAGCGTTGCGAGCGAGGAGCAAAAGGCGCGTTGGTTGCCAGGCATGGTGCGAGGCGAGTTGCGCACAGCCTTTCATATGACCGAAACCACGGCCGGTGGTGCGGGGGCCGACCCGTCGCTACTGAGTACGACTGCTCACCAAGTCACCGGCGGGTTCCGGCTCAACGGTCGCAAATGGATGATTACCGGCATGGCTGGTGCCGACCTCAACATCGTCATGGCCCGGACGTACGACTCAGACGGGACCGAGATCGGCGCTTCGATGTTCCTGATCGAGACGGGCAGCCCGGGAATGCGGGTAAGCAGAGTGCTCGACACGATTGACACCAATTCGCCGGGCGGACACGCGGAGGTGGTTTTCGAAGATGCCCATGTTGGGCCCGAAGACGTGCTGGGCGAACTCGGCCGGGGTTTTCAAAATGCGCAAGTTCGGCTCGGCCCCGCTCGACTGACACATTGTATGCGTTGGCTGGGGGCAGCGGCCCGGTGCCACGCGATCGCCGCCGAGCACGCCGGTCGGCGGCACTCTTTCGGCCGGCCGCTGGGTGAGCACCAGGGCGTGGGCTTCATGCTGGCCGACAACGAAACCGAACTGCATCTGTGCCGATTGATCGTTTGGCATGCGGCGTGGCTCCTGGATCAGGGCGAGCGCGCCCGAAACGAAACGAGCATGGCGAAGATCTATTGTTCGGAAGCCCTGGGTCGGGTGGTGGACCGTTCCCTGCAGATCCTGGGTTCGATCGGGACCACGCGCGACACCGTGGTCGAGCGGTTCTATCGCGACATCCGGCCGTTTCGGATCTACGACGGTCCATCGGAGGTCCACCGTCACGCCTTGGCGCGGAGGATCGTCTCTCGTCACAAGACTGTTCAAGGAGAAGGCGATGGCCGCTAGTCCCGGCAGCACATACGACGAAATCTACACGGGCTTCCGCTGGAACATTCCCACCCATTACAACATGGCTGCGGATGTATGCGACCGGCATGCGGTGACGCCCGACAAGATCGCAATGGTAGGGGAGGCGCCGAACGGACGTGCCTGGCAGCTGAGCTTTCGGGACGTTCAACGGCGTGCAAACGCGCTGGCGAACGTGCTTACCTCACTGGGACTGGAGCGCGGCGATCGAGTGATGGTCTTGCTGCCCCAAGATCCCTGGGCGGCCACCGCACATGTTGCCTGCTGGAAGGCCGGGTACGTCTCCGTTCCGACCTCGGTACTGTTTGGACCTGATGCACTCGCCTACCGACTGAACCATGTGAACGTGCGCGTCGTGATTACCGACCGCGCAAGCTTGCCGAATCTCGCTGCGGCACGCGCCACAGCCCCGAGCGTTGAGCGCGTCTACCTGATCGACGGAGCGGAGCCGGAGGCAGAGTCACTACCGGACCTGGTCGCCAAGGCCAGCGACGCGTTCGAAAACGTGGACACCTTGGCCGAGGAACCAGCGTTCCTGAATTTCACGTCTGGGACGACCGGTCATCCCAAAGGAGTCCTGCAGGCGCATCGGTCGATGCTGGGGCATCTTCCGGGCATCGAGCTTCCCCTTGAGTTCTTTCCGCAACCCGGTGACTGCATGTGGACCCCGGCCGACTGGTCCTGGCTTGCGGGCTTGATGGATGTGCTGATGCCTGCCTGGTACCACGGGGTTCCGGTACTCACATTCCGGGCGACCCGTTTCGATCCTGAACAGGCATTTTCGATGATGGGGCGTCATGGTGTGCGTACGGCCCTGTTGACCCCGACGATGCTGCGCATGATGCGTCAAGTGAAGGATCCCGTGGGCCGCTACGGGCTGAATTTGCGCGTCGTGGCTTCGGGTGGCGAGGCCGTCGGCAAAGAATTGCATGAATGGGCGGCAGAAGCGTTGCAGGCGCCAATCAACGAGGCCTATGGCCAGACCGAGTGCAACCTGGTGCTCGGAAACTGTGCCAGTGTAATGGAAACGCGAGCCGGGTCGCTGGGAAAGCCCATGCCCGGGCACCGCGTTGCGATCGTCAATGACGACGGTGAGCCCTTGTCTGCGGGTGCAATGGGTAACATCGCCATACGAGCTCCAGATCCCGTGATGATGCTGCGTTACTGGGACAACCCAGCAGCCACCAGGGAAAAGTTCCGTGGCGAATGGTTGATTACCGGTGATCTGGGCAACCGCGACGAGGAGGGATACTTCTGGTTCCACGGTCGGACCGACGACATCATAACCAGCGCCGGATACCGCATCGGCCCAACCGAGATTGAGGATGCGCTGACGCGCCACCCTGCCGTACTTCTTGCCGCCGTTGTCGGCGTGCCCGACGCAGTCCGTGGTGAAGCGATCAAGGCGTTCGTGACGTTGCGTGACGGATGGCGGGGAGGGGAATCCCTTTCGAGCGAGATACGGGACTTTGTGCGCAGACGTCTTGCCAAGCATGAAGTGCCGCATGAGATCGCGTTTGTGGACAGCCTGCCCACTAGCGTGAGCGGCAAGATTATACGACGTGAACTCCGGGATGGTGGCAGCAGTTCGGGCTAAGCTGGTTGATTCAATTTGTTCGTTCGTCGTTGCCGGTACGAACAGGGTCGGTGTCCGTGCACAACAGAGGAGGGGCGGTGGGCGCAGACATCGGCGTACCGTTCGGCAAGGTCTCTCGTCGAACAGGGGGCTCGGCGTCACGACGCTTTTCCTGCCCGCCGGTGCGGAAGTTTGCGAATCCGCGTCTTCAGGGCAAAGTCCGATTGGACTTCCGAGGCTTCAGCGCGCGTTTGCATACTGGACTGACTGCGCCAGGGTTCTCTCGCTCGGTGCTGGAGCGGCCGCGGGGTGCCGCCGTGCAGACGGAATCGTGGTGCAAGGACGAGTGGCAGACGCCGACGCGGGCTGGAAATTGCACACTCGATCGTAGTCATTGCGCTCAAGCCTGTTCGGTCCTGTTTGCCCTGCGTGGTCATCAGCCCCCTGCCGGTAGCGTTGAATCTGCAGCTTTGAGGGCCCGGTCCGGTTCGGCGTGATGGCGCATGCGGTGGCTGGTGTCGCGGATATTGGCCAAGTGACGGAAGTGCGACAGGCGGTCGATCAGGGTAGTAGCCACTACCCGTCTCCGAGTACCTCGCCTAACTCCTCGAAGCCCTTGTTGGAGGACGGCACGGCGGCAGCCCACTCGTAGCGACGGTTGGTCCGCTGGAAGAACAGCGCCGTACCGGTGCGGCTGCTCGGGAGGTGGCCGACCTCGTCTGCCACTGGCAGCGGCGGGCGGGCGAGCACGGCCAGCCGGCGTGTCAGTTATCCCGCAGCCTGTGCCGCCGCGAGTGAGGCAGGTCGATCAGGGTTCGGTAGTCGACTCGCCGACCATGCTGGGCGGCGATCGCAAAATTGATGGCCAGGGGTTACCACCCCCCTGCAAGCGGTATTCAAGCAGCGTCTCTTTAACCGGAGGAGAGAGTGATGACTCTGAAAGAACCCTTCAAAAAGTCAGTCGCCTTGCTGGCGGGGCTCGCTCTGGGCGCAGTCTCCTGTGCCGCCAGCGCCGGCAACATGACCACCAAGCAGTTGCAGCAGCAGTTCCAGAAGGACGTGGTGGGCAAGACCATTGTCTACATCCCCATTTCCTACGGGTTGCCACTGACCCGTATCTGGGGCAAGACGATGCAGAAGGAGGCCAAGGCCCTGGGAATGCACTTCAAGGTGCTGGATCCGGGTTTCAACACCCAGCGCGAGACGCAGATGCTGGAGTCCGAGGTGCACAAGCACCCGGCCGTGCTGATCGTGCACAACCCCAACGTCCAGGTCCTGGCGCATGGGCTGAGGCAGGCGGAACAGGCCGGCATCTACACGATCCAGGTGAACATGGCGTCGCGCTACAAGACCGACGCTTTCATAGGCGTACAGCCGAATCAGCTCGGCGCCAAGATGGCCAAGGGGATCGTAAAGGCCTGCAGCGGTCCGAAGGCCCGCTCGCACCAGGTCGCGTTGATGGACGGGGTCCAGACCTCGGCGTTCAGCCTAGGCGTCATGCAGGGGGCACAGTCCGTCTTCAAGAAACACCCGAACATCAAGATCGTCAGCACCCAGTACGCGGACTGGGATCCGCAGAAGGCGCACGACAAGGCGGCCACCGTGCTGCAGAGCCATCCCAAGCTGTGCGCGTACATGGGCTGGTGGTCCGGCCAGGACCAGGGCATTGCCCAGGCCGTGCGCCAGGCGGGACTGAAAGGCAAGGTCAAGATCTTCACGAGTGGCGGTGGCGAACCACCTGCATGCCAGTACGTGAAAAACGGATTGTTCTACGCGGACTATAGCTACGATGCCAAGTTGCAAGCACAACAGATGATGGCGGTGGCCAAGTTCCTGCTGCAGACGCACAAGCCGGCCGGCACGTTCCACACGGCGATCTATTCCCCGGTCACGAAGCTCACCAAGGCTACGCTGAAGCCGGACTCGTGCACCCATGTCGGAAAGAAGGGGTCAGGCAGCTAGCACGACGTTCGGGTGGCGAGCAGGGTGTTCGCAATAGGCGCCCGCGACGCTTCGCAGTGATGGAGCACGTGTCCCACG
>Ga0102944_1000269_pt1 | contig 42362 bp, 37 predicted proteins | sample SalPonD_shore_MG_FD_78172 | JGI IMG/M metagenome (GOLD analysis project Ga0102944, IMG submission 78172) | Salt pond soil microbial communities from South San Francisco under conditions of wetland restoration - Salt Pond MetaG... | ecosystem: Environmental > Aquatic > Marine > Intertidal zone >... | reverse complement strand
GGTGGAAGCGCGGCACGAGAATGGACAACAGGAGCGCCCAGAGCAGGACCGCGGCCGCGATACGCTTGGCCCGGCGGTCGTCCTCGTCGGTTCCGGCCCAGCGCACCGCCATCTCGCGCAGCGGCTGCGCGCCGCTCTCGGCGATCTGCCGCGCCTGCTCCAGCAGTGCGCGGCGGCGCTCCGCCTGCTCCTGCTTGCGGCGGCGCTGGCGTTCCTTCTCGAGCCGCGCTTCGGTATCGGTGACCTCGGCATTGGCAGCACGCCATTGCTCCTCGGCGTCATCGCGCGCACCGCGCAGTTCCGGCAGGTGCTCGTCGAACGCCGCGATCTCGGCATGCTGTTGGGCCAGCAACCGCTCGTAGCGCTCGGGGTCCACGGGGCCGCCGAACAGCGGGCACTCCCCGCCCTGCTCCCTGAGTGTCTCCAGGCCGCGCGAAACCTCGCGCAGTGCGTCGATGCGCGGGCGGTTGCGCTCGAGGTCCTCGAGCTCCGCGCGCACCTGGCGCAGACGCTGCTCGGCCGCATCCGCGCGCGCCCGGATCTCGGCGAGGGACTCTTCGAGCCCTTGCTCCTTCTTCGATTGTTCGCCGCCGGCCACGCCGTCAGGACTCCGACTGCTGCTTGGCTTTCTGGATCACGGCCAGCGAGATGCTCGTGTAGCCGGCGCGCGTGCAGCTCTGCATCAGCTTGCGCAACAGGCGATACGGAATTTCCCGGTCGCCCATGATCGTCACCTGGTCCTTCTTCGCGATCGCGCGCGTCGTCAGACCGATCACGTGCTTGCGCGTCGCCTGCAGCTCCGCGCTGACCGCCGGCACGATCCTCTCGTCCGATTCGAGCACGTCCGCCACGTTGGCGACCGGCTTGCCCTGGACCAGGACCTGATCCCGCGTGACCATCACGATGACCGTCTGTTCCGGCTTGCGCTCGGCCACGGACTCCGGGAGCTCCAGGTCGTTGCGGTTCGGCAGCTGCTCGGCGGTCGACGAGTTCACGAGCAGGAAGAACACCAGGATCGTGAAGATGTCCATCAGCGCCGTGAGGTTGAAACCGGCGGCGCGGCGCCGTTTGCCGCGCTGCATGCGTCGCATTCGACGTGTTCTCTTCATGTCCGTCTCCCGCCCTTAACCGGCGCCGGGTGCGTCACCGATGGCGATCTGCGGAAACAGCTCGATGCGCTCGACTCCACCCAGCTGGGCGATCTCCGCGGTACGAGTGGCATCCATCGCCGCCACGACCGCGTCGTACTGCACCTGTGGCTCGACCAGCAGCGTCGCCTTGCGCTTGTCCGGATAAGTCTTCTTGATCTCGAGCAGCACCTTGCTCAACTGCGCGAAGTCATAACCGTCCTCGTCGTTGCCGATGCGATGCAGCACGCGCTGACCATCGCCGATCTCGAGCGCGTCCTCGCGCACGATCACCTCCACTTCGATCTCCGGCTGGTCGGGCGTGTCGTTGCCGGCCGATGTCGGCAGATTCAGCTGCAGGATCGTGATCCGGGAGAACACCGCCGTGATCAACAGGAACGGCACGAGCACGACCATCAGGTTGAGGAATGCGGTGACGCCGAGCTCCGGGGGCTCCTTGTCCCGTCGACGGTAGTGATGACGGCGTGCCATCACGCGCCCTCCGGCGCTTCCCGCTTGCCGAATTCGGTAATCAGGTTGAGCGTCTTCACAGAAGCCATCTCGAGGCTGTCCACGAGGTCCGAGGTCTTGGTCGACAGGTACGCGTGCAGCAGCAGCAAGGGAATGCCGGCCATGAGCCCAAAGGCGGTCGTGTTCATGGCCACCGAGATGCTCGCCGACAGCAGGTCGGCCTTCTCCGCGGGGTTCGCGGCGGAGACGGCCGTGAAGGCCTCGATCAGGCCCATGATCGTGCCAAGCAGGCCGAGCAGCGTGGCGATGTTGGCGAACAGCGCCAGGTAGTGCGTGCGCTTCTCGAGCTGCGGGATGATTTCCATCATGCCCTCTTCCATCGCGATCTCGATGTCGTCACGCCGGCGCGCGCTTGCGCGCCGGGCCAGGCCGAGACTGATGAGACGCCCGACCGGGGCCTCACTGGCCTCGGTGAACTCCGTGACCTCGTCGAAGCGCCCGTGCTCGAGCATCGGCTGAATCTCTTCCCAGTGCTTCTGGCTCTTGCGCCGCGCCCGCGTCAGCGTGATGTAGCGCTCGATGGCGATCGCGATGCCCAGTGCGAGGACGAACACGATCGGGTACATGAACGCGCCTCCCGTCTGAAAGAAGCGTATGACGCTATCGATGAATTCCATTGGCGGCCTCCAGCTTGTGTTTCGCGCCCGTGTGCCGGTTACTGTGCTTTGTGATGAAACTCGTAGAAATCGACCTGGCGCCGGAACTCCCGCGGATCCACGGGCGTCGCCCCCTCGTCGAGCAGGTCACGCGAGAGGTCGGTCTGCACACCGACCTCGGAATTCTTCCAGGGCACGATGTACAGCGACTTCGGGACTTCCCGATTGCCGATCACGGACGTCCCACTCAGCGCCCGCTCCTCCGCGTTGGCGGACGTGGTCGCATCGCCCGCACCCGTTTCGGCGGCGACGGCGGCGCCCAGTTGCAGCGCGAACACGAGGCCCGCCGCAACGGTGCTATTGCGTACGGCGTTCGACATCGGCGATCCAGCGCGTGATCTTTTCATCGTTGCCCTCCATCCGCTCCTTGTAGGCGCGGAAATTCTTCAATGCGCATTGCGGATCCTGCAGGTAGATGTCGCAGAGGATCCCCAGGTTGCGGTACAGGTTCGCGTAGTCCGGATCGGCCTTGATGCCGGCCTCGTACGCCGCGCGGGCCTCGGCGAACCGCCCCGCTTTCCTGTGCAGCAGACCGAGCTGGTTGTAGGCGGCCGCGTTGGCGTCATCGCGCTCGACGGCCGCCTCCAGGGCCTTGCGTGCCTTGTCCGGCTCCCCGAGCGCGCGCTCGGCGATGCCGATGTTCACGTACGGCCCGGCGAGCGCATCGTTGCGCTCGGCCACACCCTTCATCGCCGAGATCGCCTGCTCGTAATGCTCGTCCCGCAACAGCTCGAGCGCCTGCGCGTAGGCCGTGCGGGTCGCCTCGCTGATCTCGGGTTTGCCCTCCTCCGCGGGCTTGTTCTCGGGAGCGGTCGCGCAACCCGCAAGGCCGGCGACGAGGACCATGCTCACGATGCGACGCAGGAGGCGTGTCGATTCAGTTGATGTCTTCGACATACTCCTCGCTCACCTCCGATTTCGCGTAGCGCACGGGCACGAGCTCACCGAGCTGGTCGATGCTCTTCTGGATCCAGTCGTTGTAGATGCCGCGGCCGAGCAGTTCGACGTTCTTCTCGTGGATGTTGATCGCCTTCTCCTCGAACGGATAGGCGCGTTCCTCGAGCAGGATCACGTACTGCTGGCGTTCGAGGTCGGACAATCCTTCCGGTCGATCCGAATCCAGCAACGCCCGGGTGAAGTCGTAGTACAGCCTGCCGAGCAGGTACGTCGACGCGGCGGTGACCTCCGCGACGCCGTAGTCGATCATCGACTCCAGCCTGCCGATCGCCTTCTGCATGAGGGCCTTGCGCCGCGGCAGGCTGTCATCGAGCGGCAGCGTCAGCTTGACGTCCGCGACGCGGTCCACCAGCGGGCGGACGAGCACGAGTGACGCCTTGGCCGCGAGATATTTCGTTCGCGGTGTCCGCTGCGCGCCGGCGTTGTGGTCCGCCTCGACGATGGCTTCCAGCATCGCGTGGCGCTTGTCGGCCTGGCCGGTCTTGTCATACAGCTCGGCGAGCCGGTGCCGGGTCTCCACGTTGTACTCGACCGGGCGCGGGAAGCTCTTGACGTAGCGTTCGTAGACGGCGATGGCGTCTGCCGTGCGATCGACCTCCTCGTACAGCTCGGCCGCCCGGATGTTCGCCTGGCGCTGGAGCTCCGGATCGGTCGCCCCCTGCTCGATCCGCTCGAATTCACTCGCCGCTGCGGCCAGGCGACCGCTCTTTTCGTAAACGACCGCGAGCTTCCTGGTGACCTCTTTCTGGCGCTCGCTGTCGGGATAGCGCCTGCGATAAGCCTCGAGCACGTTCGCCGCGCGGTCCCAGGCCTCGAGCTGGATCAGGGCCGCGGCGGCGTCGAACTCCGCAGTCTCCCTGATCGGGGAGTTCGGCGTCGCCTCGCCGACGCGCAGGAAGTGGCCGACCGCCTTTTCCAGATCTCCCGCGTTGCGCGCGGCCTCGCCCTGCTTGTAGATCGACGCCGCGAGGCGTTCGCTCAGGGTCGAGCGCAGCTCGGTCTCGTCCTTGCCCTTTTGCAGCGTGAGCTTCAGGCCTTCCCGATATGCTGCCTCGGCGTCGGCGTACGCCTGGAGCTCGAATTCCGAGTGCGCGATCACGACCCAGGCCGAGCGGCGCAGCTTGCGCTCGGCCTGCGGATAGCGCTCGACCAGGTTGGTCGCCGCGTCACGCGCCGCGGGATAGTTATCACGCTGGAACAGGCGGCGGGCGGCCGAACCGAGCACGATGGGCGCTTGCGGATGTTGTTCGAAGGTGTCGGCGAAGTGCAGGCTGCTCTCGATCAGCTTGCGTTCCGCCGCGTTGTGCCGCGGTCCCCCGGGAGGCGTCGCCGACAGCAGCTTCTCGTACGCCGAGACGGCCGCATAGCCGGCCTCGGCCGCGCGCTCGTGGACCGGGTAGTCGTACGCGGTGGTCTCGTATTCCTGTGCGGCCTCGCGGTAGCGCGCGTTGTCGTAGAGCAGGTCCGCCAGCAGGAAGTTCAGCCGTGGCGCCTGCGGGTCCTCGGGGAACGAGGTCAGGAACTCTCGGTACCAGGAGATGGCCTCGCTCACGGCGGCCCGCTGCTCATCGGCCTCTGTCTCCGGATCGAGCTGCTGGGAAAGCGCGTGGTAGTGCTGGGCGAGGTCGTTCAGGTTCTTCTTGATGAATTTCAGGGTTTCGGGACGTTCGGCGAGCTCGTGCGCCTGCCAGTAGGGCGCATCGGGCGCGTAGCGGCGCGCGAACTGCTTCTTCGCCTCGATGACGAGCTTGGGGAAACCGCCCTTCTCGTAGACCTCGATCACGCGGCGCTGGAACTCCGGCGCGCGCTTGTGCAGCGGGTTGCGCTCGACGAACAGCGTGAAGGTCTTCGCCGCATCGGCGAAGCGTTCCTTCTCGAGATAATGATTCCCGAGATCGCCGTAGATCATGTCCATGTAGGGCCGCTTCGCCCGATCGGCGAAGTAGTCGCCGATCACCTCCGGGCCGCCGAGATACGAGAAGCTGAAGCTCATCACGCGCAGTGTGTCGTTCATTCGCTTGCGCTCGGTCGGGCGCATGCTCTCGATCATCTCGCGCCCCGCCGGCGCGTTCTCGTCGATCAGGCGCACGAAGGAGTCCAGCGCCGCCCGGTAGCGCAGTTGCTTGAAGCGTGACCAGCCATGCTTGTACAGGGCCTGGTCGAAGAATCCCGACCCCGGGCCGGCAGTGACCACGTCGGCGTAGGCCGCCTCCGCACGCTTGTACTTTTCGCGCACGAACAGGATCTCGCCGCGACGGAACTGCGCCTCGGTGAAGTGGCGCGAGTACGGGTACTCCTGGACCAGACGGTCGAGCGTCTGCATGGCCTGTTCCTGCTCGCCGCGAATCCCGTAGGCCCGGGCCAGCTGATAGAGCACCTGGTCGTTGCGCTCGTAGTCGGGGTATTCCTGCAGGAGCTTGCGGTACAGCCGGATGGCCTCGGCCGAGTCCGCGCGCTCCCGGAGCATCTGGGCCTCCGCCGCGCTCGTCGGCGCCTGCTCGCCGAGCTCGTTGCGTACCGGCCCCCGGGCGACCGGCTCGCGCGACCGTTTCTCGATCGCGGCCAGGTCTGGGTCGTCCTCGGGGGCGACGGGCCGATCCCCGCTGCGGTCGCGATCTGCTGCTGCCTCTTTCTCAGCCGCGCGGGCGACGATCGGCGAGTCCAGGTGTTGGCCCTTGCGCTCATCGGTCACCGCCGGCTCCACGAGGCCACGCTGGATCTTCAGATCCGCCAGCCGTCGCAGGGCCTCGGGCGTCATCTCGGATTCCGGCGTCTCCTCGAGGAAAGCCTGATAGCTCTCCATGGCCCGCTGGAGGCTGTCCCGCGGAACCGTGTCGGAGATGTCCACCTCGCGCGTGTCCAGGCTCCCGATCCGGTCGCCGTCGAAGCTGTTGCTGCAGCCGGCGAGCGCGATCGTCCCGAGTTCCATGACCAGGCGCCCCCTCACGAATCCCCCGCTTCTTCTGCCGCGGGAGCTGCCTCCCCCGAGCCCGACGACTCGATGCGCTTGGTGGTCGCGCGATCGAAGTTCTCGGCGGCAGCGAAGCGGGCCTTGGTCTGGTAGCGCTTGAGGCGCGACTTGCGCGCATTGAGCTGCTCGATGGCGATCTGCTCGATGAATCGCGCCTGCTGGTCGCGGACACCGTCGATGCGCGACTCCAGGTACTCCAGACGTTGCCGGAACTGCTCGAGACGCCGGTCATGCCCCTGGTAGAGCAGCGGCACGGCCTCCTTGCGCTTGAGCAGACTGAAGCGGCTGGCTTCGGCGTGGCGCAGTGCTGCTTCGAGGTCCTCGATGTGGCTGTGGAACGCAGAAAGGCGGTCCGCGTAGCCGGTGTCGATGCGCCAGCGCAGCACCCCGCTCAGGCGATTGAGCCGGTGCCGCATCGAGGCCGGTGCCTCTTCGGGCAGGCGCTGGCGCAGCGCATCGATTCGGTGCAGCATGTCGCGTTCCGTTCCCGTCGCCAGCGCGATCGGGTCGCGCTTGCGCAACAGGCGCTGCTCCTCCGCGCGGGCCTCCTCGAGCCGCTTGCGGATGACGTCCAGACGTTGATCCAGCACGGTGTAGCGCGATTCCACCGGCGGCAGGCGCGGCTCGTAGTAGGCGCGGCGCAGAGACAGCAGGTCGTGGAACGCCGGCAGTGCCCGTTGCCAGCGCTTGATCCGCTCCAGCAGATCGCTGAGATCGCGATAGTTGAGCCAGGCCTGCTGGAACATGCGCCCGGCCATCAGGTCCGCCAGGTAGCGCGTCGGCGCGTCGTCGGGCAGATCGCCGATGCGGAACGCGCCGGCGCCGTCCGCCGCGGGCTCGGGATCGCGCTCGATCAGTTCGGCGAGAAAACGGCCGTCCCGGATCGCCCGGATGGCTTCGTCCAGGCGATCGATCTGTGAGCCATAGGTGTCGACTGCCTTGCCATACAGGACGGCGGCGCGCCCGAACTTCTCGAGCTGCGCGAAGGCATACGGCGCCGCGAGCAAGGCTTCCTGGACGGCAGGGTCGGTGGCGTCGCGCTCGCGCAGCTCCATCCACGGCGAGAGTGCGGCGCGATATCGTCCCTTGGCCGCGTCGCCCCAGCCGTACCAGAGCAACGCCTTGCTCGAGAACGGACCATCGATACGCACGCGCTGCAGCGGTCCGCGCGCCTCATCGGGCCGTTCGTCCTTGAGCAATGTGAACCCGAGGGCGAGATTCGCCTTGTCGCGCAAGGCGGCCATGTCGGCCGAGTCCGCGTCCATCCGACCGACCCGGTCGAGCAGGTCCAGCCCGGACTCGCGCCGGCCGCTGCGCAACAGCGCGATCGCGCGGTTGTACGGCGTGTAGCCGGTCACCGCGCCGTCGATGTCGATCTCCCCGAGCACGTCGGCCGCCTCGGCGGGTCGATCGAGCGCCAGCAGCACCTGGCCGCGCAGGAGACCGGCTTCGCGCGCGACCTCGTCATCCCCCTGCGCGCCGACCTGCTCGAGCACCTCCAGAGCCTTGTCGTTCTCGCCCTTCTCGAACGCCAGCCGGCCCAGGCGCAGGGCGGCCTTGTGCCGGATCGCCTGCGGCACGTCCGGAGCGAGCAGGCGGGTCATCGCCCGGCCGCCGCGGCGGTTCATGCGGTAGGAAAGCTCCAGATCGCCGACGTAGAGCTCGGCGGCGGCGGTGTGATAGCGCAGCGAGTCGAGCCCGGGCTGATCCAGCCCGTAGTGCAGGGCCAGCTCGGCGTCGAGCCGCGAGATGGCGGTGAAGTCCTCGCCCTGCAGCGAGTGGAACAGGGCTTCACCGAAGTAGAGGTCGCGGAGGTCATCGGGCACCGGTGTCGCGGCGACAACCGGGCACGTGGCTCCGGCGAGCAGCACGGCCATGGCACAGTGCCGTACCCGCCCGGATCTCGATTGTCGGGGGCGCATCGGTGGCTCCGAATGCGGCGCCCTGCACTGACTATTGCCGGGTGGTCAGCTCCACATCCGGCTCACGGCTGTTCGTGTCCACCACGCGCAGCTCGATCAGTTTGGGGCCTGCCGCCTTGTCGAACTCGAAAGCATCGCTGACCTTGTAGTCAACGCTGTCGGCAGCCACCCCCCGGATCGTGACGGCGAGACGATGGGTCCCGGTCGGCACGTTGGCTATCCGCAGTCGTTGCACGCCCCCTTCGAGCAACGCCTGCAGTTCGCGATAGTCATACACGTAGTCGGTGAACGGCTGGTCATCCAGCCGCACGTCGACGGAGTCCAGGCTGAACTCGCTTGCCTGTTCAATCGAAAGGAACAGCGACATCTGGCTGCTGGACGGATACACTAGCCGCTCTTCCAGCCGTCGCAGCTCCTGGTCGATCTCGAGCACTTCCGACTTGAGCCCTTGCACCTGCTCGTCGAGGCTCTGCTGGCGCCGCGCCAATGCGTCGCCATCGGACCCCGAAGCGGTGACGGCCCACACGACCGTCAGTGCAGCGCAAGTACGGGCCATCGCCCGGTACATCGGCTCTCTCCGTCGGCCGTATCCCGACCGCGCGTGACATTACGAGGGGTTAATACTATTCACCCTTTGCGGAATTTGCCACCCCGCACACCCGCCCGGTTCCCCGCAGACCGGTCGGGTGCGTAGACTCGTGGCCCGTGTCGGACCCATCCGCCCATCTGCTCGACGTACCCGCGGACCCCGGTGCGGCGCGGGCCGCACGGCGACGGCTGCTGCTGTGGGTCGCGCTCGTCATCGCGCTGCTCGGGCTGGCCGCGGCCTGGACCTGGACGCCCCTGCGCGACTTCATCGACACCGGCGCACTGGTGGATTGGCTCGGCTCCGTCGCGGCCCGACCGTGGGCGCCGCTCGTCGTGCTCGCCGGGTTCCTGCTGGGCGGGCTGCTCGCACTGCCGGTCACGCTGATGGTCGTGCTGACCGTCGGCGCCTTCGGGCCGGCCTGGGGCTTCGTTCTCGCGCTGGCCGGGTCCAGCGCCAGCGGCATGCTCAGTTTCTGGATCGGACGCCGGCTGGGCCGGCAAAGCCTCGAACGCCTCGCGGGCGGTCGCGTGCACCGGCTGTCCGAGCGCCTCGGCACCCACGGCTTCACGACGATCGCGCTGCTGCGCATGGTGCCGGTCGCCCATTTCACGGTCATCAGCCTGTCCGCGGGGGCCTCTCACATCCGTGTGCGGGACTTCCTGCTGGGGACCGTGGCCGGAATGGCCCCCGGTCTCGCCGCCATGACTCTGTTCGTCGACCAACTGGCCGCCGTCGCGCGCGACCCCGGCCCGCGGCACTTCCTGGCCGTCTCGCTCGTCGGTGCGATCCTGCTCGCGACGCTGCTGGTGGTACGCGCCCTGATCCGGCGGCGCGCACGGCATCCGGCAAGGGACATATAATCGGTAGCAGGCACGGACGGACAGTGGCAATGGGGCTGGATATCGGCAAGCGCATCTGGAACCGGATCACGCGCTGGCTCAATCACGAGCGACCGGCGCACGACGTGCCCCCGTCGGATTTCGAGCGGCTGTGCTACGAGATACGCCCCTGCGACGTGCTCCTGGTCGAGGGGCGCTCCCGGGTCGCGGACGTCATCAAGTCGATCACGCTGTCCAACTGGACGCATGCCGCGCTGTACATCGGCCGCTTGCACGACATCGACGATCCGGTGGTGCGCGAGCGCGTGCGCGAGCATTACAACGCCGACGCCGAGGAGCAGCTGATGATCGAGGCGCTGCTCGGCGAGGGCACGATCGTCACGCCCCTGAGCAAGTATCGCGAAGAGCATATGCGCATCTGCCGGCCGAGCGAGATATCACGCCGCGATGCCCAGGCGGTCATCAACTACTGCGCGCAGCACCTCGGCAAGGACTACGATGTGCGCCAGCTGATCGACCTTGCCCGGTTCATGTTTCCCTACAACGTGCTGCCGCGCCGCTGGCGTTCGTCGCTGTTCACCCACAACGCGGGCATCCCGACCCGCACGGTGTGCTCCTCGCTGCTGGCCCAGGCATTTGCCTCCGTGCGCTACCCCGTGCTGCCCGTCCTGCGCGAGGACAGCGCCGGCAACATCCACCTGCAGCGGCGCAACTTCAAGCTGTTCACGCCGCGCGACTTCGACTACTCGCCCTACTTCGACGTCATCAAGTATCCCGTGATGACATTCGACGATCTCGCGATCTATCACCGGCTGCCTTGGGATACCGACTCGATCCTGGCGAACGGCCCCGGTGACGAGATTGTCCTGCCGGGGCCCAACCCGGAAAGCCCACAGGTACCGGCACCGCCGCACACCGCCTCGGCCGATCGTGCCGTCGACGCTGCGGCGGACCGCGACATCGAGCCGCAGGAAGAGGACACCTCGACCCCGGCGCATGGGCGCGCGCGCCAGCGCTGATAGAATCGACCGCCCTGACGATCCGGTGAGCGGGCATTCGCCCGCCGGCTGACAGCGGCCACCGGCCGCAAGGAAGATTGCACTTGGCCCAGGCCCGCAGCTCGTCGCGGCGCAGCGCAAAGCGCCCCGTGTTCATCGTCGATGGCACCCGCACGCCCTTCCTCAAGTTTCGCGGAAAGCCGAACGCCTTCAGCGCGGCGGACCTCGGAGTCGCCGCGGGTCGACAGCTCCTCCTGCGCCAGCCGTTCGAGCCGGACGCGCTCGATCAGGTCATCTTCGGCTGCGCGGGCCCGGCGGCCGAGGAGGCGAACGTCGCGCGCGTGATCGCCCTGCGAATGGGCTGCGGGCACAAGGTGCCCGCCTGGCACGTGCAGCGGAACTGCGGTTCCGGCATGCAGGCGCTCGATGCCGCTTCGCACGACATTCAGGACGGGCGCTCCGAGCTCGTCGTGGCCGGCGGCACCGAGGCGATGAGCCGCGCGCCGCTGCTGTTCGACGAACGTTTCGTCGCCTGGCTGGCCGACTTCCAGAAGGCACGCGGACCCGGGGAGAAGGCGAAGCAGATCGCCCGCATCCGCCCGGCCATGCTCAAGCCGGTCATCGCCTTGCTGCGCGGCCTGACGGACCCGGTCAGCGGGTTGTCGATGGGGCAGACGGCCGAGAACCTGGCGTGGCGTTTCGGCATTTCCCGTGTGCAGATGGACGAATTCGCCTACCAGAGCCACCAGCGGCTGGCGCGTGCACAGGACGAAAGCCATCTGCCCGAGCTGGAGACGCTGTACGGCACGGACGGGCACGCCTACACGGCCGACGACGGCCTGCGCCGTGAAAGCTCGGTTGCGGATCTCGGGCGGCTCAAGCCGGTGTTCGAGAGACCGTTCGGCAAGGTCACAGCCGGCAACAGTGCCCAGGTCACCGACGGCGCCTGCGCGGTGCTGCTGGCCTCCGAGGATGCCGTCGCGCGCTGGGACCTGCCTGCGCTCGCGCGCATCGTGGACAGCGAGTGGGCCGGAGTCGATCCGGCGCAGATGGGGCTCGGCCCCGTCCACGCCGTCACGCCCATGCTCCAGCGGCACCGGATGGCGCTGGGCAGCGTCGACTACTGGGAGATCAACGAGGCGTTCGCCGCCCAAGTGCTCGCCTGCACGGCGGCATGGCGCGACCGTTCCTACTGCCGCGAGCAGCTCGGGCTCTCCCGGGCCTGGGGAGACATCGACGTCGAGCGGCTGAACATCGATGGTGGGGGGATCAGCCTGGGTCACCCGGTCGGGACCAGCGGTGCCCGCATCACGCTGCACCTGGCGCACGTGCTGCGGCGCGCGGGTGCCCGACGCGGCGTGGCCACGCAGTGCATCGGCGGCGGACAGGGCGGCGCCATGCTCATCGAGAATCCGGAGGCGACGTCATGAGTCCCGCGAACCTGCAGCACTGCCGCATCGAGCGGGAAGAAGACGGTATCGCCTGGCTGACGCTGGACGTCGCCGGAGAGAGTGCCAACACGCTCTCGTCGGAGGTGATCGCCGACCTCGGCCGCGCGCTCGACGCCCTCGACGCGGAGCCGCCGGCCGGTCTCGTCGTCCGCTCCGGCAAGGCGGGATTCATCGCGGGGGCCAATGTCGAGGAATTCTCGCGCATCGACACGCCGGCGGCGGCGCGCGAGTTAATCGAGGCGGGACACGCCCTGATGAACCGCATCGCCGGGGCATCCTGGCCCGTGGTCGCTCTCATCCGGGGGTTCTGTCTCGGCGGTGGCCTGGAGCTCGCTCTCGCCTGCCGTTACCGGATCGCCGACAGCGATCCGGCCACGCGGCTCGGCCTGCCCGAGGTGCGCCTCGGAATCCACCCGGGCTTCGGCGGCACCGCACGCCTGCCGGACGTCGTCGGCGCACCGGCCGCGCTCGACCTGGTGCTGTCCGGGCGCTCGCTCGACGGGCGCGCGGCACGCCGGATGGGGTTGGTGGAATATGCCGTCTCGCCGTGGCAGTTGCCGGACGCCGCGCGCCATCTGGTCCACGCCGACCCCGGCCCGCGGCGGCCCGCCCGCTGGAAGCGCTGGCTCGATACCGCGCCGGCCCGCGTCGCCCTCAAGCCGTTCATGGAACGCCAATTGCGCTCTCGCGTGCGCCGGGCGCACTACCCGGCGCCCTACGCGGCACTGGACCTCTGGGCACGACACGGCGGCGACGCGCTGCCGGACCGCCTGCAGGCGGAAATCGATTCGCTCGTCGACCTGGTTCGTGGTCCGACGGCGGCCAACCTCATCCGCGTGTTCCTGCTGCAGGACCGGCTCAAGGCCGAGGCGCGCGCCACGGATGCGCCGCTGCCGCAACGTGTACACGTGGTGGGCGCAGGCATCATGGGCGGCGACATCGCGGCCTGGCTGGCACTCCAGGGCTATCGCGTGACGCTGATGGACGAGCGGCCGGATGCCATTGCCGCGACCCTGAAGCGCGCCCGCAAGCTGTTCCAGCGCCGCCTCAAGCGACCCGCGCGGGTGGCCGCAGCCCTCGACCGCCTGATTCCCGACGCCGCCGGGCACGCAGTGGCCAACGCGGATCTGGTGATCGAGGCGATCGTGGAGGATCTCGTGGCCAAGCAGGGCTTGTTCGAGACGATCGAGCCGCGGATGCGCGACGACGCCGTCCTCGCCACCAACACGTCCAGCCTGCCGCTGGAACGTCTGGCCGAGGGCCTCGGCCGCCCGGGGCGCCTCATCGGGCTGCATTTCTTCAACCCTGTCGCGAAGATGCCGCTGGTGGAGATCGTGGCCGGGGAGGGCAGCGAGGCGGGTGCGCTCGACCGCGGCCAGGCCCTGATGGCCCGCGCGGACAAGCTGCCCCTGCGCGTGAAGAGCGGCCCCGGCTTCCTGGTGAACCGGCTGCTCATGCCATACATGCTGAAAGCGGCACGACTCTATGCCGAGGGCACGCAGCGCGAGTCGATCGACGCGGCGGCGAAGCGCTTTGGCATGCCGATGGGCCCGCTGGAGCTGGCGGATTCCGTCGGCCTCGACGTGTGCACCGCGGCCGCCGACGTGATGGCCGAGGCAAAGGGCCTGCAAGTGCCGGAGAGCCTGCGCAGTCGCGTGCAGGCGGGCCATCTCGGGCGCAAGACCGGGCGCGGCTTCTACGAGTATGACGAAAAGGGAAAGCCGGACCGGGGCAAGCCATCGCTGTCAGGGGCCGACCTCGACGCCCTCGGCCGCGATCTCGTCACGCCGCTGCTCGACGAGGCGGAGAAGTGCCGCGACGAGGGTGTCGTGGCCGATGGCGACCTGGTCGATGCCGGTGCCATCTTCGGCTGCGGATTCGCACCGTTCACCGGCGGACCTCTGCACTACCGGGAGCAGCACGCCGGCGGCAGTTGAGACCGCCGGGGCGGCAAGCCCGCACCAGCGCCATCCACCGAAGGTGCCATCCGGCGGGTGGAGCAATGCCGATGGGCGAAGTGGGCCCCTCTGCACCCCGGTCGGCAACCACCGAACGCAACCGGCATGTCCATCCAGCGGCGCCGGCGATGATTCGGAACGGAGCCGCCGCTTGTCCTGGCCGTCGTTCCGTGGCCGAGCTCGGCACTACATGGTATGGGTGGCGCGGTCGGCGTTGAGGGCGCCGGCGAGGTAGGTTTCGATCTTCTTGCGCGTGGCGCCGTTGTCCTGGTCGGAGAACTGGACGCCGATGCCCGCCGTCTTGTTCCCCTGGGCACCGTACGGCGTGACCCAGATGATGCGGCCGGCGACCGGCAGACGCTCCTTGTCGTCCATGAGCGTCAGCAGCATGAACACCTCGTCGCCATACTTGTAGGGTTTGTTGGTGGGTATGAACAGCCCGCCATTCTTCACGTACGGCATGTAGGCAGCATAGAGCGCGCCCTTGTCCTTGATCGTCAGGGACATGATGCCCTGACGGCCCCCTTGAGCCATTACGACCCCCCCTTGCGTGCGCGCCCGGCTCCACGTACCGACGCCGCGTCCGCGAGCAGTCCCTGGAACTGCAGGTCGGCACGCAGCGAACTGCTCGCGCCCGGCACTGAGCGATACAGTTCGTCAAGGTAGTCGAACAGGCTGCGCACGTCCAATCCGCGTGCGAGTCGCGCCATGCGCTCGCGCTGCTCCGGATGGCGCAAATCGGCGGCGGCCGGATTGTGCGCCAGGCGGACAACGTCCTCGACCGCCGAGGCCAGCAGCGGCACGATCTGCGCCAGCGACATACGCCCGCAGGCAGCCACGTCCGCCGGGCCCACCCCGCCCTGTTCGAGTACATTGAGCAGCGCGCCGGCGACGTCGCCGCCCGCGTCGTCGGCACCGGCCTGCTCCAGAGCCTGCAACGGTGCCCCGCCGGCCCGTGCAAGCGCCTGTTCCGGCTGTGCCACGCCACGGTCCGCAAGCCAGGCCCGGGCGACGTCACGTGGGGGAATGCCGAAGGTCACGCGCTGGCAACGACTGCGGATGGTCGCGGGCAAACGCCCGCTGCGGCGTGTGACCAGAATCAGCACGCTGCCGCCGGCCGGCTCCTCGAGCGTCTTGAGCAGGCTGTTGGCCGCACTGATGGTCATCGCCTCGGCAGGATCGACGATCGCGACCTTGCGGTCGCCCCGTCCCGTAAGGGCGAGCCGCTCGATCAGGCTGCGCACGGCCTCCACGGAGATGGCCTTGCCGGCCTCCGCCGGCTCCACCCGCACCGCGTCGGGATGTGTGCCCGCACGGAACTGCCGGCAGCCGGCACATTGCCCGCATGGGGCCGTGCCGGAATCGGATTCGCACAGCAGCGCCTGTCCGAGCGTATCCGCGAACGCCCGCTCACCGGTCCCCCCGGGTCCCGCGACGAGCAGCGCATGGGGAAGCCGATCGTCCAGGCGTGCCTTGCACAGACGCGCCCAGACTTGCGTCTGCCATGGATGGACCGGATCAGTCATCACGCGCCTCGATATCCCCGATCGCCGCCAGTACAGCCGCCCTTACCGCCTCCAGCGGCTGCGACGCATCGATCACCCGGAAACGCTCCGGCTCGCGGCGAGCCCGCTCCAGGTAGACCGCGCGCGCCCGCTCGAAGAACGCGGTCGCCTCGCGCTCGAAGCGATCCGCCGGCCCGCGGCCTCGGGCCCGCTCCAGCGCCTGCGCGACCGGCGCGTCGAGCAGCAGGGTCCGGTCGGGGCGGAAGCCGCCCTGCACCCAATCCTCGACAACGGCGATCCGCTCGGCTGCAATGCCTCGCCCGCCACCCTGGTAGGCATAGGTCGCATCCGTGAAACGGTCGCACACCACCCATTGTCCCCCTTCCAGGGCAGGCAGGATGCGCCGTGCCAGGTGTTCCGCGCGCGCCGCGAAGACCAGCAGCAGTTCGGTGTCCGCGCTGGGAGCGTCGCCGGCTGGATCGATGAGCAGGGAGCGGATCCGGTCCGCGAAAGGACTGCCTCCCGGCTCACGCGTGGCAATGGCCTCGCGCCCGTGTGCCGCCAGGGACTCGATCATCGCGCTGACGTGGGACGACTTGCCCACCCCCTCGATGCCCTCGAGCGTAATGAAGCGCCCGCGCGCCATGTCAGCGATTCCGCAGGCGGCTCGAGTCGCCGTTCAGCTGGTATTTCACTACCGCCTTGTTGTGCTCCTCGAGTGTCCTGGAGAAGACATGGCGCCCGTTGCCGGTCGATACGAAATAGAGCTCGCCCCGCCGGTCCGGATGTACGGCGGCGTGGATCGCGGCGCGGGAAGGCAGCGCGATCGGGGTCGGCGGCAGACCGGCGCGCGTGTACGTGTTGTACGGCGTGTCCTTGCGCAGATCGCGGAAGCGCAGATCGCCGTCGAACTCCTCGCCGAGACCGTAGATGACCGTCGGATCGGTCTGCAGGCGCATCCCCTGCTCCAGACGTTCGACGAAGACCCCCGCAATGCGCGGGCGCTCCTCGGGCACGCCGGTCTCGCGCTCGACGATCGAAGCGAGGATCAGCGCGTCGTACGCGCTGTCCAGTGGCAGTCCCTCCTCCCGTTCCCCCCATTCGTCGGCCAGCACTGTCTTCATGCGTTCGTAGGAGCGCTGCAGCAGCTCGACGTCGCGCGTACCGCGCGGGAAGTGATAGGTGTCCGGGAAGAAACGACCTTCGGCGTGCTCGCCCGAGTGGCCCAGCCGCTTCATGATTGCCGCGGCGTCCAGCCCCCCGAGGGTGTGGCGGATCGCCTCGTGCTTGCGGATCGCCGCCATCATCTCCGCGAACGTCCAGCCCTCGATGACCGTCAGGTCGTACGTCTTCACGTCGCCCGCGACGAACTTCTGCAGCAGACGGTACGGCGTCATGTCCGTCGAGAAGACGTACTCGCCCGCCTGGATGTGGCGGGACGCCCCGGTCACGCGCGCGACCAGTCGGAAGTACAGCGGCCGATCGAGCACCCCGGATTCACCCAGATCGCGCGCAACGGTGCTCACCGACGTGCCCGGCTCGATGGTGTAGGTCATGCGCTCCACGCTGCCGGGCCGCATCGGGCTATGCAGGAAGCGGAAGAAGTCAGCGGCCGCGACGCCGGCCGTCACGGCCAGCAGCAGGACGATCAGGCCGAGCAGCCTGCGTCGGCGGCGCCCCATCAGTCCTCCATCCAGTCGATGCGTGCCGCCAGATCGGCCGTCAGCGGCCCCGTCTCGGGCCAGCACAGGCCCTCGAGACGGCGCACCGGGGCGATGCCCCGCGAAGCGTTGGTCATGAACAGCTCCTCCGCCGTGAGCAGCTCGCCCGGTCCGACGTCGCGCTCCTCCACCGCGATCCCGGCGTCCCGTGCCGTGTCGAGCACCTTGCGCCGCACCACGCCGGCAACGCCGCAGTCGTACAGATCCGGTGTGACGAGCGTGCCCCCCGCCACCAGGAACAGGTTGCCGGTGAGGCACTCGATGACGCGGCCGTCAACGGACTGCATGATGCCGTCATCGATGTTCGCATCGTCCCACTCGGCGCGCGCCAGCACCTGCTCGAGGCGATTGAGATGCTTCAGGCCCGCCAGCGCGGGCTGGCAGCCGAGCCGGGTACGGCACCGTCGCAACATCACGGGGCGGCCGGTGAGGGAATTCGGCTGCGGCTCGAATACGTGCACACGGGTCGGCGCAGGCTCGGGCGGGGGCGCGTAGCCGCGCGGTCCGGGGCCTCGTGTGACCGAAACACGCAGCACACCCGCCGGACAGTCGCCGATCACCGCCGCGGCGTCCCGATCGAGAACGCGGAGGTCCGGCTCCGGCAGGCGCAGACGTCGACAGCCATCCTGCAGGCGCGCCCAGTGGAGATCACGAAAACGTGGCTGACCACGGCGCACGGCGATGGTCTCGAACAGGCCGTCACCGAGCGTGAACCCGCGGTCCAGCACGTCCACGCGCGTCGCGGGCTCTCCGTTGACAAGCACTCGTGGCTGGTTTGCGCCCGACATCACGGCGTCACGCGGCACCGGGCCGCATCAGAACCTGCGAAATACGAGCGTCCCGTTCGTACCGCCGAAACCGAACGAATTCGACAAGGCCGCATCGATGCTCATCCGCCGTGCCTCGTGCGGCACGAAGTCCAGATCGCAGCCCTCGTCCGGTTGATCCAGATTGATTGTGGGCGGGGCCACCTGGTCACGCAGCGCGAGGACCGAGAACACGGCCTCGATGCCGCCTGCGGCACCGAGCAGGTGGCCCGTCATCGACTTGGTCGAGCTGACCGCGAGGCGCCGGGCGTGGTCGCCGAACAGCGACTTGATGCCCTGCACCTCCGCGAGGTCGCCCACCTGAGTGGATGTGCCGTGCGCATTGACGTAGCCGATCTCGTCGGCACTCATCCCGGCCGCACGCAGCGCGTTCGCCATGCATCGGTACGCGCCGCTGCCGTTCGCGGCCGGCTGCGTCATGTGATAGGCATCCGCACTCATGCCGTAGCCGACCAGCTCGGCATGGATGCGGGCTCCCCGTGCCCTGGCGTGCTCGTACTCCTCGAGCACCAGCACGCCGGCGCCGTCGCCGAGCACGAATCCGTCGCGTTCGACGTCCCAGGGCCGACTGGCCCGCTCCGGTTCGTCATTGCGCGTGGAGAGCGCCCGGGCCGCCGCGAAGCCACCCAGGCCGAGCGGTGACGTTGCGTTCTCCGCACCGCCGGCCACCATGACGTCGGCGTCGCCGTACTCGATCAGGCGTGCGGCATCGCCGATGTTGTGCGTCCCGGTCGTGCAGGCCGTAACGATCGAGATGTTCGGCCCCTGGAGGCCGAAGCGGATCGACAGGTTGCCCGCGACCATGTTGATGATGGTAGCCGGCACGAAGAAAGGCGACAGCTTGCGCGGCCCGCCCGTGCGCAACACCTCCGCCGAATGCTCGATCTCGGGCAGGCCACCGATCCCGGAGCCGATCGACACGCCGATTCGCTCGCGGTTGGCGTCATCGATCTCGATCCCGGAATCCGCGATCGCCTGGATCCCGGCGGCCATCCCGTAGTGGATGAAGGAGCCCATCTTGCGGGCCTCCTTGGGCGACATGTATTCCGATATGTCGAAGTCCTTGACGGACGCCGAGAACCGGACCGGGTACGCCGACGCGTCGAATCGGGTGATCGGAGCCGCACCCGATCGTCCCGCGAGGATGCTCTCCCAGCTGGTCTCGACCGTGTTGCCCACCGGCGTCACGGCCCCCAGGCCGGTCACCACTACGCGTCGTTTACTCAACTGTCACCCTTCCCCTGCATCATTCTTGCGGGCACACGAACCACGTCACGACACCCGTTGCGGTCGGGTCGGACCGCACGTACGTACTCACCGGGGCGGCGCGACCCGCGACCGCAACGGGTATCGTGACGGAGACTCAGCCGAGATGCTGATTGATGTAGTCGATCGCCTGCTGGACCGTCGTGATCTTCTCGGCTTCCTCGTCCGGGATTTCGCACTCGAACTCCTCCTCGAGTGCCATGACCAGCTCGACCGTGTCCAGCGAGTCGGCGCCGAGATCGTCGACGAACGATGCGGCATTGGTCACTTCTTCTTCTTTGACGCCGAGCTGTTCGACGACAATCTTCTTCACACGTTCTTCAACACTGCTCATGTCGGGTCGATCCTCCGAACTCTGGTGGTGCTGCCCCAGGAACTTTCGATTGCGTCTGACTGGCGTCGGCCACGGCGAACCGGTGGAGCCACGCTTCGCAGACCCTAGACCGGTACGGCGCCACAGACAACAACTCGTGTTGCCGGGCGCCTCCGCTATCGTCTGCGAATCCGCGCTGTCCGGCCCAATCGAAAGCTCCCGAGTGCGGCGTATTGTAGGGGAATCACCCCCACCGATCTACCTGCGTCCGGCCAGGGACCGCCTGACCGATGCAGTACTGATTGTGACTGCAAAACAGCAAGTTGCGACTTATATCTAAAGTGGTTTCGATTCAGCGCGCGGCCTCTCAGGCCATGTGCATGCCGCCGTTGACGTGCAGCGTCTGTCCCGTGATATAGGCCGCCTCCGGGGCCGCCAGAAACGCGCACGCGTATGCGATCTCCTGCGGATCCCCGAAGCGCCCCGCCGGCACCTGCTCCAGCAACGCCCGTTTCTGTTCGTCGGCCAGCGAGCGGGTCATGTCGGTGTCGATGAAGCCGGGCGCGACCGTGTTGACGGTAATCCCGCGCGCACCGATCTCCCGAGCCAGGGACTTGGTGAATCCGAACATGCCGGCCTTCGCCGCGGCATAGTTCGCCTGGCCGGCATTGCCCGTCTCGCCCACGACCGAGGCGATATTGATGATACGGCCATTGCGCGCCTTCATCATGCCCCGCAGGCAGGCCTTGGACACGCGGTAGACGGAGCTGAGGTTGGTCTCGATGACCGCGTCCCATTCCTCGTCCTTCATCCGCATGAGCAGGTTGTCGCGCGTGATGCCGGCGTTGTTGACGAGCACCGTGATCGGCCCGTGGTCACGTGCCACGGACTTGATCAGCGCATCGACCGAGGCCCCGTCGGTCACGTCGAGCACCTCGCCCGCCCCGGCAACGCCGGCTTCGGCGAGCGCCTGACCGATGCGTTCCGCGCCCTTGTCGGACGTCGCCGTGCCGATGACGGTGGCACCGTGTCGGCCCAGTTCCAGCGCGATGGCCTGGCCGATGCCGCGGCTCGCGCCGGTGACGAGTGCGATCTGTCCGTCCAGATTCATCGTCATTCTCCGTTGCACGCCTCGAGTGCCTTGTGCAGCGACGCGGGGTCCTCGACCGCCAGTGCCGGGAAACGCCGGTCGATCCGCTTGGCCAGGCCGGTGAGCACCTTGCCGGGCCCCAGCTCCAGCATCAACTCGGCGCCGCCCTCGCGCAGGGCCGCCACCGATTCGGTCCACCGCACCGGATTGTACAGTTGCCGGCCCAGTGCCTCGCGGATCGCCGTCACGTCGGCATGCGACGCGGCATCGACATTGTGGATCACCGGGATCCGCGGTGCGCCGAATGCGACACCGTCGATCACGTGCGCGAATTCGCCGGCCGCATCCTTGAGCAGACTGCTGTGCGAAGGCACCGAGACCGGCAGATCCACCGCCCGCTTCGCTCCCGCTTCCTTCGCCGCGGCCACCGCCTGCGACACCGCGTCCGCGTGCCCCGCAATCACCACCTGGCCCGGCGCATTGTAGTTGACCGGCTCGACGATGCGCTCCGTCGGGAGATGCTCGCAGATCTCGGCGACGCGCTCGTCGTCCAGCCCCAGAATCGCGGCCATCCCCCCCTCGCCGCGGGGCACGGCATTCTGCATGAGCCGGGCGCGTTCCGCCACCAGCCGGACTGCATCGGTGAACGACAGCACGTCGGCCGCGACCAGGGCGCCGTACTCGCCCAGGCTGTGGCCCGCCGCAAGCGCCGGCGCGGGGCCTCCCGCTGCGGCCCAGACACGCGCCACGGCCACGCCCGCGGCCAGCATGGCGGGCTGCGTATATTCCGTCTGGCCGAGTCGGTCGTCCGGGTTGTCGCGCACGACCGCCCACAAGTCGTAGCCCAGGGCGTCGGATGCTTCCGCGAAGGTGGCCTCGACCTCGCTCCATTCGCCGGCGAGATCGGCCAGCATGCCGACACTCTGAGAGCCCTGTCCGGGGAAAACGGCGGCAATCCGGGTCACGTGAGCCTCCTGTGCAGACGGGGGTGGGGGATTGCGGGAACGGGACCGATGTCAGTCGCGGGCGAGGCCGAGGACGTCCTGCATATCGTACAGCCCCGGCACCTGTCGCGCGATCCAGCCGGCAGCCCGCATCGCGCCCCGGGCGAAGACCATGCGGCTGGCGGCCCGGTGAGTGATCTCGATGCGCTCGCCGTCGCCGGCGAACAGCACCGTGTGCTCGCCCACGATGTCACCGCCACGGACCGTCGCGAAACCGATGCTGCCGCGCTCGCGCTCGCCCGTGTGCCCTTCGCGGCTGTAGACCGCGCAATCGCCGAGGGCATGGCCGCGGGCCTCGGCCGCGACTTCGCCGAGCCGCAGGGCCGTGCCCGAGGGAGCGTCGACCTTGTGCCGATGGTGCGCCTCGAGGACCTCGGCGTCGTAGTCGTCGCCGAGTGCGCGGGCTGCGGTGGCCACGAGGCCGAAAACGAGGTTCACGCCCACGCCGGTGTTCGGGGCGAGAACGATCGGGATTTCCCGCGCAGCGGCCCCGATGGTCGCGCGTTGCTCGGGAGAAAAGCCGGTCGTGCCGATCACCACGGGAGCCCCGTGGCGGCTGCAGGTTTCAATGAGCGCCAGGGTGCCCTCCGGACGCGAGAAATCGACGGCGACGTCGAACTGCGTGGCATCCGGCCCCGCGGTCAGCGCCACGCCGCAAGGTTCACGGCCCGCCAGTGTGCCGGCGTCGACGCCGATGGCGTCGTGATCCGGTGGCGCGAGCGCGGCGGCGAGCTCCAGCGCGGGATCGTCCAGCGTGGCGGCAAGCAGATTGCGGCCCATGCGGCCGGCCGCCCCGTTGATGGCAACTCGAATCATTGATTGGCAGTCCGGTCGACTCGCCCGCGTGGCGGTAAAGAATCCCTAGAGGCGCATATCCTCGAAGAATTTCTTCACCCCGTCCAGCCAGCTCTTCTGTCGCGGACTGTGCTTGGTGTCACCGCCGCCGAGTGTTTCCTGCAGTTCCTCGAGTAGCTCTTTCTGGCGTGAAGTCAGATGCACCGGCGTCTCGACACGGGCACGGCAGAGCACATCGCCGGGGCTGCCCCCGCGCACCGGCCGAACCCCCTTGCCACGCACCCGGAACACCCGCTCGGACTGCGTGCCCGCCGGAATCTTCAGTTTCACGCGGCCATCCAGGGTGGGCACGTCGACCTCGCCGCCGAGTGCGGCGGTCGCGATGTCGATCGGCACATCGCAGATCAGGTTGGCGCCGTCACGCTCGAAGATCGGGTGCGGCTTCACCCGCACCTCCACGTACAGGTCGCCCGCCGGCGCCCCCTGCTCGCCCGGCTCGCCCTCGCCGGACAGCCGGATTCGGTCGCCCGTGTCGACGCCGGCCGGGATCTTCACCTGGAGGGTCTTCTCGTCCTCGCGCTTGCCCTTGCCCCGGCAGGCGGTGCATGGATCGTCGATGATCGAGCCCTCTCCGCGGCAGGTGGGACAGGTCTGCTGGATGGAGAAAAAGCCCTGCTGCATGCGCACCTGGCCCATGCCGCCACAGGTACTGCAGGTCCGCTTGTCCGACCCCGGCTTGGCGCCGGAGCCACTGCACTTGTCACAGTCCACCAGGGTGGGAATGCGTATCTCGGTCTCCGTGCCCTGCACGGCTTCCTCGAGGCTTATCTCGAGGTTGTAGCGCAGGTCCGCACCGCGCGCGCTGCGCCGGCGGCCACCGCCGAAGATGTCACCGAAGACGTCGCCGAAGATGTCGGAGAAGTCGGCGCCGCCAAAGCCGCCGCCGAATCCGCCGGCACCGGCGCCACCCCCCGCGCCGCCGTCGACGCCGGCGTGGCCGAACTGGTCATAGGCCGCCCGCTTGCGCGAGTCGGAGAGCACCTCGAATGCTTCCTTCGCTTCGCGGAACTGGCTGAGTGCTTCCTCGTCGTCCGGGTTCCGATCGGGGTGATACTTCATCGCCAGGCGCCGGTAGGCCTTCTTGATGTCGGCCTCGCTCGCGTTCTTGCTGACTCCGAGTATCTCGTAATAGTCCCGTTTCGACATGAATTACACCGCTCCCCGATCGTGGCTCACGCCCAAGCACGAACGTCCGCGACCGGCGGGACCGGTCGGGACGTCAGCGACAACGCGGCGGGATCCGGGTGGCCGGATCCCGCCGGAATCGGACCCACCGGCGCGGGTGGGCCGGATCCGTTACTTCTTGTTTTCCTTGACTTCCTCGAACTCCGCATCGACGACTTCGTCGTCGGAGCCGCCCTGCTGCTCACCGCCGGCCTCTTCGCCGCCGGCCGCCTCGGCGCCCTCGGCCTGCCCGTACGCCTTCTGTGCCAGCTCGGCCGAAGCCTCGGACAGCTCCTTGGTCCTCGTCTCGATCTGCTCCTTGTCGTCGCCCTTGGTCGCTTCGCGCAGGGCCTCGACGGCGTCCTCGACCTTCTTCTTCTCGTCGGCACCGATCTGGTCGCCGTAGTCCTTCAGTGACTTCTCGGTGGCGTGAATCAGGTTGTCGGCCTGATTGCGCGTCTCGACCAGCTCACGCTGCTTCTTGTCCTCCTCGGCGTGGGCCTCGGCGTCCTTGACCATCTTGTCGATCTCGTCCTCGGACAGTCCGCTGGACGCCTTGATCTCGATCGACTGCTCCTTGCCGGTGGCCTTGTCCTTCGCCGAGACGTTGAGGATGCCGTTGGCGTCGATGTCGAACGTCACCTCGATCTGCGGCACGCCGCGCGGGGCCGGCGGGATGTCCTGCAGGTCGAAACGCCCGAGGGACTTGTTGTCCTTCGCCATCTCGCGCTCGCCCTGCAAGACATGGACCGTGACCGCCGTCTGGTTGTCCTCGGCGGTCGAGAACACCTGCGACGTCTTCGTCGGGATCGTGGTGTTCTTCTCGATGAGCTTGGTCATCACGCCGCCCATCGTCTCGATGCCGAGCGACAGCGGGGTCACGTCGAGCAGCAGCACGTCCTTGACGTCGCCGCCGAGCACGCCGGCCTGGATCGCCGCACCGATGGCCACGGCCTCGTCCGGGTTGACGTCCTTGCGCGGCTGCTTGCCGAAGAACTCCTCGACCTTCTTCTGCACCAGCGGCATGCGTGTCTGGCCGCCGACCAGGATGACGTCCTGGACGTCGTTGACCGACAGGCCGGCGTCCTTGATCGCCGTCTTGCACGGCTCCATGGTCCGGCTCACGAGGTCCTCGACCAGCGACTCGAGCTTGGCCCGGGTCAGCTTCAGGTTGAGGTGCTTCGGCCCGGCCTGGTCCGCAGTGATATACGGCAGATTGATCTCGGTCTGCTGCGCGGCGGACAACTCGATCTTGGCCTTCTCGGCGGCCTCCTTGAGGCGCTGCAGGGCCAGCGGATCGTTGTTCAGGTCGATCCCGCTTTCCTTCTTGAAGGTCTCGACCAGGTGATTGATGATCTGGAGGTCGAAATCCTCGCCGCCGAGGAACGTGTCGCCGTGCGTGGACAGCACCTCGAACTGGTGCTCGCCGTCGACCTCCGCGATCTCGATGATCGAGATGTCGAACGTACCGCCGCCCAGGTCGTACACGGCGACCTTCTGGTCACCGCGCTTCTTGTCGAGACCGTAGGCCAGAGCGGCAGCCGTCGGCTCGTTGATGATGCGCTTGACGTTGAGGCCCGCGATCTTGCCGGCGTCCTTGGTCGCCTGGCGCTGCGAATCGTTGAAGTACGCGGGCACCGTGATCACCGCGTCGGTGACCTCTTCGCCGAGGTACTCCTCCGCGGTCTTCTTCATCTTCTGCAGCACGCGCGCGGAGATCTCCGGCGGCGCCATCTGCTTGCCGGCGGCCTCGACCCACGCGTCGCCGTTGTCGGACTTGACGATCTTGAAGGGGACGTACTTGATGTCCTTCTGGACCTCGTCCTCCTCGAACGCGCGCCCGATCAGGCGCTTGACGCCGTAGAGCGTGTTGTGGGGGTTGGTCACGGCCTGGCGCTTGGCGGGCGCGCCGACCAGCACCTCGCCCTCGTCGTTGAACGCGACGACGGACGGAGTGGTGCGATCACCCTCGCTGTTCTCGATCACCCGGGTCTTGTCGCCTTCCATCACGGCGACGCACGAATTCGTCGTCCCGAGGTCGATGCCGATCATCTTGCCCATGTTCTCTGTCCTCCAGTCCTCGTAATCCTGTAGCTGTGTGCCCCGTGGCAACTGCCGATCTAGGTGGGGGCGACACCCGCGTTTTCAAGCGCTTACTTCGCGACCATGACCAGTGCCGGACGCAGCAGGCGATCCTCCATGCGGTAGCCCTTCTGCATAACGGAGATGACGGTGTTGGGCTCGTATCCCTCGACCTCCTGCATCGACATCGCCTGGTGCAGGTCGGGATTGAATTTCTCGCCGACCGGGTCGATCTCCTCGATCTGGAACTTCTCCATCGCCTGCACCAGCATGCGCAGCGTCAGTTCCGTGCCCTCGCGAATCTTCTCGACATCCGCGTCCTCCTGGTGTGCGGCGTCCACGCCCATCTCGAGGCTGTCGCGCACGGAGAGCAACTCGCCGGCCAGCTTCTCGAGCGCCTGCTTGCGCGCGGTGTCCACGTCCTTCTGCGCCCGCTTGCGCACGTTCTCCTTCTCGGCTTCGGAACGGACCAGGCGGTTCCAGTAGTCGTCGGCCTGCGCCCGCGCTTCTTCCAGCGCCTGCTGCAACTCGGCCACCTCTGCCTGCTCGTCTTGCGCGGACGTCGCCGGGGCCGCCGCTTCCGGCGTCTCCGCGGTCGAGGATTCGCCCGCCTCGGACGTCGCCACGGAGGCCTCCGCTGCGGGCTCCTCGTGCGCCTGTGACTCCTCCGGCTTGTGCTGTTCCGCGGACTGCTCGTTCGTCATCCTGCGACTCCGTTGGTGTTCGGTTCCGATGGGCTCGGGATCATGTCCGTGCGGGTCGCGACCCGCTGTTCATGCGGCCATATGGGGGTCGATCGCGGGATTTCAACCGCCCGCCGGGCACACGCGCCCGGGTTGCCGCGAGCGCGCCACGCCCCCTCGCCGGCCGCTGGCGGTCTCAGCCGCGCGACTTGAGCGCCGCCCCCAGCAGCTTCGAGGTGACGTCCACCACCGAGATGACCCGGTCGTATTCCATGCGTGTCGGGCCGATCACGCCCAGCACACCGACCACCTCCCCGTCCTGGCTGTAGGGCGCGGTGACGATGCTCAGGTCGTCCAGGACTTCGTGACCGGACTCGCGGCCGATGAAGATCTGCATGCCGTCGGAGCGCACGCAGCGCTCAAGCAGGTCGTACAGGTCGCGCTTGCGGTTGAAGGTCTCGAACAGGGCCTTGAGCTTCTCGACGTCGGAGAGCTCCTCGAAATTCATCAGGTTGGTCTCGCCGGCGAGGATGAAATCCGAGGTCTGGGGGCTTCCCTCATCAGGCGCGAACGCCTGGCCCGCCATCTCGACCAGCAGGTCCATCATGCGGTTGACGTCGCTGCGGGTCGCCTCGAGCTCCTGCTGCACTGCCGCGCGGATTTCGCCGAGGCTGCGGCCGCCGAACTCGCGATTGAGGTAGTTGGCCGACTGCTCGAGCTCCGAGCGGCTGAACTCGCGCGCCGTGTGGATGACGCGGTTCTGCACCTCGTGGTCGTTCACCACGAGGATGACCAGCACGCGGCGGTCGCCGAGCGGCAGGAACTCGATGTAGCGCAATGTCGTGACGTCCCGCCGCGGCAGGGTCACCACCCCCGCCATGCGGGTGAATCCCGAAAGGAAGGACGAAACGGACTCCACGAGGTTCTTCGGCTCGTCGTCGGCGTCGAGGGGCAGCTGTGCCCGCAGCGTCTCCAGCGACACGCGCTCGGCCGAGTCCATCTGCAGCAGCGAATCGACGAACAGGCGGTATCCCTGCTCCGTCGGTATGCGCCCGGCGGAGGTGTGGGGTGAGCGGATATACCCCATCTCCTCCAGGTCGTACATGACGTTGCGCACGGTTGCCGAGCTCAGCCCCAGGCCCGAGACCCGCGACAGGCTGCGCGAACTGACCGGCTGCCCGCCGCGGATGTACTGTTCGACAAGCGTGCGCAGGATGTGCTGCGCCCGCTCCGGGAGCTGATTGTCGCCGCTCGCTCGTGCCATGGCGCCATTTTAACCGAACCAGCCCGGCCCCTGGCATTCCCTTCCCCGGAGTGCTATCGGGATGCCGGCCGACCGCAGGCCGCGACCCGATTCGAGCCGAATGATGAGACAGGCGGCCCGGGCACGGTACAATGCGCGCCGTTTCCCGACAGCCAGCCCCGCTGGGCCCGCTCATGAGCGATCCGATCCATCCCATACGCAGGCGCCGCACGGTCGGCGTTCCGGTCGACCGTGTCACTGTGGGCGGCGACGCGCCCGTCGTCGTCCAGTCGATGACCAACACGGATACGGCCGATATCGAGGCCACGGTCGCCCAGGTGGCGGAGCTCGCCGCCGCCGGCTCGGAGCTCGTGCGCATCACGGTCAACAGCGACGCGGCGGCCGCCGCCGTGCCGCACATACGCGAGCGCCTGGACGCCGGCGGCCACGACGTGCCGCTGGTCGGCGACTTCCACTTCAACGGCCACAAGCTGCTGGCGAATCATCCGGCCTGCGCCGAGGCCCTGTCCAAGTACCGCATCAATCCGGGCAATGTCGGCAAGGGCAGTCGGCGCGACGAGCAGTTCGCGCAGATGATCGAGTTCGCGTGCGACTACGCCAAGCCCGTGCGGATCGGCGTGAACTGGGGCAGCCTGGACCAGGACCTGCTGGCGCGCATGCTTGACGAGAACCAGCGCCGGGCCGAGCCGCGGGACCTGACGCTGATCAACCGCGAGGCGGTGGTCGAATCGGCCATCGGCAGCGCACTGCGGGCGGAGGAGCTCGGGCTGCCGCGCCACAGGATCGTGCTGTCGTGCAAGATGAGCGGCGTGCAGGACCTCATTGCCGTCTACCGCGATCTCGCGGAGCGCGGCGACTGGGCGCTCCATCTCGGCCTGACCGAGGCCGGGACCGGCACGAAGGGCGTGGTCGCCTCGACCGCGGCGCTGTCGGTGCTGCTGCAGGAAGGCATCGGCGACACGATCCGCATCTCGCTGACGCCCGAGCCCGGGGGCGCGCGCACGCGCGAGGTCGAGGTCGCCCAGCAGATCCTCCAGAGCCTGGGCCTTCGCGCCTTCACGCCTTCCGTCGTGGCATGCCCCGGCTGCGGGCGCACGACGAGCACGTTCTTCCAGCAGCTGGCCGAGGACATCCAGGGCCACCTGCGGCGCCGCATGCCGCAGTGGAAGCACGCATATCCCGGTGTCGAGGAAATGGTCGTGGCCGTGATGGGCTGCGTCGTCAACGGGCCGGGCGAGAGCCGCAACGCGAACATCGGCATCAGCCTGCCCGGCACGGGCGAGCGGCCGGTGGCTCCGGTCTACGTGGACGGCGAGAAGACCGTGACCCTCAAGGGCGACAACATCGCCGGCGAGTTCCAGGATATCGTGGAGGATTACGTGGCCCACACCTACGGCCACTCCGACACGACCGCTTGAACGGCCGCCCCGCACACGTCCTCGTGATCGGGGCCGGCCTCGCCGGCGCCGCCACCGCCGCTGCGCTCGCTCGCAGGGGCACCGCCGTGACCCTCCTGTCCGACCCCGGGGGCCGCGCCGCCTCCGCCGTGCCGCTCGCGGTCATGGCCCCCTACCCGACACGGGCTCGCGACCCGCTCTCCCGGTTCCGCAACCAGGGTCTGTGTCTGACGCGCGCCTGGCTCGCGCACCTGGAGGCCATGGGCCTGGACAGCGGGCGCCGCGTCGACGGCGTGCTGATCGTCCCGGTGCGGCCGCGGGAGCGCGCCCGGCGCGACCGCGTCCGTGCCCGTCTGGGCGGACCGCGCGTGCTCGACGTCGACCAGGCCCTGGGCGCCAGCGGCATGCGACCGCCGGAGCCTTCCGTGTTCCATCCGCAAGGCGCGTGCATCGCGCCCGAGAGCCTCGCCAGTGCACTGCTCGCCGCGGCCCGACCGGGCACGGTCGAGCGCATCGCCGGGCGCGTGGAACGCGTCGTGCGAGCAGGACACGGCTGGCGCGCACTGGACGAGCGGGGCAGACCACTGGCGACTGCCGCGCAGGCCGTGCTCGCGGCCGGGCCCGCCAGTGCGTCACTCTGGCCGGCACTCGCCCGAGCGCTCGTGCCCGTGCGCGGACAGGCCAGCGCGTTCCCCGCGAGCGCAGCCAGCGTCGGACTGCGCCTCGCGGTGTCCTGCGGCGGCTTCGTCACACCGGCGTTTAACGGCTTGCACTGGGTCGGCGCGACCGCCCAGCGCTACGAGGATGATCTTCTGGCGCGCGCGGAGGACGATCGGGAGAACGCGGCGCGCTTCTGCAGTCTCTGGCCGGGCGCGCCCGCGCCGGTGCCGTGCGAACGGTTCGTCGCCGTCCGGGCGACCACCCCCGACCGACTTCCGATCGTCGGCGAACTGGACGACGGCCTGTGGGTCAACGCGGGGCACGGATCGCACGCCCTGCAGACGGCGGCGCTGGCGGCCCGGCTCCTGGCCGGCGTCATCACCGGCCGCGCGTCGCATCCGCTGTGGTCGGTCGTCCATCCCGCGCGCCGCGCGGTGTGCGCCCGGGATCGGGCGGCGAACCGGCAGGTCCAGGGACGGGCTGATTGCCCCCTTGCATCCACCGGCCGCCGGCGCGGGTAGCCACGGGAAAACCGGATCGGTACGATCCGCCGCCCGCAGCGCCGGTGCGGGTGCGGATTCGACCCTGGGGAGGCAGCGCATCCATGGAACCCTCCATCGCAGTCGCGGTCACGCTGGTCGCAGCGGCCGCCATCGCGTTCGAGCTCAACATCTCGTCCGCCATCGTAGAAATCCTGGCCGGCGTCCTGCTGGCGCTGTGGATCGGCGACGTCGCGCAGCTCGGATGGGTGAACTTCCTCGCCAACCTGGGGATGCTCGGCCTGATGTTCATGGCCGGGTTCGAGGTCGACGTGCACCGCCTGCGCAGCACCTGGAAAGCCAGCCTCGCAATCGGCTGCTGCTCGCTCGCGGTTCCGCTCGTCGGCGTCTTCGCGCTGGCGCGTTTCGCCTTCGGCCTCGACCTGCTGCCGTCAGGTGTGGTCGCGATCGCGCTGTCCACCACCTCTCTGGCGCTCGTCTACCACGCCCTGAAGGAACGCGGCCTCCTCGAGCACGACCTCGGCCAGACCGTGCTCGCGGCCGCGTCGGTCGTGGACGTGCTCAGCATGGTCAGCCTCGCGCTGCTGCTCGGCGAAGCCGGATGGGGCACGGCCATTTTCCTGCTCGTCGCGATCCCGCTGGTCATCGGCCTGCCGCGTCTGGGTCGCTGGATATTCCGGCGCTACCGCTACTCGCTGGCCGAGTTCGAGCTGCGCTTCCTGCTCGTCCTGCTGGTGTCGATGGGGTTCATGGCCGAAGAAATCGGCGGTATCCATCCGGCCACGGTTGCCTTCGGGCTGGGACTCCTGCTGTCTGAGGTGGTGGATGCGCACGACGAGGTGGAGGACAAGCTCAAGGGCATCGTCTTCAGCCTGTTCGCCCCGATCTTCTTCCTGCACGCCGGTGCCAAGTTCGATGTCAGCCTGGTTGACGCGGGCGTCGCACGCGACGCTGCCATCTTTCTCGTTGTCGCGACGACCCTGAAGTTCCTGGGCAGTGCGCTGCCCGCCCGCCGCATGCTCAATCTGCCGGGGCGTTTCATCGGGCTCGTGTTCAACTACCGCCTCAGCTTCGGGATCATCGCCGCGACCGTCGGATTGAACATGGAGGTACTGACGCACCAGACGTACGCCGTGATCCTCCTGGTCGTGGTGTGCAGCGCCGCGCTTCCGGTCATCTTCCTGCGGGACCGGCCAGTGGAGCTGGAGCGGTAGGGGCGAACGGCACATGTCGCACCCGGATCGCGGCTGACGCCTCCATCCGGGCTACGCGGTTCCCCGCAGTGCCACGCGGACGGCCTTCTGGCCGAGGCACCCGCGGGAGTCACCCGAACACAAAAAAGCCGGCTTTGAGCCGGCCTTTTTTGTGTTATGGCGCGCCCGGGAGGATTCGAACCCCCGACCTCATGGTTCGTAGCCATGCGCTCTATCCAACTGAGCTACGGGCGCGAAGAGGCGCGGATTATCCCGGCCTTGTGGTCGATCGTCAAGTTTGCCGACCGACCTGTGAAGCTGGCGGAGAGAGAGGGATTCGAACCCTCGAAGGGGCTATCAACCCCTTACTCCCTTAGCAGGGGAGCGCCTTCGACCGCTCGGCCATCTCTCCGGTGTTCGATCGTCGCTTGTCCGGCTTTCCGCCGTCGCCGCGCGCGGCGACGCAAGGCGAGGCGGAGGATACCGGCGCAGTACGTGGCGGTAAACCCTCGCGTGCGCCGGCGTCCCGTGGTCCCTGCTCAGAGCGGATCGGCGACGTCGCCCTCGACGCTGCCGTCACCCTGCTCGCGCTTGATGCGCTCGTAGATCTCTTCCCGGTGCACTGCCACCTCTTTCGGCGCATTCACACCCAGGCGGACCTGGTTTCCCTTGACCCCGAGTACAGTCACGGTGACCTCGTCGCCCACCATCAGGGTCTCGCCGACACGGCGTGTCAGGATCAGCATGCTAGGGCACTCCTGTAAGTCTTCACCTCAAAGCGGCCGGGACCCCCCTCCCGTACGAGGTCCACATCCATGCCTTTCGATTCCCTTGTTGCTCTTGGCGGAGCGGAATTATTTTGTTTATACAGGCTCCAAGCTTTCCGATTCTCCCATGCCCTCGGCTGGAGCGTCTAGCCCGAACTCCGTGTGCAGCGCGCGCACGCCCAGTTCCAGGTATTTCTCGGCAACCACGACCGATATCTTGATCTCGGACGTGGAGATCATCTCGATGTTGATCCCCTCCGCCGCCAGGGCATTGAACATGCGGCTCGCGATCCGCGCGTGGGACCGCATCCCGACGCCGACCATGGAGATCTTCACGATCGTGTCGTCGCCCTCGACCTTCTCGGCGCCGAGTTCCGTGCCGGCCTCGCGCACCAGCTCCAGAGTCCGCTCGTAATCGCTTCGGTGCACCGTGAACGTGAAGTCTGCACCGCCGTCCTCCGCGACGTTCTGCACGATCATGTCCACGTTGATGTTGGCGTCCGACACCGGCCCCAGGATGCGATAGGCCACGCCCGGCTGGTCGGGGACACCTGCCACTGTGATCTGGGCCTCGTCGCGATTGAACGCGATGCCGGATATCAGGGCCTGCTCCATTTCGGACTCCTCGTATGTGATCAGCGTGCCCGGGCCCTCGCCCCAGGTGGACAGCACGCGCAGGGGCACATTGTACTTGCCGGCGAACTCGACCGCGCGAATCTGCAGCACCTTCGCGCCGAGGCTGGACAGCTCGAGCATTTCCTCGAAGGTGATGCAGTCGAGACGCCGCGCCCGCGGGACGACGCGTGGATCCGTGGTGTAGATGCCGTCGACGTCCGTGTAGATCTGGCACTCGTGGGCCTTCAGCGCGGCCGCCAGGGCCACTGCCGACGTATCGGAGCCACCACGGCCCAGCGTGGTGATGTTGCCGTCGCCATCCACACCCTGGAAACCGGCGACGACGACGACGCGCCCGGCCTGCAGATCGGAATCCATGCGGTGGCGGTCGATGTCCTCGATGCGAGCCTTGCCGAACGCGCTGTCCGTGCGCACGGCGACCTGGCCGCCCGTGTAGGAACGCGCAGCGCAGCCGCGCTGCTCGAGTGCCATGGCGAGCAGTGCGATCGTGACCTGCTCGCCCGTGGCCATCAGGGTATCGAGCTCACGCGTGTTCGGGCGCGGACTCACCTGGTGCGCGAGATCGATCAGGCGGTTGGTCTCGCCACTCATGGCGGAGACCACCACGACCACGTCGTGCCCCGCATCCCGCGTGGCCTTCACCCGATCGGCAACGTGACCGATCCGCTCGACGTCACCGACGGAGGTACCGCCGAACTTCTGCACATAGAGGCTCATACCGTGTTGGCCCGGTTCCCGATCTGCGTAAGTGGATTCGTTGGGTCAGGCGAGCTTGCTGCGCACCCAGTCCGGGACGGACCCGAGCGCGCCCTCGAGCGCAGCTGGGTCGTTGCCGCCGGCCTGGGCCATGTCGGGGCGACCGCCACCGCGGCCCCCGACCTGCTCGGCGACGAAGTTCACCAGGTCGCCGGCCCTGACGCGACCGGTTTCCGCCTTGGTCACGCCGGCCGCGAGCTGTACCTTGCCTTCGTTGACGGTCGCGAGCACGACTGCCGCCGCCCCGAGCTTGTTCTTCAGGCGGTCGACCGTGTCGCGCAGCGTGCGGGCATCCGCTCCGTCGAGGCGGGCGGCCAGCACGCGAATCCCGTCGATGTCCGTCGCCTGTTCCGCCAGGTCACCCCCGGCAGCGCTGGCCAGCTTCGCCTTGACCTGCTCGAGCTCCTTCTCGAGCCGGCGCGCGCGCTCGGCGAGCTGGCCGACCCGTTTCTCGACCTCGTCCACGCCGGCATTCACGGTGCCGGCGATGCGCCGCAGGCGTGTCTCCTGCTCTTCCACCCATTCGACCGCGCGCGCGCCCGTCACCGCCTCGATACGGCGCACTCCCGCGGCGATGCCGGTCTCCGAGGTGATCTTGCACAGGCCGATATCGCCGGTGCGATCGACGTGAGTGCCGCCGCACAGCTCGAGCGACTCCGGGCCGAGGCGCAGCACACGCACCTCGTCGCCGTACTTCTCCCCGAACAGCGCCATGGCACCCTCGGCGACGGCGTCATCCATCGACATGACCCGCGTCTCGGCCGGGCTGTTGCGTCGTATCTCCGCGTTGACGAAACGCTCGATCCGGGTCAGCTCGTCGGCCGACACGGGCTCGAAGTGCGAAAAGTCGAAACGCAGATAGTCCGGGTGGACCAGCGAACCCTTCTGCTGCACGTGGGTGCCGAGGACATGGCGTAGCGCGGCATGCAGGAGGTGGGTGGCCGAGTGGTTACGGCGCGTCGCTGCCCGACGGTCGGCGTCGATTTCCGCCTTCAGGCGCGCCCCGATCTCGATGCGGCCGCTCTGCAGGCGTCCCACGTGCGCCGTCGCCCGGCCCTTCTTGCGCGTGTCGTCGACCGTGAACACCGACTGGTCGCCGAGCAGGCGGCCCGTGTCGCCGACCTGCCCGCCCGCTTCGGCGTAGAACGGAGTGGTGTCGAGGAACACCATGCCGGCCTCACCAGTCTCGAGGACCTCGACGGCCTCGCCGTCGCGATACAGTGCGATCACGCGACCCTCGTCCTCGCGCCGCTCGTAGCCGGTGAAGGTGCTGACCTGGTCGACCTGCACGTCGCCGGCCCGGTCCACGCCGAAGCGGCTCGCCTGGCGCGAGCGCTCCTGCTGCTCCGCCATGTAGCGATTGAAACCGGCATGGTCCACGCGCAGGCCGCTCTCGCGCGCTATGTCGGCGGTCAGGTCGTACGGGAAGCCGTACGTATCGTAGAGCTTGAACGCGACCTCGCCGGCGATCGTCGAGGCAGGATCGAGGTCGGTGTCGTGCCAGCCTTCCTCCGGTTCCGCCTCGCGGTAGTCCTCGCGCGGCACGAGGTCGCGCATCGCCTCGTCGAGCAGCTTCATACCCTGGGTCAGGGTTTCCTGGAAGCGGCGCTCTTCCTTGAGCAGGACGCGCTCGACCTGCTCGGCGTTCTCCGCGAGTTCCGGGAATGCCTCGCCCATCTCGTGGACCAGCGGGCTCACCAGCTTGTGGAAGAACGGCTCGCGCAGGCCGAGCTTGTAGCCGTGGCGCGCCGCGCGGCGGATGATGCGTCGCAGCACATAGCCGCGGCCCTCGTTCGAGGGCAGCACACCGTCCACGATCAGGAAGGCACAGGAGCGGATGTGGTCCGCGATCACGCGCAGCGAGGCGTTGTCGCGCTCCTGCGTGCCCGCGAGCTCGGCGACGGCCGCCAGCAGTCGCTGGAACAGGTCGATCTCGTAGTTGTCGTGCACACCCTGCATGACGGCGGCGATGCGCTCGAGCCCCATGCCGGTATCCACGCAGGGTGCGGGCAGCGGGGTCATCGTGCCGTCCGCGGCCCGGTCGAACTGCATGAACACGAGGTTCCAGATCTCGACGTAGCGGTCGCCGTCCTCTTCCGGCGTGCCCGGAGGGCCGCCCGCGATGCCGGGACCGTGATCGTAGAAGATCTCGCTGCACGGACCGCACGGGCCCGTATCGCCCATCTGCCAGAAGTTGTCGCTGCCGGATATCCGCGCGAAGCGCCCTTCGGCGACGCCGATCTCCTTGAGCCAGATGTCTGCGGCCTCGTTGTCGTCGACGTAGACCGTGACCCAGAGCTTCTCCGGCGGCAGACCCAGCGTCTCGGTCAGGAAGCCCCAGGCGTACTGGATCGCCTCGCGCTTGAAGTAATCGCCGAAGCTGAAATTGCCGAGCATCTCGAAGAACGTGTGGTGACGGGCCGTGTAGCCCACGTTCTCGAGGTCGTTGTGCTTGCCGCCCGCGCGCACACAGCGCTGCGTGGTGACCGCGCGCTTGTAGTCGCGCTTGTCCTTGCCGAGGAACACGTCCTTGAACTGGACCATCCCGGCATTGGTGAACAGAAGCGTCGGGTCGTTGGCCGGCACGAGCGGCGACGACGGCACCACGCGATGCCCGCGCTCGCGGAAGTACTCCAGGAAACGGCGGCGCAACTCGGCGCTGCCCATCCATCCGACCGCTTGATCTGTCTCCGTATCACCCACGTTCTGTACTGCCATTGTTTGCGCGACTCAATCGTCCGGTTCACCGTATTCGGTGACGCGGCGCACCACATCGGCCGAGAACCCGCGCTGCTGGAGAAACCGGGCGCGCCGCGCTCGCTCGTTCCGCGTCCCGGGAGCCTTGCGCCCGAAGCGCCGCTCGGCGGCCTCCGCCGCCCGTACCGTCCAGTCGTCCTCGTACGGCTCGAGCGCCGCATCGATACGCGCGCCATCCACGCCCCGTTCGTGCAGGGCGGCCCGGATCTTCAGCGGGCCGTCACCGCGGCCGACGCGCTGCTCGACGAACTGCTCCGTGAAGCGCGACTCGCTTTGCAGACCTGCCTCGGCCAGTCGCTCCAACTCGGCCGTCACCGCCGCGCGCGGGTAGCCACGCCGCTCGAGCTTCGCGGCGAGCTCGCGCGCCGCGTGCTCGCGGCGGGCGAGCAGGCGCAGCGCCGTGTCGTGCAGGCCGTCCGCGTCGTCTTCAGCCGTCAGACTCCGCAGCCTCCGTCTGCTCGGATTCGCCACGCCGCGCCGGTTTGATCAGCAGCGTGTCGCGCAGCGTCTGGTTGATCTCCGCCGCCACGTCCGGGTGCTCCTTGAGGTACTGGCGAACGTTTTCCTTGCCCTGGCCGATCCGGTTGCCGTTGTAGCTGTACCAGGCCCCGGCCTTCTCGATCAGGTTGTTCTTCACGCCCAGGTCGATGAGCTCACCCTCCGTCGATACGCCCTCGCCGTAGAGGATCTCGAATTCCGCCTGCCGGAACGGGGGAGCCATCTTGTTCTTGACGACCTTGACGCGGGTCTCGTTGCCGATGACCTCGTCACCCTTCTTGATCGAGCCGATGCGGCGGATGTCTAGGCGCACCGAGGAGTAGAACTTCAGCGCGTTTCCGCCGGTCGTCGTTTCCGGGCTGCCGAACATCACGCCGATCTTCATGCGGATCTGGTTGATGAAGCACACCAGCGTGTTGGACCGCTTGATGTTGGAGGTCAGCTTGCGCAGCGCCTGCGACATCAGCCGTGCATGCAGCCCGACGTGGGAGTCGCCCATCTCGCCCTCGATCTCGGCCTTGGGTGTCAACGCGGCGACCGAGTCGACCACGACCATGTCGATTGCACCCGAGCGCACGAGCATGTCCGCGATCTCGAGCGCCTGGTCGCCCGTATCGGGCTGCGAGACGAGCAGGTCATCGACGTCGACGCCGAGCTTCTCGGCGTACGTCGGATCGAGCGCATGCTCCGCGTCGATGAAGGCACAGGTGCCGCCCGCCTTCTGGCACTCCGCGATCGCCTGCAGCGTGAGCGTCGTCTTTCCGGACGATTCCGGGCCGTACACCTCGACCACGCGGCCACGAGGCAGACCGCCCACACCCAGCGCGATGTCGAGCGCGAGCGAGCCCGTCGACACGACGGGAACGTCACGCACCGCCTGGTCGTCGCCCATGCGCATGACGGCGCCCTTGCCGAACTGCTTCTCGATCTGGCCGAGTGCGGCGGCCAGTGCCTTCTTGCGATCGTCGTCCACGCTGCGACCTCCCAATGGGCGTGTTGGGGACCGATGCATCCCCGCCTTTTCGGTCCGCCGGCCCGCGCCGGCACGCGGGTGGCCCCGCCCGGCACGAACCGGCGTGGCCCGCGGCCACCGGCCGTGGCCCGCTATCGTGCGGCGCGGGGTCTTGGTATCCGCGGGATTATCCCACACTCGCACGGCTTGCCGAACCCCACCCCGCGGCTCCGCGACGGCTTCAGCCGATGCCGACGTCCTCGAGCTCCTCGCCGCCCTCGCCCTCCTGACGGCCCTTCTCGCCGCGCAGCAGCTCGAGCTGCTGCAGGTAGTCCTGGTTGACGTCGCCGGTGATGTACTCGCCGGTGAAGCAGCACCCCTCGAACCGCGTGAGCGCGGTGTTGCCGGCGCGCACGGCCTCGATCAGGTCCTCGACCGACTGGTACACCAGCCAGTCCGCACCGATCTCTCGTCCGACCTCCTCCTCGGTACGGTCGTGGGCGATGAGCTCGTCGGCGGCGGGCATGTCGATCCCGTAGACATTCGGATAGCGCACCGGCGGCGCGGCCGAGGCCATGTACACCTTCTTCGCGCCAGCGTCGCGCGCCATCTGCACGATCTGCTCCGACGTCGTGCCGCGCACGATCGAATCGTCCACGAGCATGACGTTCTTGCCGCGGAACTCCAGCTCGATCGCGTTGAGCTTCTGACGCACCGACTTCCGGCGCATCTGCTGGCCCGGCATGATGAACGTGCGGCCGATGTAGCGGTTCTTGATGAAGCCTTCGCGGTACTTGACGCCGAGCCTGTTCGCCATCTCCAGCGCCGAGGTACGGCTCGTGTCGGGGATCGGGATGATCACGTCGATGTCGTTTTCGGGCCACTGGCGCAGGATATTGTCCGCCAGGTGCTGTCCCATGCGCAGGCGCGACTTGTAGACGGAGACGTCGTCGATGATCGAGTCCGGGCGCGCGAAGTACACGAACTCGAACAGGCATGGTGCATGGCGCGCGTTGTCCGCGCAGACCTCGCTGTGCACGGTGCCGTCGGACTCGATGTACACCGCTTCACCGGGCCGCAGGTCGCGCACCAGCTCGAACTGCAGCGCGTCGAGCGCGACACTCTCCGAGGCGATCATGTACTCCGGCCCCATGACGGTGTCGCGGCGCCCCAGGACCACGGGCCGAATGCCCCACGGGTCGCGGAAAGCGAGCATCCCGCGCCCGGCGATCATCGCGATCACGGCATATCCGCCGCGGGCGCGCTCATGCACCCGTCGCACGGCGCCGAAGACCTGATCCGGCTCGAGCCGCGTGGAGCTCACCCGCTGGTGCAGTTCGTGCGCGAACACGTTGAGCAGGACCTCCGTGTCCGAGGAAGTGTTGATGTGCCGCAGGTCCGCCTCGAACAGTTGCCGCTTGAGGCCCTCGGCATTCGTGAGGTTGCCGTTGTGCGCCATGGCAATGCCGTACGGCGAGTTGACGTAGAACGGCTGCGCCTCCGCCGAGGACTGGGTGCCGGCGGTGGGATAGCGGCAGTGCCCGATGCCCATATCGCCCTGCAGGCGCATCATGTGGCGCGTATGGAATACGTCGCGCACCAGCCCCAGGGCCTTGCGCATGAACAGCCGCCCTTCGTGGCAGGTCACGATGCCGGCGGCGTCCTGGCCGCGGTGCTGCAGCAGCGTCAGCCCGTCGTACAGCGACTGGTTCACCGGGCCGCGCCCGACGATGCCCAGGATCCCGCACATGAAGCTTACCCCCCAGCCGGATCGGATCGGCGCCGTGGCGCCGTGGTCACTCCGATCCGGGCATTTGCGATGGCCGTTGTCACGAAGCGAGCACGTCCTCGGCCATCTCGGCCGGATAATGCGTCTTCATCCAGTCGGCCACCGGGTCGAAATACGGTCGCAAACTCGACTCGGTCCACCATTGCTCGGCGCGCAGCGACGTCTCGCCGCCGACGAGCACGAGCAGTGCGACGATGACAATGCCGCGCAGAATCCCGAACACGACGCCGAGCGCGCGATCGGTCCCCGACAGTCCGGTGCGCTCGACCAGCGTCGACAGCAGAAAGTTGGCCAGTCCGCCGACCAGCAGCGTCGTCATGAACAGCGAAACGGCGGCGGTCAGCCAGCGCAGCGTGGGACTTTCGAGCGAGGCCGGCAGCAACAAAGCCAGCTTCGCGGCGAAGACCAGCGCGACCCAGAACGCCAGCACCCACGTCGCCAGCGAAATCGCCTCCTTGACGAACCCCCGAATGACGCTGATGCCGCCGGAAACCAGCACCACGGCGACGATGATCCAGTCCAGCCCGTTCAACGTTGCACGCTCAGGATCCCGCGGCCCGCCGGGCCATACGTGCAACTCCGCAATCGCCGCCGCACGTGCATGCCGCCCACGACGCGATCACGGATACGTCATCACGAGCGCTTCCTTGCCGCGTTCCTGCTCGATCTTCGACTGCAGGGCCCCGGCGTCCTCGCGCGTCGCGACCGGCCCGACGCGCACGCGCCAGACCGTCTGCCCGTCGCTCTCGCCTTGTTCAGTAAAGGCATCGAAGCCCTTCTGGCGCAGGCGGTCGCGCAGCACGACCGCGTTGGTCTCGCGGCTGAAACTGCCGACTTGCACGACCCAGGCCTGGGGCCCGTCCGCCGGCTCGTCGGCGCCGGCCCCGGACGAGCCCTGCTCGGTCCCGTCCTGCGATTCGGTGCCCCCGCCGGCGGATGCGCCGCCCGCGTCATCGGTCGCTGCCGACTCGTCCGGCCTGGATGCCGCACCTGCCTGATCGGCTGTCGCCTCCGTGTCGGCCGATGGCTCCGGCGAGGATTCGGATTCCGTCGTCGCGGGCTCGGTCTCGGGGATGTCATCCAGCGTCGAGGCCGGCGCCTCCGGCCTGTCCGGGATTTCAACCGCGACGTCGAGCTGCTCGGGCCGTCCCGACCCGTCGAAGAGCATCGGCAGGAAGATCACGGCCAGCGCGACCAGTACGATGGCCCCGACCAGGCGCTGTCTCAAGGCATTATCCAACGGTGTGCCAGTCCCGCAATCCGATTCTGCCCGCGCGCCGCGGGAAGCGCGCGATTATACCAAGCATCGGGGAAGCCGTGTCACGCCACCGCGCACGTTCCGGGACCGCGGGGCCGTCGCATCGCCGCTGGCCGCCTACGCCGACCGGCACAGCCGCGCGCGCACACTGCCCACGGTGGCAAACGAACCGGCGACGACGATGCGGTCGCCGGGCGCCGCATCATCCAGTGCTGCCGCGTAGGCGGCGCCAGGGTCAGCGGTCTCGGACACCACCCTGCCACCTTGCCCGAGCACGACGCCGGCCAGGCGCGTCGCATCCGCTCCGCGCGGCGGCGGCAGCGCCGTGACATGCCAGGCGTCCACCGCCGGCGCCAGCGCGGCCACGACACCGGCGACATCCTTGTCGCCGTACATGCCGAGCACAAGGTGCGTCCGCCGGGCGCGTGCCCGGGCCTCGAGCGTGCGCCGGAGCACGGTCGCGGCGGCCGGATTGTGCGCGACATCGAGGATCGTCTCCACGCCCCCGCCAAAGACCTCGAAACGTCCCGGGACCTGGGCGTCGCGCAGGCCTGCGCCAATGGCAGTGGTCGGCGGGACGAGTCTGAGCGATTCCAGCGCCGCCAGCGCGGCCGCCGCGTTGCGCACCTGGTACCCGCCCTCCAGGGCGGGCAGGGGCAAGCCCTCGAGTGCACGGTCCCGGGAGCGATAGTCCCAGGCCGCACGCCCGACCGTCCAGTCGAAGTCGGCGCCCGCCCTAACCAGGCGGGCACCGGAATCCGCGGCTGCCCGCAGAAGGCCGGCCGTCGGCGCCGCCTCCCCCAGCACGAGCGGCCGGCCGGCGCGGGCCACACCCACCTTCTCGCGCGCGATACCGTCGAGGTCATCGCCGAGCCATTCGGCATGATCCAGTGCAACCGAGGTCACGACGGCCACGTCGGCATCGACGACGTTGGTCGCATCCAGTCGGCCCCCGAGTCCGACCTCGAGGACCATGACGTCCGCGCCGCTGCGGGCGAAGGCCGCGAGTGCCGCCAGCGTGCCGAACTCGAAGAACGTCAGGCTGGTATGCCCGCGGGCACTCTCCACGCGTTCGAACGCGGCCACCAGCTCGGCGGCGCCGATCTCGCGGCCATCGATGCGAATGCGTTCGTTGAAACGGGCCAGGTGCGGCGAAGTGTACAGGCCCACGCGGCGCCCATCGGCGCGCAGCATGGCGTCCAGGAACGCGCAGACGGATCCCTTGCCATTGGTGCCGGCCACGGTGATGACACGGGCACCGAGGGCGTCGAGACCCATCCGCCGCGCGACGCGACCGACACGCTCGAGGCCTAGATCGACCTCCGTCGGATGGAGCCGCTCGAGCCAGTCGAGCCATGCGGCGAGGTCGGCCGGGCGCACGGTCGCGGCAGGCGTGGGTGAAGGCGGTCTACTGGACCGCGGGGCG
>Ga0102944_1000268_pt1 | contig 42368 bp, 41 predicted proteins | sample SalPonD_shore_MG_FD_78172 | JGI IMG/M metagenome (GOLD analysis project Ga0102944, IMG submission 78172) | Salt pond soil microbial communities from South San Francisco under conditions of wetland restoration - Salt Pond MetaG... | ecosystem: Environmental > Aquatic > Marine > Intertidal zone >... | reverse complement strand
GGTTCTTCTCAAGAAGCTCCTGGACCCGGTGGATGTGACCACCCTCATACATTGCGGAATCTGTTACAAGCAACGCCCGCTTTCCATACTCGGCAGCCACCTGTCCTGCTCGATTCACAACATCAGAGCCAAAGAGAACCTTTGCCGGTATGTGAAACAGTACGTCACCCATCGATGTCCGACCCGCAGTCAGTTTATCTCATGACGATAGCATGAGAGAGGAACTTAGACCATAGAAAAAAAAAGCGAAGACGATGTTACCCTCTTCGCTTGCAAATATCCGTAAACCTGTGTTCTCAAGCTGATTATAGACCAAACATCTCCATGATCCGGTCCGCAACGGTACCGATCACTTTTTCATTGATGTAGGAAGGATCCTCGAGCTTTTTTTTGACTTCCGCAACTTTGTCTGCACGCACGTCTGCGCCCAGCTTGACCTGTTCCACGGCTTTGTACGCCTCTGCCTTGAGCTTGGCCTCGTCCGAAAAGGAGATGGAATCCGAGCCCTGTTTGGCCTGTGTCTTCTGTGCTTTTTCGGACTGGTTGAACTTTTGTACCGGGTCAATCGGACCGAGTCTGTCAATCGTCATTACAGAGCCTTCCTTTCAATACCTATATCGACAGGAGACTTTACAAAATTAACTCTTTTTGTCCCCTGCGACAAGAAGCGATACCTCACCTTTAATGGCATTCCGCCGTGACAGCTCCTCAAAGATTTCCTCCGCCGTACCGGTCAAATACTCTTCATGCATCTTGGTCATCTCACGGCCCAGAAGCACGTTCCGCCCTGGCGCAAGCTCCGCAAGATCGCCGAGCAGCTTGACGGTGCGGTACGGTGACTCGTACAGCACAAATGATGCACCGCCTGCAAGCAATTGCTGCAATCTGGTACGTCTGCGTCCCGCCTTTGGCGAGAGAAAACCTTCAAAAACCACCGTCTTACCCGGAAAATGATTGACGCAAAGCAGAGAAGAAAAAGCACTCGCTCCCGGGATGGGAACCACCGGTACCCCGGCTTCCCGCGCGTGTCTGACCAGCACCGTACCGGGATCACTGATACCAGGCGTGCCCGCATCACTAATGTAGGCTGCCGTTTCCCCGGACTTAATGCGCGCAACCACGCGCTCTGCGACCTGGGCCTCATTATGCCCATGACAGCTTATAAGCGGCTTTCTGATCTCATATGCCGAAAGCAGCTTCAGGCTGTGCCGCGTGTCTTCACATACTATTATATCAGCCTCTCTGAGAACATCAAGTGCCCGCAGCGTGATATCCCGGAGGTTTCCAATAGGCGTTGCTACCATGTAGAGGAAGGACATAGCCACAAGTATAGCGTGATAACGGGCACCAAAACCAGTATCCCCTTCACCCCTACCCCATTGGTCTGTGATGATTTATGATGCGTATCAGATTTTCAAATCCGGGAGGAGGCGTGTCATTTACCCCCTTGTCCTCATAGCTGTTACCGCCATAGTTGTGTATCTCATTTACACTCTGATCCGCCTGGGAAAGAGCGATTACCGATTTCTTGCAGACAGAATGGCCCAAAAGAGCCGCCAGTCGCTGGAAGTGCTCAAACCCTGCCCTCTCTGTGGAAGTTTGCTCAGACGCGGGGAAACGGTACGCACCGTAGTCTACTCCGGAGACGGCTCCCGCAAAGTTGAAGACCAGGAAGTAGGCGCAGATTCCGTTGAACGCAACACGCCCAACCGGATTCAGGACGCCCTGGTGCACATGCTCGGCTGCAAGTATTGCTATCCGGCAAATGAAGAGCATCCGCGCACCTGTCCGGTGTGTCAGCGTAGTGTCCCTGAAGACGGGTACGTGGTAGCGCGCATGTTTGAGCGTCAGGGCCGCAAGCACGTGCACGTCACCGGCTGCACGCAGTGCCGCCGGCGTCGCCGGTAGCCCCGGAAAACGCGCTCACTCCCGCCCTCCCGCATCCGCTCTCATCAGACCCCATCTGGCAAGAGCGCCGCACGGGCGTTATAATGGGCGCATGCCGTCACGACTTTCGGCGAAGGTAAAGCTTGGATTTGGCGTAGGTGATCTGGGCGGGAACCTCTTTTTCACCATCATGGGCTTCTATCTACTCTTCTACCTGACCGACGTAGTCCATCTGCCGGCCGCACTGGCGGGCACGGCGCTCATGATAGGCAAGATCTGGGACGCCGTGACAGACCCCGCGGTGGGTTATCTCTCCGATCACACTCATACACGCTGGGGGCGGCGAAGACCGTACATCTTTGCGGGCGCCATTCTTCTGTTTATTTCTATGGTCGTGGTCTTCACCGATCCCGGCATAGCGAGTAACGCGCTCCTTTTTGGATATATGACCGTCATGTATTGCGTGCTGAATACTGCATACACCCTTGTCAACATCCCATACGGGGCGCTGACCCCGGAGCTCACCGAAGATTTCAACGAGCGCACCTTACTTAACGGCTATCGAATGACCTTTGCCGTTGCCGGCACCTTTGTGGGCGCCTCTGTGGTACTCCCGCTTGTTGGCCTGGCCCCGGGCGCCGCCGGCTGGACGCTTATGGGAGCGGTGACCGGGGCGGTGATGCTTGTGTCCTCTCTTATTACATTTTACACCGTCAAAGAGGGGCAAACTCATCCTGTTTACAAGAGTGATAACATCTTTCGCTCCTATCGCAGCGCGCTCCGGATGAAGCCGTTTCTCACGGCCCTCTTTCCATGGGCACTGCACATAACAGGCGTTAATATCATTCAGGCTGCGCTCCTGTACTACTTCAGAAACATTTACGGGAATGAGGGCGGCTTTCAGATCGCCCTGCCCATTCTTCTCGGCTCGGCAATCATCTTCATACCCATCTGGGTGCGCATTTCACGAGCCATCGGTAAGCGCGCCAGCTATAATATTGGGATGTCCATTGTGGCGGTCTCGGTCATTGTATTCTTTTTCTTTGGCCACATCCTGGGAATGACCTTTGCGTTTGTGGTGATGTTTGTTGCCGGAATCGGTATCTCAACGAACTACGTGATGCCGTTTTCCATTGTTCCGGATGTAGTAGAGTACGATTACGCTGAACACGGCGTGCGCCGTGAGGGCGTCTTCTACGGAATGTGGACCTTTGTAAGCAAAATTGGCCAGGCCGTCGGGATTGCGGCAAGCGGGTGGATTCTCTCCATTTTTGGGTATCAAGCCCCTCTTGCGAGCGGCGTCTTACCGCAGCAAACAGAGCTTGCCAAACTTGGCATCCGTATACTGACCGGTCCCCTTCCAGCCCTCTTTTTCATTGCCGGTATACTGATACTCCGGCACTATCCCATCACCGCACAAACCTATGAGCAGATCCAGGAAAAGATCCGCGCACGCGGACTTTCCCAACCTGCACAAGGGAATGAGCTGTAGGAGGTACATCTTATGAGTAGCGAAACACTGTTTGACAAAATCCTCTCAGGCGAGATTCAGTCAGACGCCGTATTTGATGACGATGTTGCGTACGCCTTTCGCGACATCAACCCGCAAGCACCGGTTCATGTGCTGGTAATCCCGAAAAAGAAGCTGGAGAGCTTTTCAGATGTGAGGGATAGCGATGAGACTTTCGTCGGCGCGTTCATGAAACGTGTTGCGATTGTTGCAGAGAAACTTGGCCTGGAAAAGGACGGCTACAGGGTGGTCTTTAACACCGGCGCGCACGCGCAGCAGTCCGTACAGTATCTTCATGCCCACATCATTGGCGGACGGCAGCTAACCTGGCCGCCGGGCTAAGTCAACGAAACTTGAATGATATGTTCAAGGCCGCGGAGCTTTTCTATGACTAAGACCTCCGGCCGTTCATCCAGCTTCAGCGTACAGGAAGCGGCCGTTCCGTCAGCAAAGATGGTATTTTCCATCTCTTCAATGTTTATGCCGGCAACCTTAATCTCATCCAGTACGGATGCCAGTACGCCAACTTTGTTGTAGTGGCGCACCACCAGATTGCTTTGCGCAGACGACTTCTCCCGTGTATTAACGCTTCGCGGCGGTTTTCCCGTTTCCAGGTAGACCCGGACAATGTGAACCACTTCTGCCGCTATGGCTTCCGAGGCCTGGTCCGTGGACGCCCCAATGTGCGGCGTGCACGTAATACGGCCGGCAAGCTCCGTCTGGTCAAACGGCCCAGCTCCTGCTGACGGCTCTGTCTCATACACATCCAGCGCCGCGCGAATGCCACGCTCGGTTACAGCCGCAAGAAGCGCCGCGCTATCCACAATTTCTCCGCGTGACGTGTTTACAAACACCGCGCCCGGTTTCATGGCCGCAAAGAAGTTCGCGCCAATGAGATGGCGCGTGTCATCCGTTGCAGCAAGATGGACGCTTATAACGTCTGCCTTGCGCGCCACCTCAAGTGGACTCCCGCAATGGGTGACCTCCAGCTCTTCTGCAAGTTCCAGAGTCAGGCTTCTAGACCACGCGGCCACTTTCATGTGCATTCCGCGCGCGCGCCCTGCAACTGCTTTTCCAATGGCACCCAGCCCAATTACGCCCAGAGTTCTCCCGCGCAACCCGCGCGCGGATCCGTATTCCTTTTTCTTCCAGGAACCCGCCCTGAGGTCCCGCGTCGCGTCCGCAATTCTGCGGTCTGCTGCTATCATCAGTCCAATTGCAAGCTCTGCCACCGCGTCAGTGTTCTTTCCCGGGCAATTGGCAACGTGAATGCCTCTGCGGCTTGCCTCTCCAATGTCGATGGTGTTTACGCCGGCACCCGCTCGGATAATGAGACTCAGCGAGCTGCCGGAAGCAATGGCGGCAGCCGTGACACGGGTAGATCTCACCACCAGGATTTCCGCCTCGCCAACGGCATCCGGCAGCGCGTCGGCAGACAGCTCCGGTTGAATACGCACGTCCGCTCCCAGCTCCCGCAGGGAGTTCACCACGGAATCTGAAAGTTTGTCAGCTATCAGGATAGAAAGCCGTCCGCGGGTGGTGGTTTCTTCTGTCATCTGCTTACCCTCTCTTCTTCGATGATAGATCGCTGCCGGGGCGCGGTCAACAATTTAGCGTTCGTCAGACGCCGACAGGAGGAAAAATGAACGTTACGGGAAAACGCCGGCGGCGGCGAGGATAAGGATTGCTGCCTGCACGATGGCGAAAAAGGCGTACCAGCCATTCTTTCGGCGGATAAAGACAACCGACACAGAGAGAAAGGCAAAGATGGTGGCAAGCGCCAGGAAAATGACCGGTGCGATAGCCACAAGATCCCCCGAGGCAAGGCCCAGCCTGCCGGACAGCCGCGCTTCCCGCGCCGTCATGGCCGCAAGCTGATCCGCGCTTAAATGCCAGAGCGCAACAGTTTCCTGCGGAGGCCGAAAGGTGGGCAGCAGTTGCAGCGCATAGATGAAAAAAGCAGCGATCAGAGCTGCAAGCCCGACCGCGGCGAACAGAGACATTACCGTCGCATATACCGCGCGCTCGGGGCGCCCCTTTCCGGAATCCTGCATCGTACTCACATCCACACTCCCGTTCCTGCAAGCAATGAACGCAGTCCTGCCAGGAGCAGAAAAGCAATAACCACCCAGCGTACCACGCGTGAGGGGACAACGGTAAGAAGCCGTGCACCAATGCGCGAGCCGAGCATCATTCCCACCGCGGAAGGAACGGCCACAAGCGGGAGGACAGCGCCGCGGTGCAGGTAGACCCACGCCGCAGCAGAGGCGTTGACGGACAGTATGAGGCTGCTCGTGCCGACTGCAATTTTCAACGGCGCGCCAAGTACCAGGTTGAGCACCGGGATATTTGCCCACCCCGCGCCCAGTCCAAACATGCCGGCCATGAATCCTATCACCATGAACAGCGCGGCACCAACCGGTGTATTCTTGATCTTCCACTGGGTGGGCGCGGATGATTGATTCTCCTGAAACACGCCGTGAATTCCAAGGCGGGCGGAGAGAGCGTCCGCCTCCCGGACCGCTGCAAATTCATTGCGCGGTACCGCCACCATTACTACCACAATTACCATCATGGTTACACCGAGTGCGGCCTGTACAATGTTCTGCGGGACAGAAAGCCCAACCAGTGCGCCAAGGATGGAAAAGAGGGAACTTACCAGGGCAAGTGGCATTGAAAGACGCAGGCTTGCCAGGCCGCTTTTCAAGAGGCGCGGTCCGGCCGCAATGGCGCTTGTAAGCGCCACTATGAGTCCGGCTCCCCGCACAAAGTCAAGGTTAAACGGAAAAAGCGCAGCAACCGCAGGGACGTACACCGAGCCTCCGCCCACACCGGCAAGGACGGCAAGCATACCCAGCAAGAAAGTGATGATAAAAAGCCCAAGAGACCACATCCACCACGGCGTCTGTCCATCAGACCCAACGCTGTTTCCGGTTTCCGCGTAGAGAGCGGAGACTGCAAAGAAAACCAGAAGCAGTAGCAGAAGCAGTCGGCGGATAGATTGACGTCGCACAGTCAGTGTGAGCCTCCAAACAGGAAATTCCGGATGCGGTGTAGTAATAACTATAGCAGAGAGCGTTCCTAGCCTGCAACCTTGTCAATGTGACTCAAGAAATGGCGTGTAACACCGAAAATTAATTGATAGACTGTTTCCACGGAGGGAAATCATGAGGCGAGTTTTTTTGTGGGCGCTTGTACTCTCTTTGCTCACTATCGCCAGTGTGTCAGCACAGGACGTGAATATGGCAGGAGACTGGACCCTCTATCGGGTGAGCGTGCTTGGAGATTTCAACCTTGATGAATTTCGAAATGTTGGCGGCGCGGCCGGAAATCTCATGGGCGGCACAAATATGTCGCTCGCTGGAGACGGAACGGTCACCACGGACTCCACAAGCCTTGCGTTTCAAGAGTGGTCAATTACCCCGGAAGGATTCCTCATGTTTGCCTCCAGCGGCAGAAACGCACTGTTCAAGATCAGAGCACTTACTGACAATGTCTACTTTCTGGTCAGCATCACCGTGACCGAAAAGAATAAGCAGGTAACCCAAATACAGGTGAACCCGAGCTCAAATCTGGTTGTGGTCCGGCAGTAGCCCGGCGCCGACGTTCGCAGCGACTTCTTGAAGTACCATCGTTCTATCTCTAAGATGAGCTCATGAAACCGCCCCAAATACGCACGGATAGAAGCAATCCGTTTGCGCATCAGACCATGTCTGTCCGGCAACCGGACACGCTCCGCGAGCTTGCCTCTCGCCTGCCGGAAAAGAAGAAGCGGATACGAGCCGGTCTACGCACGCTCGCGGATGCGCTGCAAACAAACTCCTTTTTACAGCTCCTTGAACCACTCGCGTTTGACTTTGAAACGTGGCAATACGCCTTTGAACAGCACGGCAGGCCCGCCTGGCTTTCAACCGAATGGCTATTTGCTGAAACCTATCTGTTCCGCATGGTGTGCGCGGTTACGCGCTTTTTTGAAACCGGTGAAGATCCCTTTGCGCTGGTTAAAGAAGAGGAACTCTCCTCCGCGGCGCTTTGGGAACATATGAAGAGGGCGGCGGAGGTAGCCGGCAACGAAGAGGAAGATCTCACAAAACTGTTGCACTACTGTCTCTGGGGAAACCGGATTGATTTGAGTTACCGGGAAACAGCTTCTCACGGGGGCTACGGCGGCAACACGGCAGACTTGATTAGCAATCACACCGAACGCGTGGTGCGGCATTTGGAAGAAACGGACGGTCCTGTTCACATTGTGACGGACAACGCCGGTTCAGAGCTTGCAGCAGATTTCATGCTCGCGCGATACCTGCTTGGCCAGGGCCCCCGTTCTGCCACCCGCCGCGTAGTATTTCACCTCAAGTTCTACCCAACCTATGTGAGCGACGCCACTGCGGCAGATGTCCGCGCCTTTCTGGGGACGCTGGAAAGCCGCGGATCTGCCTTCGACCCCATTGCGTTGGAATTAAACCACTATCTTGACTCATCTCGTATCACTCTTGCCCCGGATCCATTCTGGAATTCCTATGAGCCGTTCTCCGGCCTCCCGGAACGCCTTACACGTGCGTTTACGGGGAGCGCGCTGGTGATTTTGAAAGGAGACTTGAACTACCGCAAACTGGTTGAGGACCGGATCTGGCCGGCAGACACCCCACTATCCGAGTTTGCTCCCCTTTTCCCGGCACCGATAGCGCTTCTTCGAACCATGAAGAGCGATCCAGTGGTGGGTCTGGACCGGGATGCGGCAGACTCGCTTGACAGAGAAGATGCGCAGTGGCGGGTCAACGGGCGCCGCGGCGTCCTTCAATTTACGGGAGTATGAGATGATTCCGGAAAAAGTACGTGCGGTTTTACTCAGGCACGGGCTTTCAGCCCTGGAGTTTGAGCCGGGCAGTACGCCCACCACGGAGCTTGCAGCTGCGCGCATTGGTGTGGAAGCGGGACAAATTGCAAAAAGCATATTGCTCCGCGGAAAGGACGAAGTATACCGGATGGCGGTACTGCCGGGGGACCGCAAGATTTCGTCCTCACGGTTTAAGGCCGCAGGCGGAAGAAACAGAGTCGGAAACGGGGTTCCGCCCCGGCGCCACGGTGTGCTCCATTGCCGCGGATACGTAGTACCTGCCTATGCCCGAACGTTCCGGGCAAGCGATATGGTGAACGAACAACCGCCTTCGGAACTCCAGCGTACCGCGGCGCGTATTTGCTCTGCCAGTGCAAAGACCAGCTCCATACCCAGCGTGTCCCTGGCATGGGGATCAAACTCCTGGGGAAGACCTATACCGTCATCTGATACCTGGAAGACAAGTGCGCCGTCTTCCTCCCATTGCCGCAAACGTACCGTACCGCTGCCGCCGGCGGGAAACGCGTATTTCAGGCTATTTGTCACCAACTCATTGGCAATGAGTCCGCACGGAATTGCCCTATCCATGTCTATCCAGCTGTGATCCGTCCTGCACTCCAGCTCAATTCTTCCGTCGGAAATGTCAAATGATTCAAAGGTGTGCGCCGCCACGCTGGAAAGGTAGGCGCCCAGGTCCAGGCTGGAAAGGTCGTCGGAACGATAAAGAATTTCATGCAAGAGCGCCATGGCCTGCACGCGGCTCTGGCTCTCCTGAAGAACAAGCTGGGAACGGCGCTCTGATAACCTTCTTTTCTGCAGATTCATCATGCTTATGACAACCTGTAAATTGTTCTTCACACGGTGGTGTACTTCCTGGACCAGCACCGCCTTTTCCCGTACGGCAGCTTCCAGGCGCTCACGGGCATGTACGTGATCACTGATATCCTGGATAGTACCGATCACCCGCAGAGGAGAACCGGAGGAATCACGCTGCAGTCGCGCCTGGGATCTGATCCTGCGCTCCAGACCGGTATCAACGGTGCGCAAGGTAAACTCTATGTCGTAGTCTCCGCCGTTTGAGAGAAGTTGCTGCAATTCCTGATCCAGGCGCGGCCTGTCTTCCGCTACCGGCGCAGACCGGGCCAGCTCAAATGGAACCCACGGATTGGACTCGGCTATGCCGTAAAGCCGCAGTGCCTCGCGTGATGCCCACATCCGCCGCGACTGCAGGTCCAGTTCCCAGGTGCCCACCTTTGCGACGGCCTGCGATTCGCGCAAGCGGCGCTCCTCCTCGCGTAGCTCCTCCTGAAGCCGGTATTCTTCTGTCACGTCACGGAATACCATCACCACCCCAAGCAACTGCCCATCCGTGTCCTGAATAGGCGCGCCGCTGTCCGCTATCTGAATCCGTTCACCGTTCTTGCGAATGAGCACCGTCCCGTTTGACATCCCCACGGCTCTTTCTTCAGCGAGCACACGCTTCACCGGGTTTTCGGACTCCATTTCCGTACGCGTAGAAACGATATGAAAGACCTGTTCAACCGGAAGCTCCTGTGCCTCCCGTGATGTCCACCCCGTAAGTTCTTCCGCAACGGGATTGAGGCTGGTAATGCGTCCGTCGCGGTCCGTGGTGATAACCGCATCGCCTATTGAACGGAGCGTAACCCAGAGGTGTTCATTGATCTCGGTAAGCCTTCGGTTTACAATCCGCCGCCGCCGTGCGTTGCCGTTTACAATGACAACAAGCATAACCAGCAGGAGAAATACAAAAAAAACACTCCACACCAGCGCCGTGTATTCGCGGTAGAACGCGAAGGGCCGGTGTATTACGGTGCTCTCCGGCGGCAACGCAGATGGTGAGAGATGAAAACGTTTGAGCATACGGTAGTCAAACATGTAGTGAACTATATCTTTTGTGACCACCGGCATGCTGCTTGCGGGTACGCCCCGAAGTATCTTGGTTACCGCGTCCGCGGCGCGCGTTCCCTGGTCGCTTCCACTTGAAACACTGCCTCCCACCGCCCCGAGTCCCACAAAGAAGTCTGCGAGCACGTATATGGGTACGGGTGTAATTTCAGCGATCCTCGGCATGAGCTCCGTCGGCGGGAAATAGGTGCCCGTTGCATCCCGGAAAAAGTCCAGGAAGAGCACGGCCGTATGTGGTGAGAGGGAGGAGAGCGCGCTTCTAAGGCGAGGCCACGTCATACCTCCTCCGGAATCGAGAAAATCGATGGAGATCCGGTCCGCATACTCTCCAACAAGGCGTTCCACGTCCTTCCGGCGGGTTTGACCGCTAATGGTTGAATCGCTTACTACCACCAGCCGTTCCAAATCAGGCTGCAGGGTGAGCGCGGCGGAGATGGTGCCGCGGTAGTCATTGTGCTCGGTGATGCCCGTCACAGAGGCCATGCCGCGGGTCATTGAGTCATCAAAGTCATTAACGCCGGCAAAAACGATTGTTGTACCTGGGAAGAGCTCACTTCCTCGCCGGCGGATGAAACCAAAGGCCGCGTCGTCACTTGCTACCACCACGTCAAGGGCATCGTCGCCGTACTTCGCCTGGTAAAGCTCCGCGAGCGCATCCGCGTAAGCGGCGGTGAGCACATGGCGCTTGGCATCCATGAACTCAACTGAAAGGCGCGCGTACGGAAACGCGGAGCGGATTTCCTGCGTGAAAGAAGAGACTATGCTGTCAGTCCACGCGTAGCCAACGTGATAGGAATTAATAAATAGAATGTGGGGTTGCTGGCCGTTAGCCTCTGCGGCTGCAATTTCCGCGCTCAAGATCAGCGCGATGGATAGAACGATGGTATTCCACAGCCGGAGCCGTTGCAACCAGACGTAAAAACAGATACCGGCTTTATGATTCACGTTCATTCCGTCTGGCCGTATCCTATCCCGGAACGGATTACCTGTCAACGAAGCTACTCTTCCAGAAACTCAAATACGGGGTTGTGTATGGCTTCAGCGTCACCCTGCCAGATATAGGCCAGAAGCGCTGGTTCGGTTCCACTCTCAAGGCGATGCGGCCGACCGCGCGCGTTATAGAGCAAGCGAGCAGGTTCTATTACCTCGGAATCATTTTGACGCACGCTCCCGGCAAGGCCCAGATACACTTCCGCTGTGCCGGGGTGGCGATGCAGGGGATAGCTGCAGCGGGGGCCAAGGAGCACCAGCCCGGCGCGAATACGAGGGTGGCAGACAGGACCTTCCGGAGAGACCAAAAGCGAGAATGCATAACAGCGCGCCAGGGAGTCAGGAAGGCTCTGGTAGCCGTAAGACCAGCGCAGCGTGGCGGCAGCTTCTGAAATCCGGGAGGAAAGCGTTGGGAACTCGATTCTGCACGCGGCAATTGCACTGTTCAGATAGGTGGTTGCGGGAAGCTTTCGTGGCGGCCTGTCTCCGCAAAGCGGCTTGTGCTCCGCCTGCCCCAGACGCCGCACCATGACCCGAACTTCCCGCGGCACCCCCGTGGCGCCCTGATAGCACTCTTGAAAGGCGCGCCAGAGTGAATGCACTACTCTGTGATTAGGAGTGTCACTGGCTCCGCTTTTCATCTCACATTCTCGCTCTGTTGCAGCGCAAGTACCACGGCACGCTTACCGTCAACCTGCAAACTCGGTACGACTCCGTCTCTCACGCGGTAGCTCGCGGTCCCCGTGCCGGTTGCGGCGTCCTGCCACACATTCACGACGGTGGTGACACCTTCACCAAACAAATGTCCTACATTCAAATTTACTACGGCCGTCTGCGGCCCCGCGTTCATGACGCATACTATCTCCTCTTCACGATGAGAACGGCGGAACGCAATGACACGCTCACCTCCGAACACATCGAGCCATTGGAACGTTCCACGCCGAAGAGCCACATGCTCCCTTCTTAGCCTGAGAGCGGCCTTACATGCGTGGAGAATTTCCACGGACCACGCTGCAGGGTCCCACGGAAATGGACCCCGGCATAGCGGATCCTCGCCCCCAACCATCCCAACCTCATCGCCGTAGTATATGCCGGGAACACCGGGAAAAGTAACCTGGAAGAGCGTTGCGAGGATAAGCGCCTTCATGTCACCGCCTGAGGCGGTAAGAAATCGCGCCTCGTCATGACTGGAAAGAAGATTATACTGAGCGAGTGGAAGCGGCCACGCGTATTGCTCCATCAGTTCATGCAAAACATTCCGGAAATCCACTGCGGAAAGCACCGAGAGCGTGAAACCTCCGGGAGCGTAACCGGGGTCAATAGACTCTCCTCCAAAGAACCCGACGCAGGCACGGTTAAAGACGTAATTCATCACCGCGTCAAACCTATCCCCTTCCAGCCAGGAGGCAGCGTTGGTCCAGATCTCTCCAAGCAAGTAGGCGTCCGGGTTAATCTTTCTCACCTCGGAACGGAACTCCTGCCAGAAACTTCTGTCTGGTATCTCCTCCGGCACGTCAAGACGCCAACCATCCGCTCCAAAGGAAATCCAGTGCCGGGCGACTCCAAGCAGAAATTCCCTCACCTCAGGCGTTTCCACCCTGAATTTCGGAAGCTCGGGAAGATCCCACCACCCCCTGTAGCCAAGAAGCTCAAAACTGTTCTGTTCCTTCCGTGCCTGGCTCAGCGTGCCGCGTGACGGGTAGGCATCCAGCCCTTCCCCCTCGGCCAGGCGCTGTTTGTCCACGTGGAACCAGTCAATGAACGGTGAATGTGCACCGTTTTCAAGGATATGGTTGAACTGAAAGAATCCGCGACTTGCGTGGTTAAACACGCCATCGAGGATGATGTGCATTCCTTTCTTATGGGCGTTGTCAATAAGGTCCCGCAGCGCACCGTTCCCGCCTAAGAGGGGATCTACCTGAAAATAGTCGTGCGTGTGATAACGATGGTTTGCAGCAGACTGAAACACCGGGTTAAGATAAATGGCGTTGACCCCGAGGTCTTCCAGATAGTCAAGGCGCTCTGCTACTCCTAAGAGGTCTCCGCCCTTAAAGCCATGCACCGTGGATGGGCTATCCCACGCCTCCAGCGCCTGCGGTTTTTCTACACGGCTGCTTGAAGCAAAGCGGTCCGGAAATATTTGATAGAAGACAGCGTCAAAAACCCAGTCCGGTATGTTCACGCCGTTACTCTTTGACAGATCCTGCCAGAAGGCCGCGAATGAAGTACTGCCCCAAAAAAATATAAAGCAGGAGGACCGGCAGTGCGGCTATGATGGAGCCCGCCATCGGCATGTTCCAGTTTACCGCCTGTCCGCCCGCGAGTTGCGCCAGTCCTACCGTTATGGGCTGGGCGGCCTGTCGCGTCAGGGTTATACCCCAGAGGAACTCGTTCCAGATCTGCGTGAACTGCCAGATTGCCACCACCACAAAACCCGGGATGGAGAGCGGGGCAATGATGCGCGCGTAGAGCGAAAAGAAGTTGGCTCCGTCAATCTGCGCACTTTCAGTAATGGAACGCGAAATTTGAACGTAGAAGTTCCGGAAGATCAAGGTAGTAATTGGAAGCCCATACACCACGTGGGCAAGAATCAAACCGGGCAGTCCGCCGTAGAGATGGAGATAGCGCAACGTTTGAAAAAGCGGTATGAGAATAATCTGGTACGGTATGAACATGCCAAAAAGCATGAGCGTGAACACCAGTTCGCTTCCCTTGAACTGCCACTTGGAGAAAACGTACCCGTTCACTGAGCCAAGAAAGGCGGAGAGGAATGTTCCCGTTACCGTAAGAATGACGCTGTTCATAAAATTGGGACCAAGTTTCTTAAACGCGTCAGAAAAGCTCTTCCAGTACGCGTGCGTGGGTAGTTTCCACGCCGTGGCCAGGTTAATTTCCGCTGGCGGCTTTAGGGCGGTGATAAGCGTCATGTAGATTGGGATCAGGTAGAGAATAACCAGGACGGCAATAATGACGTAGAGAACAATGCGTTTGTAGTTCACTGCGCTTGTTTTCATTTCGCTCATCGGTAGCTCCTCTCTTTGTGGGCGCCAACAAGATAGGGAATAATAAACAGCGCCGCCAGCAGAAAGAGGACAACCGCAATTGCCGCGCCCTTGGCAAAGTCATTGGCCCGGAACGTGGTGAGATACATGAGGACTGAAGGATGCCCGGTCTGTGCATTATCAGGACCGGCCATCGCAAAGATCAGGGCGAACATCTTAAGTGAGATATGCGCCAGGATGATGATCGCACTCAATGTGGTGGTTTTCAAAAGCGGAATGGCAACGCGCATGTAGTACTGAAACTCGGTTGCACCGTCAATCCGCGCGGAATCATGGAGGTCTGCAGAGACGCCGGTCAACCCTGCAAGATAAAGCGCCATAGTATAGCCGGAGTACTGCCATATAGCGGCAATGGTAACGCCAAGGGTTGCCAGATTGAGGCCGTGTGTTTCGGGTGACGCCAGCGCGTTGGGAGTAGCGTCCCGGAAAAAGAGCACCCAGATCAGGCCAATCACAGCAATTCCACCCAGCCATTTTGCCTCTTTTTTCTTTTCTTTCACCCAGGCGGACACCGCCAGAAATGCCAGCACAACAACCGCAATGGCAATCAAAATGACAAAAAGATCCTGCCAGTTAAACTGGAGCACGGTCTTTCTGCTGCTCAGCCATTGAAACTGCGCCCTTGGCAGTCCCAGCAAGGTAGGTATTGCATTGAGGCCTCCCCCCGGCGCTTCAAGCCAGCGCCATATTGTACCGGTAACTATGAAGGAGAGGGACATTGGATAGAGAAAGATCGTCCGGTATGTTCCCTTTCCGCCCGGATCACGGTCCAAAAGTACGGCAATAAACAGACCGACTCCCAGCGCACCAATGATAAGGAAGAGGGAATAGAACACCGCGTTCACCAGGTCCTGTCGGAACCGGGAATTGAGAAAGCCGGTGAACAGGTCACCGTAGTGTCCCAGTCCAATAAAGTTCTTTTCCGGGTGAAACGCCAGCGCGGCACCTTTCCCCCAGTCTGTCATTGAGACATACATCGTGTTCCCAATGAACCCGTAGACAAAAATGCCTACCAAGATGAGGGAGGGGAGCAGCACGAGAATGGCGAATAGCCTGTCTTTGCCTTTTCCAATCATACGCGCTCCGGTTTAAAAAAAAGCCGCAGGACTGCACGCGGCAGCCCTGCGACATGTTACGCTAATCTCACTGCGAGATTCCGTTCTGTATTGCGATTGCCTGCGTTGCGTTCATAGCCTGATTCACATCGCGGCTCTTGAGGAACATCTCCATGACAGATGCGAAATCGTTCATGAAGCCCTCGTTTGCCACTACGCCGTGCTGAAGGCTACCAACAATCCGGTCATTCTTCCAGTCCTTGGCCGCAGACTGCGAGTACGCGTTGTACTTGGAAAGGTCGCTATCAAGACGCGGCGAGATGGAACCCTTGAGCGGATTGAATGTGTCAGATCCATTCTTGCTTCCAATAAGCTTTAACCATGCAAGAGTATTCACCGGGTGCGGCACGCCAACCGGCATTCCAAAGGAGTCTGAGAGCATGATAAACACGCCGCTTGTGCCGGGAGACGCTTCCCATCCAAAGTCTGTATTGGGTTTCAGATTGAGCGTTGTGGTCATATACCCTGCAGCCCAGTCGCCCATCACGTTGAATGCCGCCTGACCCTGCACAACCATGTCTGTGGCCTGCTGCCAGGAAAGTGATGCTGCGTCATCATTGGTATATTGCAGAATCTTCCCAAAAGTGGTCCACACCTGGTTCATTTCCGAACCCGTCCAGGATAGATTACCATTCCAGAGCGCGTCCCACTTGTCCGGACCAAGCGCTTCCACAGCTACAGATTCCCAGAGGTGGATTGCGGTCCAGTTAGTACCAAGCGCCAGCGGTGTAATACCCTGCTGCTGCAGCTTGGGCGCCATCTGCAGGAACTCATCCCAGCTCTTTGGCGGAGTTACTCCCCACTTCTTCAAATTGGCGGGGATGTACCACATCACGTTGGAGCGGTGGATGGTTACCGGAACTGACCAGATACCGTTATCGGTACCGATGAGGTTCAGAAGGTCCTTGGGAAAGACATCCATCCAGCCTTCCTTCTGGTAGAGCGGCGTAAGATCCTGCATGCGGTTGGCCTTCACCCAGGTACCAATAAGCTCCTGACCGGCATGGACCTGGAAACTGTCTGGCGGGTTGCCGCCGAGCATCCTGGTCTTCAGGACCGCCTTGGCGTTTACACCGGAACCGCCTGTTACCGTGGCGTTGATGACCTGCACCTGCGGGTAGGTCTTCTCATACAGATTGATCAGCGCCTCAAGGGCAGGGCCTTCGTTCCCGGACCACCACGAGAAGATCTCCAACTTTCCGGACGGACTTTGACCGGAGAGCTCATCAACCTTCACCGCGGGGGCTTTTTGCTGCGATTGCGACTGCATGGAACCTTGTTGGCCTGAACCACCAGCCTCACCCTGACCGCTGGCGAAAGCCAGTGGAACAGCCAGCAACGTTGCTAATGCAATGAGCGCCACTGTTTTAGCGAATGCACTTCGTGACTGCATATAGATTCCCCCTCTGTTAGGATTCATTGTGCCCGCGTATTGCGGGCATTGTTCGTCTATGTGTACAAGGGTACGAGATGCGTTCGGCGTTAGGAAATAGGCCCAATGGTTTAGTTTTTGTTAACCATTCTTCACAGCCCGCACCGGATCGACGTGCACCGTGGCATCAATCCCGTAGCGCAAACGCAGAAGCTTTTCAACCTGTTCGGCGGTACTATGCGCGGCACCAAGAGTAATGGTGGCGGGCAGTCCCATGTGAAACGTTACTTCCCGGTGCTCTCCATACGCGTGCAGCTTTACACGATGCACGCTGTCCGCGCGAGACGGTTCTACCTCTCCAACCACTTCCGCAATCCGGGATAGAAGCTGCTGCCCGGGTGTCTCTCCCAAGAGCGGGCTCACCGCTTCCTTCATCACATCAAACGCGGCGTAGAGAATCAGCACCCCAACAGCAATGCCGAGCGCACCGTCTATCCACCAGAAGCGTCCGCCTGCCAGCACGCCGGCGAGAATTATTGCAGACGATATGGCGTCGCTCCGGTGATGCCATCCATCCGCCCGCACTGAACGGGAACCGCTTTTTTTCCCAACCCAGAACGCGAACTGCGCCAGCCCCTCCTTTACAACCACGGAAACCGCCACTACCACCACCGTAAACGTGCCAAATCTGACAGCGGTGTGTTCACGAAGTCTCTCCACGGAATCTGTGATAAATGCAAACCCTACCATGGCCAACAGTATTCCAATGATTAAGGCGGCAATCACTTCCGCCCTGCCGTGGCCAAACGGATGCTCCCTGTCTGCGGGCTTTCGCGCAACAGCTGTGCCTATCAACACCACCAGGGAAGTGATGCTGTCTGAAAGTGTGTGCCACGCATCCGCCATGATTGCAACCGAGCCGCTGACTACTCCGGCCCAGTATTTGAGCGCAAAGAGTGCAAAGTTTACTGCAATTGAAACCCAGCCTTCAGACGAAGCCAGGCGGGAAACGGAGCTTTTGTCTGTTACGGTTCTGTGATTCATTTTTCCTCCCCATGTTCCAGGCACGTGCCGAGTAACGTAACCAGTTGCTGCTTCTCCGCGGCACTCAGGCGCGCGGCAAGCCGGTTCGCGAACGCGAGATGGAGATCTGCGTGGAATCCGGCCAGTCGCTTTCCCCTCTCAGTGAGAAAAATGCGATAGGTGCGTTTGTCATCCGGATCACGCTCACGGCGCAGAAGATTCAACTCGACAAACCGGTCAAGAATAGCCGTAACCGACGGTTTTCGCAGTCCCAGATACGCGGCAATTTCCCCTGCCGTCGGCGAAGTGAGCACCGATATTGCCTCTACGTAGTGGATCTGTCTCAAAGTCAGGTAGGAATAGTCGCTTTTTGAAATTTGGCGCTCCTCCTGCTCTTCAATCTGCCGGCTTAATGCACCGATGAGCGCTGCGAGTCCCGTGTTGTCTGTTGATTCCATCCTCTCCCCCATGCTGCCGCGCAGTTCATTTAGTTAGTTCTACAAAACTAACCTTAAACAGAGAGAGTGTCAATCCAATTGTGAATCTGCTATACTCCTGTCCACATGAAACCGTCTCCGGCCTCACTGCAACAGAATCAACACCTCACCGGTACGCTTCACGCAATCGCTGCATTTGGACTCTGGGGAGTGCTGCCCATTTACTGGAAGTTCCTCTCCTCCGTACCCTCCGTCGAGATATTTGCACACCGTGTATTCTGGGCGTTCGTGTTTGCGTTTCTGATGCTCCTGCTGCTCGGGCGGCCGCGCTTTCTGCACCTCCTGAAAACACCCAAGAACGCGCTCGCCCTGCTGGCCACAAGCCTGCTTATAGGTATCAACTGGTTTGTCTACATCTTTGCGGTTGCCACCGATCACGTCCTCGCCGCCAGCATGGGATACTACATCAACCCGTTGTTCAGCGTATTTTTGGGGGTGGTGTTCCTCAAGGAACGCCTCACCCTCTGGCAAGTTGTGGCGCTTTTGCTCGCTTCCTGCGGCGTGGCAGTAGTCGCCTTTGATGCCGGTGGCATACCCTGGATTTCCCTGGCGCTCGTGGGATCGTTCGGTTTTTACGGGCTAATCAAGAAGGTGATCGGGCTTGATTCGCTTTCCAGCCTGGCCGTAGAGTCGATGTTTCTCTCCCCGCTTGCGTTTGGCTATATCATCTTGAAAGCGGCGCGCGGTACCGGTGCGTTTCTGGTGCAGGCGCCGTGGGTCAGTGTGCTCCTTGTAGCCGCTGGAGCCATTACGGCGCTTCCACTTTACTGGTTTGCGCAGGCCGCCCAACGCATCCCGCTTTCCAGAGTTGGGTTCATTCAGTATCTGGCACCGACGCTCATGCTGGTTGTAGGAGTTGGTCTGTATGGGGAACCTTTTACGTGGGTGCAGGGCGCAAGTTTTGGCTTGATATGGGCCGGCATAATTGTCTATTTGCTCTCCGCAACCCCACCGTTCGCCAGGGCCGCCGCCGCCGTTGACAAGCGGATTCGCGCCAGACGCGCGTCGTTAAGGCGCAGGCAGTGATGCGCGGCGCTCCGGAAATGGCGGAAGCTACCCTTGTTGTTCGCGCAGTTCGGCCGGATGGGCGGGCACACGCGTAGTGAAGACGGTGCCGTCATCCGGACTGCTTGTGAAACTCACCGTTCCGCCCAGATAACGCTCGGTAAGCAGTTTCATACTGTAGGTTCCCAGCCCTCGGTCCCGCGCCCGGGTAGAAAAGGAACGCTGAAACACCTGCATCTGGACATTTCTTTCCATGTGCGTCTGGTTGTGCACGTGAAACAATACATGGTCCCCGTCCCGGCGGCTTCCCACTGTTACTGTTGATCCACGCGGAGATGCTTCCAGCGCGTTCTTAATCATATTACCCAGCACGCGTTTTACCAGCCGGCTATCTGTGATCATCGGCACGTCCTCACTGTCCGCTGCCACCTCAAGTTCACAGCCGCGCGCCACATCGTGGTACCGGTAGTACCCGACTGACTCATCTACCAGTGCAAGACTGCCTGCCGTACCGTATTGAAGCTCCAGCTCACCGTTTTCGGCAGCCATGAGCTCCTTTTGGGCGGAAATCTCCTGGATTAGGTCAGAAGAGGCGTGAAGAAGATCCCGGGAAAGTTGCCGAGTTTCAGTAGACTGCGCAGACTCAGCCAGGATTTCCGCGAGCCCCACAATACCGCCTGCCGTGTTTATGACGTCGTGAAAAAATACGCGTTCAAGGATTCTTCTGCGGACTTCACTGCTCTTGTCCTGTACGGTGAGCAAGGTGTAGGTGTGCCCGTGAGCGGAAAAGGGAGAGGCGGTGACTTCCAGGTCAAGAGAAACCGGTTTGCCCTCTGCCACGCTGGAAATGCGGCATTCACGCGTAACGCTCTTCCCCTCCCGCCTGCTATCCAGAATTGCGTTGACAGTCCCGCAGTAACGGCACTGCTCGCTGGTGCCGCAGCCCCCGTCATGTCTGCTGCGATGAATGCAGTGCAGGAAATCACCGGGACGCTCCCCAAGAAGACCGTTTACACTTTTCACGCCCACGCTTTGTAGTAACGCGTCATTGGCAAACACTGCCTGGCGCTCGTTATTCAAAATGACCACGGCGTAGGGTAATACGGCAAGAAGAGAACGCAGAAGTTCTATGGAGGCAAGGGCCGCGTAGTCTTGCCCTACCTCTTTTACATCGGCACGCTCGGCGGGCGCATGCAGTGTTGGTTCAGCCATCTAAGTGGGTTCCCTGGATATCAGCTTAAATAAATCTGTAGTTGACGTGCGCCCGCTTTTGGAAGCAGACCACGTGTGTTAGTATGCACCATTCATTTTCGCATGTACAGCAGGGGGTAAGATGGAGGACAATAAGAAGCTCGCGGTTGTATGGAGCAGCGGTGACCGGGACGTGGCGCTCAAGATGGTCTTCATGTACACGTATAACAGCAAGAAGAAGGGGTGGTGGGATCAAGTAACCTTGATTGTATGGGGTCCGTCAGCGGAACTTCTCTCCAGGGATGAGGAACTGCAGGAATACGTAAAGAAGATGCGGCAGGAAGGCGTTACCCTGGAAGCGTGCAAAGCGTGTGCGGACCAGTACGGCGTGGCGGATACGCTTTCCGGCCTGGGAATAGACGTAAAGTACATGGGCGAGCCGCTTACCGACTATGTCAAATCCGGGGTGCACGTTCTCTCGTTTTAGAACGTGCGGCGGGAACCGGATGAACACCGGTCCCCCGGTGTCTATCAACAGCACACATCCGCGTTACTGATTGACTCTTGTGGTCATATCAAGGTGCAGTGGAATTTCAAAATCGATGTTCCCTCCCGCGTCCCCGGAAATCGTTATTTTTCCATCCACCGTTTGAGATGTAACCATGGAGTCAAGCCAGCCGCTTTCCAGGTCAACGGCCACCTGCCCGGTTTCTGTCCCGTCAAACGTGAATCCCAGTTGAAGCCCTGAAACTTCCATCAGGGCGGAATCCTTCCCGGCCGTGACGGTGCCTTCCACCCCAATACGTGCCGTCCCGTCAGTTACCGACTCCAGGGTATAAACCGTGGCCACCTCAAGTGGGAATTGGCTCCCTGTTGACAGATTTGCCGTCCATCTGTCCCCAATCTTTACCGGCTCCTCCGGGAGGTAGGCAAAGTAGTATTCCCACGACTGAGTAATAAACTCATCTCCAAAGAGACCGGACACCTGATCAAAAATCTGGTCCGCACCGGGAGTGCCGGAAGCGGAGAGCCACTCTTTCATCGCCTGAATCATATCTTCCATGCCGCTCACCGACTGAACGCGCCCCTCCGGGGAAAGCACTACCCCAAAGGTGCGCCCTTCAAGCGCGTCGTAGAGCTGATTCATTTCATCTCCCATTGAACCGAGAGCACCGGACATATCTCCCAGATCTCCGTCAGAAGAAACATTGTCAACGGTTACCGACATGTCGTTGTACGTGACGGTGAGCGACGTGTTTCCCAGCGGATCCGTGGAATCGACGCTCACGGTGTAGAGCGTTTTCATAGTCTGCTCAAGGGAAATCTTCTGTCCAAGGACCTCTTCATCGATCTTTTGTTTTACTTCCGTAGAGAATGGGTAGCTTGTTCCGGGTTGCAAGTCCAGTGACAGCGTATAGATTTGGTCTTCCGGTTTTCCTGTGGTCACACAGGAAGAAAGTACAACGGCCCACGCTACCGCCGCCCCCACCGCAGCAAGTCGCTTCATAGACGAATTCTCCTTCTCTCTTGGTGCCTCAGATTGTAGCGTCTATGCAGAGCGCGCTACAACCCGAGAAAGCGCATCAAATTTCGGAAGAGAATTGCGGTTATGCGCGAAATGGGAAGAAGGTCGCGGCCCAACAGGGAGCCGCCGAGAATGAGAACGATGAGCACCAGGGTGCCGTAGCGCACATAGGCAGACCGGAAGCGCGCGTAGCGTTCCGGGAGCCAGCTCAGGACAATATGGGACCCGTCCAGCGGCGGAATTGGCAACAGATTAAGCACAAAAAGCATCAGGTTAATCCAGATGAAATAGAGCGCTGCCCGCAGTCCAAGTGCGGACAGAGCGCCCGCACCCGCGGTGGTGCCGGAGACGGCCGCCCGGCTACCGGAGCCGGTAAGCCCAATCAAGACCGCGGCAAGAACGGCAAGAAACAGATTGGAAAGCGGTCCGGCAACCGCTACCAGGGCGCGGCCACGGCGGGGGTGCGCAAAACGCGCCGGATCAAACTGAACCGGTTTGGCCCAGCCAAACCCGGCTATGAGGATCAGCAGAAAGCCCATGATATCGATGTGGGAGAGGGGATTCAGCGTGTATCTGCCTTGCTCTACCGGCGTTGAATCCCCCAGCCGTACCGCAAGGGCGGCGTGAGAAAACTCGTGCACGGTAAACCCAATGAGAATCGCGGGAAGAAGGAGGAGGATGTCAGTGAGATTCATACCCTGTAACATGCTAACCTCCCAGCACGCGTTCCAGTTCTTTTTTGAACGCGCCAATTTCCCGGTCTATTCCTTCAAGGATTTCGTCATGCCGATAGAACTCCAAAACCCGAACGTCTGTCAACTGCGGCTTGAAGTAGACATCCACCTTGTGAGCAAGCCCCTTGCTGGCGATAATTGAGGACTGCATGATCTGAAGTACGTTGAGCATGCCGTCCATCATACCGGGTATGTTTGTATCACGGGATGGAGTCCTGGTGCCTGAAACATCCACGGCCACCAGGATATCGCACTCATCTGCAATGAGGTCATACGGTAGAGGGTTAATTACACCGCCATCCACCAGCACGGCGCCGTTTTCAGAAACCGGTTCAAAGATTGAAGGCATGGCCGTGCTTGCTCGTATGGCCTGAATAAGGTTCCCTCTCTCAAATACCACCTCTTTCCGTTCCCAGAAATCAGCCGCTACTATCTTCATGGGAATAGACAGCTCTTCAAAGCGGGAACAGGGAAGGGTCTTCTTCAGAAACTCCTTCAACCCCTGCCCTTTGAACAGCCCCGTCCCTCCTCGTAGCCTGATATCAAGAATGGAACTCACATCACGTAACCGAAGCTTTTCCAGTTCTTTGCGAATTTGGCTGCCACTCATGCCTGCGGCGTAGTAGGCCCCAAGCATCGCGCCAATGCTCGTGCCGGCAATCACCGAAGGTGTGATCTGCATCTCGTCAAACACGTGAAAAACGGGGATGTGTGCAAACCCTTTGGCCCCGCCGCCTCCAAGCGCCAATCCTACGCGCGGCATGCTATTCCTCTTTTCGGTAGACAGTGTTGCCGCCCGTAACCGAGCGTTCCACATCTATATTCTTTATTTCGGCGGGCGGGACAAGGAGTGGATTGGCAGAGAGCACCGTAAAATCCGCATATTTCCCCGGTGAAAGCGTTCCTTTCACATCTTCTCTGAACTCAGCATAGGCGCTTTCTATCGTATATGCGCGCAGAGCTTCCTCCACGGTAATTGCTTCCGCACTGTCACGGTTCACGGCGAGGTGGATTCCGTAAAGCGGGTCAAAGGTTGCCTCCCCCGGAATGTCAGACCCAAATGAAAGATGGACCCCCGCGTCAATCAGGGAGCGGTACGGGTAGGCGGAAGCGGCGCGCGACGCCCCGAGGAGCTTCTGATCCTTTTCCGGATTTCCCATTGCATGCGGCTGGGCCGCAACAAGGACCCCCAAGTCTCTGATTCTCTTGATGTCATCCGGTTGTACCAGTTGGGCGTGTTCCAGACGCAGCCGCAGCGAGGGGACCCAGGGATAGCGGGAAAGAAGCGATTCAAGAGTATCCAGGAATTGCCGCACCGTGCGATCCCCGATAGCGTGGTACGCCGCCTGACGTTTCCGGCGCACGTTGTCCCGGAGCGCACGCTCAAAAAAGCGGGTGTCCCCGTTTGGAGCACCGGACGTAGAAGGAGTGTCTGCGTACGGCTCTATAAGCCACGCCGTGTGGGTGGAAAACGAACCGTCTAAGATATATTTCCACGGTCCAAGGTGCATCCATTCACCGTCGTAGAGCGGGAGCCGCATTGCCAGCGCGTGCCACGGATGGTCTCCCTTTGGCCAGCAGGAAAAACGCGTCGTGAGCTTCCCTTTGCGCCTGAGTTGGCGTAGTCCCAGTACTGTCGGGAAGTACCAGCTGTTGTCCTGTACCGAGGTGATGCCGTGGCGGCGGTACATATCAAGGGCCGTGTGAAGCCGCTGTTGGCGCAGGCGCCGGTTCCAGTGCATTCGCAAAAAGTGACCTTGAATGATCCGGTTCCCGGAAAGTTCCCGCACAATACCGGTGGGTTCACCATTTTCATCGCGCAAGACCGATCCACGTTTTGGGTCCCCGGATGATCCGGTGATTCCAAGCCGTGACAAGGCCCTGCTGTTCAGCCACGCCCCGTGCCCGGAAAACTGAACAAGATAGACCGGATTCTCCGGGAAGTACCTGTCAAGGATCTCCTTGCGCGGGTTGGGGCAGGAAGGATAGTCCCACTCATAGGCGATAATGAGCTCTCCGGGCGCGGCGTCCGCGTAGCGCTCCCGCAGTTGCTCGATAATCTCTTGCTCTGAAAGTCCACGGAGGCTGGGAATAGACGTGTGGTCCCCCAGAATGACCGTGTGCAGATGATTATCGTTGAAACCAGGAACTACGGTCTTGCCGCCCAGATTGATCTCTTCACACGCCGAACCGGCAAGAGTGCGAAGCTGCTTCTGGCTTCCCACCGCCGTAATGCGCCCATCGCGCACCAAAAGCGCCTCGGCTTCCGGTGTGTCCGGATCCAGCGTGATAACCGTTGCTTGCACGTAAAGCGTCTCTTTCACGATGGATACAAAACTACGTCTCTAACTCTGCGCCGTCAACCGGGCCGGGTCATTCTACCGAATGCCGCCATGTTCACGCTCCTTCTGATTTCGGGATTCTCGGGACCCTATTGCAGCAAAAATACGCCTATTTCCGCGGTACCAGGTCAATGAGACTCACGTAAACAGCAAACGGGCCGTAACTAGTGATAAAGGGGATTCCGATGACCGGTGCTCGGTCCGGCCACGATATGGAGTGGTTCTCTCCCTGGACAACAAACGGGACTGAAACCTTAATATTGTATCCATCCAGGTCAGTCGCTGCGTTTCCTGAAATGATATTAACCAGCTCTCCCACCATTTCACTTGTCATGCGTTCCCTGTCTTCCCCCTCTCCCATGCGAAGACCGGACTTTTGCAGCAGCTTGGAGGAGAGATAGCGGGAAAGCCGAATAGCCACCACGCCAATAGCGGAGCCGGTGAGAATCATTACCCCGGAGATCTCCCATCGGTGCGTGGTGAAGTCCGACACAATGTACGGCTCACTGACTTCCGGTGCAATATCGAACATCTGTTTAAACAGGTTGATTGTGGAGTTGAGAAATGGATTGATGTACGCTGCTTTCATCGGTACTAAGTATGGCAGGTTCCTGCCATTTTTCCAGCAGAAATCTGTGTTTGCCTGCGGATTTATTGTTTGGTTTTCAGAGAAAGTGAATATGTAGTAAGCTTGCCTCCATCATGGTGTTTTCCCTCATTGTGCCTCTCTTTGTAGTCATTGCACTGGGCTACGTTCTCAAGAAAACAAAGTTTCTTCCAAGATCGTTTGCGGGAGATCTTAACAAGCTCATATATTTTATTGGACTTCCCGCACTACTCTTCCAGAAAACCAGTCAAATAGATTTCAGCGGCTACTCTTTTGGATCCGTGTCCGCTGGCTATCCCATTGTGGTTGTGGTCACTGCGCTTCTGACACTACCCGTCAGCATTCTGGTGCGAAAGGAAAGCAGGGGAGCAGTAATCCAGGCCGCCTACCGCGCCAACCTTGCCTATATGGGCTTCCCCATCGTAGTCAGCGCCCTCGGAGATGGCATCGCCGCACTTGCGGCAATGATTGTGGGGGTGGGAAACGTCATTAACAGTGTGCTTGCGGTTATCATTTTGAGAATGTTGGGTCCGGAGGGAGAATCAGACTCAGTGTGGCGGAAACTCGTTCAAACCGTCGCAAATCCACTCATAATTGCCACCGTACTTGGCCTGCTTTCAAGCGCGGTGGGCCTCCGTTTGCCATCCACTGTGAACAACGCAATTGGGCTCGTTGCCGGGATGAGTCTCCCGGCAATTCTGGTGGTAATCGGTATGTCCCTTTCCTTCACGGAAATGCGGGCATACGCCTGGCCCGCTTCGCTGGCGTCCGGGTTCAAACTCGTTGTCATGCCGCTCTTTGCCTATTATTTCATGAGCGTGGTCTTTGGCATGGGAGGAAAGGAACTTGGAGTGATAGTGGTTATGGCGGCAATGCCAACGGCCGTGGCGGCACAAAGCTTTGCGGCAGGATTCAAGGCGGATGAAAAAGTCACCGCCTCGGCAATTAGTCTCAACACCGTTCTTTCGGCCGTCACGCTTCCGCTCTGGCTCTATATACTCGGGTGGGGCTGAGAAACAAAGGGGGTGTCATGACAAAGAAGCTGCCTGACCTTCACGGCATTATCACCGTGCTCAATACACCGTTTCACAACGACGACACCATAGATCTCAGCGCCGTCGCCCGGAACACGGAGCGCGCAATCCGCGCCGGCGTGGCTGGATTTTTAGTGCCCGCCATGGCAAGCGAGGTCTCCACCCTTTCAGAGTACGAGCGGCGAGAGGTTGTGCGCACCGTAGTCCAGACGTCTGCAGGACGCGTTCCGGTCATTGGAGGCTGTTCCGCACCCACTCACGCCGAACGCCTTTCAAACCTTCACCTGATGGGTACCCTCGGTTGCGCGGCTGGTTTGGTGGCGCTTCCCTACGAAGATGATCAACACTACGCCGCGCAGGCTGCCGAGTTGGCCGAGGCTGCTCCCGGATTTCTCATGATTCAGGACTGGGACGCCACCGGGTACGGCGTACCGGTGAGCCTTATCGCGCGCCTCTTCAAAAAAATACCCAAGCTTCGGGCCATTAAGGTAGAAGTCGTTCCGGCCGGACGCAAGTACTCTGAAATTCTGGAGGCTACCGACGGCAAGCTTCACGTCTCCGGTGGTTGGGCTGTTTCGCAGATGATTGAAGGCCTGGATAGAGGCGTCCACGCCTTCATGCCGACCGGCATGCATGAAATCTACACTCAAATCTACACGCTCTACCGAAACGGGCACAGAGATGACGCCCAGGAGCTCTTCTACGACCTTCTTCCGGTCCTCGCCTTTGCAAACCAGCACTTAGATATTTCCATTCATTTCTTTAAGCGATTACTTCACCGGGAAGGAGTCTTTCCCACGACCCGCGTGCGGGCGCCCGTACTTCCGTTTGACGCCATTCACGAGCAAACCGCAGACGCGCTTATAGAACGCGTGTTCCGCATTACCGCCGGACTCCAGAGGCAATAAAGCCGAGCACCCGCTCCCGGTCTGGAAGTCCGCCTGTAGCCCCAATGCCCGTAGTTGAAAGCGCGCCCGTTGCCGCCGCGCGCACGAGCGCGTCATCAAGTGAAAGACCTTCACACAGCGCAGCGGCAAGCCCGCCGTTAAATGCATCTCCGGCGCCAACGCTGTCTCTGGGTTCCACCTGAAAGGTGGGTATGTGGCGCGGTGAATCTGTCTTTCGAAAAAGCACGGCGCCCTCCCGCCCCCGGGTGATAACCACGCATCCCGCTCCCGTTGCAAGAAGTGTGCGGCCAATTTCTTCCACCGGCGGGTCACCTGCAGTTGGATCTTCTCCGGCAAGAAGACGCGCCTCACCCTCATTAGGCGTGAGAATATCTACTTCACGCAGGATCTCTTGCGGCACCCGGCGGGCCGGCGCGGGATTGAGGATGACGGTCATACCGTTGCGCCTTCCCAGAGAGACTGCGGCACTTACCGCCTCGTCCGGTATTTCAAGCTGGGTTGCGACCAGGCGCGCCGGCCCGAAGCCGGCAAAGGCCTCCTGCACATCTTCCGCGGAAAGGAGCCAGTTTGCGCCGCGGTAAAGGCCTATTGTGTTCTCGCCCGACTCCTGCAGGTATACCAGGCCGATTGCGGTCTGCTCTTCAGTAGTTATCTTCACATAAGTATGGTCGATGCCCTCCCGCTCGTAAAGGTCAAGCGCGAGGCGGGTGAACGTATCGTCGCCTATCTTTGCAACGATGCCCGTACGCGTCCCCTGCCTGGCTGCGGTCACGGCCAGGTTTGAGCCCTTTCCCCCCGGTCCCAGGTCAAACATATCGCCTACCAGGGTCTCTCCGGGGTAGGGCACGCGCGGCAGTCTCACGGTGGCTCCAACTACAAAACTGCCAACGGTTATGAGATCTACACCCACGTGAACCTCCTTCCCGGCATCTGTTTGCTCCACGGAGTACTGCCTACATGCGTTCCCACTCTTCCTTGAACGAAGAAATGCTTTGATCAGTAACAGGATGGGAGATCAATGAAGACACAAGTCCCGGCGGGCACGCCGCATAGTGCGCCCCGAAGAGTGAGGCGTTCTTGAAGTGAAGACGATTTTGCACGCTTGCCGCTACAATACGCGCAGCAAAGCCGTGCAGATCCAGGTAGCGCCGGATTTCGCCGATCAGCGCGCTGCCGTCTTCTCCAAATCGGTCAACTCTGCCCATGTAGACCGCAAGATAATCCGCTCCCGCCTGCGCCGCGACCGCCGCCTGATTAAGCGTGACGATGGCCGTTATGTCTACGGCCAGACCACGATGCTGGAGCTCACGCATCACTGCCAGGCCGGTGCGGGTAATGCAAATCTTTACGACAAGCCGCTCTCCGGCAATTTCCCGGAACTCAACCGCCTGTTTTATCATGCTGTCTTCGCTCTCTTCTGTGAGCTGCAGATGAATGGGACCGGGAAGAATTTCCGCAGCCTTGCCGAGCTTTTCCCGCCAGATGGCACCGGCCGCCGCAAGGACCGATGGATTGGTAATGATGCCGTGCGCCCCGATATCGCGGCCCAGCTTTGCGTCTTCAGGCTCGACACTGGCCATGAGAATCTTCATCGATCTACGTTCCTTTCCTGTCCGGACTCTGCGGCACGCCGAGCGTTGCCGCCTGTCTGTGCGAAAGGCGGTGAAACTGCAGCAGCTCTTCGAACTGCCAGTACCCCAGATCACGGCCGGTGTGCACCCGTGATTTTCTTGTGATCGGTATGCCTTCCAGTTGCATGTAGCGTTTTGCGTTCACCGGGTAGAGCTGTTTCTCAAGGATCGCAGTGGTGCCAAGAAAGTCCTGGAGCGCTGCCGCTTCTGCCGGTAGCTGTTGCCAGTTAGCAACAAGCCAGGCATACAGCTCTGGGTGCATGTTTGCCATGACACCGCTGTATCCCGCTGCCCCGCAGCGCAGGGTTTCCAGAAGCGTGGCTGCGTTTGCGTTAAAGACGCGGAAATCACTTTGCTCCGCCGCCTTTACTTTGCTGCACACCACTTCCGTGTTGCATGACGTGTCTTTGAGAAATGAAAAGCGTCCCGTATCTGATAGCCACGCCACATCGTCTGCGGTAAGGATGCGTGAGTACGGATAGGGACACTCGTAGAATCCCAGGGACGCCTCTTCAGGAAGCCGCGCCACAAAACGTTCCAGGCTGGAACGCCACGTTTCAGTCCGATCCCCCGGTGCGCCAAAACGGTTTGTGAGCAATACCGCGGTGTCCACGCCCGTTTCCAATATGGCGGCCACCTCTTCCAGCCCCTGCTCCGGATCTTCCGATATGTGTCCTGAGGCGATCACCGGAACACGTCCGGCGGCAATCCGCACCGTCTCCCTGGCAAGGCGTACGCGCTCATCCAGTGTCAGGTAAAACATCTCGCTGGACTGGCACACCGCAAATAGACCTGATACCCCGTGAGCTATGTACCACTCGACCATGGGGCCAAGTGCATCGTAGTCTACTGAAAGATCGTTACGAAACGGTGTGATCATGGTGGGCCAAACCCCACCGGGAATAGTATGGGACATGATGTCCTCCCAGGCTCCGTTGGAAATGCGCACGTGACAAACGATGTTCGCATATATGAACACCGTTCATCCATACGGATATGGTATCATGTGTGTCGGGTCGTTGTCAAAAATGAGTGGTAATAAGGAGATTCAATATGCCCGAACGCAATGTCAACCAACCAAACATCGTCTTTGTCATTTCACACGATATTGCACCCTCCTACGGCTGCTATGGCGGCCAGGCCGTAAGCCCCCATGTTGACCGACTTGCAGAGGAAGGCGTTACCTTTGAAAACCACTTCTGCCACTGGCCACTGTGCGGACCATCGCGGGCAAACCTCTTTAGCGGCTGCCGGCCGATGACCACAAAGCGGTTTAACAACCAGCCGTTCTTCCCGGAGTTCCGCACACGTATGGGCAGCGACTTTGCAAGCCTGCCGGAGCACTTCCGGAACAACGGATACCACGCGCGCGGCTACGGCCTGGTCTACCACGATGTTCCTGACCCGCCCTCCTGGGACGTTCCGCTGTGGCGGCCGCCGGAAGTAAATGAAACCGCCCGCCGCCATCGGGATCTTCCCGACGTACTGGTGTCCGGCTGGATCAAAGACTGGGTCACTGACTCTGCATACGAAATTATCCGAAACAGGTGGCACGCCCTGCAGGAAAAAGGCTACAGCGTGGATGATCTTGCAAATCCGACCGTCGCGCGCAGGGCGCAGGGGCCGGCGGTGGAGTGCGCGGACGTTGACGATGACGCCTACTTTGACGGTAAAGTCACCTCCCAGGCCGTACGGTTCATTGCAGAGAGCGCTCGTTCTGCCGCTCCCTTCTTCCTGGCCGTGGGGCTTGTTTCCGGGCATACCCCGTTTCGTGCACCGCGCCGCTACTGGGAACTCTATGACCGGGACCGTCTGCAGCTTCCCGCCTTCCGCGCGCCTCCGCTACACACACCGGAATGGGCCATGGGCGATTCTGAACCCTCCCAGTACTACACTACACACGGATATGAACGGCCGTGGCGCGCCAGTGAAGCGCAGTCTCTGGAACTCCTTCACGCCCACCTGGCTACGATGTCCTACACAGACGCCCAGCTTGGCCGTCTCACAGACGCCCTCCGCGCTGCAGGGTTGTATGAGAACACCATCGTGGTAATGATCTCAGACCACGGCTTCACCGATGGGGAGCACGGTTACTGGGGAAAACACAACGTGTGGGACCGTGCCCTCCACCTGCCGTTTGTGATCCGCATACCGGACGGCCTCCAGACGGCGGCCGGACCCGCCACGCCCCCGGTTTCAACACCCGTGGCGCCCGGCGCCCGCCAACGCGGCGGAGGCTGGCGTGTGGACCAGCTTACCGAACACACAGATGTCTATCCCACCCTCTGTGAACTTGCCGGTATTCCCGTTCCGCCTCATGTTGAAGGGACAAGCGTCCTTCCCATCCTTTCCGGAAACGATGCAGCGCGGAAACATGCGCTCTTTGCCCACCGCAAACACATGTGGCACGATCGAGTTAAGGCGTACGATATCTGTAATTCCATTCGAACCGAACGCTACCGCTACTCGGAATACGTTGACGCCGCCGGTGGCGTGATACACAAAGAGCTCTTTGATTACCAGATCGATCCCGATGAGACCGTCAATCACGCCACGGATCCTGTCTACCAGGCAGTGCGCGATGAACTCGCCGCCCGCCTTGGCGCCGGATGGCAAGCGGAGCATCCGCGCCGCTGGTAATCCGTACGGCTAATGTCCCTCGGACTGCATCGCGCCGGTTGCAATGAAATCGTGCCCGACCGCTACGCTGACTGATTTGCCGCTGTTAGAAATCATCGTAATCTCACCGGAACCAAACCGAACCTCCGCCACGCGGTGAAAATCGCGCGGCACCCGTGCCACACCCTGAATGGCGTTTATTTTAAGCGGGACCGCCGGCGTCAATGTGTGTGCGCTTTTTACCCCGTGAGACGTAAACGCGTTGGAATCTACCGCCTCTGAGACGGGCCGAGCGAGAAAGCCGCATACCTCTTCAAGTCCGATGCACGTGGTGCGGCCTTGCCACGGTGATTGATGCCGCCCTTTGTTTTCCATCCACACCACCGTGGTTGGCAGCACCTCCGGATCCTTCAGCGAGAACCACACAAAGCCCTTCTCAGGAAACACGGCTGCCGTCCACGCCGGCAGTGTTGCTCCCTCATCATCCTGGGAAGGTTCGGCACACAGTCCAATCACATCGTCAAATCCTTCCCTCATTGGAAACACGGAGCAATCAGTCCAGGACGGATCTTTCCAAATGGTCGGAATCGCTGAAAGGCGCTCAAAGTGCACCCCGGGAGGGAGCGCGTAATATTCGCCTCCAAGGGTGGGCCCCGGACTGCGCGGCGTGGTCATGGCAAATTTGATTGGGGAGGTGGAGATATTCATCGAGCCGTTCTCCGCCCCGGGGGCCAGCGTTGCATGGTGACCAAGAGACGTTATGCAGTGGTATCCGGAAAGCTCGTGCTGAATATAGAGCGTGTTCTCACCCTCTTTCAGCCATATCCGCTTTGCAATAGAGCCTTTTTGCAGAGAAGTCTTTAACGATGCAGAAAAGAGAGTCAGCTTCCCTTCTTTTGCCAGCGCGGCATTCCCCCATTCTTTAGTTGCCGGTTCACCGTGCGTGGGAAAATCGATACCCGAATGGGTTCCCGCTCCACCAAACGGCATGCAGAAGAAATCGCCGCGCAACGGCACAAGCACGGGTTCATCAATGGCAAGCCCCTCCGCGTGCCACGGGTTCACAAAATAGGGTTGAACCGACTCTTTTGAGTTTCGAAAAAAGGTTACCGGCGCCATCATCCCGCCTAAACGACTTACCGCAAGTTCTACCTCATCTGTCTGGACAATCCAGGAGTCGAGCGAGGCGATGGGGTGGGTATTGAGGGTCATGGGGATACCTCCTTGATTCCGTCTCTCGGGTAGTATACTGCTACTGCCACGAAGTTTGTTGGTTAACCGTCGTTCTTGAAGCGCAAGAGCGGCAGAGGCAGTGTAGGGAAGTATGAATGAACTTCTTCCAGCATGTTGTTCCGGAAACAAATCTTACCGACCTCCGTTTTGCCCCCACCGAGACTGCCGGTACCATCACCGCGCGCCGAGCGCGGGCAGGTGGTTTTGGAAATGGGGTTGGTTCTCGGACACGCTATTTGGTCGCGTTCAACGCTTCCGGTGTCTTGGCTGCGATCGAACCTTTTCGACCCAGACTTTTTCGCTCCACTTCCATATTAAGAGGATGGTAGCCCTCGCCCCCTTCTGTCGCCAGATTGCCAGTGCGGCAAGCGTTCGATCTCTTGCACGCTTCCACGGCGTAAGCACTGGTACCATTGCCAATCGAACCGATCGGCTCATGAGACAGGCACTCGTGGCGCTAACCGCTCTTTCGCAGAGGGAACGCATCGCTGAGAATCTCTGCGCGGACGGTTTCCAAACCTTCAGCGTCTCCCAGTTCTTCCCGTGCGATGTCAACCTGCTCATCGGAACTAACAGCGACATGGTATACAGTTTTGACTACGCTCTCCTGCGTCGCCGCGGTCGAATGACGCGGGCGCAGCGGGAGAAACGGCGTGACTTGGACCGCAAAGTCGCATTTGAACCTCGCTCCACCGAAAGATCGTTCACCCGAATTCTCGATAAGGTGGTGTCTTTGTACACACGCCACCTCAGTAATACTCGCGTATTGTGGACCGATAAGCATCACGCCTACAAAATCGCGTGGAACAGTCACCCTCACGTGCGCCACCTTGAGGCGCGCGGCCAACTTGCCCACAACACCGTGAGTTCCCATCGCGCGCGAAATGCAACAAATCCGCTTCGTTCCGCTAACTACATGGACCGAGAAATTCGAAAGGATCGCGCCGACCACCACCGTGAGAGTGTTTGCTTTGCGCGCAATACGGCTGCAATGCTCTCCCGCCTTGCCATCTATTTTGCCTACAGAAACATACTCAAACCCCGGCGCATCATCGGATCACGCTCGCCTCTTCCAACTCAGACGGTACTCGAGTCGCATGCTCACTCAGCGGGAATCTCCGCGTCCACCCAGGTTCAAATCATTGTGGGTATGGTGCAGGAGCGATATTTTCTTACCCGCGAGTACCTGCCCCCATTCTACGAGAACCTCTGGCGCAAGTCTGTCCCGACGCCTCTAAAGAAAAAACCCGAGTACGTCCCGGCGTATGCGCTGAGTTGACCTATCGTGAATTCGGTCCCTCTCCCACAGTCCGCCGGGCATGACCAACAATCTTCGTGGCAGTTACTATTTTGACCCAGGAAATGGAGGCGTGTATAATGACTACTACGCCCACACGGCGCCTTCGAACCCACGTAACCAGGAGAACGCGAATATGGCTGACGTCAAGAACATGAAAATGAACCCGCCCTCAAAACGGCTGTACGGGAACACACCCCGGATAGGAATTCGGCCGGCAATTGACGGGAGAAGACAGGGTATTCGGGAAAGCCTCGAGGACCAGACCATGGAGATGGCAAAAGCCACCGCGCAATTGCTGGAACGCGAGCTCCGACATCCGGACGGTACGCCGGTGGAGTGCGTGGTCGCAGACACGTGCATAGGCGGCGTGGCAGAGGCGGCCGCGTGCGCACAGAAATTTGCGGCAGAGAACGTTGGAGTTTCAATTACAGTTTCTCCATGCTGGTGCTACGGCTCTGAAACAATGGATACCACGCCGCTCATCCCGAAAGCAGTGTGGGGCTTCAACGGCACGGAACGGCCGGGAGCGGTTTACCTTGCGGCGGTACTTGCTGCACATACGCAGAAGGGGATTCCCGCCTTCGGAATTTACGGAAGCGCGGTGCAGGATGCGGATGACTCCTCTATTCCTGCGGACGTGAAGGAAAAACTCATTCAGTTCGCCAGGGCCGGTCTCGCGGTGGCGACGCTGCGCGGAAAAAGCTACCTGTCCATGGGCGGGGTTTCCATGGGCATCGGCGGCTGCTACGTCACGGAGAGTTTCTACAGAGACTACCTGGACATGAGAAACGAATATATCGATATGACCGAGTTCATCCGCCGCATACAACTGGACATCTATGATCCGGATGAGTACAAAAAAGCGATAGCGTGGGTGAAGACCTACTGCAACGAGGGGGATGATAACAACGCCCCGGAGAAGCAGCGCAGCAGAGAACAAAAGGACAACGATTGGGAGGTGAGCGTAAAGATGGCGCTCATCGCGAGGGACTTGATGATTGGCAATCCGCGGCTGGAGGAGATTGGCTGGGGAGAAGAGGCGCTGGGCCACAATGCAATTGCCGCGGGCTTCCAGGGGCAGCGGCAGTGGACGGACTTCATGCCCAACGGTGACTTCATGGAGGCCATTCTCAACACGTCTTTTGACTGGAACGGCATACGGGAACCGTTCATGGTTGCCACTGAAAATGACAATTTAAATGCCATGTCTATGACGTTCGGCCACTTGCTTACGGGCACGGCGCAGATTTTTGCGGATGTGCGCACATTCTGGAGCGCCGAATCGATTAAGCGTGTTACCGGTAAATCACTTACGGGTCGTGCGGCAAACGGCATGATTCACCTGATTAACTCCGGACCGGCCACCCTGGACGGAACGGGTGAACAGGCAAGAGAAGGGAAACCGGTCATGAAACCGTTCTGGGAAATCACACCGGAAGAGGCGGGAAAATGCCTGGACGCTACCCAATGGAGGCCGGGAAACACGGAGTATTTCCGCGGCGGCGGCTGGTCGTCTGATTTCAAGACAAAGGGTGAAATGCCGGTAACTATGTGCCGCCTCAATATTGTGGCGGGGCTTGGTCCGGCCCTTCAAATTGCTGAGGGATGGGCGGTTGATATTCCAGACGATATTCACGATGTGCTGGACCAACGAACCGACCCAACGTGGCCAACTACGTGGTTTGTACCGCGCACGGTGGATAATCCGCGGTTCAAGGATGTCTATTCAGTGATGCTGAACTGGGGCGCAAATCACGGAGCCATCGGATACGGCCACTACGGCGCAGACTTGATTACGCTCGCGTCAATGCTGCGTATCCCGGTCTACATGCACAACGTGCCGGAGGAGCGCGTCTTCAGGCCAAGCGCGTGGACTTCGTTTGGCATGGACCTGGAAGGCTCTGACTTCCGCGCGTGCGAGAACTTTGGTCCGCTCTACGGTTCCACGTAAGGGATTTTGACGACAACCTTCTTCACTGCCTCCGGGTGCGGACCCGCGAGGCAGTTTGGTTTGTGCGCATCAGCGGGGAAGAAGATCGCAAAATGGCCTGCAGTCATATGCAATGAGCTCGCCTCCCCGTCCTCAAAGAAGACGATGTCACGGTTTTCGTCGTAGGCGCCGGCTGAACTGAGATATGAGACGGGCGTCCAGTAAATTGTCTCTTTGCCGGAGACAACGCATTGGAGATCGATGTAGGAGCGGTGGGCCTCGAACTGCCGTTCACGGGCCGGCTCCGTGATGTAATTCATGACAAGCGCAAAGGCACCGTCGGAGAGCTCATGGCGTCCCTCCGCAAGAGTGGCGAGTTTGCCGTCAGTAACAAAGCGGATAGCGGCGGCAATCCTATCTCCCAGGGTGCGATACTCGGCCGCTTGTGAAAGCAGATCAATTACCATTGCAGGCTCCTTTTGCTAAAGCAGCTTCATCTGTTTGAGGATGTGCTTTATCTCTTTTGCGGTTTCCCGGCCCAGTGTGCTTCCGGATATGTGCATGTACGGCGTTGCCCGGCCGAGCAAGGTGGTCGCGGTTTTAATTGCGGGAATCACTTCGCCCCCGGCCGCATAGATTATCCGCGCGAGTGCCTGGATCCGGCGCTGCTCTTCCTTAAGCGCCTCGGTGTTACCTTCACGCGCCGCACGATACATGGCAACATACGGCTGGATCCATACGTTTCCCAGACCGGTTACAATGCCGGGCGCACCGAGCATGAAGGAAGGCGCGTCGAGCAGGTCCTCGCCCTGAATCCAGGCAAACCCCGGCGATCTGTTTCCCAGAACGCCGCGCGTGTACTCCACAAAGTTGCCGGAGCTGTCTTTCACACCGACTACCCGATCATCCTCAGAGAGCTCAAGGATAGTTTCCGTACTGATCACATTGTGCGTATTCTGCGGGATGTTGTAAAGAATAAAAGGCGCCGGTGCGGCATCCAGAATGCGCCGGAAATGATTTGCGATGGCCTGTTGACTCGCACCGTAATACAGCGGCGTCACGGCGGCAACGTAGTCCGGTTCAACAGAAGCAATGGCTTCCATTTCATGAACTACATCCTCTGTTGACGGCCTCAGGGCTACAAGACACACGGTCAGCTTTGGCCCGGCAATTTCTCGTGCCAGGGTGAACACGTCGCGTTTTTGTTCAGTGGTGAGAAAAATGCCTTCGGCAGTTGTGCCGGCCATGAAAAGCCCATCGACTCCCGCATCAACCAGATACCTGATCTGCTTTTCAAGAATTTGGAAATCGATACCGTCCCGCTCATCAAGCGGGGTGAGCACGGCCGGAAGAACACCGTGCAGTTTACGGCGGGTTACTCCACTACTCATAATGCCATCCTTTTCATTTCAACGTATTTCGCAATCGCTGGCTGGCAGCCGGGACGGCGCTTCCGCCGCGGCCGCCATTATGCTTTGCGTCCTGCCCTACCATCCAGTCAGCTAGCGCGCCGAGCAATCGCACCTGCTGTGCGGAAGGATCTTTCACGCGGTAGAGATTAACCCGCTCTGTCGGATCACGTTCCAGATCATAGAGCTCGCGCCCCCCGGCCTCCGGTTCACGGTGAAAGAGTGTCAACTTAAAATGTCCGTCGGTAATCATGGTGGCGTCTATGGGTGGGTCCCAGTACTCGCCACTGTCACAAATTCCGCTGTTTCGGTACGCGCACACGGCGTACTCGCGCGCAGCTTCGCCGCCGCCTGCCGCCGGAAGAAGGTCCCGGCCGTCAGAGTCGGCCGGAAGCGGCAGGCCGGCTGCGGAGAGAATTGTAGCGGCAATGTCGTGAGGCTGCACAACACCTGCCACCCGCGTGCCGCCTTTCAGCCGGCCGGGCCATCGCATGAGAAGGGGAACACGCGTACACGCGTCGTAGAAGTAGGCCCCTTTCACGGTAAGATCGTGGTCCCCCACCATATCGCCATGATCACTTACAAAGATGACCAGGGTACTATCGCGCAGCCCTTTCTTCTCCAGTGCGGCGAGAACCCGCCCAACTTCCTCGTCAATGAGAGCAACCGAGGCGAAATATCCAAGCCGCATCGCATCTATGTCTTCTTCGCGAAATGAATCAAAGTCTCCCAGGTATGAGCGGTGCCGCTCTCGGAGTACGCCGTCGGGCAGATCCGTGCGCGGATCAGAGAGCCGCGGCGGCATCCTTTCACGGTGCACGCGGGAGGTCATCTCTTCGGGATAGTCCTCGTACGGGTTGTGCGGATCAAACACACTCATGCAGCAGAAGAACGGAACGGCAGAGTCGGATCGATGTATGAAGTCAATGGCGCGCTCTGCCGCCCAGTGGGTAAAGTGCACCTCCTGTGGATGATGCAGGACTTTTCGCCCATCCTGCTTGAGCCGCGTGTAGAAATCCCGGTGGTGCTCCCGCAGCCACCTGCCGTAACCGTTGTAAGGGGAATCAAGGTCTATGCTTGCTTCTATGCACCACTCATACTCGTCAAAACCGTCATGGGGGTGGCGGCCCGCTGCTTCAAAGATCCGGCCGCTTACGTGCAGCTTGCCGAAGAGCGCAGTGTGATAGCCGGCTTCCTGAAGCCGTTCGGTGAAGAGACGTTCATCGGATGGGAGTAGATCATGCAGCTGATAGACACCGTGTCCGGGAAGCTCCTTTCCGGTCCAAATGCTTGCCCTGCTTGGGGTACATACCGGGTTGTTTACGTAGCACCGATCCCACTGCACACCTTCCGCGGAAAGCCGGTCCAGGTTTGGAGTGTCAATCCAGTCCGCGCCGTAACAGCCCAGAGAATCGAACCGCTGTTGGTCGGTCATGATAAGAAGTATGTTGGGTCTTTTCTCTCGCATACACGTTCTCCCGCTTCACCCGCCGGTTCTACGTCACCCTATGAGGTGAGGTAAGAACAGGACAATGCCCGGAACGTAGGTCAACACGAAGAGCAGCGCGATCATGACCAGTATCATCGGCAGTATTTCTTTCATCACCGCGCTAAGCGGCGTATCAGAGATTCCGGACACAATAAAGAGGAGCACACCGAAGGGAGGCGTTGAGAGGCCGATCATCATGTTCAGCACCACAATGACGCCAAAATGGGTGAGGTCTATTCCCAGTGTCTGGATCAAGGGCAGCACAATGGGAATAAAGACGAGGGTAATGGTAGAGGTGTCAATGAACATGCCGAGCAGAAGGAACAGAATATTGACCAGAAAGAGAAGCACATACTTGTTCTGTGTAACGTGAAGCAGAAAATTGGCAAAGTAGTCGCCAATATTCTCAACGCCGACAACGTACGCTGTGGTAAATGCCGCGCCCACAATGATGGAGAGCGAACCGGTTGTCCGCACGGTACCTTTGATGACGTCCCAGAGCTGCTTAGGCCCGAACGCATGGTAGACAAGTATTGAAACAAAAAGCGCGTAAAATCCGGCAAGCGCACCGGCTTCCGTAGGAGTTACCACCCCGGTGTAAATTCCGCCAAGCAATATGACCGGGGTGAGCAGCGCCGGGAAAGCACCCCCGGTCATTTTCCAGAACTCCCGTCCGGTATGGGTCTCTCCCTTGGGATAGTTCCGCCTTTTTGCCACAAAGGCGATGTATGCCATGAGAGAGAGGCCAAGGAGAATACCTGGTACCATGCCTCCAATGAACAGCGCGCCAATGGATGCTCCGGAGAGCATGGCGTAGAAGATCATCGGGATACTCGGCGGGAATATGGGGCCAATGGTGGCTGATGCGGCAGTCACTGCGCAGGAAAAGCCCGGATCATAGCCGTACTTCTTCATCGCCTCAATTTCCATGATACCCAGTCCGGAGGCGTCTGCCACGGCGGACCCGGTCATGCCGGAAAAAATAAAGGAAGCCATGACGTTCACATGGCCCATGCCGCCGCGCCACCTTCCTACCAGAGCGTTTGCAAACCCAAAGATTCTATCTGTCACCTTCCCGCTGTTCATCACGTTCGCAGTGAATACAAACAGCGGCACGGCAATGATGATGTACTTGGAGAAGAGGTTTGTCATGAGAGATTCACCCACCAGGCCGATGTCGCGGCCGGAAAGCGCAATGTAGAGAAGTGAATCCATAATAAGTCCCAGGGCAATGGGGAGTCTCAAGACAAAGATGGCTATGAAACCCAATCCGAAAACAAGAAGCGGCCAATTCATACTAGTACTCTCCTCGCATGAGCTTTCGGATATCAACAACGATATCGTAGATGCAGTGCCCTATGACCAGCGCCAAAAACACAACAAATGGGAAATAGATAATGTCAAACGGTATGCGCACCACGGTGGACTTCTGAAATGACATGAACCGGACCCAGTCATAAGAGGGGTACAGGGCGATAAGGAACGTCGCTGCTATGAGTGTGTTGCCTGCAAGGCGGGTGAGAAGCTGTCCTTTGGGACCGGTGCGATCATAGAGCAATGTGAACTTCACATGGCTGTGCACCCGCCGCGTGTAGGTGGCTCCAAGGACGGCGGTCCAGATAAAGCCAATTACCGTTAATTCATACGGCCACGTGAGCGGGTTATTCAAGAAGTACCGAAAAAAAATGGCGAGCAGAAAGAGCAGGAACATACCGGTGAATGTGAACATCGGGATGTAAAGTTCCACAATATCCAGCAGCACTTTCCCGGTTTTCTTTATCCAGGCCGGAAATCTCATGAACGGCTCCTTGTCTGGAGATAAGAATGCTCCCGCCCCGGATGGGACGGGAGCGTGCATACGGTTAGTTGGAGAGAGACTTGCCAAGTTGCTGGACCTGATTGTATAGGTCCATGTCCCAGGAGTCTGTCATTTTCTTATTACCCATAACCATGTCAAGAGCGAACTTCTTAAATGCAGCCTTGTCCGGCTCTATAATGGTCATGCCCTGATCCTTGAAGAACTGAATCAGCTCCTTTTCCTGCTGCAGGTTGGTGTTGTCACACACCTTCCGGCCGGCATCTATGCCCTGCATGACCCATTTCTTCTGCTGGTCGGTGAGAGACTCCCACTTCTTCTCATTGATGGAAGGCATAATGGGATTAATGAAGTGATCGGTCAGTACGATGTACTTGGTCACCTCGTAGAACTTTGCGTTCTTGTCGGTCGGAAGCGGATTGTCCTGTCCGTCAATGGTACCGGTCTTCAGCGCGAGGTAGACTTCCGTAAAGGAGAGCGGCGTGGGATTGGCGCCGAGGGTCTTGCCCATGAACTGCCAGGTTGGCGTATTGGGCATTCGCAGTTTTACGCCTTTCATATCCTGCGGCGTGGTCACACGGCGGCCAATATCACGCAGGTTCACTTCACGCGTACCAAGATAGTACGCACCGAGCGGCCTGATGCCGATCTTGTTGGCGATGTCATCAAATATCTTGTCACCAATGGGACCGTTAAATGTCTTAGTCATGTGCTCGTAGCTGTCAAAGATGTAGGGAGCTGCAAACATCGACATATAGGGCACAAAGTCAGCAAGCCAGTTGGGACCGGTGTAAACCATGTCAAGGTTTCCGCGCCTGATGGCTGCCTGGGCCGCTTCCTGGGTGTAGAGCTCACCTGAATTGTGCAGCTCAACCTGAATCTGGCCACCAGAGACTTGTTCAACAACTTTCTTGAACTCCTCCATGGCCTTGGTATGAGCGTCCGCCGGAACGCTTACTGAGCTCCACACCAGCTTGACCGGCTTTGCCTGTTGCTCCTGTGTCTGGCCCTGGGACTGGCCCTGCGAGCCGGAGGGCGCCTGCTGCTGGCCGCTTGCAAATGCAAACGTTCCGACAAGACAGAACGCGAGTAATACAACGATTAACTTTGTTCTCATAATAAGAACCTCCTTCATCTAACATACCCTTGAGGGCATAGTTTCTATTCTCTGTAGGCCGTACCGGCCCGTGCTGCTGCTTTTGGCTGCCGGTATCCCAGCCGCCGGGAAATTTCATCTGCGGCCTGCCGGACAGTGCTGCCAAGTTCTCCGACCATCTCATGGGTGAGCCGTTGGTCCGGACCGGAGAGGCTAATAGAGGCAAACACCTTGCCGCGGTGGTCAAATATGGGGGCGCCCACGCATCGCACTCCCGGTT